>Ga0307430_1000026_pt1 | contig 126543 bp, 129 predicted proteins | sample SalMarWE160130MG_FD_202159 | JGI IMG/M metagenome (GOLD analysis project Ga0307430, IMG submission 202159) | Salt marsh sediment microbial communities from the Plum Island Ecosystem LTER, Massachusetts, United States - WE1603-130 | ecosystem: Environmental > Aquatic > Marine > Intertidal zone... | reverse complement strand
CCCTTAAATATATATTTTTAATTGAAAATGCTTGCATTTACTTGGTTCTCAATAATAAATATATACTAAAAAACAGAAAAAGAAACCTTTTTTCTATGCTTTTTTCTATTTGGGCAACACGCCCATGAGTCGTGAGTCAAAAAAACGAACCCAAAAAACTAAGTCTCAAACATATCTCACAAATAAAGATTTTTTGTTTTATTTTTTTTATATTAAACCTTGTTAATACTGTCTGATTTTGTAAGCGAGCTAGTATGTCTTTTTAACAGCTCAATCAATTAAAATCTTGCGAAAATCCAGAACAAACAAAAAGATAAGGGGAGGTTGGGGAATCTGGTGACAAGACGTGTAATCTGTGGTTAATTATTCTGTCGAAATTCATTCATAACACTTGGAAATAAAGATAAATTCTCGCCCTTGACAAATCTGATAATCGTTGTATCATTATTAATGAAAGTTATGCGCTTTCACTAATACTGATTAAAGTTTAATTTAAGAAGAACAAAAAAACATAACAGCAAAAAGGAGGTAAGTATGATTGAACCGGTAGGTAGACGTGTTTTAGTAAAAAGAATAGAAGAAGAAGAGAACAAAAAAGGCGGGATTATTGTACCCGATACAGCAAAAGAAAAACCTCAGAAAGGTATTGTTAAAAATGTGGCAAAAGTTGGTAAGGACGATGATCCTCTTCCGGTCAAAAAGGGAGATAAAATTCTCTTTGGCAAGTATGGTGGAACTGAAATAGAATATGAAGGTGAAGAATATCTGATACTGAGCGAGGACGATATTCTTGCGAAAATAGGATAAAAGGAGGCAATAAGATGTCAGCAAAAGAAATTATATATTCCCAAGAAGCAAGTAATGCTCTAAAAGCGGGTGTAAGTAAGCTTGCTAAAGCTGTAAGGGTAACCCTTGGCCCAAAGGGCAGGAATGTCGCTCTGGAGAAGAGCTGGGGAGCACCCACGGTAACAAAGGACGGAGTTACTGTAGCCAAAGAGATCGAACTGGAAAATCCTTTTGAAAATATGGGTGCGCAAATGGTAAAAGAAGTCGCGTCAAAGACCAGTGATGTTGCCGGAGACGGAACTACAACCGCAACCGTTCTTGCCGAAGCTATTCTACTGGAAGGCATGAAAAATGTCGCAGCCGGCGCTAATCCGATGGCTTTAAAGAGAGGGATGTTACTGGCTGTCGATAAAGTGGTCGAAGAGCTTAAAAAACTTTCTCAGGATGTTAAGGGAAGAGAAGAAATTGAACAGGTAGCTACAATTTCCGCAAATAACGATAGTGAAATAGGACAGATAATTGCCGATGCCATGAATAAGGCGGGAAAAGACGGAGTCATTACAGCCGAAGAAGGTAAAGGGCTAAAGACAGAACTTGAAGTGGTTGAAGGAATGCAGTTTGACCGCGGATATATTTCCCCTTATTTTATAACAAACCAGGAAGATATGTCAGTCGAGTTAGACGATGCATATATGCTAATACATGACGGTAAGCTTTCAGCGATGAAGCCGCTTCTTCCTCTCTTAGAGAAAATTTCACAGCAGGGCGCTCCGCTACTAATAATTGCAGAAAGCGTTGAAGGTGAAGCTCTTGCGACTCTAGTGGTCAACAAACTCCGAGGAACTTTGAATGTAGCCGCAGTTAAAGCTCCCGGATACGGAGATAGAAGGAAAGAAATGTTAAAAGATATTGCTATTCTAACCGAAGGACAGTTCATTTCCGAAGAGGTTGGAATCAAGTTGGATGCCGTTCAAATAGCAGATCTCGGGAAATGCGATAGAGTAAAAATCGATAAAGATACAACTACTATAATCGGCGGCAAAGGTAAGACCGATAAGATAAAAGGCAGGATTCAGCAAATTAAAACAGAGATAGATTCTACAACTTCTGATTATGATAAGGAAAAACTCCAAGAGAGATTGGCAAAGCTTACCGGTGGTGTAGCCGTCATTAAAGTAGGTGCGGCGACCGAAGTAGAAATGAAAGAAAAGAAGGCGAGAGTTGAAGATGCGCTACATGCTACAAGAGCAGCTCAAGAAGAAGGAATTATTCCCGGTGGAGGAGTGGGTCTCCTACGAACCAAACCTGCTATCAAGAAATTTGCCTCAACCCTCCAGGGGGACGAAAAGCTCGGAGCTGAAATAATTGGAAAAGTTCTTTCTGAACCTCTAAGATGGATCGCGACAAACGCGGGAGAAGAAGGGGCGGTTATAGTAGAGCATATTTTGAATGAAAAAGATACAAATGTTGGTTTCAATGCCGAAACACTCAAAATTGAGGATCTGATGAAATCAGGGATTGTTGATCCTACTAAAGTAGCCAGGACTGCCCTACAGAATGCCGTTTCGGTTGCCTCCCTTCTTACAACTACGGAAACTTTGATTGCAGAGAAAAAAGAAGAAAAAGAAAGTACTCCGGGGATGCCCGGAGGAGGTATGCCTCCAATGTAATTGCGAGACTAAAAATAAAAAAGGGGCAGTTAATCTGCCCCTTTTTTATTTTTCCTGGCTATATACAAAATTCTTTTTGTATATCTATCCACTCTCGAATGCTCAAAACACTTGAACGCATCGATAACTTGAAGATCTAAAGTTTTAAGCCCATATTTTACTTCTTCTTCATTGTATCCTCTTTCTTTATGGATTTCGTCAACTCTCTGCCAGTTCGCATCTTTTTTTACAAAAAGAGTTAAATGAAGAGTTAATGTTTTTGTGTCTTTCTTATAGCTATTTCTCCAGATACTTATAAGATTTTTATTCTCTTCCCGAACGTCTCTTCCCGAAACACATTTTAGTCCATATGGGGTATTCAGATCAAACAAAAAATGTCCACCAGGTTTAAGCGCCTCTTTGATTGAACCAAAAGCTTCAATAAGATTTTCCAATTTAAGAATATAATTTAAAGAGTCAAACATAGAAACAACAAGGTTGAATTGGTTTAAAAAAGGAAGCCTCATCGCGTTTGCCTGAACTAAAACCAAACCTGGCTCTTTCTCTTTCGCGACCTTTAACATTTCTATAGAGTTGTCTACTCCCAAGAGTGATTTCTTTTTTTTCTTTACAAATGGTAATATTGAATTTCCCGTACCGCATGTTACATCTAATAAAGGTGTGGCTTTAATATTGTAGAGTTCAATAGTATCCATTATATACTCTATCCATTTATCGTAACTAACGTCTTTCATAAGGATATCGTAGTATCTGGCAATATTGCTGTAAGGTTTATTGAAGTTGTTGGAAGATGACTTTATCATCTTTGATCTTAAATTCACCTCCCGGGATTTTTGGTAGAAACGGTAAATAACCGTTTCTATACAAATCAAACAGAGATTTGACATAATAGCCTTTATCCATATGGAATTGCTTATACTGGTCTGAAAGTGTCTTTGATATTCCTTTTATTGCTTTTTCCTTAAATATTTCACTTGAAGATATATCATGCAATCTTAAATATAAACGCAGGGTTACTTCAACACCTTTGCCCCGATAAAGTGTCCAGGTTGCAAATTTGCGAACCATTTCGGGAGCGTCTTCCTTATAAGATGCAAGAAGAAACCACTTTGATGCTTCTGCAGGATTCTTATTATGTATATAATAAATAAATCCCTTGGTAAAGGGAATCTGCCAGAGCTCCGGATTATCTTTCATTCCCTTATCAAGAAATTTTAGAGCCAAATCACTTTTACCCGCGTCGGTTGTAAGCAGTATCGTTCCCAGTGTGTAGGGAGGTATAAATTTCGGATCGAGATCAGTTATAATATTAAGCATATGGTAAAGATACGGATAACTTTTATCACTTCGGCGATGTTTGCCAAAATAGGTTCCTGTCTCGATCCATAAGAAATCCGCAAAAAGAAGATCGAAACCCGCAGTTGTTGCTTTTATAAATTTGTTCGAGGGAAAATAAAGCAGTTCTTCTCTTTGTTGTTTTGGAATCCATCTAAATCCTTTTATTTCTGTCAAAGCGAGAAGTACAATTAAGATTATCGCAAGGAACAATCTTTTCATAGAAATTCTTTTTTCGAGTATAGAAAAGACGAAAAAATTAGTAAAATCATCGAATACAACATAGAATAGGAAAAAGCCAAAAGATAAGAATTTATTGTAAGGGGTAGATGGTAAATTACCGTTGCCTTTATATTAAACACTGAAAAATTAGGTAAGACATAATACAGAAAGTTCAAGAGTTTGGACAAAGTTGGCATATTAAGCATTTGAGTAAGCTCCTTGAGGTAAAAGGTAAGGTGAGCTATGAAGAAAAGCAGTAAAGCCATAATCCCTGAGGTTAAGGGAGACATAAAGCAGGAAAGAAAGATAGCTAAAGCGTCGAGCAGCAAAAATTCGAATAAAAAGAAGTAAAGAATATTGAGCAAATATATATCTACCGTTCGTAAATAAAATTTAGAGAATATTAAAAAAATAAAAAACAATAGAATCTGAACAACTACAATGAGATAATACAATCCTAAAAATTTTCCCGTTACAAATTCGAGGGAACTTACCGGTTTAGACATTATAGAAAATATGGTTTTTCTCTCAACTTCCTGATGAAATATTCTCGTCCCGATAAAAACTACTATCAAAACACCAAATATTTCCACCAGGCTTATTCCAAAATCCTTTATTATCTTTTCTGCTTGACCTATTGATATAGGTATAAAAATCTTGGATGAAGCTATAAGCAAAAAACCAATTATTGTTATTGAGAGGAGAACCTTATCCCGTATTGCTTCTTTAAATGTGTTCTCTGCTATGGTTAAAATTTTACTCATTTATAGCCTTCATAAAATGTTCTTCGAGAGTACTTTTAACGGGAATGACCGAGATGATTTTTCCTCTCTTTTTTATTATTTCTTTAATCACTTTGTCTCTTGTTTTTTCGCTTTTAATCCGGAGAAAACTAACTCCACCCTCTATTATTATTTTTCCATATTTTTCAAACTTTTCTGAGTCTTTCAGGCCTTCAAATTCTATTTCGATATATCTGACATCTCTCTTTAGAATATCGTTTATTGATCCGACCTGTTTCATTTTACCTTTTATTATTATACCCACCCTGTCGCAAATTGCCTCCACATCGGAAAGAATATGAGATGAGAACAAAACTGTTTTACCTTTCCTATTGATTTCAACAATTAAATCTTTTATTTCTCTTCTGCCTAAAGGGTCAAGTCCGGAGAGAGGTTCATCAAGAATTACAAAATCGGGATCTCCAACAAAGGATTGGATAAATCCTATTCTCTGTATCATTCCCTTTGAGTATCCCCCTATTCTTTTGTCAATAACTTTCTCCAATCCAACCAATGCTAATTTTTTTTCTATTTCCTCTCTGGAAAGGTTAATGTTGTATAGTTTCGCGTAAAACCTGACCATCTCTCCACCTGTTAGATGTGGATAAAAAGAAGGATTCTCCGGCAAAAAACCAATTCGCCTTCTTGCCTGTAAAGGGTCTAATTCACCGAATAATCTTATGTTTCCTGAAGTTTTTTTTAGTAAACCGGTTATCATTTTAAGTGTTGTCGTTTTCCCTGCTCCATTTGGACCAAGTAATCCGTATATTTCCCCCTCTTCAATTTCCATATCAAGCCCATCTATGCCGATCGATTTCTTCATCAAAAAAGGAGAACGGTACACTTTAACCAGGGATTCAATGTCTAATATTTTCATATCCAATAACCCGCTATTTTTTCTCCGCATCCAGAACAAACACTTTTCTTGATATTGTTCTCGAGGATGTAATATCCTCGTCTTTTTATTAATAACTTTCCGCAGGCAGGACAATAAGTGTTCTCGCCGGGATGTCCTGCCGGTACATTCCCAACATAAGAGTGTTTAATTCCCATATCAAGAGCAATCTCCCTCGCTGTTTCTACGATCTTTAATGAAGTTTGAGGTAGATTTTCAAGTTTATAGGTAGGGTAAAATCTGGAGAAATGTATCGGAACACCCGATCCTAAATTATTTAAAACCCAATCTATCATTTTTTTTATTTCTTTTTTGCCATCATTTATTGTTGGAATTATAAGGTAAGTGATTTCCAACCAGACTCCTCCCTCCTTAAGTCTTTTTAAAGTATCAAGTACGGGTTGGAGACTGCCGGAAGATATATCTCTGTATGAATCATTTTTAAAAAATTTAAGATCAATATTGGCTCCGTCAAGAAAGGGTATAAGATCAAGAAGCGGTTTTTCATTTAAATATCCGTTTGAATGATACACGTTTTTGATACCTTTTCTTTTTGCGATTTTTGCCGAATCTATCATATATTCGATGAAAATCGAGGGTTCTGTATATGTATAGGCTATTGAACTTATATTGTATTTCCTCTTATAATGCAGTACGTCTTCAAGCAATCTTTCCGGAGGAAATTTGTAATTACTTGTTTCTTCCGGAGCAACCTGAGATATTTGATAATTCTGGCAGTGCTTACATCTCAAGTTGCATCCCGCTGTTGCAATTGAATAAGCGTTAGTTCCGGGAAAAAAATGGTAAAGAGGTTTCTTTTCAATCGGGTCGATATGAACAGAACAGGGATTCCCATAACTGAGCGTGTATAGTTTTCCGTCTCTATTTTCTCGTACTCTGCAAAAGCCTCTCTGCCCATCTTTCAAGATACACCCGTGAGGACAATTCTGACACTGAACGGTTTTCCCTTCTTTTTTTATCCAATATGAGGCTACTTTTGGATTAACGTAATAGCCTTCTTGCAATGTTTTTGCGATAGTAGTTAGAGGTAAAACCATTAGGCTTTTCAAAAAATCTCTTCTGTTCATTTGATTAAATTTTAATCTTTTTTTATTTATTGTCAAGCACGACCACCCATCCACACCATACCAAAAAAGTTTAATTAACCACAGATTTACCAATATATTGATTTGAAAAATCAATCAGATAAGATTTACACAAATTTTTGAGATAAAAATTCGGGCTTGACATAATAATTTAGATTATTACTATAATTATAGTAAAAAATGATTTTAATAATGAATTTTTTATTATACAGCAATATATTTCATTTTCCACATTCTATAAATTATAGAAAAATGGAAGAAGAATGCGGATAAAAATACAATTCTCACCAGCAAACAATATTTTCAGAATTCCTGTAAATTATAACTATCTTGTTCAGTCATTTATCTATAATAATATTTCAAATAAGCTATCGGACTTTCTTCACAACAAAGGATATACAGATGGAAAAAGGTCATTTAAAATGTTCACTTTTTCGCGACTTCAAGGAAAATGTAATTACAATAACGAAAGCAAAAGTCTAATCTTTAAAGATAATTTTGACCTCTGGGTTTCCTCTCCTGAAAGCGAATTTCTTGAATCGTATGCCACAGAATTACTAAAAAATCCGGAAATAAGGCTCGGAGAAAATCAAATATATATAAACTCCATCGAAGTGAGTATGACCCCTGCTTTCAAGGAGGAAATACTGATAAAGATGATTTCACCGGTCACTGTTTACAGAACCTTAGAAGACAGAGAAGGAAATAAAAAGACCTACTATTTTCATCCCCGGGAATCGGAATTTCCCAAGTTAGTAAGCGAAAATATCAAGAGAAAGTACAGGGCTTTATACAAAAATGAACCACCGGACGCCGAAGTTAAAATAATTCCCGAAAAATTGAGTAAAAGGAGTGAGCAAATTACTTTTTATAAAGATAAATATGTAATCAAAGGATGGCTTGGGGTATATAAAATTAAAAGTCATCCGGAAATGCTGAAACTTGCCTGGGACGCGGGCATCGGTGCCAAAAACCCCCAGGGGTTTGGCATGTTTGAGATTTTAGAGGAGAAAAATGAGTAAAGAAAAAAGAAATGAGCCAACGTTAAAAGAATGGGAAGACTTATACGAAGCGGCTATAGATTTTAGAAAAATAGAATGCTGGGAATGGATGTACGATTCGGACTTATTTGGAATCCAAAACCCTGACACCGAAGAAATAGGATATTGCGGTGTTCTTGGAGGTCTTGGAGAAGTTTTTGCCCTGAATGTTTTCCTTGGAGAAAACGGATTGAAAGGTTATTTTAAGATGATGAATCAAAAACAGACCTCTAAAGATTCGGAAATACTTTATCTGCAAGATTGTTTAATGGCGTCGTTCGGAAACCGGAACGAGTTAGCCAGCAGAGATTTGAAGATTATAAAGAAACTTGATCTAAAATTCCGAGGAAAAAACCAGTGGCCAATATTCAGAAGATATAAGCCTGGCTTTTTTCCATGGTTTCCAACAAAAGAAGAAGTAAAGTTCTTGACCATCGCGTTACAACAGGCAAAAAAAATCGCTTTACGTTCCAAGGAAAACAATGAATTGCTTAACCCTCCTGAAGAGGGTTTATTTTATGTGCTTGTACCGGATAAAAAAGGGGGGGCAATTAAATGGCAGGAAAAATGGTTAAAGCAGGAACTCAAACCTGAAGGGATATACATCCCTATTTTATCCGATTCTTATATAGAGAAAATTAAAAGCATTGTTACCTCAGAGGGGAACGATTGGGAAATCGATTATTTTTACGCGCCCTTTACAATTCAGAAAAAGAAAGACGAAATACCCTACTATCCTTTTATATGCTTGTTTATTGAACGTTCAATGGGTCTCATTATAGATACTCATATTGCCAAAAGCTCTGATTATTTGAAGGAATTTCTGGATACATTCTTAAATATAATTGAATACAACAAAATGATTCCATCAAAGCTTTTCGTAAAAAGAAAAAAATGTTATTTTTTATTTGAGCAAATCGCGGAAGAGTTAGGCGTCGAACTACAATTAGTGAAAAAACTCGGAGAGTTAAATAAAGCGAAGAAAGAATTTTTTAAGAGAACGCACATGAATCGTTAATCGTAAGTCGTGAATAGTGAATCGTGAATAGTAAAAAAAAAAGTAAAAGAAAAAGGGAGAAAAGATAAAAAAGGTAAAAATAGAAGAAATAATAGATCAGTTCGATATTCAAAACGATGAGATTTCAGCTTATCTCAACAAGAAAACGGGAGAAATATATACCGCGATTGACGAAGATCTGCATGACGCTGATTCGGGAGAGGAAATCGGCAGTTATTCCGGCGCCACACTGGAGAAAGAGAAAGATATTTTAGAAAGCGACGACTGGATTCGACTACCTTCTCAATTTGACGTCCATGAATGGGAAATTATGAAGAGGTTTTGTGACACCATAGAAGATGAGACTCTCAGGGAAGAACTTTTAAACGCGATACACGGAAGCGGAGCCTTCAGAATGTTTAAAGATGTTCTTTACAGACATGGCATAGAAGAAAACTGGTTTTCTTTTAAGGAAGAAGCATTCAAAGAAATCGCGATCCAATGGTGCGAGGAGAATGAGATTGAATATGAATCGTGAATCGGGAATTGAGAATCGTGAATGGAGTTTGAGGAGAAAGAGAGAATGAGAAATAAAAACAAAAAAGAAAACCGCCTACGAAAGCTGCAGTAAAATGGAATTATTTGAAGAAGACTACCGAATTGCCAGAATTTTTGGAAAGGGGAAAGGCGAATCTCCGCCTGATGCTACCGTAGAAAACTTTAAATTTTACTTTAATCACCCGGATAAGAATCTATCGTTTCCTTTCGAAGCGGAGTATTTTATTGTAGGCGCGCCTATTGCCACTCCAGATTTTGACATTAAAGTAACAGGTCTTTTCCCTCTGGAAGATTCACCCCATCCGTTCGCGGAGGGAATTTTATGTGAAGGTAAAAAAGCGCGTAACGGGAGAACAGTTCAAATACCCCTCTGGACAATTAGTCCAAAGGAAGAGGGCGAGAACAAACAATTGATCCGCGATTGTAGTTATTGGTGGAGTGATTATAGTGTTTAAGCATAACAAGCGATTTATGACATACTTATTAGGTGAAAAAGTGAACAATTTACGATCAACGATTAACCGTGGAAGAAATTAAAGGAAATTTAATTATATGAAAGAAAAGGAATTGCGGTTAGTCCTTGAGGAAGGCGAAGACAACAGAATTGAATTCAAAGAAAGACTAGATAGTATCGATAGGGAAATGGTAGCATTTGCTAATACCTCAGGAGGTAGAATTTTCATCGGCATTTCAGATAACGGAAAAATAAAGGGTATTGAAATCACAAATAAATTAAAATCACAAATTCCGAATATAGCAAACAATTGTGAACCACTGATTGAAATTATACTTGAAAAATTTAATAACATATTGATTGTCAACGTTCGTGAAGGGGCAGATAAACCCTACCTATGCAAATCGGGTTTTTATACAAGAGTCGGTCCCAATTCCCAGAAAATGGATAGAGATGAAATAATCGATTTTTTCAAAGTCGAAGGAAAAATAAGGTACGGAGAACTTATAAACCCTGATTTTGTCTATGAAAGGCATTTTGATGAACGAAAGTTAGATGAATTTTTAAAACTCGCGGGCATCACAAAAAATATAGATACTCCTTTAATATTAAACAATTTAGGAGTTGCCGAGAACCAGGAAGGAAAGGTTCTCTTCAATAATACCGGGATTCTTTTTTTCTCCAAAAATTTACAGGATACTTATTATCATACCACAGTTACCTGCGCTCTTTTCAAAGGAGTAAAGAAAGTAAATGTAATCGACAGAAAAGATTTCAATGAAGATATAATCAGTAATATCAATAATGCCATAATTTTTCTAAAGCAACATATTCCTCTAAGATATGAAATGACAGGAGAGCCCAGAAGAAAAGAGATACCTGAGATTCCCTATGATGCTCTTCGCGAAGCAATTATAAATGCCGTAACTCACAGGAATTACTTTGAAAAAGGCGCGAACGTGATGGTTGAAATGTTCGACGACCGGATAGAAATCTCAAATCCCGGAGGACTCGTAAAAGGATTGAGCCCTGAAGATTTTGGAAAGAAAAGTGTGCTCAGGAATCCGAATATAGCGGGTTTACTACATAGAATCGGGTATATTGAAAAGATGGGAACAGGAATAAATAAAATGAGAGAATTAATCGCTGAAGCGGGATTACCACCTATAAAATTCGAATTTACGAAATTCTTTACAGCGATATTTTCCCGACCTGTAAAAAAAGCAAAAGAAGGAGAGCTTTTTTCCAAAGATTTCGGAGTAAAATTCGGAGTAAAATTCGGAGTAAAAGGCAAAAAAAGAGAAAGAATGGTGGAAATTTTGGATACTCTTTTTAAAGGTAACATATTAGAGATACGCCTGATTTCAAAGAAGTTTGATGTCACAAAGAGAACGATAGAAAGTGATATCAGTTTTTTAAGGAATAATGTTCTGATTACATTCGAAGGTCCCCCAAAAACAGGAAGATATGTTTTGACTGAAAAAGGAAAACGATTGATTGGAGAGTTGAATGAGTAGTGAGGAGAGAGTTAAAGAGGTGGGAGGAGCGTACGATTTACCATTCACGATTTACGAATGATAATGGAGACTTATGATGCATTTCCGAGATAAGGGGAAGATTTGTAAAATGTTAGAAAATTTTTGAAAGAGATTATATTGACATAACAAATTTTGGAAGGATGAAATTTAATGATTATTTTGGAGGAGAAAAATGATTGAAGGGATAAGGGAAATAGGTAAATATGTGCTCAAGAAGGAAGGGAAAAGCCTTGATAATCCTTTGAGTATCTTAGTTGACAACCCTGCAAATAGAGATACAAAGAAAATATTATTTATCATTCTGGAAAGCAGGGGAAATGGGGTTGAGTATAAAGGTGTAAATATCGAGGAATATTCAAAAGATAAACTGGAGAAGTACTTATATAAGAAAGGCGCTTCAAAGGGTACAGAATTGACGCCAACATCAATGATTACTACAATTGAATCTACATTTGAGAGAACCAAGATTTTACCGTGGTTCAAAAACTATAATAAACTCGGAATAGATGAGGATATTAATTTTTTAGTCAAAATTGGTGATTGCATTAAGAACAATAAAGGAAGAATTTTGAATGACTTAAATGGAAAATACGAAAAAGAAAATAATATTATTAGTTTGAAAATTGACAACAAATATCTTGGGGATTACGACATATTTCGAAGAATCTTAGCTGATAGAGCAAAGGAAAATCTTTATTCAAAGTATGGAAAAGTCTCAAAATCAGAGAATCGGCTATGTTCAGTATGCAATCAAAGAAGGTCAGAGGTTTATGGTTTCGTAGACACTTATAAATTTTATACCGTTGACAAACCCGGATTTGTGAGTGGTGGGTTTCAACAGGCGGATGCATGGAAAAATTATCCGGTATGCTTAAACTGTGCATTAACACTTGAAGCAGGCAAGAAGTATCTGGGAAATAGCATGAATTTAAATTTTTACGGATTTCGATATCTCTTAATTCCAAAATTTGTTAGTGACGTGGGGGAAGAGACAAAAAAAGAGACTTTCAAAATTATAGAAGCACAACAAGATCCAAAGTTTAGGAGAAAGGAAATAAGCCGATTGACTTCAGATGAAAATGAAATATTAGAATTGATGAGCGAACAAAAAAATTATTTAAATCTCAATTTTATGTTTTATGATGCCCCAAAAGGTTATAACGGTTCTGTTTTCAATATTCTTCTTTACATTGAGGATATTTTACCTTCGCGATTAAAAAAACTTTTTAATGAAAAGGAAAAAGTTGATAGAATAGATATTTTTAAAGAATGTATGATCCCAGTGTTTGAAAGTAAAAAGAAAACTGGTGAAATCCCTTTAGAATTTAATTTCGGAATATTAAGAACACTTTTCCCGCGAGTAAGCAATAATAGAAGCTATGATAAGTATTTTTTAGACATCGTAAACAGGATTTTCACGAACAAGCTGATAGACTATAATTTTCTAATGAGTTTTATTATGCAGAGAATCAGAAACGATTTTATAAATGACCATCCTACTAAAATATCAACATTAAAAGGATTCATGTTGTTAAACTATTTAAACATATTAGGAATAATAAAATATAAAAGGAGGATAGAGATGAATGAGACAAAAAATAATCGAAAGAAAACTGAAGTGCCCGTATCGAGCAAAGGGGAGGAAATAAGCAAAAAAACCAGTTCTTTTTTTAGTAGGTTTGGCAATTTCTTTGATAGGGATGCGAAAAATGCAGTTTTTCTTGAAGGTGTGTTGGTGCAGAAATTGCTAAACATACAAAGACTTCCTGAGGTAAGCAATGCTCCTTCAGGGAAAGAGCCATTTAGACCGCGGTTGAAAGGATTAAAACTTGATGAAAAGCAAATTAAAAAACTCTTGCCAGAAATCCAAAACAAATTGGAGGAATATGGGAAAAATTATTATAAAGAATTAGAGTCTATAATATCTGATTATTTCATTTCGGCAGGAAATGAATGGGAAATGTCAAATGACGACATAAGTTTTTATTTTGTACTCGGGATGAACTTATCAGGTAAATTTAAACCTAAAAAAGAGGAGTAAGGAAATGGCAACGAATAAAATCGTAAAGAATAGGTCAGAAATCGTATTTTTATACGATATTAAGGATGCAAATCCTAATGGTGATCCATTGGATGAGAATAAGCCAAGAATAGATGAAGAAACAGGGATAAACATAGTAACTGATGTCAGGTTGAAGAGAACGATAAGAGATTATCTGATGAACTTTAAAGAGAAGGAGATATTTGTTAAAGAAATAACTAACGAAGAGGGCAAAATACAAGATGCTAAGCTAAGGGCAAAGGATTTCCTAAAAGAGGTTAATAATTTAGATAAGATGGGCTTTAACAAGCAGAAAAATATAATAAAAGATAAAATTGTTGAAGATTGCATTGATGTTCGTTTATTTGGTGCAACGATCCCTCTTGATTTATCAATAAAAAAGGGTAATAAGTCAGAAAGTGTTAAAGGCTCAATAACTTTAACTGGTCCTGTCCAGTTCAGAATGGGTAGATCTTTACACAAAGTGGAATTGAAACACATCAAGGGGACGGGTGCATTTGCTTCTAAACCAGGGGCAACTCAAAAAACATTCAGAGAAGAAGATATCTTACCATACTCTTTAATCTCTTTTTATGGAATCATCAATGAAAACGCAGCACAACATACTAGACTTACAGAAGAAGATGTTGAACTCCTTTTAGATGGAATGTGGAATGGAACTAAGAATCTAATTTCAAGAAGCAAGGTAGGACAAATACCGCGATTACTTTTGAAAGTGAATTACAAAGAGAAGAACTATCATATCGGAGATTTGGATAAGCTCATTAAGATAAAAAACATTGAAAATCTAAATCATGAAAAGATACGGGATATTTCGGAAATCACGTTGGATACAACTGAATTGATTCAAATATTGAACGACAACAAGAATAAAATTGAGAGTGTTGATATAAAAATTGGTGATAGGGCGAATATCGATTTTAGTGGTTTGGAGAAAAACATAATAAAAAATGATCTCTCGTTCGAGTAAGTAAAAACATGTCCCGATCTATAAACAAAGTATTAATATTTGATGCGTGGGGAGATTACGCACATTTTAGACGATTTTACACTACCACTTCTCCTCTAACATTTCCTATCCCTCCACGAACTGCATTATGTGGTTTAATTGGAGCTATAATTGGTAAGGAAAAAGAAAACAATGAATATTTAAGACATTTCTCTCTAAATGAGGCATCAATTGGTTTGAGATTGCTCAAACCTGTAAAAAAGGTAATGATTGCAGAGAACTTAATAGATACAGAGAAATCACCAAAAAGTTTTTATAACATAAAGCGGACGAGAATTAGGTTTGAGTTTCTGAAAGATCAGAAGTATAGAATTTATTTTCATCATACAGATGAAGATATTTATCAGCAACTGAAAGAGAACTTGATGAACCACAAATCAGTATATACTCCTTGTCTTGGTTTAAGTGAGAATATAGCAAATTTTAAGTTTGTGGGTGAATTTAAAGTCAAATCTGAAACTACTAGAGAATATGTCCAAATTAATTCTGTCTTACCGACTGAAAAAATTGTAGAGAAGCAAGGTATAAAGCTTAATTTTGGAGTCGAGTATTTTTCAATAAAAGTGCCAATAGAACTTAATTTAGATAGAATTGTTACAAAATACAGCAACATCTTCTTTGAAAGAACTGGTAAACCCGTAGAAGCTAAACTAATAAGCCATTACTGGAACATAGATTACACATCCGGAACAAATGAAAACATCGTCTTTATTGAATAATCTTAAATCTCATCCAAATAAACTTTTAAAAGATCATCTATTTAATGTTGGAGTTCTTTGTAAAGATGTTTTCGCACTAAAAAAATTAAATATAGAAAAGTATATTAATTTCAATATACTTGAGGATGTAGCTTATCTAATTGGTGTATGTCATGACTTCGGAAAATCTACTTCTTATTTTCAAGACTATATAAACGAAGAAGATGCAGCGAAGAGGGCGAAACTAAAAAATAAACCGGAGACTCATCATGGAGTTATTTCATCTATTTTTACATATTATGCCACAAGGAAGTACCTGCAGTCCAGAAACATGATAGGAACAAAACATTATGAATACCTGCCAATAATAAGTTTTTTAGTCGTAAAGAGACATCATGGAAATTTACACAATGCTAATGATGAAGTTATTAATTTTGAAGACGATGAAATTTTAGAGAAACAGATTGCTTCCATTGATTTTGAGGAATTAATCAAAATTTATGACTTTTTATTTTCAAAAATAAACCTTGATCTTGATTGTAGTATTATTAAGGATAAAATTTTGCATTCAGAACCAGTTATTATTTACAATAAAATACAAGGGAAACGGAAAAATTATGTAAGAGACATTTCTGTAAATGAGAAAAAACGAATCCGTAACATAGATGAAGAACATACTCTATTCTTTTATTTTATAACTCTGTTGTCATATTCAACACTTTTGGACGCAGATAAATCAGATGCTGCTAATTTGAAAAAGATAAAGCGAATTGATATAAACGAAAACATTGTAGCTGAATATAAAGAATTGAAATTCAGCGGTAAAGAAAATAAAAATAATAAGATAAATAAAATACGAAACGAAATTTATAAAGAAGTTCTATCGAATGTAGAACGCATAGACTTAGATAAAGATAAGATCTTGTCATTAAATGTTCCAACAGGTACTGGTAAAACACTTACAGCATTATCTTTCGCATTGAAATTAAGAACGAGTATAAAACGCAAGAGAGGTTATAAACCAAGAATAATATACTCCTTGCCATTTCTGAGCATTATAGATCAAAATTTTGCTGTTTTTGAAGATGTTTTTGAGACAGTTAATAAAGAAAACCCAACTTCGGACATACTCCTAAAACATCATCACCTATCGGATATAGTTTATACAAGAAAAGAAGATGAATTTGAAAATGTAGATAAAGATACAGAAAAAGACCTTCTTTTAATTGAAGGCTGGAACTCTGAGATTATAGTTACAACATTTATTCAGTTTTTTTATTCATTGATATCAAACAGGAACAGAGCAATAAGAAAGTTTCATAATATCATAAATAGTATTGTTATTTTAGATGAAGTTCAGGCGATACCACATAAATATTGGCTCCTTCTGAATAAAATAATGCAATCTCTTTCTGAACAATTTAACACATATTTTATATTTACCACTGCTACACAACCGTTAATTTTTGATGAGACAAAGAAGGAGATAAGACCATTGGTAGGAAATAAGGAAAAATATTTTGAGTCTTTGGATAGGGTGAAATTGATGCCAAATTTAGAATCTGTTTGCCTCAAGGATTTTAAAGAGATATTGAGGAAAGACATAATTGAAAACCCCGAGAAAGATTTTTTAGTCGTTTTAAATACAATTAGATCTTCAAAAGATATTTATAACTTTATTAAAGGACAAAATACCAAAAATGTTGGACTTTATTACCTTTCAACGAATATAATCCCGAAAGAAAGATTGATAAGAATTAAAAAAATAAAAAAGAAAAACGCAACAAGGAGTATTATCGTTAGCACTCAACTTATTGAGGCGGGAGTAGATATAGATGTAGATATTGTTTATCGAGATTTTGCACCACTGGATTCAATAAATCAAGTCTCTGGAAGGTGCAATAGAAATTTTGGTGATAAGCAGGGCATTGTTAAACTCTTTATCTTGTCAGAAAATAAAGATGGAAGAACATACCATCCCTATACGATTTACGGAGATTTTATTCTTTCTAAAACTAAAGAAGTATTCAAAGCAATAGATAAAAATGAGATAGAAGAAAGAGAATTCCTAAAATTAAATAAAAATTATTTTGAAAAGGTAAATATCGAAAAAAGTGACGATGAATCAAATGAAATTTTAAATAGCGTAAAAGAATTGAAATTTGACAAATTAGCGGAATTTAAGCTAATAAAAGAAGCCCCTTATAAAGTTGATGTCTTTGTGGAATTTGATGAAAAAGCAAAAGAAGTTATGAATAAGTATATAGAAATTATTACGAATGAAGATTTAATATCTTTTGAGAAGAAAAATAAATTTGCAAAAATAAAAAAGGATTTTTATGACTATGTTATATCTGTTAGTAAAAACAAGATTAATGATAGTTTTTTGCCAACTGTTGATCAGGAATTTGGGCTTAATTACCCGATCGATATGTATTATATTTCGGATGACAATTTAAAAGATTATTATGATAAGGACATTGGTTTTATTGTGAAAGATAATAATTTATTATAATTTTTAGAAATATTAAGTAAAATATTTCTTTAAGAATATGGAAAAATTAGAAAAAGTGGTTCTAAATAAGATTTTTAAAAATATGAAATTGAATATTACACTCTTATCCGCCATTATAGGTATCTTTCAAGGTGGTGTCCAGAGGGATGAAAAAACGTAAAAACCCACTTAAAACAACAACCATCCTATGCGAAAAATTACTGGCACGCTAATCTGGTACTATAATATTTGCAAAAGGGAAGTCTGGTTGATGGCGCATAGGATAAACCCTTTCCAGGATAATTCCTTCCTTGAAAATAAAGACGGTTAAATGAAGGCCTATACGAGTTCCACCTCTTCCTTTGCGTTCTCTGAAACACCTAAAATTAAAGGGTGGTGGTTGGGCTTTGCGTTTTCTGTGCACTCTGTGGTTAAAAAATGGGGGGTAGTGGGGTTGGTAATTAACCTTGACAAAATAACATAATGCATGTATGATTAACCTGGTTAAATTTACATTGGGGAGGTATAAATGGAAAGGATAAATCTTAGATACTGGAATAAAGGGGAAATAAAAAGACTTTTGCCGGAAAAATTCGTAGAGAGAGAAATTGGGGATGAGTTACTCCAGACGATGGAAAGTGGTAAGGTGTTAACCCTTCACGGGCCACGGCAGAGCGGGAAGACTTCCCTTATTGGATGGGCAATTCATAGGCTGCTTGAGAGGGGTATTGCTCCCCAAAATATAAATTATGCGGCGATGGACTATCTTGATATCCATCCTTTAATTTCTGATACGAGAAAACTTCTGATATTATTACGCGAAGAAAGTGATGAAAAGGGAAGGATATATCTTTTTATTGATGAGGTTCAAAGACTTGAAAATGCCGGACTTTTATTGAAGCAAATCTGCGATGCCCGCATGAATCTCCAGATTGTCGCCAGTGGCTCCTCTATTATAGGAATTAAAGAAAAGATAAAAGAGCACCTAACAGGGAGAAAGATAGACCTTATACTCTACCCTTTCTCTTTTTTAGAATTTTTAACGGCAAGGAGAGGACTCCCAGAGAAAAAAATTAGGAGATATAAAATAGATGAGACACAGGAATTGATTGAATTATATAGGGAAAGGTTATCATCACACTGGGAGGAATATATAAGGATAGGAGGTTATCCGGAAGTCGTCGTATCTTCAAAAAGAAAAAATTGGCTATATTCGGGACTTTTTTCAACCTATCTCGAAAAGGATGTTGGAGGGCTATTGAGCACTGCTAATTATCAGAAGTTTCAAGATTTTGTTCGGCTAATTGCATCTGAAGTTGGAAAAATCTACAATCGCCAGGCAGTTGCAAGAATTCTTGGGAGAGATGCAAGAACAATAGAGAAGTTTGAAGATATTCTAAATGTTACATTCGTATCATACAAGCTTAGTCCCTTCTATACCAACATTCGGAAGGAACTAAGTAAGTCTCCGCGTTTTTATTTTGTCGATACTGGACTTAGAAATTTCATCTCTGGTGAACCTGAAGATGTACAAATTACAGGTCTTTTACTTGAAAATGGGGTTATCAGTGAAATGTTGAAATTCGCGTATAATAAAGACTTTCTACTTCATTGGTGGAGATCAAAGGGAGGAGCAGAGGTAGATCTCGTATTAAAGAAAAAGAAAGGGGTAATCCCCCTTGAAATCAAAGGAATAAGAGAGCAGAAACCAAAACTAACTCGTTCATTCATCTCCTTTATAGAAAAATACAAACCAGAGCAGGCTTATTTCGTAACAGGCGGCTACTATGGAAATACTAATCATAAAAATACAAAAATATACTATCTTCCTTCCTATCTGACAGGACTTCTTAAGGAATTCTGATGGAAAAAATTACAGGCACACTAATCTGGTACTACAACATTTGCGAAAGGGAAGTCTGGTTGATGGCGCATGAGATAAATCCTTTCCAGGATAATGCCTTTCTTGAGATTGGAAGGATCCTGGGTGAGGAATCCTATTCCAGAGAAAAGAAAGGAATCGATGCCGGAAACATAAAAATTGATATGATTAGAAAACGGAATGGATCAGTTGTAGTTGCGGAGATAAAAAAGAGCTCAAAATTTGAAAAGGCAGCAAAAATGCAGCTGCTTTATTATCTATACCGATTGAAGAAAAATGGATTGGATGCAAAAGGAGAATTACTAATCCCATCTGAAAAGAAAAGATTCCCCGTTGAACTTACAGAAAAGCATGAAGAAAAATTGGAAGAGGATATTACAAAGATTCATGAAATTCTATCGATGGAAACTCCTCCTGAACTTGTTAAAATCCCCTTTTGCCGTCGCTGCGCTTATAGGGAGTTTTGCTGGGCATAAATTATGTATCTGATAATGGTCTATGATATAAATGAAAAGAGAGTAGCCAAGGTTCTAAAGACAGGACGCAAGTACCTCAATTGGGTCCAAAATTCCGTTCTGGAAGGAGAAATCACAAAAGCAAAATTTATAAAATTAAAGTCAGAGCTAAAAAAGATAATTAAGAAAGAAGAAGATTCTATAATATTTTATCTTTTCAGGACAAAAGTTTATACATCTCGCGAAACTATGGGTAAGGAGAAAGGAGGAGAACAAATTATTATATGAAAAAAACTGTATATATCTTCTCAAATGGTGAATTAAAAAGAAAGCAGAATACCCTTTATTTTGAGACAGAAGACAACAAAAAGAAATATCTACCTGTTGAAAATACAGGAGAAATTCAAATCTTTGGCGAAATTACCATAAATAAAAAACTTCTGGATTTCCTTTCTCAAAATGAAATAATTGTGCATTTTTTTAATTATTATGGTTACTACTCGGGAAGTTTCTACCCAAGAGAACATTACAATTCAGGAGAAATTATACTGAAACAAGCAGAACATTATATGGAAAACGAAAAGAGATTGAGAATTGCAAAAAAATTTGTTAAAGGCGCTATCGAAAACTGCCTCAGAGTAATTCGGTATTATTATAACAGAGAAAAGAATGTTTCGCTTGAAGACTCAATTAATAAACTTACTGGATTATCCGGAAATCTCGAAAAATCAAACAGTATAAATGAGTTGATGGCAATTGAAGGAAATTCAAAAAATATTTACTATAAGTGTTTTAACGAGATAATTAAAGAAGATGACTTCTCATATTCCATAAGAACGAGAAGACCACCCCAAAGCAGAATCAATGCATTAATAAGTTTTGGAAATTCTTTAGTTTACACCTATTGCTTATCAGAAATCTATAAAACTCATCTTGATCCAAGAATCGGTTTCTTACATACCTCGAACTTCAGACGTTTTTCATTGAATCTTGACCTTGCTGAAATATTTAAACCTATTCTTGTGGACAGGTTGGTATTTACATTAATAAATAAAAAAATGATACAGAAGAAACATTTTGTTGCAGAACTTGGTGGTATTTATCTTAATGAATCAGGAAGAAAACTATATGTTGAAGGAATAGATGAAAGACTCAAACAAACTATAAAACACAGAAACCTGGGAAGAAATGTTAGTTACAGGAGCCTAATTAGAATGGAAGCATATAAAATTGAAAAACATCTTTTGGGAGATAAAGAATATGAGCCGTGGATTACAAACTGGTAATCGTCTACCAAAGATAATGTAGAAATCCCCCTGGATAGACGAAAAAATGAAAATCGGAAAACCATTACAAACACTATGCTTCAAATCTGATATGTTAATTAAAAACGTAGGAAGCGCGAATCTTGACATTTCTATCCTGTTGAATACTATTATAATAACGGCTTCCAATCCTACCTATAAGGAATTGAAACTTTTATATGGCAAAAGGGAAGAAAGCGGTCAAAAGACTTCCAATCCTACCTATAAGGAATTGAAACATCTCTTCAATATGCCCACTCGAAAAAATGCAATAAGCCTTCCAATCCTACCTATAAGGAATTGAAACTTTTTATATAGCCATCCTTCTTTATGAGCAACTGCTTCTTCCAATCCTACCTATAAGGAATTGAAACATTAGTATCCGTAGCACTCCAATAATCCGTTCCTATCTTCCAATCCTACCTATAAGGAATTGAAACTTGTTTGTATATAATTCTAATCGCTTCAATTTCTGTCTTCCAATCCTACCTATAAGGAATTGAAACTCATTCGGCTTTTGAAATAGGAATTATCCCCAATGGTCTTCCAATCCTACCTATAAGGAATTGAAACTTTTATAAAGAGAACTGTATTAGATACTGAAGATTAAACTTCCAATCCTACCTATAAGGAATTGAAACTATGCTATCCGCACCTATAACGATTTTATCACTATACTTCCAATCCTACCTATAAGGAATTGAAACTAAGTTAAATGTAACTAACAGCCCCGCCTGGTTCGTGCTTCCAATCCTACCTATAAGGAATTGAAACAGGGTAGTATTCGCAAGGTTTTAAGGCCAAAAATACTTCCAATCCTACCTATAAGGAATTGAAACCACCGGCTACAATTTTCTTCCTGGCTCCATTATCCACTTCCAATCCTACCTATAAGGAATTGAAACCTGCCTGACCAGATTGGATACACTGATAGCGACTTCGGAACTTCCAATCCTACCTATAAGGAATTGAAACTCAGATGGAAGTCAATATCAAATTATGAGGAATGGCTCACTTCCAATCCTACCTATAAGGAATTGAAACACCGAATAAGCAAGACAAGCAGGAGGGATGATGATACTTCCAATCCTACCTATAAGGAATTGAAACAAGTAACAAAAGAACTTAACAAAGGAGGAAAATAATGCTTCCAATCCTACCTATAAGGAATTGAAACTTTGAAGGAAAACGAAGATGACGATTATGGAGATGCCTTCCAATCCTACCTATAAGGAATTGAAACCATTTCTGACTTTGTCTAAGAAATCGCCATTTGTCGACTTCCAATCCTACCTATAAGGAATTGAAACATTCTAATAGTTATTTAGCTTACTTAAGTGAGGAAAACTTCCAATCCTACCTATAAGGAATTGAAACAACTATTTTTAGATGAGGAGGATAACGATGGATGAGCTTCCAATCCTACCTATAAGGAATTGAAACCAAGGCTTGATATGATTGTTCCTCTACAGGAAGAACTTCCAATCCTACCTATAAGGAATTGAAACTTGGATCATTTCCACCTTCAAATTATGCTCTCTGCGTCTTCCAATCCTACCTATAAGGAATTGAAACAGAGTATGGCGGACTCTTTCCTTAAACCTGAGAATCTTCCAATCCTACCTATAAGGAATTGAAACCTGTAAATGTAAATACTGCTGACCCTAACACAACGGCTTCCAATCCTACCTATAAGGAATTGAAACTCTGTACTTGCAAAAGCGTCTTCTCCTGAAGTTATCTTCCAATCCTACCTATAAGGAATTGAAACCTGGTGATATGTCGGAAGGCATAGTAAAATCTGCACTTCCAATCCTACCTATAAGGAATTGAAACTCGGTAAAAGTAACATATTAAAACCTCCTATTCGGGCTTCCAATCCTACCTATAAGGAATTGAAACTGTGCTGTAAAGATTCAAAACTTACTCTTATAGTCCTTCCAATCCTACCTATAAGGAATTGAAACTTGAAGATTGGTTTAAGAAAAGAAAAATGTTAATCGAGACTTCCAATCCTACCTATAAGGAATTGAAACTGACTCCACAACAACAAACATATTCCCTCGAACTCCCTTCCAATCCTACCTATAAGGAATTGAAACGAAGGAGCAACAATATTGACAAAATACTTCCCGGAACTTCCAATCCTACCTATAAGGAATTGAAACAATGGATATCCTTCAATTTCTATCATAGTGAGAATAACCTTCCAATCCTACCTATAAGGAATTGAAACTAGGCAAACCGCCTTTCAATCTTGAACTCAAATCATCTTCCAATCCTACCTATAAGGAATTGAAACCCAGCACCCATAACTACGTTTGTAACTCCTGCTGTCCCCTTCCAATCCTACCTATAAGGAATTGAAACCCAGTTGGTTTACCATTCCTGTCTTCTGCTATCTTCTTCCAATCCTACCTATAAGGAATTGAAACTCAGAAATATTATATAACCCTGTTTGTCCGGCTACCTTCCAATCCTACCTATAAGGAATTGAAACCCCAAAAGTGCTTATGAACGGGTAAAGGGTAAAGAAGTCTTCCAATCCTACCTATAAGGAATTGAAACGATTTAATGAGTTGGTAGGTTGTATCATACCAATTCTTCCAATCCTACCTATAAGGAATTGAAACCAGAAATTCTTGGAGCCGCCCATGATACTTTTGACTTCCAATCCTACCTATAAGGAATTGAAACTTCGTTTCTGTCATATATGTAGATAATGTCTTCTCATCTTCCAATCCTACCTATAAGGAATTGAAACTGAATCTCCAATTACTGCTGTTTCTGTTAAAGATTCACTTCCAATCCTACCTATAAGGAATTGAAACAAGTCAAATCCTTGCTTCCACATCTTGGGCATTCCCTTCTTCCAATCCTACCTATAAGGAATTGAAACTTATAAATTATTCCTATTTCAATATGTTTTCCAACTTCCAATCCTACCTATAAGGAATTGAAACCCTTCCGAACTATGCTCTTTAACTTGTTTTAAGTTATCTTCCAATCCTACCTATAAGGAATTGAAACCCGGTACAGGAACAGCCAGAGGTGTATTCGATTATGACTTCCAATCCTACCTATAAGGAATTGAAACCCAAGCTGACCAGCTTCGTCCCTAATCGCATCTGCACTTCCAATCCTACCTATAAGGAATTGAAACTCAATTAGAACCGCAGATATGGGATGGGGATGAAAACTTCCAATCCTACCTATAAGGAATTGAAACGGCGGTAAGTATGAAACGATAATGATCTATTATACTCTTCCAATCCTACCTATAAGGAATTGAAACTCGAACTGATACATGCAGGGGATTGAGAAAGAGATTAGACTTCCAATCCTACCTATAAGGAATTGAAACAGTCTTAAAGAATGGTTTGTTTTTCATAAGGGTAACTTCCAATCCTACCTATAAGGAATTGAAACAGACTAAAAAAGTATTTCTACAGTTATCACAACAAACTTCCAATCCTACCTATAAGGAATTGAAACTATCCTGCAAATCTAAGACAGCCAAGTCATGGATGCTTCCAATCCTACCTATAAGGAATTGAAACTTGACCGCATCCAATTCGATAACAATCTTTTCAATCTTCCAATCCTACCTATAAGGAATTGAAACCATATCCCATACACTCTCACAACAACGCAAGTCGGTCTTCCAATCCTACCTATAAGGAATTGAAACAATACCTTAATTGGGTTTATCGCTATGAATAAAATCTTCCAATCCTACCTATAAGGAATTGAAACCAGTTGTTGCCAAGCCAAGAGCTTAGAAATTCCTGCTTCCAATCCTACCTATAAGGAATTGAAACCAAATGATAGTTCTTCAAGTAAATTGGGGTCTGCTAACTTCCAATCCTACCTATAAGGAATTGAAACGGATATAGGAAATTTGCAGTAGCTATGTATGCTACTTCCAATCCTACCTATAAGGAATTGAAACCCATATGCAATTACATATAGCCCAAAAAGATATCCCTACTTCCAATCCTACCTATAAGGAATTGAAACTCTACAAGCAAGACCACGAGCAGGAGCTTATGACCTCTTCCAATCCTACCTATAAGGAATTGAAACCGATACAAAAGAACTTGATTATATAGGATTAGATGCTTCCAATCCTACCTATAAGGAATTGAAACGACTTATTATAAAGAGGGATTCGAATGATTCGGATCTTCCAATCCTACCTATAAGGAATTGAAACTCAAGTCCGACTACCATTTGGAGCGCCCTAATCTTTTCTTCCAATCCTACCTATAAGGAATTGAAACAATCTTCGATCGTCCAAAATTTAATCTTCTCATATAACTTCCAATCCTACCTATAAGGAATTGAAACTCGTTACTGTTACATCCATAGTATTATCTGCATTAACCTTCCAATCCTACCTATGAGGAATTGAAATAAAAGATTACCGTTTATATATCTTGTACCGGAAGAACTTCCAATCCTACCTATGAGGAATTGAAATGACCCAGAAACTGGCGAACCTATTTGTGATGGCTACTTCCAATCCTACCTATGAGGAATTGAAATATCCTAAAAGGGTCGGTCTTGTTATCCTCAACCTCTCTTCCAATCCTACCTATGAGGAATTGAAATTTGGCACTCGAATTAATCCTTGCCGAATCCCCCACATACTTCCAATCCTACCTATAAGGAATTGAAACAAAGTTATCATTGATGAATACGGGGAAGAACGATTCCTTCCAATCCTACCTATAAGGAATTGAAACACGTGTGCTGTAATCATAAACATAAATATAGAAAAACTTCCAATCCTACCTATAAGGAATTGAAACCAATATTTATGAACCGCCCAGAATGTGGTTAGTCGCCTTCCAATCCTACCTATAAGGAATTGAAACTTTGTTGGTACAGACCAGGAGGCAGGGGCGCCATACACTTCCAATCCTACCTATGAGGAATTGAAATGAACGAGGGCTGACCTTGAAGCGTAAAAAGTAAAATAAAACTATTAGTCAACGGGTACAAGTCAAAAAAACTACAATTTTTACATACTCTACATGTTATAAAAATAGCTATCTGCCTTTCACTTTTAGTTGTTGGCTTGAGAAACAAAAAAAATAAGCTTTGCGTTCTCGGCGTCTCTGTGGTAGTTGTTTATCAGGATTAGGAAATCCTTCCTACAATAAAAAATCTTGTGATAATCTGCCTGCCCCGTGGAATAGGAGTCCATCATGTAGCAACTTCTATTCCATGGGGCAAGCCCTGTAGGGAGGTTTAAATGCGAAGCGATATTTAACAGAGAACGACTGTACCAGGGTAAAATCTTGTGGTTTCTATTTGTCCTTAAGTTTATCCTCGACGGATTTTACTTTCCCATACATTGTCAATTCCTTATCTTTCCTTTCATCTAATTTAATTGTAGTTACAATCCTTTTAACCTCATCACTAAAAAGAATACTGTGCATCTTTCCCGCAACCGATAATAATTTCTCTATAGACCTTGCCTCTATAATCGTACCCATTGAAGTCAACTGGTATTTTATATCGGATTCTTTCTTCAAAATATCTATTGCTCTTGCGACATAACCACTTAAGGAGGGGCCTTTTGTTCCAATCGGAACAACGCTTATTTCCATTATTGCCATTTAGACCTCCTGTTTGTCTCCTCTTTTTTCCATCCTTATGATTACAAACCCTCCTTTCCCGTAACCTTCTTCAATTTTATCTGTTTGGCTGAGATTCTGGGGAAAAGTAAAAAGCGTTTGCCTTATCTCTGGATGGCTAAATCCGGTTTTCTTAAGACTCTCCAAAATTTCTATTACGGAATAAAAGTCTGCAAATCTATAGAATGGATTTTTATCTTTCTTCTTCATATATAATTTCCCGAGAAAACTTTCCCTATCGATAAAACCTAAAATAATAAAGCCTTTTTTTCTAAGGATCCGTTTTGCTTCTTGAAAAGTCCTTTCTATGTCATTCACAAAGCAAATAGTAGTGGTGATTAAAGCAAAGTCAAAAGAACCGCTTACAATTGGCAAATTTTCGGCTACTCCGCCAATAACTTTAACTCCTTTTTCTTCAGCTTTTTTCAACATGGTAAGTGAAGGATCAACACCAAATTTTATTGATAGAGGTTGCGCAAATCTTCCTGTACCTACACCTATTTCAATTCCAATTCCACGAGGCAGCATTTTTTTTATACCTTCCAATTCTGAGGTATAAGCGAAACGGTTTTTGCTAAACCAGTTTTCATACCTCTCTATATGTTGCTCAAAAGCTCCTATCTTAAAGTTGCTTCTTGCTTGCTTCCCTCGAGTTTTATTCTTCATTTCGTGAATCTTTCACAAACAAAAGAGGGAAAACAATATCACTTACACAGCATGGAACCCATACCGCAATAAAAAGGAACAGAAAGATATAAACATATTCGAACCATACTATTTCTCCACCTGAACTCATAATTATGTGAAAAAGAGAAGCCCATGTACTCAAAAGAACATGACCCATGTGAGGAAATTTCGTATGAGACCTAAAATTGGCAAGTACAATTCCTATAATTGCCAGTGGGTTAACCAGCCACCACTTTTCTATAAAACCCAGATGAATTTCCCTGTTAGGCATCTCAAGCAGTATTTCTCCCACATATGGAATAATCGAATCACTAATTGTAGCGATTCCTATCGACCCTACATATCCTATAACAAACAGAAATAAAAGCCTGCATCCACCTCTGGAACGACCACATTTATGAAGTTTATACATTGATGCAGTCGTGAACGCACTAAGAAAAACATGTATAGGATGAAATATGTAAAAGATATTATGAGAAACTTCAGATGGAATTTTTCCAGAAAGCAACATTATTGCAATACCGCTTAATGCCCCAAATATGGTAAATGGGGCATGATGTTTTAATTCTTTTAGAGTTTGTCTAACCATCTCTTAAATTTCAAAGGTTTTCCCTGCCGCTATTTGTATGTATTTGTCTTTATAATTCCTCTTGAAAATCGTTTGTGCTTTATAACCACTGCAGTGCGTTGGGCCAACTTTTTCTATTTCAAATTCTTTGAATTTATCTACTATAAGTTCTATTTCTCTATTATCTTTATTCATTAAATGAAATCCACCAAAAACAAGGTTGATTTTATCTTTAGGAAAGCTTTCTTTAATTTTTTTTATAATTTTCACGATTCCGGGATGAGAACAGCCGGTAATTATAATAATACCTTCTTCCCTTTTTATCAAGAGCGCCTGTTCCGCTATAAACGAACCTTTATAATTCCCCGTGATTTCACCAGTCGCGAAAATATCTTTCTTCACCTGGGTAAGTTTTTCTGTTAGAATTAAATTCCCTCCGAGAGAAACAACTCTTTTCTTAAATTCCTCACTAAAGTTAGGACATCCGTAAACATCTATACCTTCTGTTCTTTCAAGTAAACCCCACAATCCCCCTGTATGGTCCCAGTGGTCATGGGATATTACCACTTTCTCTATTTTAGAAACATCTATGTCCAGGTTTTCCATGTTTTTAAATATATATTCAGATTTTTCTCCCGTATCGAATAATATAGTCTTATCTATCAAACAGGAAAATCCCCAACCGGGTGTAAATTCTCCGTTTAAACTGGTATTATCAAAAACTATTTTTATTTCCATTTTACATATCCCCCTATCTGCTTTTTAATCTCGCATCTATACTGCCATCGGGCAACATCCAATCCGGATGTGCCTCGCTATTTTCCTCCATCTTATACCTGACACAGCTTTTCCAATCACCCTTACAGTAAAGTTCGATCCATTTACTTTCGAGCATACCCGCCGAATAGAATCTTTTCATCGGACATACAGGATACCATTTGCATTCCGAAAGCAAAATTTTAAGCTTAGCATAATTCTTTTTTATTTTTTCTTTATCTGTAGTATCAAAAACCAGAGCGGTAGGATGAGTCAGAGGATATATCTTTTTTTCCTGTGTTAGAAAAAGCTTCCCATAAAGATTCTTTATCTCTTCTTTCTCCTTGGGTAAGGAAAAATCATATTTGTTGAATATATAATAGACAGCATAATATCCCAGTGGAGATATTATTTCAGGGCTTACAATATCTATCTCTCTGTCGAGATATTCTGAACAAGCCTCTATTTCCTCCTGCCTGGGCTTACGATAATTTGGTAACATACACTTAACAAGATTCGTTAAGTAGAGACTACTCCTTTCTATACCGAGTTCACCAAATAATTCATTCAGCGCTTTACCTGTGGGACCAACGAACATGCGCCCTTCTTCATCTTCTTTTTCTCCGGGAGCTTGAGCAATCAGCATTACCCTCGCTTCCGGGTTACCTTCCCCGGGAAGAGCGTTCTTTCTTGTTTCGGACAATAAACATTTATCACAATGCTTAATTTCCTCTTTCAAGCTATAGAAACCTTCCCCTGCCGGCATTTGATTCTTACCGGAAGATTAATTATGATTACGAACCAAAATAATTTCTCCAACCTCGCAGTTTACATCCCTGGCAATCACAGGGCATTTTGCCATAAACAGAAAAAAGATCGGTCTTTTTTCATCCGATAAGGTTTCATAATTTCCCTGCCCTTTACTAATTACTAAATCGGCCTTTTTAAAGATGTCAATAAAAGGTGTTGAGCATAGAGGAATAATAGTCCCCGGAACCTCTGACCCGCTTGATATAATTTCGGCAAAATTATCTATACCCGCCTTGACCGCGTCTTCTGTTAACGCATCGTTTATTATAGGTTTTTCTCTTACCGCGTATATTATTTCTTTTTCAGGAAAAATTCTTTTTATCTGTTCCAATAATATACAATCAAACACAGTCTCTCCTACATTATCTCCAATATACAAAATACTCTCGGCGTTGTTTACAGCTTTTTCGAAAGATTGAAAATCGAAAATGGATTCTTTTTCATCTTCTATAACACTCTGTTCCCTCTGGAGTATTTTCGTAAGCTCCTTTTCCACATCGAGAGAATTCTTGGTGCCGTAGTCTATTATATTTCCCGCGATTGCCAACTCGACCGCCATTAGCAATTTATCTTCAGCCGACTCTATTTTTTTTCTTAGTTCAGGATAGATTTTCAATGTTTGCTCGTTAGCTTTTTCTTTTAACTCTTTGTACGGGTCTTCCTGTCCGGTCATTTTTTTTACAACATCATGTATAGTTTTTCCCATCTCAGGAGGAGTAGACGACAATTTTATATCGGGAATAGCTTTTGCTACTTCATCCAGAATTTTTTTCTGGGTCCTGTCGTCCGCGCCCGCCATTCTGGCAGCTTCGAGAGCCTGCTTAAAAAAGCATGATATACATTCAAGATATGTTTTCATCTAATTATATACCTCAAATACTATTAGGCACTTGCTGAGCAGCCACAATTATGGGGTACATGGTGGGAGCACTGGTTAGATACGGGTGTGTAGCTACCTGCAGGGTTTCTAATTCGGTCGCGGACACTCTTTGCTGAATAGCAAGACCGATAATATTAATAACCTCTCCGGCGGACATACCTCCGGAAACTTGACCTCCCATGAGTATACCCGATTGACGTGAGAAAATCAATTTAACTTTAATTTTGTTTGCTCCCGGTAAAGTACCCGGATGCTTATCGATTCCATTTGCCTCGCCTATAACCACTTCAAAGTTTTCCTTTCTCGCGGCATTCTCGGTGAGCCCCGCCGAACCTAAAACCAAACCATTAATATAGGTAGAATAAATAGCGATGGTTCCTTTGTTTTCTCTCACTACTTTCAATTTAAACAAATTCGCGCCAGCAATTCTCGCTTCAGCAGTAGCCGTAGAGGCAAGCATAATAGCGGTATCTTTACGGGTATAAAAATCCCTTTTGCCGGCACAATCGCCGACAGCAAAAATATCCGGATCTGAAGTCCTCATATACTCATCGACCCATATACCTTTACCTTTTCCTCTATCTAAACCGGCATCGAAAGCCAATTTTGTATTCGGGGCTGAACCTACACCTAAAACGATACTATCTACTTCAAGTTCTTTTCCATCGGAAAGACGAACTTTTTCAACCTTCTCGCTACCGAGAATTTCTTCGACTTTAGTATCTATTAAAACATTAATATTCTGAGAGGCGAGTTTCTGTTCCACAATCTCTGAAAATTCAGGATCGAATGAATGACTTAAAAGAGAAGGAAACATTTCCACGAGAGAAACCTTTAATCCGTCGATTTTTGAAATTTCATCGGCAAATTCGACTCCTATAAATCCTCCACCGAGGATCATAACATTATTGGAACTCTTGATTTCATCGATTTTCTCTTTCAAATAATCCATATCTTTATAAATCGCGTAAACTCCTTCTTTGTCTATACCCGGAATAGGTGGAATTATAGGTATCGAGCCGATAGCGAGAATTAACTTATCGTAAGTATATTTATCTCCATTCTTTGTTATTACTTCTTTTTCGTTACGATTTATTCTTAAAGCTTCATCTATTTCTAAATCGATGTTATTTTTCTCTAAAGCGGCATTACCCAACTTGTTTTCATCCGGATTTTTCAAACTTGAAAACATATAAGGAATACCACAGGGTATACAACCATTTTCTACATCCTTCATTAATGTAATCTTTTTATCGGGATAATATTTCCTTGTGGTTACAGCACTAATTATTCCCGCTGGTCCGCCACCTATAACCAAAACATCCATTTTTTTATTCACTACACTTCTCCTTTAGTCTTTTTCAATACTATAGAATTCCTTTTTCTCCCTTATGCAGAATCCCTTAAAGGGCAGCCCTAAAAAACCAGTTCCGGTATTTTTCTACAATAAGGTTATTCTTTTGTTCTTACACTAACAAAAACAGACCTGTTTTCAACAATACTAAAGCTATCCGTTATACTTAAATTTAAAGAACAACGGATAATATAATTAAACCGTCTATCTTTTGACCATTTTAGCTCCGCATTTTGGGCATTTCTGCTCATAACACGGAACCCCAACCTGGTGAGACTTCTCTGCGCCGCACTCAGGACAAACGCACTTACCTCCCGGACCCGAACCGGGACGGGTTCCTCCTCCTCTGCCTCTACCTCCTCCTCTAAACGAACTTCCTGTTTCTTTTAAATCCATTTAAACTCCTTAATCGAGAGAAATTGCTTCTTCAGGGCACGTGTTAACGCATGCGCCACAATCGATACATTCATCGCTCACAACAGCTTTTTCGTTTTTAATACTTATTGCTTCAACCGGACAAACATCCACGCAATCTCCGCATCCTGTACATTTTTCTTTATTTACCTTAATAGCCATTATTCCTCCTTTCCTATTAAACCACTTAAAACACAAGCCTTCACAAATCTCGCCGGATTACTCTCATGCTGCGTTTAATTTCGTTTTCCTGCCGCTCACCCAATTAATCCATTCCAAATTTGGACGTGACATTGGGGCTCTTTGTTGTCTGAAGCTTTCCTTCTTTATACTTTTCTATAGCTTCTTTGACATTCCCGGAAACACCGGTAATTACTTTAATACCTGCAGCCTCTAAAGTTTGAAAAGCATTTGGACCCACATTGCCGGTTAACACTACTTCGACATCCTTTTCCGATAAAAATTGTGCGGACTGAACACCCACCCCTCCCATTCCACCTATATTAGGATTCTCAAATACTTTGAATTCCATATTTTCTGGGTCGACTATTATGAAATACTGGCACCTACCGAATCTTGGATCGATTACAGTATCCAAGTTATCCGCCTGCGAAGTTACACATATTTTCATACTGGAAACCTCCTGGTGTTAAAAAAGTTAAAAAATTTTATCCCTTTTCTGTTTTCTCTACTCCGTAACCTTTTCCCAAACCCGGTCTACATAAACTTTCTTTGCTCTCTAAAGATCCATCTTTAAGTTTTTCCAGTATTTCTTCAATTGTTCCGGTTATTCCTATAATTGTATCTATTCCATACTGATTGAAGGATCCCATTGCTTTTCTTCCCATTCCTCCGGCAATAATACAATCAACACCCTTTTTATGCAAGAACTCAGGTATAAATCCCGGGTGGTGACCCGGATTATTTATTACCTCTTTATTTTTTATTTCGTTTCCTTCTATTTCAACAATCGTAAACGAAGGACATCTTCCAAAATGCGCAGATACACGCTCTCCATCTGTAGATATAGCAATCCGCATTTGTTAATTCCTCCTTTTTTGATAAATAGAGGTAAAGTTTCTGCGCTTTACCCCTATCTGCCGAACTTACTTTTTTTCCTGGGATTTTGCCTTTTCAAGAGAGTCTATATAACCCTGAAGTTCCTTAAGCTGCTGCTTTAGAACTTTAGCATCTTCTTTCAAAAAGTTCACTTCTTCTTCGGGGCTAACTTCCTGAGGGTTAGGATACGCGGGAGCTCCGTAATATTCCCAAGCAGGAAAACCTCCAGCATAATAACCTCTTCCCCATCCTCTTCCACCACCACGACCAAAACCACCACCTCTACCTCTGCCAAAGAATCCTCTTCCCGGAACTGGATTCATGTATCCCGGAACGGAATACCCGGCACAGTAACCTGCTGCTCGACCTGTCATTGGTCCCAAACCTGCTGGACCTGTTCTATCTCCTAATGGCATAATTGCCTCCTTTTTTTGGCTTTAAAAAAATTTTTAAATTTCACTTCTACATTCTTCACATAATCCGTAAAAACGGACAAGATGACCGTTGATTTTGAAGTTGTGTTTCTCGGAAAGAACCTTTTCTGTTTTTTTGAACAATTCTTCTTCTTCGTCTATGAAATCCTCATAATCTATTATCCTGTTACATTTAGTGCAAACAAGGTGATGGTGATGTTTTTCCTGCTGGGTTCTGCCCGCCAATTCATATCTCGCTCTACCGTCACCAAAATCGAATTTTAACACCAGACCTATCCGCGTAAGTAGATTTAAAGTCCTGTAAACGGTCGTAAGACCAATATCGGGATAACTCTTGTGCACTTTCAAAAAAACGTCTTCTGCACTTAAATGTTTTTCTTCTTTACTCAAAACATCTAATATTACCTGTCTCGGTACCGTAATTCTACAGCTGTGTTTTCTTAAGTTACCGTCCCACCAGCGCGGACCCATACCATATCTTCCGTTCATTTGTCTTTAACCTTTACCTTATTGAAAATGGTTTTCATTATCAAATGTATTAAAAAAAGTGTTTTTGTCAAGGGGAAGGGGAGGTAGTTTGTATTTTTCTTAAATAAAACGTTTTGTCTTTGTATTTTACCTCTTTTAATTTGTTTTTTTCTACCAGTTTTTCTACAACTTTCCAATTCGAAGCAACCTTCCTCAAGTATTCTTCTACCCCATCACTTCTCATTGGATGAACAGCTGTAATGCTGAGTAAATCTTCTTCGACATCCCCTGTAAATGCAAAGGCATTACCTTCATATCCAATAAGGTGCTCAACTGGAATATTTCTTTCTTTGAAGATTTGATATGCTTTGTTTAAATTTTCTTCAACTGTTGGCTCAACCCAATCCTGTGCTGGAGGTCTGGTAGGAATAGCTAGGTAGCTCTTTTTTGGGGTTAATTTATGAATGAAATCGGCAATTTTTTCTATTTCTTCGGGTGAATCATTTATGTTCCTGATTAACATACTTTCTGTATTTAAATTTCCAGAAAAATTTTTAGCAAAATTTGAAATTCCGTCTAAAATTTCATAAAGTTTAGAGTATCCGTATGGTCTGTTAACTTTACGCCAAATTTCGTGACTTATTGCATCAATCTTCACCGATACCCAATCAGCTTTCTTCAAATCATCCCGCACTTCCCTTCTGTTTAACAGAGAAGCATTGGTAATAACTGCTATTTTGATACCTAAATCCTTAAGATATTGTATTTCTTCGCCTATATTTACATCCAGAGTGGGTTCACCATCGGGTACGAAGGCAAGATAATCAATCCTTTCTCCTCTCTTTTTAGCTTCTCTTATTTTCCTCTGTACATCATTTGCTATTTTCTCTGGTTTGTAAAAAGCCTCTCTGTTGGTTTGCATATTTAGAGTTTTGCCAATCTGGCAATAAACACATGAATAGGTACAAACCTTGGGTGGGATATTGTTTATGCCTAAACTCTGTCCAAGTCTTCTTGATGGAACTGGTCCATATGCGAGGCTCTCCTTAAACATTTTTATTCCCTCCTTTAATTATTTAATAAAAAAAAACGGCTATCATTCCGTAGGCCAGATTGATTTATTTTCAAAATCATAAAAGTGATCCTGCATCCATTCTTTAAAAGATTTACCTAGTTTCTCAACCGGTTCCCCCAAAAATTCCTCTACAAGATTATCATCTTCCAGTAGAACAGGATTCTTTTCCTTTTTCGCTAAGTAATTTTTGGCTTGAACAATCAATTTAAATTTCTTATTCAAACTTCTATTCTCTATATCTACATCGGGATGGTATTCTTTTGTCCTCTGGCGAAATCGCTTTTTTATCTCTTCAATATCTATTTCTGCTTTTAACGCCAACCCTAGAATTTTTCGTGCTCTTTTCTTTAAACCCTCTTCCTTGATTTCCATTTATCCCTTTTTTCTACACCTTTATTTTTTCCTCATAAAATTTTTAATTTGAATCCCCCAATTTTGCCCTAACATAGGATGAACAAATCCTCCGCCTCCTAAAGTCAAAATCTTAAAATCGTATTCATTCTGTAAAGCCATAAGTGAACTTCAAGCAAAATCATAACTATCGCGGATTAATTTCATTTTTGAAATGGTCCATTCTTTTGAGTCATCTACTCCCATTTCAAGATTAAGATTTTCGGTTTAAAGTCACTGACTTAAACATAGTATTTGTTTTGGCAATTCTCTATTTCTTCTTTATTGACTTTTTCTCTTAGCCTTAAATTTTTTCTTGCTTTATATATCTTTTCGAAACTGACCAACATAGGCATACTCCTTTATTTTTTCATCACAGAATATCAGTGCGTTTATTCATCGATATATTCAATAGCTTCATTGGGACAAATCTGAACGCAAACTTGACAATCGCGACACATCTCGGGTTTTACTATTGTTGCTTTTTTGTCTTTTATTACCAGAACTCCAAAAGGACAGGATTCCACACATACTCCACATCCATCGCATTTTAGCCTATCTATCTTGACCATATTTTATTGCCTTTTAATATTCAAATAAATACATTTCTCCTTTTCAACTAATCCATCCAATACCGCCCTTATAAACTCGTTGCAAGATTTATAACCACAAGCACCGCAATTTTTATTTGGGAGTAAATTCTTCAATTTCTTACCTTTTTCGTAGCGGTTATAAACAGCTTGGGGGTCGATAATTCTATTACCATAACAATAACCGCATATAGCTGAAGGCATAGATTTTTTCAAAGTAAGTTTTCCTTCTGTAGGCGGCATATTTTTTATGGACTCAACCAAATCCAGTGAACCCTCTCCTGTTAGTCCATTTGTTTCAACAAGATTAGCGTTCGGATTTACTCCAAGTAATTTAATTCTGTATATCTCTCGTTCTGCCTGAGAAATTAAATCGCCTTTGTTTATAGCTACTATATCTGCTTCCGTTAATAGTGGCCCGTAACTGGAAGGTTTTCCAGCAGTGATATTTATTACCATAATACCCAACCCTTTGTTTACATAAGGCGAGCACCGCAGGCATAACCCTGCTGTTTCAACAATAAGCAAATCTTTGTTTTTGTGTTTTTCAATAAGTTTGGGAAATTCCAATGCCCCATAATGATCAGGACATAAATCTCCTGCGAGTTTTTTCTCGGTTGAGATATGAAATCTCTCTTTGATTAAGGCGTCGTCATCTGTTGACAAAACGTCGAATTTCACATAATGCATAGAAAAATCTCTTTTAAGCTCTTCTATTACATATTTAATAACGCTGGTTTTCCCCGACCCCGGGGTTCCGCCAAAAACAATAAGCCGCATAAAAAACTCCTTTTTTACATTGGCGTGCAAATTAATTTTAATTCTTCTACTCTTTTACCCAGTCGGATATCTTCTCTTACCTCTAGTATGTATTCCTCAATCCAGGATAGATAGTGAGCTATTCCCCGTTCTTTTATTGAAGTATAAATTATTTGGGTGATAGCTCCCGACCTCATGACTAACCTTTTATCGGTATTCAAAGCCAATCTAGGGTCATGAGTAACCAAAAAGACAATTTTACCCTTTTTGGAAAGCAATTCCAGCGCTTTCTCTTTCCTGATACCGGCGTTTTCTATCTCATCTATTAAAATGATGGGAGATTCGCTTACATATGCCAAGTCTGCTACCATTAACGCCCTGGATTGCCCGCCAGAAAGTACCAACAAGTTTGCTTCAGACACAATCGGCTCTCCGGTAATCTTATTAGCGCTCTCGATAATTTCTTTGATAAGATGCTTTTTGTGCCCTTTTCCTCTGGCATCCAGATGAACTTCTAAAAAATCTTTTACTGTTGTGTCAGTAAGGAAATTCATATGCTGAGTTAAATAGCCAATAATCTTTTTGGTAGGATTGTGACGAAATTCAGCAGATGGCTTTTTATCATTAATCAATATTTGCCTTTTTGTTCTCGTATTACCCTGTGCCAGTCTTTCGATATCATAAAGAAGTTGAGATTTCCCGGAACCCGTTGGTCCTACTATACCTATTTTCTGTCCGGCGAGAATCTCCAGTCTGTCAAAATTTTCTTTATCGCCTTTCTTATCTTTACCTGGAAAAATAGTTATCTTTTTTGTTACCATGTCAACTCCTCATATTAATTCTGGACTGCGAAAGCAAATCTTTAACTTGTTCATAATTAAATTCCTTTAGAACTTCTGCAATCTCACCTTCCTTGTTTAAAGTTTCCTGAAATTCAATACACAACCTTTAACCCTGATATCATCATGAATTAACTCAGCATGGATTTCCCTTTCAAATTTAAAACCGGCCTTTTCGATTTCCTTTTTAATTTCCTGGTTCGAGGTAACGTCTGTATGCGTAACAAGATGAGTCGGATAAACCGAAAAGAGAGCATTTTTTTTAGCAATTCTTTTTATAATTTCATACAGTTTCATCCTGTCTTCTACAGTACTGCTATCATTTTTGCCCACTAAATGTATAATATCATAACATAAAACCACATCGACCTTATTATCGTTTAAAGGAATTTTAGTTTTCTCGTTTATCAGTTCAACATTTGTTATTCTGTGTTCTTCTATTTTTCTTTTTAGATTATCCAAAACATTTTTATCTTTATCCACAGCATATACTTTAGCTTTTGTGCCTACGATTTTAGAGGCAGGTATAGTGTAATTCCCTTCGCCTGAGCCAAAATCCAAAACGTTCTGTCCCTCTTTAACGCCAATTTTCCTCAAAAACTCTTCTCCTTCCTGTTTTATCCATTTATTAATGTTATTTTCCATTTTCAAACTTAATTTTCAAGATTGATTTTATCGAGCTTCACTTCTTTTGTTTTACGCTCTTTTTAAAATTAAAAACCGAAAGAGATATCCATCCCATAAAATGCCTCGGCACAAATTCTGTACTTATGTCTCGTCAATTTCCTTCCTTTTAATCGGGTACTCATAAAATGTATTCCAGCTAATGCCCGCCGATTTACTTCTTATTGAAAATGATTTTCATTATCAAATATACCGATGAAAACTTTCTTGTCAAGGTTTGGGCTAATTTAAACGAGGTGTTTGTTTTAAGAAAAGTCTGCAAGAGTTAAAATAAAGCTAAAATTAAATTCCGTATTAGGCCAGCCAAGACAATACCGTAAATTATTGAAATTCCAGTTAAAAACATTGCTTTTTTAGGACTAAATTCCTTCCACAGTATTCCGAGAGCTATTATACAGGGAATTCCAACCGTAGAAGCAACTCCAAAAGTATATAACTGAAGAGGAGTTAAAACCATAGATATCTTACTACCTAAAACTGAGATAAGCATGGCTCCGGTTAAATCTTTTTGCAGGAAACCAAAGACAAGTGGAATAATTGTTGAATCCGGCAGTCCAAGCCATGTGGTAATACAGGAAAGAGGTTTAACCAGAAGATTGTCAATCCCTGTCATATTTAAAATCCCATAAGTTATACCTCCCAGAATTAAAAATGGGATTACTATATACACAAAGTCTCTCATTCTGATCCAGCTTTTAGCCAACACGCTTTTAAACAAAGGTTTCCTGAATGGTGGTAATTCTAAAAGCAAAGGTTCACTTTTTAGATGGAAGACTTTTTTGATTGTTAATATCCATATTAAACCGGCAAAAAGTAAAGTAAATAGAACGCTGAAAGCCAAAAGAGTCCCCCCATAAAACCCGATAATTCCCATTATTATTGCGATTCTTGAAGAACAGGGAATAAAAGAATACAGAGAAGCGGTATAGAATTTTTCTTTTCTTGACGATAGTATTCTTGTAGCCCGGATGGCGGGAACAGTACAACCAAGCCCCAGGATCAAAGGAATAAATGACTTTCCGGAGAGTCCTAATTTTTTCAAAAATCTTTGCATATTAATAATAAATCGGGAAAGAAGACCGATATCCTCCAATAACCCTAAAAACAGGTAAAACAAGAAAACGTAAGGTAAAGCAATAGAAATGCCGGCGATTAATCCAGTAAAACCATTAGCCAGAATTATATTCAAGGCAGAAGATTCACCTCTATTGAAAGAAGATATAAAAAATTCTGTCCAGTTCATAAGAATACTTTGTATCCAGTTACCAAAAAACAAAAGTACTCCAAAGAGTACAAACAGAAATAAACCGGTAACAAGGGGTCCCCATGTTTTATTTAATAAAACATTATCGATTTTTTCTTCTATTTCAACACTTTCGCTCAGGGGAAACATTCGGGTAACTTTTTCGGCTATAAAGGAAGCTGTCCCGTATCTGGTTACGGAAATGTCTTCCGATAACTTTGGATGCTCGGGCATCTCTTCTTTAATTTCTTTAATAATATTCTCGTTCTTTGAATATTGGTAAAAGTCCTCATCTTCTTCTAAAATTCTCGTAGCTATAAACCTTCTGGGTAACTCAGCTTTCTTTTTACTGGGCTTTAACTGTGAGGATACTTCTCTTATAGCCTGTTCTATATGATCATCGTATTCAATCCTGAAGCTCTGTTTTTCTCTTTTTATTTCTAATAATGAATTTAGAAGGACGGGGATTCCCTTTTTTGTTATAGGGTTTATAGGAATCACTGGTACATTTAATAATTCTTCTAATTTTTGAGTATTTATTGTTATCCCTCTTTTTTCGGCATCTTCCACAAAATTCAAAGCCACTGTTAGAGGCACTCCTATTTCTAAAATTTGCAGAACCATATAAAGACTTCTTTCCAGAGAAACAGCATCGGCAATTACTATGGCTCTATCAACTTTTTGCTCAAGTAAAGCTCTTTCCGTAACTTTTTCCTCTTCCGACCTATCAGATATAGAATATATTCCGGGGGTATCGATAAAGTTTATTTTTTTATTGTTAAAATTCTTCTCTGCTTCAGTTATCTCCACTGTGGTCCCGGGATAATTAGATACTATAACTTTTGAACCCACCAGGGCATTAAGTAAAGATGATTTTCCTACGTTCGGTTGTCCTATTAGGAGGATTTTAAGTTTTTCCATAAATCAACACTCTAATTCCCGCGGCTATATTTTTATCTAAAGCGAATTTTTTATTATTCACTTTAATTACAACGACATCGTAAATTTTGTTTGTTACTTTTATCCTCTGTCCGGGGAATATTCCCACACTGATTATTCTTTCAAATAATCCAAAGTCAAGAAAAACGATATCTGAAATCATAGTTTCTCGATGCAGTTCAAATTCTACTAAAGATGAGCTTCCTTCTCTGAAAGTGTATAATTTTTTTATATTTCTAATTGCTTCTTTTGATATATAATGTTCAAGAATATGAGCGGCTTGATGTGCCTCTTTTTCGTTTCTTGTTTTCTTAAAGTAATTTTCCACCACCATGTGTTTTTCAATAATATCTTTTGCCCTTTCCCGACCACCTTTTGTCAACCCCAAAAAGTTTGGTTTCAAGTAAATTAAGCCCTCTTTTCCCAACTTTTTAACTGCCTTATGAAAGAAAAAATCGGAGACTTTAATCTTTGACTTTAAAAATTTTAAAGAGATTTGTTTGTTTTCTTCTCCGGTCATTCTCAAAATATCTTCTTCAACAATCTCTAAAACTTCTGAGGTAATATTAAATTCCATTTCCTTTGACTTCTCTTGTTTTACTTTAAACGATAAAGAACTTCGCCCGCATTTCTTACCAGAAGAATACCTTCTTTTTCTCTGTTTTCCCATTTGGATGGATCTATTTCATCAGGGTCCTTATATCCTAAATTTATTTTCTTACATCTTTTTTCAGGAATACCGGTAGCAAGCACTACATTTATTCTCGGTTCTTCTCTGCCATTCTTATAAGTTCCCGTTCCCTTAACATGAGTTGAGTGCGCTTTAATAGTCCCCGGGACCCATTCAAATTTATCTTTCTGCTTGAGAAAGTAGTCCCTAACATGATATCCAACCTTATCGATAAGAGGTCCATGCGTGTATGAGACTTCTTTAAGATTTGGAACATAAATAACTATAGTTCCTCCATTGGCAACCACTGGTTCCAATTTATACATCGCTTTTGCTGCTGTCCAGAGATCATCATACATCTCAGAAGGCATACTCAACACTCTGTTGAATTGCCTTTTTTTGTAAACTATATTTATCTCGGAAGACAGATCCGCAGCTTTTGACCAGGATTCTTCAGGGGAACCAATATAGAGCCCGCTGAGTTTTTTTTCTCTCATTACCAGACTAAAACAGAGTTTTGGCACATCTATGAATGAGGCGGCTTTATCCAATACCTTTCTGACCGGCGTATATTTTCTGCCGATTATCTTAAGATTCGTTATGAGGGCACCCAACCAGTGGAAAAAGTTTGTTACCTCGGGTCCTGATATTCCAGGGAAAAAGTATTTGTTGCCTCCGGAAAATCCAACCACTTCGTGCGGAAATACCGGACCAATCACCACAAGTTGGTCATAATCGTAAATAATCTTATTGATTTTAACTTCAACCTCATCTTCCATAAGACCTTTGCTTATCTCTTTTATTTCATCAGATTTTATTGTGCCAATACTTCGCAGGGAATCAGGATCATCCCATTTGTGATTATAGAAATTGACCGATGAATAAACAGTCTTTCTCTCCTTATCTGAAATGCCCACTCTACTGTTAATCTCTTTTTCACTTAGGGGTCTGTGTGTTCCCAGAGCGACAATGTAGTCAAGTTTCCGAACGATTCCTCCAATCTCATCGTACATAGTTCTAAAGAATAGTTCTATAGGGGCTGTTCTGGTATGATCCGGTATTATAACCAACACTTTCTTATTGGTTAAATCTATTTTCCCAAAAACCTTTTTTGTCAAAACCCTTACTTCATCATCGGAAAGAAAACCATCTTTCAATCCTTTTCCTGCAACCATTTTAATATCTCCTTATAAACCAATTGCGTAAAATATTGCGCCTAAGCCCAAACCAATCACAAGGTTAAACAATTTTATAAGAAAGGAGTCTTTTATCGAGTAAGACAAGAGTGGTAAAATACCATGACCATCCTGCACAATAGAACTTGTCAGGAGGACTGAAAAAGGTATAAGCCCTTTGGAGAACATCATTACAAATATAAGATGGGGTCCAGATTCAGGAATTATTGCTATTAATCCGGATAATAACAGTACCCACAACATATGTCCTTTCACAAAAGCTTCCAAATTCCAGAAATTCATGCCAATCTCTATGACAAACAGGGCGCCGAAAGTCCACAAAAACACTCTCCATAGATGTTTTTTTAGAATGTGTTCCCATATATGCTCCTTGAGATAGTGTTCGGGAACCGTAAAGACGATAAACAAGGTAAAAGAAAGAGAGCTGATGATAGTTATTCTCTGCCAGTTCCATTCCTCAAGTCCAACTATACCAAATGATAGAGCTAAAATAATTACTCCAATCAATATTATAATACCATACCTGAGTAGTGAAAATTGTCGGAATTTTTTTAAAAAAGAAGGGTCAAAACAGCGACATTCATTCGCCTCATGGATTTTAAGCACTTTGCACTCTTCACAGGGAGTAATATTCAAGAAATCTGCGACTTTATCCGATATCCATCCAAAGATAACTCCTATTCCAAACAATAAACCAAAAAGTAGTAATGCTCTCTTGGGGAATAAGGCAAGCATCACAAATGCCTCGTCACCACTGGTGGCAATCATTCCACCAACCATGGCTCCAAAAGATAATAGTCCACGGACATAAAAAGAAACATTCATAAAAGCTCCTAAACAACCCGGTGTGCTTCCCAAAAATGATGACATGATGTACTGCCGTAATCTTCCTCCTCTCACTGCAATAGACATTTTCCCCTTTGATAAAACATTTATATAATCAATAAACACCATCATTACAAAAACAAATAAAGTTATTATAATAGAATGATTTACCAGAGAGATAAAATTAATCATCTTTCACCTCCTTTTAATCCACAATTTGGCATTTCTTATATCTTAGAAACAACTGGTATTATTTTGCTTCTCTGACTCTCCGCTGTATCTCTAATTTCTTCGAGAAGGTATTTCGAAAAGGGGACCGGGACTTCCTCGCTGAAAAACTTTACCCCCTTTAATCTAAGTATCTTGAGAAAGAGTTTCATGGGTTCTTCCATTCTTGCAAAAATAAGATTATCCGCTGACTCTTCTAAAACCTTTATCTTTTCCTTGAAGGCGCTTGTGCTTACCGTAAAAAGAAAAGACATTGTTTTATCTTCTGAAATCAACCTCTTTAATTTCTCAAAAACAACTTCCGCATAGGTTTTAGAAAACAATAGAAGATTTAAAGCTGCTCCAAAAAAGAGAGTCCCTAAATTGCTTCCACCTAAGCTCTTTTCTGCTACTTCAATTACTTTATCCCAGACTTCAGGTTTTAGAAGATTTGCATTGTATTCCAATTTCTTCACTTTTTCTGTAAACTGGATGGAAGGGTTGAAATTTACATATAACACTTTCTTTTTATATTCATTGAGGTCAACACCACAGATTTTTTTCATAGAACCGACGGTAAATTCCGGTGAAGGGTACTGGAGGGAAAACATTATAACACCGCCTCCATTTTTCAACCAGGAGGAAATAAATGTGAAAGCAATTAAAGGTTTTCCTGTGCCTCCTGGCCCACTTATAAGGGTGGAAGAAGGAATTAACAAACCTTCTGGCATTACTTTATCTAACCATTGATAACCTGTGTTAAAATTTTTCATTTTTACCTTCTATCATTTTATAATTTCCTTAAATAGAATTTTTTCTTATCATATTCTACTTCTACTAATTTATTTTCTTCGATTAACCTCTCAATATTTGACCAATCGGCATTTGCCTTTTTTAAATATTCTTTAACTCCTTCTATTCGCATGGGATGAACCGATGTAATACTGAGTAAATCTTCTTCGACATCCCCTGTAAATGCAAAGGCATTACCTTCATATCCAATAAGATGCTCAACTGGGATATTTCTTTCTTTGAAGATTTGATATGCTTTATTTATCATTTCTTCACTGGGAGATTTTACCCACGTCTCTGTGGGAGGTCGAGTGGGAATACTTAGATAACTTTTATTCGGGTCTATACTTTTAATGAAATCAGATATCTTTTCTATTTCTTCCTCTGAATCATTAAGGTCATGAATTAGCATACTCTCTGTGTTTAATTCTCCTGTGAAATTTTTAGAGAACTCTAAAACCCCTTCCAATATTTTATAGAGCTTAAAGGCTTTATGGGGTCTATTAATTCTTTTCCAGATTTCGTAACTTATAGCATCTATCTTTACTGATATCCAATTTGCTTTATATAAATCCTTTTGTACATCTTTTTTTGTTAAAAGAGAAGCATTGGTAATAACCGCAATCTTTATGCCCAAACTCTTGAGCAACTTTATCTCTTTGCCTATATTTATATCTAAGGTCGGTTCTCCATCAGGTACAAAAGTCAAATAATCTATTATTTCTCCTTTTTCCCTGGCTTTTTCAACCTTTTTTTCAACATCTTTTACAATCTCTTCTGTATTGTAGAATTCTCTTCTTTCTGTTTCAATCTTTAAAGTCCTGCCAAGCTGACAGTAAACACAGGAATAAGTGCAAATCTTCGGTGGAATATTATTAATTCCTAAACTTTGCCCGAGTCTTCTTGATGGAACCGGACCAAAAGCTATTTGTTTGATTTTTTCAGGCATTTTTTCTCCTTATCCGTTTATTATTAAAACTTCTCATTGTAAACCGAATCCCAGAACATATATTCATATTTGCTGGATGTTATAAAAGCACGCTTTAACTTATCATAAGGAAAATCACTTTCAATTTCATCTACTAACTTTTTTATTTTATTAACTAAATTAATATAATCATCTTCTAAATAGTAATCCGCCCATTCTTTATACAATTCATTTTTATTACTGGTGAGTTTTTTCTTATGAAATTTAGCAATTTCTGCATAAGACCAGTAACAGGGAAGAGTAGCCGTTATCCCCTCTTCAAATGATTTAATCGAGGAAGTTGATAAAAGAAAACTTGTATATGAAATGCTCGTTTGAATCTGTTCCTCGTTTTCAGCCTCTTTAATTGTCAAATTCATCTTTTTAAGAAAATTTTTATAACCTTCAAATTCTCCTTTCGCTTCAGTATATGCTATATCAATAAGCTCCCTCATAACCCTCCCATTCTTTGCTCTGGTGGCAAGAATAGAAAAGTTCTTTATTGAGGAGGTAAGATAGTTATAGTCCTGAAGAATATAAAATCTGAATTTTCGTTCCGGGAGTGTTCCCTCGAACAATTCCTTTACGAAAGGATGAACATAAATTCTCTGCCATATACGTTCAGAGTCTTTTTTTAACCTCTCTGACAATTTCACGGTTTCCTCGCCCTTATTACTACAAAATCTCCCTTCTTATATCCTCCGGCAGGTTTTTCAATATCTTCATTTGTATACCTGGGATGTTTGGTTAATGTTTGAATATATTCAAAGTTAACAAAACCAGCTTCATGTAGTAAATTTTTAACTTTTTCTATTGAAATCCATTTAGCGCCTTTGATAAATTTCAAGGGATATGGATTTTCAGGAGCTCTATCCGGGTCGAACCACCCATGTACTCTTGCAAGGTCATAGAGCATTGTGTACGAACCTTCTCTGGGAAGAAATGAAACAACTACATGTCCTCCTTTTTTAAGAATTCTAAAAGATTCCTTTAGCGCTTTTAGAGGATCCTTACAATAGCTAAGAACTGTCGAGAGAAGCACAGTATTGAATTTCTCACTATCGTAGGGAATATCTTCGGCGGTTCCTATTTTTACATCTATTCCTTTTTCTCTGGCAAGTTTAGCCATGTCTTTTGAAGGCTCGACACCTTTTTTTATTCCGAGTCTCGAAGCAAAAAGGCCGCTACCCACTCCTATGCTTACAGCATTCTCCACGTTAGATGTAAATTCCTTTTCCGCAAGCAATTCCGATTCAAAGACATTTTTATTTTTACCAAACCAGTAGTCGAAATCTTTTGCTTCTCTGTTAAAAGCCGAAATGGCTTTAGGAGTTGTTGGGTGATATAGGGGACCGAAGCCCTTACCGATTTTGGGGGCGTTTTCTATTGCTCTTGTAACATAATCTTTAGCAATTCTAACCGAATCCAATAAATTTTCACCTCGGGAAAGTGAAGCGGTTATCGCCGAGGAAATAGTACATCCGGTGCCATGTGTATTTTTAGAGTCGATTTTTTCCGATTCAAAAACAGTATATTCGCCCTCGCTAAACAAAATATCGATTGCTTTAACCTCTTTTAAATGTCCCCCCTTTATAAGTACGTTTTCCGCACCCATTTCAGCAATTTTCTTCGCAGCTTTCTTTACTTCTTCAATGTCGGAAATCTTCATGCCGCTTAGAATCTCGGCTTCACTTGCATTTGGAGTTAAGAGATATGATAACGGTAATAACTTTTTAATTAATACGCTTTCTGCGTCTTTTTTTAATAGTCTGTTTCCATTTTTAGAGACCATTACCGGGTCAACCACTAATTTATTAATATTATGTTTTTTGACTCTATCCGCAATAACTTCAATAATCTCTCCGTTTGAAACCATTCCTGTTTTTGCGGCATCACAACCCATATCTTCCATAATCATGTCAATCTGGTCTCCAATAATCTCCGGGTCCATATCCTGAATCGAGCGAACCCCGAGAGTATTCTGCGAGGTTACAGAAGTTATTACGGAGACACCAAAAACTTTAAAGGCTTGAAAGGTCTTCAGGTCTGCCTGTATTCCTGCTCCTCCGCCCGAATCAGAACCCGCAATAGTTAACGCTATACCTTCATATTGCATTTTAACTTCTATATACTTCTCAAATTTTTCAAAATTTTATCCTGGTGGAAATAATCGGCATAAAAGCAGGAGCGAAAGATGTTTTATTCACGTAAGGGATACTTATACCAAAGTCTATTGAACCAGCGTCTTCTTCACCGAAAGGCATCCACCGCAGTTTTGCGATCATCGAGTGTGAATACTTATCGCTATCTTCAATTTTATTTCCGTTCGGATCTTTATCCTTTACAGTAAACCACCCCTGAGGACCCCCAACCAACGCGAATTTGGCAAACTCATATCCAATAAAAGCCCGATATGCGAATTTGTCTCCCAAATCCCATCCTGATTTAGAAAACGCGTCTATTTCCTTAATGTTTCCCCTGTATTGATACCATACATCACTACAGAGAAAAAATTTCTCTGTAAAGTGTGGATGAGCTAAGGCTACAATCTTAAAATCTTGAGTTCCGCTTTCTATACCACTTTTTATTTTCTCGTCAGATACTATAGAAGGCTTATATCCAAAAGAAAGGAAAAAGCCATCTTCCCAATCGAAACCAAACAATCCGGGAGATTTTGAATATAATAGATATTTAGCTGAAAACCAGATATCTTCAAATCCATTATCTTCGATTTCTCTCTGCGCATTTATATCCTTATTTACCCACTGAGTAAACAATCCCACACTCAATCTATCAATTATTCCATATTCTAATCCCATCGCAATTTTTGTCTGCTTATGGTACCAATTTTCGGGTAAATCGACCATTTCACTGTCACTTCTTGAATAATACCTCTCAGCCTGAATAAAAGCCATTTTACCGCGTATTTTGAGTTTACCCTTACCAACATCATGCGGACAACCGATTGTTTGTTCCGCAGAAACATTTCCGGGGAAAAACAAAACTATACCTATAAGCACACTCATTATTTTATTATACTTATACATTTTTTCTCCTTTCTTAAAGTATTAGATTTAACAAACTCCCTACTCCTGCTGTAGCCAGGAGCATGATACCAACAGATTTAAGCATATCCCAGATACCTAATTCTCTTAACATTGCCGCGAAGGTAGCTACACAGGGAAAATACATTGCAAGGATTACGGAAGCAATTATTAACTGTTTCAAACTCAAGTTAAGAGGAACGAGCATTCCTACCGCCACATCCTTTCTAAGAAAGCCCACTATGAGAGCCCCAACCGCTTCTTCCGGAAGTCCGAATAGACTGGTAACCACTGGTGCGGTATACTTGCCTATCCATTGTATTATACCAAAAGTATATAAAATGTTCACAAAAAAAACTCCCAATAGAACAAAAGGTAAAGCTTCTTTCAAAAACCATTTAACCCTCATCCATACTTTCTTAACAACCGCTTTAAAAAGAGGAATCCTATAGGGAGCTATATCTACGAATATTTCAGGGCTTTCACCTTTAATTACTTTATTCAACACTAAACCTAACCCTAACCATACAAAGAATAATGTCAAAGCCACGGAGCCTAAACCTTTTACCCCATATTTTCCTACAAGGCCAGCAATCATAGCGATTTGAGCCATACAGGGAATTGAAATGGCAAGAAGAGTCATGGCAATAAAACGTTCTCTCCTTGTTTCTAAGATCCTGGTAGATAATGCCCCTGGGACATTACACCCCAATCCTAACATCATAGGTATGATACCCATACCATGTAAACCAACCCAATGCATTACAGTATCCATAAGAACTGCCAATCTCGGTAGATAACCAGAATCTTCCAGTAACGATAAAATCAGGTAAAAAGCAAAAATATATGGAAGCACAGCCGCAATAGGAACAAAGAGCCCTGTGGTCAAAAGCCCCATCGATTCCATATAAACTATTTCACCATCGATTAATTGACCTATCAATAAATCGTGCCAGAAACTTCCTGCTTCAAGAAAATCAGAAACATGCATTATTAATGGAGTCCAGATATTTTCAAACAGAGGCTCGAACACATATCCTATTAATAACTCGCCGATAAAACGTATAAGCCAAAAACTTAAAAACAAAACCAATATAGCAATTGGAATTCCGGTTACAGGTGATACTGATGCATCGCCCAATCTTTCAAGCGGAGTATGATGCCGCCGAGTTACTTTCTGAACATTTTCTACAATATTCCCAATTTCACCCCATTTGTCATCAAATTTTACTTTCCTGGACTTTGCTTCAGACAATCTCCCAACAAGTTCTTTGATACCCTCTCCGGTAAGAGCGCAGGTTGGTATAACGGGAACTCCTAACATTTCTTCAAGTTTATCTACGTCTATATTGATTCCTTTATGACACGCTTCATCCCAGATATTTAGCGCAATGATAATAGGCGCACCACTCTCGAGCAAATCCAGAGTAAAATTCAAACTTCTTTCAAGGTTTGTCGCGTCTATAACATCAATAATTATATCTCCCTCTTTTACCATTTCGACAGCCACTTCTTCAGCCTTACTCGCAGGAACTAACGAGTAAGCTCCCGGAACATCTATGAGTTCGGCTTTTTCACCCTTAAAACGCATTGTGCCCCGTGTGAACTCGACAGTCGTCCCGGGATAATTCGAAACAATCACATTTACGCCCGTAAGCCTTGAAAATATTACACTTTTCCCCACATTCGGATTACCCATAAGCAGGACTTTCATGCGATTACCTCGATCGTCACTCTTGCCGCCATCCTGTAACCTATGGCAACCTGAGATCCTCCAACTTCTATAACCACAGGACCCCTCATGGGTTGAGATGAAATCTTCTTGATAGTTTTGCCCTCTTTAACCCCTAACAAATTTAGCTTTCTAATCATCCCATAACCACCAATTATTTTAACTACCCGATAACTCTTACCGGCTTCAGCTTTCACCAATGAATTCCCATCATCCATTTTTCAAATTACTCCTTGTTTGCAAAATCTTTTTTAACATCTGACCACTTCTTAAATTTAAATGCAACTGCATTGCATTTTCAATTATATTTAAAAAATTTTTTAACAATCTTTACAATATCCCTTAATTCCAAATCTATATTCCGTAGGTTTAAAACCATATTTCTCGCAAATTTTGTTTTTTTCAGCCTCTATTCTATCATCTTCAAATTCGATAACCTTACCGCATTTAATACATACCATGTGAGAATGGTGCTTATGTCCGTAAATATGCTCATAACAAACTCTATCTCTGCATCTTAATGCTTCCGCTATAAGCCCACAATCCAAAAGCAGGGGTAAAGTTCTGTAAACTGTAGTTCTGGAAATCTGCTCCCCTTTTTCTCTTATCCTCTCATACAAATTTTCTACATCAAAATGATCGTGTGTCGAAAACACTTCTTCTAGTATGATTTTACGCTCAGGAGTGAATTTTAAACCTTTAGCCTTTATGTATTCCTTGAATATCTCTTTTTCTGTTTTCATAATTGCAAATGAATCTCAATTAAAATTAAGCATATAAATTTATTTGTCAAGGGGTTATTCTCAATTTGTTGAAAAAGTGCTATTTCTTATTATAAAGCAGGATTGAGTTCGTTTTCTTCTTATTGTTCCCTGGTATGTAAAAAAACGCTGGCGCATTTTAATCCATTTTACCTGTTCGACACCTATTAAATTACCGCATTGGCATCTAACTTTTTTTCCGTCTCGAACACTATAATCCTCAATTATCTGGTTCTTTCAGCAGTGCTATAACCGGCCTTTCCCAACTTTTTAATATTTAAAGATTCTCTCTTTGTGCTTAGCGCATTTCACTATTATCGTTTTGCCTTCCAGGTATATGAAAAATACAAAAATTTTTTTGTTCACGCCAACTTATACCTCACAATAGTTTCCCCTTAGAAATAACCCAACAGCCAGGGTCTGTTGCCATGATATTGCCTGTTTCTTCATAAGCTCTTCCACGGCATCCGGCACATCTATCCTTATAAATACAACGACCACATTCTCCTTCCAATAAATGGCGGTTTCTAAGCTTTGACAGTATTTTAGAGTTATCCCATATTTGGATGATACTTTCCTCTTTTACATTACCTAATTTTGTTTGGAGCAACATGCAGGGTAGTACATCTCCATTCGGTAGTACTGTAAGATATCCGTTCGGCATTCCAGCGGCACACCCTCTTCCATAATATGGAATTCTTTTCAATAAGTCTGGTGGAAAATGATTTGGTTGGACATCTTTCTCTTGAAGTATTAAAGTATACATGGGACAACCGGGTACTCTTATTATTATCGGACAATCTTTTTGAGCTTGCGCAAGCCACTCCATAACTTCTTTTCTTTCCTCGGGAGATAATACTTCACCCGGAATGTTCTCTTTGACTCTTTTAACTTGGACCAGATCAAAAAATTCTGCTGCAACAGCCCCATACTCTAAAGTAAGTTGTAACATATCCGGTATTTGCTCTAAAACGCCTCTTCTAATAGTCATACCAAACTGGAAAGGTATTTCTGCTGCTTTACATGCTTTAGCGCCTTCCAGAGCTTTTTTGAACGAGCCTTCCACTCCCCGAAACCAATCATGTGTCTGTGCGTCGGCACCATCAATAGATATCTGTACCGCCATAACACCCGAAGATTTCAACCGTTCTGCAATTTCTTTGTCAATCAGCGTGCCATTGCTACCTACAACTACTCTCAATCCTTTTGAAGACGCATATTTAGCAATATCGAAAAAATCATCTCTACAGAGTGGCTCACCTCCGTCAAAAATTAAAAGTTTTATTCCCCATTCCGCAATTTTATCTAAGAGTTGTTTTGCTTCTTCTGTCGAAAGTTCATCAGGTGCAGCTTCCTTGGTTGCTTCACTATAACAATGTTTGCATTTAAGGTTACATTTTCTTGTGACGGCATACGAAATAAGATAAGGTGGCGGTATAACGGATTTATGGGTTTTGTTTTTACTTGTGTCATCTTGCATTAAATTCATCTCCTTTTAATATTTTCCATATTTTACACCCTGCTAATTCCGGTAATCACATAAACGGTAGAGCGTCTATCTGCGCTACCATGTGCCTGATTTACGCTCTTTCCTTACTCAGACATTCGCCAATATTGGTTTCCGTTTCCTCTATTTCAGGTGTAGATTGTTTCATTCTCCCTTATTCCTTTCTCCAAATATTTTAGTTCCTACTCTTACCATATTTGCTCCTTCTTCTAAGGCGGTTTGATAAGAATTGGTCATTCCCATAGACAGATATTTCATTTCCACGTCAGGTAAATCCATTTTCTTAATCTGATCAAATAGCTTTTTGGTCTTTATGAAATAAGGCCTGGAGTTTTCGGGATTCCCAAAACGAGGACCCATTGTCATAAGCCCCATTATTTTTATATTGGAAAGATTTGAGATTTCTTTTATTAGTTCTTGTATGTCCTGAGGTAATACTCCGAATTTTTGAGATTCTTCGCCACTGTTAACTTCTATTAAGATAGGCATAACTTTATCTATTTGGACGCATTTTTTATCTATCTCTTTTGCTATTTCTGTGCTGTCGATCGTTTCAATCATATCAAACATTTCTAAATTTTTTCTTCTCAAAAGGTCATGTTTTTCAATCTGTGGAATCCCGATAAAATGCCATTGTGCTTTTTCCCCAATCGCTTTATAGGCTTTTTTTGCTTCTCTTATATAGTTTTCTCCGATGATTTTTACTCCAGCCTCAATCGCGCTTAAAATCTCCTCCGGCTTTCTTTTCTTGGCCGCGGCAACTAATTGTACTCCCTCTGGTAGTTCTTTTAATATTTCTCTTACGTTATCTCTGATACCAGCCATTTATCCTCCTAATTTTTTATGTTTTGATTTTTTCTTCATATTCCGGAAAATAATTCCTTATAATCCTCAGATTGAATTCGGAAAGTATAGATTCTTTGGATTCCCTTTCAAGTAGAAATTCAAAAGACTTCCTTATTAGTTCTTCTTTGGATATTTTGCCGTCAGTTAAATTCTTATAATAATCTTCTTCCAAACTAACTGTGTGCTCTGAACTGCTACCTTTTTCTTCTATTGTTACCAGGAACTCCTGCTCATTTTTCTTTTTAACTTCGATCATTTAACCCTCCTTCAAAAGATACTTTTACCCTGAGTTTTTTCTTTAATACCAGACAAACAAAGGTTTATAGGTATAATAAATTGGATTCCTTAAACCTATTCTGCGCTCTGTTTTCCATTTCACTTTAGGTGAAAAATTCATTTTTCACCTAAAAAAATACCATTTTAAAACCCATCAGAATCAATCCGATTCCCAATATCATTTTCAGTGCTTCCTTTGGTAATATTGCGGCAAGCTGTGATCCCATAAAACTAAAAATCAAAAACCCTATCATGATGATAACGCCAGCTTTAACATCGACAAACCCTTTCCTGTAGTAATTATAAGCAGCCAATAAACTCACAGGGGCAGCCACGATTAATAGAGTCGTGCCTTGCGCCAATTTTTGAGGGAAATGCGCCACATAAAGCAATGAAACAATAATTATAGCACCACCGCCAACACCGATCGTACCCATAACCACACCCGCAATAGATCCAATTAAAATGTAAGTTAATAAATCAGACATATTTTATCCTCATTTTTCATAGGTTTCAAGAAATTGAGTATCTTTTTTTTGACTTCGATCAATGCTTCTTGTATACTCCCATTTAAAAAAAATAATTTCATTCCCTTTTCTTGCAACCTCTTCACTCCTTTTTTGCCAATATGAACAGATATAATGACCGAACAATCGTTAATTAAATCATACACATCTAAGGTTTTTAAATGCTGCATTTTTTCCGCAAAAGGATTGTTTCTTTTTTCAACAAGCTTAAATTGCGTCCCATTCTTAGTTTCATAAATAAATATCTCTTTTGCCATTCCCAACATTTTAGGGAAAATATTTATTCCATCGTTAGTCGGGACGGCAATTCTTATCATATTTTCTTTATCGACATTCGATTTTTGGACTTTCAATAATCTTACGTAATCTTTAAAAAAAAGAAACTGTTCAAAACCAGTGAAATTATAATCTGCCAGTATTTGATTCCAATCCCTTTCGATAAAATCAAAAGCATAAGGACACTCCATATGTTTGAAAAGAATCTTCAAACAAAACGGCATTTGCTTATAAGAAAATTCATTGTAATCCAAAATAAAAAAACTTCCATTACTCTTTAACGCTTCAAAGGTATTCTTTACAATCACTTCTCTAATATTTTGGGGGAAACCATGGAGCGCAAAAGCAATAAAAACCTTGTCAAATTTTTCTCTAAAAGGCAAGTATTTGTCAACCCTTGCACGGATGATTTCTACATTGGGATAATTAACGCATCTTTTCTTGAACTGTGAAGTCATTTCACGGGAAATATCGACTCCTATTAATTTTCCATTTTTCGAAAGATACTTCGTCATTAAACAAGCATTTCTGCCCGTTCCTGTTCCCAGGTCAAGGATTCTATCTTCTGGTTTAATTTCCATCAACTCAATGGATTTTTTTATAAACGGAGAATATCTGCCAAACGTTGCTATGTTAAGTAAAGCACCATAATGCCTTGCCATAAATCCATTAATTTCTACTTTTGATTCCGGATAATAATAACTGCCCATTGCCCGTTATTTATAAGATAGTTCTTGCCGCTTCTCTCCAGCATATATTGAGACATTCAACCAGTTTTCAGGAGGCGTAAAAGGGCAAGCATAATCCTTACTGTAAGCACACCATGGATTATATGCCTCATTAAAATCAAGAATCCATTTCCCTTCAGAAGTTTGATGTTTTTCAGTTTCAAGATCAAGATATCTGCCTGCCCCATAAGTTTCTTTACCGCTGGTTGCATCCCGGAAAGGGATAAACAGCCGTTCTTCCTCAGGAGAACTCTTATATGCCTGCAATTTACAGTTTGTATCCTTAATTCTGAATTCGAATTCACCCCATCTAAGAAACTCTCGCTCATTTCCCCGGGTATCTTCTATTTTTAATCTATCTTTCTTTTTATGTTCCTTAAGCAATAGTTCTAATCGATAATCCGGATCCGGAGGATAGTAGTTGAGCCCTTTGAAGTCCTGACGTTTATCAAGAGGTAATGGTGACTGAAAATGCATTTTGAAAAATCTATCTTTCTGTTCACGCTCTGCTTTAACACGTTCTTTCCATTCAGGTCTTAATTTCATACTATCACTTCCTGTATAAAAGGACGTTCACTTCTTTCTGGATAGTTTCGTAAACTCTCTTTTCCAGATCCTTTACAGGTATTTTTTTCTCTTTTTTAATACCCAGAGTCGTAGTTAACTCGAGGTAACTATCCACTGACATTCCTTCCCTCTCGAAAAGCTTTTTGCCACACCGGACAGCGCAGGCATCTATTAAGATACGCTTTTGGGAGTTTTTTACAATCTCTTTAAACTTCCATGGTACTATAACAGCCGGGAGGCATCCAATTTTCACATCGTCGGGGTTTTCCTCCCATATCCTGATACAAGCTTTGGAAGCAGCAACCCCGGTCGCGCATCCACCGTAGCAGGTAAAAATTAAAAGTTTATAACGCACGTTTTACCTCAAACCTGCTTATTTATGTAATCTCTGGCTGATACAGCTGCGATTGTACCTTCCCCACAGGCAACATCGATCTGACGCACCTTCTTTGAGCGTACATCACCTACTGCATATATACCAGGTACAGAAGTTTCCATCGCATCATTAGTAATGATGTATCCCATATCATCGAATTCAATAATGCCTTCCAAAAATTTTGAATTAGGCAAAAATCCTGCGTATATAAAAACACCCGAGACTTCAATCTTCTTTTTCTCATCGGTTTGGCGGTTCTTTACTGTAACAGAATCAACTAAAGTATTACCATTTATGGAAGTAAGCATATGGTTTAATAGAAACCTCGTTTTTTTGTTCTTTTGTAGTCTTTCTTGCAATATTTTTTCACCTGTCATATGAGGCAAGAATTCTATAAACGTCAAACTTTTCACATATTTTAGAAGAGATTCTCCTTCTTGCAGCCCGGAATTACCACAGCCTATAACAGCGATATGTTTATCTTTAAAAAATGGTCCGTCGCATGTCGCACAATAAGAAACCCCTTTACCTGCGTACTTTTCCTCGCCAGGAATATTTAACTTTTCGGGTATGCTACCCGAAGCTACTATGACTGCATAAGCATTATACTCTTCTTCGGCAATCTGTACTTTTATCCTTTCTCCGGCCGGTTCGATTCTTTTTACTTCCTTAAATTCAATAATGTTTGTGCCAAATCTTAGCGCCTGTTTCTTGAACTTATCTATCAACTGCATTCCGTTTATGCCATCTGGGAACCCCGGATAGTTTTCTATTAGATCAGTAGTAGCCGGTAAACCTCCACAAATTCCTTTTTCTAACAAAAGAGTGTTGAAACCTTCTCTTGAGGTATAGATTGCCGCAGTCAAACCCGCAGGACCACCGCCTACAATTATAATATCATTCATTTTGAAATCACCTTTTGTTTTCTTCCAAATGCGGTTTTATCTTTTTTTTAATATCCGATTCATAAGTTGGTGTGACTCCAACAATTTGATCCACTACCTCACCGTCCTTATAAACATTCAATGTGGGTATACCCCTGATGCCATATTTTATAGCTGTTTGGCGTCCCTCATCAACATTCAACTTGCATACTTTTAATCTTTCTTGATATTCTTGAGCCATTTTTTCAAGCACTGGAGCAGCAACGCGGCAAGGTCCACACCAGGGCGCCCAGAAATCCACCAGAACAGTAGTGTCTGATTTAAGAACTTCACTTTCGAAATTTTTATCACTCACATTAATCGGTCTTGTTTCTTCCATTTTTTTTATCCTTTTCTCCCTTTCTTTCTGTTTCCACATTTTTATATTATCAGTTATTTTCTTATAAAATTTTTAATTTGAATCCCCCAATTTTGCCCTAACATAGGATGGACAAATCCTCCGCCTCCTAAAGCTAAAATTTTGAATTTGTGCTTCTCTTGTAAATCCATAAGGAGTTTTGAGGCATAATCATAGCTATCCATGGATAATTGCATGCTGGAGATAGCACATTCTTTTGAACCGTCTACTCCCATTTGCAGTATGAGAATCTCCGGTAGAAAATCGTTGATTAGCTTAGATACCTGGTTAAATTTTGAAATAAACTCAGTATCGTTACAAAAGGGCGAAAGGGGAAAATTTCTATTAAAACCTTTGCCTTCGTCGACGCCTGTTTCATTTTCGTATCCACTTCTAAACGGATAAAGTGTATTCGGATCCTGGTGAAAAGAAATGGTATAAACCTTAGAACTATTATAAAAAGCCCGCTGGGTACCATCACCATGATGGGCATCATAATCAATTATCATAATCCTCTTTATATTTTTTTCTTTTAATAAATAGTTAGCGGTAATGGCAATATCGTTAAATATACAAAACCCCCTGCCTTTATTTTCAAAAGCGTGATGCCATCCTCCACAAATGTTTAAAGCGACGTTAAATTGCTCATCCTCTATAAGATAATTTGCTGCGGTAACTGAAGCACTCACACTCAATAAGGCAATATCGTAAATACCTTTAACCGCAGGAACTTCCTCACCAAAAGAATCATTGCCTGTATTACTAACCTCCTTAACTTTCTTTATATATCCAGGCGTATGAAAAAGTCTAACGACATCTTCTGAAATTATCTCAGGTTTTTTTATAGTAAGATTATCTAACAGATTTAATTTTTTAAATTCTGCCAATGCTTTTTCGTATCGGTCTCCTCTCATAGGATGTCCATAACCAAAATCCAATTTTTTAAAATCTTCACTATAAATCAATGCAATATCGTTCATGATCGATTGAAAAAAAATGTCTGTCCCCTTTTTTTTATCATATTGCTTTAATTAGCACAACTAATGCAAGAATTATAATAAGTATTGTAAGTCCAATTTTTAACCAGATGGGTTTTGTTTTTAATGAAACCCTACTTCCTACTCTTGCTCCTGCCATTGAGCCTATTAGGACACAGAATGCTGGCAACCAGATTATATCCCCTCTATGCCAGTATATTGGTATAGCACCAAAGGCAGTAAAAATTGATACAGTTAATGAAGTGGCAATTGCTTTATGAGTATCAAGACCCAAATTTTTAAAAAGGGCTGGAAAGATTTGACCGCCACTGCCGCCTCTTAAACCTGTTATAAAACTCACAAAAAAAGAAGAACCAAAGATATTTTTCTTAGTAGGTTTAATCTTTTGAGTAAGCTTTGGCACAATTTTATCTAAATGGATGCCAAATGCGACTATAAAACAAAGCGCAACAAAGATAATGGATAAGATTAGTGTCGGAATACACCCTACAGAATATGCTCCAATTACTTCTCCTGAAACACCTCCAATAATGGCATAGATAACTATTTCCTTTGCAATGTTTCTTCTTTGGGTTACAGCACCTACAAACGATGCAAAAGGAATAACAAGGAAATTAATTCCAAAAGCACTCAGCAAAGGCAAACCTGCAAGATTAAGCAAAGGTATTCTTACAGTTCCGCCACCAATTCCAAACATACCACTCATGAAACCTGCAAAAAGGCCGATCAGAAGGTATATTATCATTAATGTTATCTGCATTATATTTTATCATCCATATTTTGATCCGTTTCTTTGCCCCCGATTTCACTTAACGTTCCCAGCATATACGAAGTTTTGGTGAAGCCGAAATTTGGGCGAACAAAGTGAGCCGTATATGCTGTGTTATCGGAAGTGCCATTAATCATTTCAACAGCTATTTCCTTATTTCTGCCCAAAAACCTGCTTTGTCAGGCAGGATACGGAAATTTGATATATTTGCCTGATATATAAACTCTTTTAATATATCAGGTGAACTGTAAGCTTTTGTATCCTCTTTCAGAGAACGGTCTCTTAAAGATTTCATCCTGTTTAATTCTTCCTCGGTGACATATCGTCCAAATCCACCACCGACAAATCCAATGCCTTTCTTCTTCAACACCCTATAAATTTCCTTAAATACCCTTACCTTATCTTCCCAACAATGATATGAACCTCTGCTGATTATGAAATCGGCGTACCCGTTATCAAAAGGCAGATCATGGGCATCACCCAGAACTGGAATTATCTTATCTGTCAATCGTTCTTTTCCAATGTTCATGCGCGCCACTTCGTATATAGTCTTCTCCTTTTCCAACGCATATATCCTCAAATTGGAATGTTTGGATAACTCAATCGCGAAAACAGCCGTGCCACAGCCGATATCCACACATACACCTTCCAAAACACCATAATCCTCAATGATTTGCTTAACTGTGGAGTTAATTGCCGGCATAAAATTCTCTTTGACCATCTTATCAAAACGTTTTGCCTTTGAAAGATCCATTTCAGTATAATCCGCAGGTACGTTTTTCTTAGACAAAACTTTATACTTCCTCGGTTTTGCTTGATTTTTCACAGCTACACTCACAGGCTAATAAAAAAATCAAATCTGATAACCTATTTAAATAAACCAAAACATTTTTGTCTTCGAACTCCGTTTTATTTTTTAAAGCTACTACTCTGCGTTCCAGGCGTCTGGCAACCGTGTGGACAACATGCAACGTTGAGGAAACCAAATTATCTCCGGGTAACACAAAATTTTCAAATGAAAAATTTTTCTCTAATTCTTCTATTTTACCCTCTAAGTATCTTGCATGTCTGGAAGTAATCTTTCTTTTTGATTTTTTAGAGTTCAGCCCGGAAATTTGAGTTCCCAAAATCAATAAATCTTTTTGAATTTTTTTTAAAATATTTCTAAGATTTTTATCTTTAACTAAACTTTTAGCTAAACCTGTAAAAGAACTGAGCTCATCTATTGTTCCTACCACTTCAAGGCTTAAATCATCCTTCCTTAATTTTTCGCCGGAACGTGCAAATGTATAACCCGCATCGCCTTTCTTGGTAACAATACTTTTCTTTCTTTCCTTATCTGACATACTCAGGTAAGAAGAATTTTACCTATCTTTTCCCAAATTTCCTTTATGCTTTCCGTTAAAGGAGTGTCCGTGTATTCTACCACTGACAATTTTTTCATCTGTGCTTCTGTGACTTCTTTTCCATAAGGTATAACTCCTACAAATTCCGAATTATATTTTTCCGCCAGTTTTTTTATCTTCTGCGTTAATTCTTTATTTAAATCATACTTGTTTACTACCACGCCGGATTTAATTCCAAAATGCTTAATCACCTGGAAAATCCTTTCCAAATCATGTACACCTGATACAGTAGGCTCGGTAACCGCCAAAGCATAATCGGCTCCTGAAATAGAAGCTATCACCGGGCATCCTGTTCCGGGGGCTCCATCTATTATAGCCTCAAATCTGCCATTCTGCCCGGCAAGCAGGGCTGCTTTATCGCGGACCAAAGTAACTAACCTGCCTGAATTCTCTTCAGCCACCCCTAACTTAGCGTGGCTCATTGGTCCATGCCGGGTATCAGAAGTAAACCATTCACCGTTCACTGCTTCCTTACTTTTTATAGCATCATATTCACATACCAATTCGCATACTCCGCAGCCTTCACAAGCGAGCTTATCAACCATATATCTTTTCTCTCCTTCCTCTTCATATTCGCTGATGGCAGAAAACCTGCAAGCTTGTTCGCATTCCCCGCATTGAACGCATTTATCCTGGTCTATATCTACTTCCACTCCACCGCTAAAAAGACCTCTTTCTTTTATTTGGGGAGATAAAATCAGGTGTAAATCTGCCGCGTCCACATCACAATCGGAAATTACCATTGATTTCGCCAGAGCAGCAAAACACGCTGTCAGGGATGTCTTCCCGGTTCCCCCCTTGCCGCTGATAACCACCAATTCTCTGGGCTTTTTAACCTGGGAGGCACCATATTTTTTTGCTTTCTCAGGCGCTTTTTTACTGAACATTCTTTCTTTTTTTACTTTTTTTCTTACCTTTCTTTCTTTTTCGGCTAAAATTAATATTTTATCCGCTAAATTTTCAAACACTTTTTTCAATTCAGGAAATTTCTCTACTGCCAATTCACCCCGAGAGTAACTTTCGGCTATCCTGCGTTCATCGGGAATTTCTCCAATAATATCCAGTTGTTCTTTTTCGCAGTATTCTTTTAAAGCATTATCCATATATTCTGCCCGGTTGACTATTATAACAGGTTCTATTCCTATTTCCCGAGCCATATCCACAGAAAGCTTTAAATCATTTATACCAAAAGGGGTCGGGTCTGTAACCAGAATACACAAATCTACATCTTTAACCGTTTCTACTACCGGACAGCTTGTTCCCGGCGATGAATCCAAAATATTAATTCCTTCTCCAGCGCATTCTTTTACTTTTTTTACCAATCGAGGAGACATCCCTCCTTCGGCTGTTTCTAACAACGCATAATACACACTTATCTTATCGCTTACGCCTTCCTTCATAACTCCTATTTTTCTTTCCTTTTCAATAATCGCGTCTACCGGACAGGCGATTATGCATCCGCCGCATACATGGCACAACTCTTTAAATATAAGAACTTTGTTTTTTACGACTGCTATGGCATTATACTGACATACCTCAGCACATTTACCACAATTAATGCACTTTTGTTCATCTACCTCCACAGGAGAAATCAAATTAACATCTTCTTCTTTTTTAATAACAGGATTAAGAAACAAATGTCCGTTTGGTTCTTCCACGTCACAATCTAAATAACGGATTTGGCTGTATTTTTCGGACAATACTTTTGCCAGATTAGTAGCTATAAAAGTCTTACCTGTTCCGCCTTTACCGCTGGAAATAGCAATATCTATTTTATTCTTTTTCATTTTCCCTCATATAATTAGTTAATATCATAATTAATGTTTATCTTCTTCTACCTCCACCTCCTCTTCCACCACCACTTCCGTCACGCGGACCTCTTCCCAAACCCTTTCCCATACCACGACCTAAACCTCTGCCCATACCTCCACCCATACCAAAACCAGCACCAGGTAAATTCTGCCCTTGGTTTGGAGGAAAACCTTGCTGTGTCTGCACATCAGAATAAATTGCACCTTGTAGGCAGATTTGAGCACACTTCCCACAATCAATGCATTTATTGGCATCAATCTGGGCTTTGCCGTCAACCATCGATATTGCCCCAGTAGGACAAACGTTTACACAAGCTTCACATCCTGTACATTTTTCTTTATCTATTTGAAACATTTTGCATCTCCTTTAATACAACGTTCTATGAAATTAATAAATGGGAAGGTATTCTAATTAACCCTCTTATTTTCCAATTCCTCAAGCCGTTCCAACGTCTTTTCTGCAATGATTTTCTCTTTGTTAAAATGTTTTATCATTCTGTTTAAACATTTATTTTTTTCATTATCATTACCAAGATATTTTGCGCAAGCCTCCATAAATTTCTCTGTCATCTCTACATTGATTTTTACACTCTCAGGTATTTTTTCACTGTCATGTCTTACAGCTTCTGTTGCGCAAACATCGTGACAAATTCCACAGCGTATACAATCCTCCATCCTTATTTCCGCGCTGCTGTCTTCCATAACTATAGCGCCTACAGGGCATTCCTCAACACAGACTCCACAACTCGTACATCTACTGTCATCGATCCATGGCATTCTATCCTCCTTTCCTGAAATTCAATACACAACCTTTAACCCTGGTATCATCATGAATTAGCTCGGCATGTATCTCCCTTTCAAACACGAAACCGGCATTTTCGATTTCCTTTTTGACTTTTTGGTTTGAGGCAATATCCGTATGCGTTTCAAGATGAGTCGGATAAACCGAAAAGAGAGCATTCTCCTTGGCAATTCTCCTAATGGTTTCATATAGTTTCATTCTATCTTTTACGGTACTGCTATTCTTCTTGCCCACTAAATGTATGACGTCATAACATAAAACTACATCGACCGTATTCTCATCTAAAGGGATTTTCGTTTTCTCATTTATTAGTTCAACATTTATTATTCCTTTCTCTTCTACTTTCCTCTTTAGCTTATCCAAGACATTTTTATCTTTATCCACAGCATATACTTTAGCTTTTGTGCCTACGATTTTAGAGGCAGGTATAGTGTAATTCCCTTCGCCTGAGCCAAAATCTAACACACTTTGGCCTTTTTTAATGCCAACTCCTTGTAAAAACTTTCCACCGTCTTCCTCTATCCACTTAGCAAGGTCGCTTTTCATCGTCTAAAACTTTTCCGTATAACCCTGTCGCTTTACAATTAATTACTTTTTAGTCTCTGCCTCCAGTTCTTTTATACGTTTCTTCACGGCTTCCAATTCGTTTCCCAAAGCTTTAGCTTGCTCCGCCAACATATTTGCTTCCTGTTCGGGCGGGATCCTTTCGGGATAAGCGGGATACGGAGCGGCGTAATCATAATTAGCTCCATACGGATAACTCATTCTCCTCCAACCAAAACCCCTTCCCCAACCACGACCAAAACCACCACCTCTACCCGGAACTGGATTCATATATCCTGGAACAGAATAACCAGCACAATAACCTGCACCTCTGCCTGTCATTGGTCCTAAACCTGCTGGACCGGTTCTATCACCTAATGGCATAATTTACCTCCTATTTTGTTTTAAGTTTTACCTTTTCAGGTTTCGTTTTCTTACCATCTGCCAAATGCGCGCCCATACGCTCTGTGCGGAAACCCTCTCATTCCTCGTCCCATCCCTCTTCCACCACCCCAAACTCTACCACGACCTCCTCCTCGGGGATATCCGCCTCTACCTACACCGTAGTAACCGCCATAGGGTGCTCTGCCGTATATTGGATTCATATATCCCGGGACAGAGTAACCGGCACAGTAACCTGCCGCTCTACCAGTTAACGGACCCATCCCAAGAGGTCCGGTTCTATCTCCCAATGGCATAATTTGCCTCCTTTTTTTTGCTTTATAACAATTTCTAATGGTCGCTTCTGCATTCTCCGCATAATCCGTAAAAACGAATAAGATGATCGGTGATTTTGAAGTTGTGTTTCTCAGAAAGAACCTTTTCCGTTTTTTTGAACAATTCTTCTTCTTCGTCTATGAAATCCTTATAATCTATTATTCTGTTACATTTAGTACAAATAAGATGATGGTGATGTCTTTCCTGCTGGGTTCCAACTGCCAATTCATATCTCGCCCTACCGTCACCAAAATTGAATTTCAATACCAGACCTATCCGCGTAAGTAGATTCAAAGTCCTGTAAACAGTTGTTAAGCCAATAGCAGGATACTTCTTGCGTACTTTCATAAAAACGTCTTCGGCACTTAGATGCTTACTCTCTTTACTCAAAACATCTAATATTGCCTGCCTGGGAACCGTAATCCTGCAACTATGCTTTCTTAAGTTCCCGTCCCACCATCGGGGACCCATACCATATCTTCCGTTCATTTGTCTTTAACCTCTACCTTATTGAAAATGGTTTTCATTATCAATTATAATAAAAAAAATCTACTTGTCAAGGGAGCGGATGTTTCTATAAAATTAAATATCAAAAATTAAAAATGATAGGACGCAGATGAACGCAGATTTTTTGGATTTGAATCCCTCCTCCACCCCAGATTAATTAGCCACTGATTTGCACAGATAATCACGGATTTCCCAATCTTCTCCATATTATAATTATATTTTTTAAAACTACAAAAATTTTCTTATCTTTGTTCATCCGTGTTAATCCGCGACTAATTCTAAGGGTGGTGGTTTGGGGGGTCAAAAAACATAAATATATTTGTTCTCTGTGTGTCTTTTTCTCTGTGAGCTCTGTGGTAAAAATTTTAAGGCAGTGCGGGGTTGGGTTTTTTCAACTTGACAATAATTCTTTTTGACTTAAAATTATTCTAATATGTCTAATATAAAAAAGGGAAGTATCTTGCTGGAAATTAAGAATCTTGTCGTAGAAGTTGAAGGCAAGTGCCTTCTTCGAGGTCTTGACATGGTTATTGAAGAGGGCGAAACTCACGTTGTTTTTGGTCCTAACGGTTCGGGGAAGACCACTCTCGTAAATGCTATTATGGGTTTGCCTGAATATAAAGTTGTTGAAGGCGAAATACTTTTTAAGGGTGATTCGATATTGGATTGGAATCTCACCAGAAGAGCAAAAGCGGGCATAGGGCTTGCCTTTCAGCATCCTCCCGTTGTAGAAGGGGTTTCACTCGGCGTTCTTTTGAAAACCATGGTTCCGGATAAAAAAACTTCCGAAGAAATTGCCAGGAAGATAAACATGGAAGATTATCTTGAGAGAGAGGTCAACGTTGGTTTTTCCGGTGGAGAAAGGAAAAAAGATGAACTTTTGCAACTTATGGCTCAGGCACCCCAGTTCGTTATGTTTGACGAACCTGATTCGGGCGTTGATGTTGATAGTATAAAATTAATGGTTAAGATCATGAGAAAATTACTGCAGAAAAACAAGCCTATAAGAGAAAGAAAGAACAGCGGTATAATTGTAACTCATTCCGGAGTAATCCTTGAAGAGATACACGCGGATAAGGGTTACGTGATCGTGGACGGTAAACTTTTGTGCTCCGGACCACCTCTTGATATCTTTGACCAGGTTAAAAATTACGGATTCGAAAGGTGCATTAAGGAAGCTAGAGAAAGTGAAAAAGCTGGATGAAAATTTAAAAGAAGAGATTGCCGGCTTGGACAGAGTCGGATTTGACACAAAAGGAGAAACAAAACGTTCGGGTTCTTTTCTTGTTGCTGATAACAAAACAACTACATCCGAATCAAAAGAAGAAGATCTTATAGTAATGCCGCTTTCTTTTGCTGTTCAAGTTTATGATTGGGTAAATGATTTGCTTTTCTCTCTTGTTGACAGAGAAAAGGATGAGTTTACGAAAGAAGTGGCTTCGCAGAAGGAGTTAGTTGGCAGTTTTACATACCTTAAAAAAGGAGCTAAAATAGAAGCGCCTTTCCAGTCCTGTTTTTTTCTTCATGGTCAAGGATTCAGGCAAGTACTTCATAACATTATTGTTCTGGAGCCGGATTCCGAATTAAATATTATAACGGGATGCGCGACCGGTAATCTTGTATCCATGGGCAGTCATATAGCGGTTACGGAAATGTTTGTCAAAAAAGGAGCAAAACTTACTTACACAATGATCCACGATTGGGGTTCCCAAGCTGTTGTTTATCCAAGGGCAGCTATAGATGTCGGGGAAGAAGCTACATTCAATTCAAATTATATTGCTTTAACCCAGGTTAAAGAGATTCAAAGTAACCCAATAGCTTACCTTTCGGATAGAGCGAGTGTTAAATTCAATTCAATTATTTACGGAAAAGCAGGTTCCTCATTCGATATGGGTGCGAGTGCCATTTTAAAGGGAGAAAATGCGAGTTGTGAAATTGTAAGCAGAGTTGCATCCAAAAACAGCAAGCTTATCCTAAGAGCTTATATCGAAGGAACCGGCAAGAACACTAAAGGTCATACAGAGTGTAATGGCCTTTTACTTGACGATAGAAGTTCCGTCACTGCAATTCCCGAGCTTAAAGCGAACAACATTGACACCGAGCTTTCGCATGAAGCTTCTATAGGAAAGATTGCGGGAGAACAGCTGAATTATCTTATGTCAAGAGGTCTCGATAAAGACACGGCAAGAGCACTTCTAATAAGAGGTTTTCTGGAAAAAGGTATCGAAGGATTACCGAAAAATCTCAAGAAAAAAGTCGATAAACTAATAGAAATTGCCGCTTCCAGCGAAAGCGTTTAGAATTTACCGCAAAGAACACAAAGATAATAGGACGCAGATAAACGCAGATCAAAAAGGATTTTTTTCGTTTTTTAAACTCGAAACTAGAAACTCGTAACTCGAAACATTAATTCACACGAATAGCACTAATAATTTTTATGTGTTTTATTTTAACTGGTATCTGAGACCTGGTATCTGGTACCTAAATATTGCCCCAGAGAGCACAGAGCTCCGTCACACACTACCAAATAATCAGCCACGGATGAACACAGATATACTCGGATTTCTTTGTTGTTTTTACTAAATCCCAAATCCCAACATTGACTCAAGACTCACGACTCGGTTAACTGATTTATTAATATACTAATCTCTATGGTGTATTTTACCTTATTTTTGTTTAACAACCCTAAAAACTCCTCGTAGTCTTTTTCTGTCTTCATTCTTCCTTTTTAATTCTTCCTCTCGTAGTTCTTGAACAATAGACAATCTTTCCTGTGGAGTTAAGGAAGAATAGTATTTTACGTCCTCTTTTTCAGATTGGGAGAATGTTATCTTTGCGGTAAGCTAAGAGCGGCTTATGGCTTCGGACATTGGATTTTGGGCTATAAAGCCTAAATGTCAACTTTGTAAATAAATTTTTATTCCAATTGTAGATTCGGCTTGACTTTTGGGTTAAAAACGCCTATTATACATAGTATAGATATAAAAAATGAAAGAAATAATACAAAAGTATTATAAAAAACCGATATTATCAATTCATAAATTTGTAAAGTTCTTTATGTTTGGTGTTTAGCTATGAAAGATGAAAGAAAAACAAAAAAAGAACTCATAAATGAATTAAAAGAGTTACGCAAAAAAGTTGATGGGTTAAAAATCAATCGTAAGAAGGCGGAGGAATCAGTCAAGGAGAAGCGTGCATACGCCGAGAATATTGTGGCGACGGTACGTGAGCCACTGTTATTACTAGATAAGGAGATGAGAGTAATCTCGGCAAGCCGGTCATTCTTCGAGACCTTCAAAGTGACACCTGAGGAGACCAAGGGAGAACGGCTATACGAACTGGGCAACCGCCAGTGGGATATTCCAAGGTTGCGGAAACTGCTGGAGGAAATTCTGCCCAAGAACGTGACTTTCGACGACTTTGAGGTTACACACGAGTTCAAGACCATCGGTAAAAAAACAATGCTCCTCAACGCCCGACGGATATACAGAGAGGGTAACAATATACAGATGGTCCTTCTGGCTATTGAGGACACCACCGAACGCGAGTGGGCAAAGAACTTGAAAACACTCAATGAGTATCTTAAGCGTCGGACATTGGAATTGGAACGTTCAAATAAGGAATTAGAGCAATTTGCTTATGTTGCGTCTCATGATCTACAGGAACCTCTCAGGATGGTAGCAAGTTATACTCAGCTTTTAGCGAAGCGATATAAAGACAAACTTGATAATGATGCAAAAGATTTTATAAATTTTGCCGTTGATGGTGCAAATAGAATGCAGGGATTGATTAATGCTTTGCTGTCCTATTCCCGTGTCGGAACAAGTGGTAAAGCTTTTGAATCTACGGATTCTCATTCTGCTCTTGGTCAAGCTCTTGCAAATTTGAGTACTATGATTGAAGAAAATCATGCTATAGTAGCAAACGATGATTTGCCGACTATAATGGCTGATAAGACTCAGCTTGTTCAGTTATTTCAAAATTTAACAAGTAATGCAATTAAGTTCCACGGTAAAGAACAGCCTAGCGTTCACATTTCAGCTGAAGATAAAGATGATAGATGGCTTTTTTCGGTGAGGGATAATGGTATAGGTTTTGACCCGGAATATAAAGACCATATTTTTACCTTTTTTCAGAGGTTAAATCCAAGGGACAAGTATCCGGGTACTGGAATTGGTCTTGCTATTTGTAAAAAGATCGTGGAGCGTCACAATGGACGTATCTGGGCAGATTCAGAAGCGGGAAAGGGTTCGACTTTTTATTTTACGATTAAAAAAGTTGAAAGTTAAGATGTTGAATGTTGAAAGTTAAGAAGAAAAAAATGAAAATTAAAAATTTTGAGGAAATAAAAGCATGGAAACATGCAGAAGAACTAACAGTAGAAGTTTATAAAATAAAATGTAAAACAGCATATGGAATAGATATTGGCTATAAAGACCAAATCCAAAGAGCTTGTATTTCCGTTATGTCAAATATAGCGGAAGGTTTCGAAAGAAATACAAATAAAGAATTTATTAGATTTTTATATATTGCAAAAGGAAGCTGTGCGGAAGTCAGATCTTTGTTGCACATTGGACAGCTCTTAGGTTATATAAGTGGTAATAAATATGAAGAATTATTAAAGTTAGCTACTAATACCAGCAAGCTTATAGCAGGTTTTATTAAATATTTAAAAGGTTTGAAAGAAAATAAACTTTGAACATTGAACTTTCAAACTTTAAACTACATATTTAAGGAGAAACCAAATGATAAACGGTAAATTTGGCAAACCGGCTGATATTTTACTGATTGAGGATAATCCGGGTGATGTTAGATTGGCGCAGGAAACCTTAAAGGAAAGTAAAGTCAGTAATCAGCTGCATGTTGTTGAAGATGGTGTTGAAGCTCTGGCTTACTTGCGTAAAAAAGGTAAATACAGAGAAGCCGTTCGTCCGGATTTAATTCTACTCGATTTAAATCTACCGAAAAAGGACGGAAAGGAAGTTCTAGCTGAGATAAAGGAGGACCCGGATTTAAAGCGTATACCTGTTGTTGTTCTTACTATTTCTAGTGACGAAGCGGATATTCTGAAAACTTATAATTTACATGCCAATTGTTATATTACCAAACCGGTTAACATTAACCAATTCCATAAGGTGGTAAAGGCTATAGATAATTTCTGGTTTGCAATAGTCAAACTACCGCCAAAGGAAAGCAAATAAATGAAAGAGTCCTATCCGGACGAAGAAATCTGCAGAATTTTACTGATTGAGGATAACCCGGGGGATGCTCGGTTTATTCAGGTTTTTCTCTCTGAAGCAGCTGGCTTTAAATTTTCACTTGAACAAGTTGATGAGCTAAAAAAAGGATTGAAACTTTTTGACAAGAATATTTTTGACGTTGTACTTCTGGACTTGGCTCTTCCTGATAGTCTGGGACTCGAAGCATTATATAAGGTACAGGATAACGCGTCTAATATACCGATTGTTATATTGACCGGAAACGATGACGAAGGAATAGCATTAAAAACCGTACAAAATGGGGCGCAGGATTATCTGGTTAAGGGTCAGTTTAACTCCGGTGTTCTTGTCCGGTCAATTCAGTATGCTATTCAACGTAAAAGTTCCGAAAATAAGATACGACATTTAAACGCGGTACTTCAGGCTCTCAGGAATGTAAATCAACTTATAACTCTTGAAAAAGACCGTAATAAATTGTGTCAGAAAGCCTGTAATGAGTTGGTAAGAACAAGAGGATATCATGTAGCCCGGATTATTTTAACGGATGAAACAGGTGGTTTTTTTAAATTTGTAGAAACCGGTTTTGGAAAAAGTCTTATGGAGTTAAAGGAAATTCCAAAAAAGGGAGAATTGCCTGAATGCGCCCTGAAAGCTCTAAAAACTGGCGATTTGGTGGTAATAGAGGATGTGGAATCTGAGTGTAAGAATTGTCCGTTTCGCGGGAAGATTCCGGGGAAAGGCGGCATGGTTGTTCCTTTAAAACATAAAGAAAGGATATATGGTTTGCTTTTGGTTTATGTGCCTAAATTTTTTGTTAATGATATTGAAGAGCATAGATTGTTTCAGGAACTTGCTGGAGATATTGCTCTGGGATTGCATAGTATTGAACTGGAAAAAAACCAAGAGGAAATAGAAGAAGACAAAAAAAAGATTCAGGCTCAGCTTCTTCAATCTCAGAAAATGGAAGCTGTAGGAAGGCTTGCCGGTGGCATAGCGCATGATTTCAATAATCTTTTAACGGCAATAATCGGTTATGGCTACCTTCTTTATGATGAAATGCCAAAAGAAGATCCGAGAAGCAAAATGTTGGAAGAAATTCTTAACGCGGCAAAACGAGCAGCCGGACTTACAAGCCAGCTTCTGGCTTTTAGCAGAAAAACCCCTATCAAACTCGAAGTACTCGATCTTAATTCAATAATAACCGAAATCGAGGGCATGCTCGACCGATTAATCGGAGAAGATATTGCTTTTTCAAGCAATCTCGAAGAAGGACAAACAAACATCAAAGGAGATGCCACTCAGACAGAACAGATAATATTGAATTTGATTGTTAACGCTCGCGACGCCATGCTCGGAGGCGGAAAGTTGACAGTAAAAACTAAAAAAGTTTCAATAAACGATAAAGATGTCAAAAAAATACCTTATTCAAGAATAGGAAATTTTATACGTCTTTCTGTTACAGATACAGGCTCAGGAATCGATAAAAATACATTTTCAAAAATCTTCGAACCTTTCTACACTACAAAGAAAACGGGAACCGGACTCGGGCTATCAGTAGTAAACGAAATAATAAAAAAACAGGAAGGATGGATAAATGTGGAAAGTGAACCTGGAAAAGGCACAACTTTTAAAATCTATTTACCCGTCTGCTATGAGAAGAAAAAAACTAAAGACATAGGCATTATAGCCCTTTCCGACCTGCAGGGTAAAGGAGAAACAATACTTGTCATAGAGGACGAAAGAATTACTCGAAGATTTATCGACAAAGTTCTAAAAGAAAACGGATACATAGTATTGCAAGCCGCAAGCATAGAGGAAGCTTCGGAGATCATGAAGAAAAATGGAAAAGAGATTCAAATGCTTTTCAGCGACGTTGTCTTATCCGACGGCAGCGGTCTGCAGTTCGCGGAAGAATCTATTAATAAAAACGAAAACCTTAAAGTCATTTTAAGCAGCGGATATACAGATGAAAAATCCGAGCTGTCCAGTATTGCCAAAAAGAAATTTAGGTTTTTAGAAAAACCTTATGAGGTCCAGGATCTACTAAAAGAAGTAAAAGAGACTTTCTCTTAGCCTTCCCTACCTGTCCAACAATAAGTACAAAGATTATCTTCCCCGATACCGGTGGCTTTAATCATATCTTCCAATCTCTGATATTTTAAAGAAGTAGCATTAAGATCTTTCTCCATTTCTTTTATCATTTTAGCGTATTCTTTCGATTCCGGATCGAGATAAGGATCTAAATCCTCGATGTGTTTTCCGTGCATTCTTTTGATTATTCTTCTTGCAAATAACTCATCTATCTTTCTTGTCGAAAAAAGATATTTGCAGGGAAACATAAGAGCGGGGCAAGCAGGTCTCGCATGTATTTCTTTCGCGCCCGCGTTCCAGAGTTTAACAAGAAGATAATTTTTAAGTTGAGTCCCTCTTACAATTGAATCTTCAGTTATTATCAGTCTTTGGTTTTTTATCAGGGTATCTGCTGTTACCTGTTTCATTAACGCAACCAGATCTCTTCTCTCCTGGTTTGGCGGTACATAACTCCTTGCCCAACCGGGGGTGTATTTGAGCAACGGAGTTTTTACAGGTATCCCCGATTCATAGGAATATCCGAATGCGTAAGCCGTACCGGAATCAGCCACTCCGGTAACAAGGTCAGCCTCTACATCATCGTTTCTCGCCATTAGCCTACCGGAATATTCCCTGAATTCTTCCACATTTTTACCCTCATATTCTGAAGCAGGAAAACCGGTATACACATACAAAAAAGTACATAAGCGAAGATCCTTTCCAGCCTCTTTTAGTACTTCTGTCTTGTTTTCATTTATAAGTAATATCTCTCCGGGTCCAAGAAATTTCTTAGTACTGAATCCCAGGTTTTTAAATGAACAAGTCTCCGAGACAACAATCTTAGCTCCTTCTTTTTCCCCTAAAACTAAAGGGGTTCTTCCATATTTATCCCTTGCGGCGAATAGTCCCTCTTTACCGAGAAGAAGTAATGACATAGAACCGTCAATTCGGGAATGCATGTATTCTATTCCGTCGAGTAAGTCTTTTCCCTTATTGATTAGTTTCGCGACTAACTCTATTTGATTGGGGCATCCATTTGCCATTTCAGAGAATATTGTTCCTTCCGATATCAATTCATCTGCGAGCTCAATTTGGTTGTTAATGAATCCTGTACCGCAAATCGAATATTCTCCGAACTTCAACCTGAGGATAAGGGGCTGTATATCCCTGTCACTTATCACCCCAACACCACAGTGTCCCTGCATAATCGTATAATCAATATCCTCGACGAATCTTGTCTTGAATTGCGCTTTTTCTATGGTATGTATTTTTTTTTGTATTTTTTTACCATCAGATATTGCAAGTCCTCCGTATGAGGTTCCGAGATGCGAATGGTAGTCAGTCGCATAAAAAAGGTCTTCCTTGCAATCTTTTTTTGTAATAATTCCAACGATTCCACTCATTCTTTGCCTTCCTCCCTTTTTTGCATTAAAATGAATTTTTATTCAATTATATTCAATAATATACAAGTGGTTATTATTTTTGCAAGGGCTGCGGAATCAGGATTTGGGATTTAGGGGTTGGGATTTGGAGAATAGTAACTAGGGAGCAGAGAGTAGTAAGTAGTAAAAAAGAAATATAAATAAACTTTGTGGCTCCGTGTCTTAGTGTGAGAATAATCTTGGGTTGGGTGTGGGAATTGAAATCCATAAAATCTGCGTAAATCTGCGTCCCATTCATTTGACAGCTAAAATATTGTTAAAAAATCGAATTTTTAAAAAAATCCCTTGACAAATTATAGGAAAATCCGTATGCTCGATTTGAGAAACAATGGAGGTAAAAAATATTTTCTCTCTAACTAAATAACCATGGGTTATTTTACCATTATCGGGGTTACAAGTGAAATTTTAAAAGGTTTGCTATTTCTTGACCTGAAAGAAATATTTAATGCCTGTTGTTCGTCTAATGACGCAAATTTATCTTCCTTAAGTATTTCTACCTCAAAAAGTATTATTCGAAATCAAGTCTCTTTTGATATAACGCAAAGCATTAACCCCAGGAAACTATATAGTAAAAATATCAGTCGATGGCCATGAATCTAATGGAGAAACTTTTGAGGTCATAGAATAAGATTATGAATAAAGATAATAAAAAAGATTTTTACCCAAACAACTTAGATTATTTAAAAGATGAACTGTCGAAGCTCGATTTGATAATTCAACTGGAAGTCTTGAAATTAAGGAAATCGCTCTCCGGAGAATCGCAGAACGAATTCAAGGGATTGTTTTTGTCGGATCGGGAAATAGACGATATTTTGAAGAGAGAGGAAATTTCCACTTCAGAAAAACATAACCCGGGAGATAGAAACAATGCCCAGGTCGAATGTATCTTAGAAGCTATAGAGCGATTGCAGGAAGAAATCTCACAAAAGAGAGAAAAAAGTATTGCAGAAGGGGTCTATTTGGCGTTACCACAGTTAACTAATCTTTTTGGTCTAAGTACTTTTGAAGAACAATGTGTGCTTATTTGTCTTGCTCCGGAAATCGATAGTAAGTACGAAAAACTCTATGCTTACCTTCAAGATGATATTTCTCGCAGAAAACCAAGTATAGAATTGATTCTTAGTCTTCTTTGTTCAACAGATGAAGAGAAAATCAAAGCCCGTTCTCTCTTTCTTCCTCAGGCTCCACTCTTAAAAAGTCATATCTTACATATCGTGGAAAATCCCCAAGAACAAAAGTCTTCACTTCTTTCGAGATTTTTAAAACTTGACAATCGTGTAGTGGATTTTCTTCTGGGGATTAGAGCCCTTAGTAATGAGGTTGAATCGTTTTCAAGATTGGTATTTCCTCAAGCCGACCCAAACGAAATATACTTGCCTGAAAAAATTAAGACTCAATTAATTCAGCTAACAAAGAGCCATTTAAGAGGTTCAGATGGGACGCAGGACAAACTTATATATTACTTTTACGGACCTTATGGTTCCGGTAAACAATCTTTAGCCGAGGTAATTTGTAGCGAATTAAATGTACCTATAATTATAGTTGACTTGGAAACACTTTTATATAAAGAACAACCTTTTGAGAACTCAATTAGACTGGTATTTAGAGAAGCTTTATTGCAACCCGCTGCTATTTATATAAATAACTTGCATTGTCTTCTTAATGAAGAAGAGAAATATAAATCTTATCTTAAGATACTAATCGATACAATTGAAGAGTTCTCCTGGTTGACTTTCCTTGCGGGAGAAATTCCCTGGGAACCGGCTGGTTTATTTAAAGGAAATAATTTTATAAAGATCGATTTCCCTATACCGGATCATGAAACTCGGAGTAAATACTGGAAGTCAATGGCAAATGGAAAAATCGGATTTTCGAAAGATGTAAAATTGGATGAATTAGCCGCAAAGTTCCGCTTTACTGCCGGTCAAATAAAGGATGCATTAACTGCCGCTAGAAACTTTGTTCAATTAAAGAATTCAAGCAAATCGGAAATAACCATGGAAGACCTCTATAAAGGGTGTCGTGCACAATGTAATCAGAAACTTGAGACTCTTGCACAAAAGGTTAATTCTAAATACACCTGGGAAGATATCGTCTTGCCGGATGATGTTATGGAGCAGCTTTACGCGATATGTTATCAGGTGAAATTCAGATATACTGTGTATGAAAAATGGGGTTTTGACCGAAAGTTTTCTTTAGGCAAGGGTTTGAATATTCTCTTTTCCGGACCGTCAGGTACGGGTAAGACAATGGCTGCAGATATTATTACAAATGACCTTAAGCTTGATCTCTATAAAATAGACCTTTCCTGTGTTGTCAGCAAATATATTGGTGAAACCGAGAAAAATTTAAGCAAAATATTTAAAGAGGCTGAAACCAGTAACGCTATCCTTTTTTTCGATGAAGCAGATGCCCTTTTTGGGAAGAGGTCAGAAGTAAGGGATTCTCATGACCGTTATGCCAACATTGAAATAAATTACCTGCTGCAAAAAATGGAGGAACATGAAGGAATTGTTATTTTAGCTTCTAACTTGCATAAAAATATTGACGAGGCTTTTACTCGTAGGATGCATTTCTCTGTAGATTTTCCTTCCCCCAATGATAAATACCGTCTCAGGATATGGCGAAATATCTTTCCTGAAGAAACCCCTAAAGATAAAGATATTGATTTTGAGTTCTTGGCTAAGAATTTTAAGATTTCAGGCGGGAATATAAAAAACATTGCCTTGAGTGCAGCCTTTTTGGCAGCAAAGAAATCAAAGAATGTAAATATGGAGAATATAATTAAAGGTATAAAAAGAGAATTCCAAAAGATGGGAAAGCTATGTCACCAGTCCGAGTTCGGGAAATACTATGACTTGGTGACTCTTAAAGAGAGTGAAAATGAGACATGGAAATAATTGATGATTTAAATTCGGTTATCGAGAATTTAATGAAGAAGGAGTTCGGAGATCCTATGCCTTTTGATATAAGCTTCGCGGTTCCAAGTAGAAATTTTACCCCTGTTTCAAATACTAAGCCCACTGTTAATTTTTATCTTTATGATATTAGGGAAAATACAAAATTGCGTTCAAATGAACCCTTGATCGAAAGGCGAAATGACGGCACTGTAAGCAAAAAACCACCTCCGGCAAGAATCCAGCTTTTCTATTGTGTTACTGCTTGGAGCCCCGCACAGGCGGATGCCGCAGGGACTAAGACACGAGAGGAACACAAGCAATTGAGCAGGGCATTAGTGGCACTCATTAAGTATCCTATTATCCCTTCAGATGTGCTCTCAGGGGATTTAATTGGACAGGTCCCCCCTCTTCCAACGACGGTTATCTTACCCGATGGAATGGAAAATGCCGGCCAATTCTGGAACGCACTCGATGGATTGTTAAAACCCTTTTTGGACTATCGAGTTACTATTTCTTTGGATTTCCATGAGGAGGTGGAAGGCAGGATGGTTGCGTCCAAAACCAGTGGATACGGTAATATTATTGCCATTTATAAGTTAACTGTTCGTCCCGGATTTCGGTTTGATCATTCCAGAGGAATTCCGATAAGAAAAGCTAATATTGAAAAAACGCCTGTTGTTACTCTTGATTCAGCCGCTCAAGCTGGTAACACGCAAATTACTGTGAGTGATATTAACGGGTTGAATGAAGACGATTTTCTTATAATAGTGGACGGTAAGAAAACGGAATTTTGCCAATTGAAAAATATCGCTGGTGTTCAAATTCCGATCTTTGAATCTTTACTCTTTGGTCATGAGGAAGGAACAGAGCTGAAAAAGTTGAGTCTCTCTACCGAACAGGAAGATATAAAACTTGCAGCAGTTGCTTCCACTCAATCTATAGAACTGCGAATTTTGGGGCGTGATGCACCTAAGGTAAAAATCGGAGAAGTTCTATTATTAAATGATTCGGGGAAAGTTGAATGTTTTCAGGTAACCCAGATTTCCGGCCCTGAACTTGGATTGGGAGATTCTGAAGCGATGGTACAATTTGGAGGCATGGTGACCAATAAAGCTGCCAATCCTGCACCGATTGTGGGTGCGAAGGTCACTCTCCTGAATGCTCAAGGAATTTTTATTGCTGAGGCAATCAGTAATTCTGAAGGGAAGTATATCTTCAAAAAAATCGGGATAGTTAAAGGGAAATATAATTTTAAAGTTGAAGCCCAGGGATACAAAGATGAGGAAAGAACGATAGATGAAATTACTTCTGCGAAGATCGAGGATTTTATTTTTGTAATGGAGTCAGGATAGATGATTTATATCAACACTCAAAATATTAAAAGAGTCAATCATTGTTGACTAAACTAAAATAAAAGGAGGCAAAAAATGCCAGAATATTTATCACCAGGAGTTTATATCGAGGAGATAGAGATAGGCGCGAAGCCTATCGAAGGGGTAAGTACCAGTACAGTGGGAATGGTAGGTGCGACTAAGAAGGGGCCACTCAATACACCTACTTTGGTCACAGGCTTTGCCGACTTCCGGCGGATATTTGGAGGATTTTTGCCAGAAGATCCATGGGGCAATGCTCGATTTCTGGCCTACGCTGTAAATGGTTTTTTCCAAAACGGCGGACAACGATTGTATGTTACACGAATTGTTGGGAAAGGCGCGAGCCCTTCTGAGATAACTTTGAAGGACGGCATTGTCACCAGGCTCACCTCAGATATGTCCCCGGATATAACCCAGCGGGTCAGTGTTAAACTTGCATCACTTCGTGGAATCAACGGCGATAACGCAACTTCAGTCACGTTCAAAGAAATAGTAGGTGTAACCACTTACGAAGAGACTCGCGAAATAAAGTCTTATGACTCTGCATCGAATACCATCGCCTGGGAGAATTCTTTAGAGCACAAATATACAAAGGATGGCACGTTGGTCACAGTAAGTGCCCCGACCAGTGATGTGATCAAAGTCGAGGCCAAAGAGCCTGGCAAATGGGGAGCTGATATCCAAGTGAAAGTTGAGCACGCCGCTAAAGCCTCATCAACGATGGCGGCTATCGACGTCCAGACAAAATTGATTCAGAGTAATTCCAAAACTTTATTTGCCTTAGCTGTTGACTTGTCCTTTAAGGATGGCACACCCGAAGATACTAAACCTGCTGCAGGAGCGACCCAGATTGAGCTTGAGGATGCTTCCGAATTGAGTGTAGGCGATACAATTCAATTTACAAAAGGCGCTACAAAGGAGAAAAGGGTCATCACTGAGATCGCAGGTAAAGTGATCTCCTGGAAAGAACCCCTGGAGAACGGTTTTCAGACCGCGACCAGCACCGTTAGCCTATTGACGGCAGTGAGAGCCGGCGTAGCCGATCCGGTGGTCGAGCTCAATTCCGTGAGCGACCTGAAGGAGGGAGACCCTGTTGTTATCACAGATACATATGGTGTCAATGCAGAGGTAGCGACTATTGGCAGCATTGACTCCCCAACAGTTACGCTGAACTGTCCTAATGGGTTGAAACATTCTTATCTGCAAGACGACTTTCTTAAACCACCCGTTGTCAGGGCCGGTGATGTTAATCCTATTATAGACGTAGCTTCAGCCGTAGGATTAGGGGTAGGCGACACGGTACTTATCAGCGGTGATGATAGTGAAAAAATCCCTTTGAGTGGAATCTCCGGCAACACGGTTACACTTACCGGGACAATGCAGTACACCTACCTCGAAGGTGATACACTTAAGTTGCTTAATGCAGGTAAGACTAATGATGAAAGCGTGAATCTAAGGTCTGCCAAAAACTTCTATGTCGGTGCCGTGATAGAATTAGACAATGGGACAAATAGGGAATACCATACGATCACCAACATTGAAGGCAACACCATTACCTTGGATTCTGCTCTTACGAATTCCTATCTTGAAGGCGATTTGGTGAAGTCCTGTGAGTTTAAGCTGGTTCTATCCTACCAGGAACAGACAGAGGTTTTCGATAACCTCTCGATGAATAATGCTGTACCTAACTATCTTGCTAAGGTTATCAACGAAGCTTCTGAATTGGTGAAAGTAACAGACCTGGAAGCTGGGAGTGTGCCTCCATTCAACCAGCCCTCCAATAAAAATGGCTTAAGCGATAATCTGAAAGATGGCAGCGATGGCGAATCGCCTACAGAGGCGGATTATATAGGTGAGGATCTCGGCCCCAATAAGCGCACCGGCATCGAGTCCTTAGTTGACGTTGACCAGATCAGCATTATCGCAATACCTGGAAGATACGAGCAGGCTATCCAAAATGCGATGATCAGCCACTGCGAATTGCTCAAAGACCGTTTTGCTATCCTTGATCCTCCTAAAGGATCAGATGTGCAAGAGATTCAGAATCACCGTGGCCTCTATGATTCTAAATACACCGCTCTCTATTATCCCTGGATTAAGGTCTATGATGCGCTAACTGAGAAGAACATTCTCGTGCCTCCCAGTGGTCAGATAGCAGGGATCTATGCACGAAGTGATACCGAACGAGGTGTTCATAAGGCACCAGCTAATGAGGTGGTTCGTGGTGCAGTAGGTGTTGAGGTAAAGATTAGCAAAGGCGAGCAGGATATCCTTAATCCGCTTGGAGTTGACTGTATCCGTCCATTCCCTGGTCGCGGTATCAGAGTTTGGGGGGCGAGGACTATATCCAGCGATTCACTCTGGAAATATATAAATGTTCGCCGTTTGTTTCTCTTCCTTGAAGAATCAATTGATGAAGGTACCCAATGGGTAGTATTTGAGCCGAATGATGAGAAACTATGGTCAAGAGTCAATCAAACCATAACTCAGTTCTTAACAAGGGTATGGAAAGATGGTGCTCTTATGGGTACTACACCTGAAGAAGCTTTCTTTGTTAAGTGCGATAGAACAACGATGACACAGGATGACATCGATAATGGCAGACTCATTGTTATGATTGGGGTTGCCCCGGTGAAACCTGCTGAATTTGTTGTCTTTCGTATTGCGCAATGGCAGGGAGGTTCGGAAGTTAGTGAATAATAGTTAGACATCAAAAGGAAAATAAAATCGTAAGTAATAAATAAAAAGAGAGGTAAAAATGCCAGGAGAAAGAAAAGATCCATTAAGAAATTTTAGATTTTTAGTAGAGATTGAAGGGATTGTTCAAGGAAGTTTTAGTGAAGCCACCATACCTGATAGCACACAAGACCCTATTGAGTATCGTGCAGGTGATGAAGCTCCAACGGCAAGAAAAATTCCGGGACTGATAAAATATGGTAATGTCACTCTGAAATGGGGTATTACTGATTCTTTAGACCTTTACAATTGGAGGAAACTTGTAGAGGATGGAAAAACGAAAGATGCAAGGAAAAATATGGCAATAATCTTGTTGGATGAAGAAGGAAATCCGGCGGCAAGGTGGGAGTTCACTGATGCCTGGCCAAACAAATATGATGCGCCTGATTTAAATGCTAAAGGAACGGACATTGCTATTGAGACACTTGAAATCGTGCATGAAGGATTTAAAAGGGTAAGTTAATTACATTAAGATAACGAGAAAAAGTCTTAAAAGGGAGGTGTAATGGTTCTGCAAACAGAATATGAATTTTCTTTACCAAAAGGATTTGTGGACGAGGAGGGCAATCTTCATAAAAAAGGAGTTATGCGGCTTGCTACAGCAGCAGATGAAATTCTTCCGATGAAAGACCCAAGAGTTCAACGAAATCCGGCATATTTAACCACAATTGTACTTTCTCGTGTGGTTACAAAACTCGGTGATCTTCAAGATATAAATCCGGGGATTGTTGAAAAACTCTTTGTAGGAGATTTAACTTATCTTCAGGAATTTTATCAAAGGATTAATGGGAATGGAAATATTATGATTAAAGCAACCTGTCCGAAATGCGGAGAAAAATTCGAACAGGAGTTTACTGCCTCGGGGGGATAACCGGCTACCCCCTCGACCATGTTTATGAGGAGGTAGCCTTTATAGCATATTACTTTCATTGGGGTTTGGATGAGGTAATGAATCTACCGCATAGAGAGAGAAAAGAATGGTGTGAACAGATAAGTGAAATTAATAAAAATTTGAGTGAGGAGAGAGAACGATAAGATGGCTACTGGAGAAAGGAAAGATCCATATTTAAATTTTAGATTTCTCGTAGAGATAGATAAGCTAGTAGTGGGAGGCTTTTCCGGCGTGTCCGGACTTCAAGCGGAAATAGAGACTGAAGACTATCAGGAGGGTGGAGTTAACGATTATGTACATAAACTTCCAAAGATAACCAAATACACGAATATAACGCTAAAGCGAGGTATTACCGACTCGGATGTCCTTTGGAAATGGCATCAAGATGTAACCAAGGGGGAAATAGTTCCTAAAATTGTCCGTATTATTCTTAAGGATTCTGAAGGAAATGAAAAATGGCATTGGAGTCTTGAAGAAGCTTTTCCTGTTAAGTGGAACGGGCCGGATTTAAAAACCGATAGTGCTTCTGTCGCCATAGAGACATTGGAATTAGTACACAAAGGAATAAAAAAGGTATAAAAACGTGAATAAAAGAAAACCAACCCAAGAAACACACTTACTTAACGATAAATTCCTTTTGTTGTCCCATTTATTGAGATGTCCTTCTATGTTAATCTCTAAGCCCGGTTTCGTTAAATGGATAACCGATAAATACCTTATTTTTAGAAATCCCCTAATTAGACTTCCGTGGTTAAATTACCTTATAATGAGACACAAAGTGTTTTTAAAACATTTATTATTAAAGAAATTCAATATACTTTCACCAAAAATAGATTATTATCCAAAACATGATGTTTTCAATATTGTAAATCTGCATCCTCTTATCTACCCTGTAGTCGCAGGAGACAGATTGGAAAAGGATAAAATCCTGGATAGCACTTCCCTTGATGAAGGTTCAGTAGTATCTAGCGATCATTTCTTTCCTCCTGAGGTACATCTTATAAACAAACAAATATTTTCGGATAATCAAATATTATCAGAGAATACATCGGAAAGGGATGAAACCCTGGAAGAAACTTACCTTGATAAAAATCCGGCAATGTCTGGCGGTCCTTTCTCTCGCCCTGAGACCTATTTCTCAAAATACATACTAAATTTCCCAATTATAAACAAACAAAAATTTTCGGACAATCAAATATCTTCAGAGTATACATTGGAAAAAGATGAAGTCCTGGAAGAAACTTCTCTTGATGAGGGTCCGGTAAGACCTGGCGGGCTTTTATCTCCTCCTGAGACCTATTTCTCAAAATATATATTAAATTCCCCAATTATAACCAAACAAGTATTTTCTAATAGTCAAATGACCTCAGAAAATAACTCAAAAAAGGATAAAATCCCCGAAAATAATTCTATCAATAAAAATAAAGTTAGACCAAGCAATATTTTATCTTATCCTGAGATATATTTCTCAAAATATGTATTAAATTCGTCCCTTATAAACAAACAAATATTTTTGAATAATAAAAGGGTAACTTATTCTTCAAATAAGAATAGTCCTTTAAAAGATGGGAATAAACCGATACCAGCCCCTGTCAATCAAACAGAGCGATTTTTCCCAGGCTCATATTTCATTGGCCGTAAGCCGGACATCGTTAAGAAGCCATATCCAATTATGCCTTTTAAAAATGAACCTAAAGAAAGCACTAAGTATACCTTCAAAAAAGGCGCTGTTCCAACCTTACATTATATTACCCCCTTAAGAGTCTCGTTAAATGACCTGAGAAAAACTGTCGAGGTCATAGAAAAAAGAGTGGCAGAAAGCAAGAACCTTAATGGTAAAATAGACTCAAGAAATTCTTCTCTCGAGAATAAAATGTCTAATATTACCAATAAGGAGAATATTACTGTCAGCCACCTGACCGAACAAGTCTACCAGATGTTGGAAAGGAAGATAAGAATAGAAAGAGAAAGAAAAGGGTTATATTGATGGAGAAAGCGAAAATAATAGTTTTAAAAGGAAAGAATAAAGGAACCAAAATTGAAATTCTATTTAATCCGAAAGAATATACATTGGATAAAAGTAATGAATTTGCAAATATCAATATTCCTGGACTTGAGTCACCTTTACTTCAATTTACAAGGGGTGGATTACAAACATTAACAATGGATTTGTTTTTCGATACATATACATATGAAAAGGGAAAAGATGTAAGAATTTACACTGATCAAGTTGTAAAGCTTATGGAAATAGATGAGGAACTCCATGCCCCTCCTGTATGTAAGTTTATATGGGGAAAAGGAATAGAATTTGTCTTTGTCCTTTCGAAGATGACCAAGAAGTTCACAATGTTTGACTCTAATGGTACTCCTGTTAGAGCAACATTGACCGTGACATTTAATGAATATTTAACAGAAGCAGAATTTAAAAAGCCTACCAGTTCACCCGATAGAACAAAAGTTTATACACTCAAGGAAGGAGATAGCCTGTGGGCTATAGCCGATAAAGAGTATGGCAACCCTGGACAATGGAGAGTAATAGCCGAAGCAAATGATATAGAAAATCCTCGAATTCCACCTGTGGGGCAAGAAATAGAAATTCCGCCTCTGGAGGAACATAATGCCTGATGTGAAAGTTAATACCGATTGTTACGCTCCGACCTTCGACGTTGAGATACAGGGTCAGATTTTATCTCGTGACGAAGTTATCAGTATGGACATAGACGAGAGTATCGAGAAGCCGGCTATGTTTACGTTAAGTCTCAATGAAATGAAAGATATCGATACGCAGAAGCTTGTTTGGCTGGACAACAAAAAATACTTGATAATGCCTGGTAATGAGGTGTTTTTTTCCTTCGGATATCCTGCGCTCAAGGGAAAATTCATGGGAACTATAAAGGGGCTTACCCCGAGTTTTCCCTCTTCCGGTGTACCTACTTTAAAAGTTGAAGGTTATGATTATTCTCACGATTTGCAAAAGAGCAAAACCGACGTCAAAAGTAAATTTAAGGATAAGAAAGTAAAATATTCTGATGTGGCAAAGGAAATAGCCGAAAATAATCTTTTGGATAGTGCCGGTGTAGAAAACACAGTCAAAGAGTATCCCAGTGTGAAACGCAGAAAGAACGAAAAGGATTATGCTCTTTTGAAAAGGTTGGCGGGTAAAATAGGATATGAATTCTTTGTGCGAGAAGAAATCCTCTATTTCAGGAAACCAAAAGACAATAAAAAAAAGGACAAGGAGAGCTTTATATTTGAGTTTGGTAAAAACATCATAAGTTTCAATCCACGGTTAACCACTGCACCAACAGTAAACGAGGTAAAAGTAACCGGGTGGAATCAAAAGACCAAAAAGCCTATAGAGGCAACAGCCAAAATCTCGGAAATTATCAGTAATGTAGGAATACAGGACTTCGATATGCTGGTTGAGAAAGCTGAAGGAAAGAAAACAAAGAAAAAAATAGAAGGAAGGGTGGTTGGTTCGGAGGATGAAGCAAAGAATATCGCTGTAACCGAATTAAAACGGGCTAATAATGGATTTATCAGTGGAACACTGGAATGTATTGGCAATCCCAAATTACGACCGGGAGTCAATATTGAAATTAAAAAATTAGGAGGAGGGGATTTATTTAATGGAATGTATTATATAAAAGGAGCCAGGCACTCGTTTAGTGATTCCGGTTATACTACCACCCTTGAGGTGAGGAGGTGTTTATGAATTTCCTGGATGAGATTGATCAAGAAGAGAAAAATGAAAGCGGAAAAGTTTATGGTGTGGTTGTTGGAGTGGTAACGAATACCAAGGATGAAGAAGGATTGGGTAGAGTAAAAGTGGATCTTTCCTGGAGAGGAGAAGGAGGAGAGGAGAGCCATTGGGCAAGAGTGGCAACTTTGATGGCAGGAAAGGATAAGGGAAGTTTTTTTATTCCCGATGTAGGAGATGAGGTGCTGATAGCCTTCGAACAGGGTAATATTGAACACCCCTATGTGATAGGCTCCCTCTGGAATGGGGTGGACAAACCTCCCGAAAGCAATTCTGATGGAAAAAACAATATACGAAAAATCAAATCACGTAGCGGGCATGAAATTATATTTAATGATGATAACGAAACCAAGAAAGAGAAAATCGAAATTCACACAAAGGCAGGGCATAAAATTTCATTGGATGACAGTGCCGGTCAGGAAAAAATTGAGATCATAGATAAGACTGGAAGTAATAAAATCGCGATAGATTCTGTTCAGAATGCCGTTAATATCGAAAGTGCCATGCAGTTAAAAATTAAGGCAAATGTCGTGGAAATAGAAGGTACGACTTCCCTAACACTTAAATCCAATGCAATTGTAACTATTCAGGGTATGCCTGTAAAAATTAATTAGGAGAGAATGAATATGCCACCAGCAGCGAGAGTAGGAGATACGACCAGTCATGGAACTCCGTTATCTCCCGGTCCGGGAAGTGTAAATGTTCTTATTGGAGGTATGCCCGCCTGGAGAGCAGCGTCGGATTTCCATGCTTGTCCATTAATAGAACCAGGACCAGTTCCACATGTTGGAGGAGTGGTTGCCATGGGGAGTACCACGGTTCTTATTAACAGTCTTCCGGCTGCGAGGCAGGGTGATGTAATTGTAGAAGCCGGGCCACCAAACTCTATAGTTATGGGCTGTCCAACAGTCATGATTGGATGAAGGTGTAACAATGGCGAAAGAGTTTTTAGGTAGAGGTTGGAAGTTTCCTGTAAATGTTAACTCTGAAGGTAAAATAACTATGTCTGAATATGAAGATGACATAAGAGAGTCAATATGGATTATTTTAAGTACCTCTAAAGGTGAAAGGGTGATGAGACAGGATTTCGGATGCGGAATCAATGATTTTGTTTTTTCCTCCATAGATACGTCCACTTTAGCGCTCATTGAAAGTACCGTTAGAGAAGCGCTTATATTATGGGAACCGAGGATTGAAGTGATAGCTGTTAAAGTTTCTACAGATAATATAAAAGAAGGTAAACTTATTGTAAATATCGATTATGAAGTAAGAAGAACCAATAACCAGTTCAATTTGGTTTATCCTTTTTATCTTACTGAGGGAGCATAATGGTTATTGAGCCTCCAAAAATAGATAAAAGAAAATATGAGGATTTAATAATCGAAATAAAGTCCTTTATTCCATTTTATACGCCTGAATGGAATATTTCAGAGAAAGATTCAGGTGCGACTTTGGCGAAAATATTTACTCATATGTTAGAGGCAATTATCCATAGGTTGAATAAAGTCCCGAAAAAAAATTTCATAGCCTTTTTAGATACAGTTGGAATAAAACTTCTACAATCTCAATCCGCAAAAGCACCAGTTACATTCTTTTTAACAGAAGGAGTAAGCGGGCATGTTCTTATACCGGAAAGAAGCCAGATAGCCGCAGAGGATGTGGTTTTTGAAATCGGAAAAAATATTCTGGCTACACCTTCAAAGTTGATAAAAATCTACAGCAGTGATAGAGAATATGATAAGATTTATGAAAGCCCGGCTAATATAGTATCCGGAGAACCCGTTGAACCATTCCACAGTGAGTTACTTTATGATGTTGGTAAAGGAAATAGAGAAATTTTCATTATTAGTAGTGAAGGGCTAAGCGAAGGGGATATCTTGCTGGTTTCTCCTGAGAAACAAAATGAAGAGTATGCAATAGTTTCTGAAACTGCCGATTCTATTGTAAAACTTCTTCATAAATTAGAGTATGATCACTTAGCTGAATCTCAAGTTGAAAAGGTAACGAGCTTTGATTTTTATAAAGGCAAGAATCTGCAGGAACATATTCTTTATTTAGGACATAAGGATTTTTTTAATATCGAGGGTGGAGCTACAATAACGATAAAAATATCGAACCCACAGGCAGCCTCAAAATTAAAAGATTCGAGTATTGTTGAATGGGAATATTGGGGGGAAGCAATAAATAAGGAAGGAGTAAAAGAGATTAAGGAAATTGATTGGCATCCCCTCATTATATTAGATGGGGGAAACGAAGATGAAATTCAACTGCAAAAAGTAAAGTTGGGAGAAGTTAAGGAATACGAAATCCAGGGTATTAAGAGTAGATGGATTAGATGTAGAGTGCTTGAAACAAAAATATTTAATATAGAAAACATTCAAGTTGATTTGATTACAATTAACGCCATTCAACCTCTTGAAGTTATTGATGCTACACCAATCAAGATAATTCAGGGTATTGGAGATATTTATAAAGAGAAATTAATTTCCCACGAAAAGAAAATCGATGTCATCGGCAAATTGTTAAAACTCACTCCAAAGGAACTTGCCTCTATTTTAGGAACAGGTGAAACAAGGGCTTACAATATCCTGGAGGCTGCAAAAAAGGGATTTTATGATAAAAAAGATCTTCCAACAGAATTAGATCAGGAAAGTGTCTCATCTGCTGATAGTATTTTGCCTGATATGGCTTTTCATAACGATGTACCATTGGACATACAAAATCTCAGTGAAAAAAATCCTATCTATCCTTTTGGGAAAGCGCCAAGGTTGTATGACACCTTCTACATTGCAAGCAAAGAGGTTTTTTCGAAGAAAGATGCTGCCGTGAAACTGTATTTTATTTATAAGCCCGAAATACCAAGTCCTGCCAATAAGGTTAATAATACCCCGCAACTATCCTGGGAGTATTGGAACGGGAAAGGTTGGGTAGTAATTAGTGAAAATTTTGCCTATAATACAAATGCTTTTACTTCGGATGGAAAACAGAGTCAAAGTGGTGCAGTTATATTTTCTTGCCCGGAGGATATAGAATCCACAAATGTAAACAATCAAGATAATTATTGGGTTCGCGTCAGATTGGTTGGAGGAGATTATGGCAATTTTAAAGATGGGTTCGATCCTCCGGCAATTGAGAGGTTATCTATAACATACTCCCTGAACCCAGATAATCCACACAATTTACAACAGTGCCTTACTTACAATAATCTGGAATTTAAAGATGTCTCGGAACAATGTAAAGAAACAGATAAGCCGTTTAAGCCTTTCACCTCAATCGACAAAAAGAGTAAAACTCTTTATCTGGGTTTTGATAAGAAGTTGGAAAAAGGTCCAATAAGTATTTTCTTCTCATTGGAAATCCGGGAAGTGTTTGAAAGAGTCGTACAGAAAATCGAGTGGCATTATTATTCCGAAGATAAGGAATGGGTTAGATTGGAAGTTACGGATAACACACAAAATCTCACGAGACCGGGAACAATAGAGTTTTTCCTACCCAATGATTTTACCAAAAAGTCCGAATTTGGACATAGTATCTATTGGCTAAAAGCGTCTTACGTTAAGGATGAAATAACAACATTTCCAAAGGTGAGAGGGATCTATGCCAACACCGTCTTTGCGGCTCAGGCAGAGACTATAGAAGATGAAGTCCTCGGGTCCAGTGATGGCGGTAAAAATCAAAAATTTAAGTTTACAAGAATACCTGTTATCACAGAAGAGATATGGATTAACGAAATAAAAACCCTTTCTGATGATGATAGAAAGAAGATTATAGAAGAAGACGGGCGTGATTTTATTTTAGATAAAAAAGATGAAACCGGAAAGCTAATAGAGGTCTGGGTCCGATGGCAGGCGGTAGAAGACTTTTTTGGTTCTTTACCAGGTGACCGACATTATATTATTGATCGCTCGATAGGGGAAGTTGAATTTGGAGATGGAGAACACGGAAAGATTCCACCCATTGGAAGAGATAATATAAAAACCACTTATAAGGTTGGAGGAGGAGTGAAGGGAAATGTTGGAGCATATGAAATTTCGGCCTTAAAAACATCCATCCCCTATGTTGATAAAGTCAAAAATCCTGAGCCTGGGGAAGGAGGTTCAGACACAGAGTTGATAGAATCGGTTTTCGAAAGAGGTCCCTACTTAATAAGACACAGAAATAGAGCCGTAACGGAGGAGGACTTTGAGAGGCTTGCTAAATCAGCATCAAGGTATATTGCAAGAACCAAATGTCTTATAGAAAACAATAAGTTGAAAATCATTATTATTCCTAAAGGAAAAGAAGATAAGCCGAGCCCCTCATTAAGCCTTATAAGGACTGTCGAAAAACATCTTTTAGACCGTACTCTAAATTTAATACTACCCGGTAGTGTCGTTGTGCAGGGACCTATATACCAGGAAATCAGTATAACTGCTGAGGTTGTCCCGGAATCCATGGATATAGCTATCCCTTTAGAGAAAGAAATTTTAAAGAAACTGAAAGAATTTCTACATCCACTTACCGGAGGGCCCGAAAAAGAAGGTTGGGAGTTTGGGAGAAGTGTTCATATTTCCGACATCTATGCATTGCTTGAAGGTATTAAGGGTGTAGATCACTTGAAGGAACTGCAGCTTAATGGCCAAAAAAAAGATGAAGAGAAAGATTTTAAAATAGAAGGCGCTCAAACTGTCTGTTCCGGAGAACACAGTATAACAATGAGATTAGGAGGTTAAATCTTGCCGCTGCCAAAAGAAAATCTTGATGATAAGACTTTTGATGAACTTTTAACAGAGGCTTTATCGCGTCTTCCCATATACGCACCTGAATGGTCGGATCATAATGTGCATGACCCTGGTATTACGTTTGTAGAACTTTTTGCCTGGTTGACAGAGATACAGATATACCGTTTAAATAAAATTACCGATAAGAATAAAAGAAAGTTTCTAAAACTCCTCAGTGTTCCCTATTTAGAACCTGTAAAACCATCTAAAGTTGACGTTACTTTTACAAAACAAACTCAAAATTCTCTTATTGTTCCAGCTGGTACAAAGCTGGCTGCCACGGATCCGGTTTCAGGAAAAGATATAATATTTGAGACTCAGAATGATCTGAACATGGTAGATTCAAAATTAGAAGCTGCACTATCATGTCCTAAAGGAATTGAACCTATTAATAACACCGAAGCAAATGAAAATGAAAATGTGTATTACTACGCCTTTAGATATGAGCCGAAGGAAAACGATGCACTATATTTAGGTTTTGATAAAAGCTTTATTGGTGAGATAGTTTTGGCGTTTTATCTTTATGAGGGGGAGTCAGGTGCATTAGATGGATATGGAGAAAAGAAACCAGATGTTTTTCCTTCTGTGAAATTAAAATGGGAATACTTTTCTGGTGGAAATTGGAAGGTCGCTGAAATCGAAGATGAAACAAATAATCTTACAGTGAGTGGTAAAATTCGAATAAAGCTTATAGAAGAAATGGAAAAAACAACTATTGACGAGCAAGAATTTTTCTGGCTCAGATGCAGAGTAGAAGAGGAAGGTTATGAAATTCCTCCAAGGATGGATGTGATACGCCTGAATACGGTTTCTGCGATTCAGCGCGATACCTTAGAACCCTGTATCTTTTCTGCCAGTGGACTGCCTGATTTTTATATAGATTTAAAAAACACGCCGATTTTAAAAAAAACACTGGAAGTACATGTAAATGGGGATGATTGGAACAGGGTTGAAGATTTTGATGCCTCAAAACCTGGCGACAGGCATTATGTCGCGGATCTTGCTGCCGGTAGAATAATCTTTGGTAATGGCATCAATGGTAAAATTCCACCCCAGGGAGAAAATAATATTTGCATTTCTTATTCCTGTGGAGGTGGTGAGTGGGGAAATGTACCTCCCAATACGGTCAATAGAGTGCTAAGTGAATTTTCTGAAGAGTTATGTGTCACAAATGAGAAAGCCGCATCTGGAGGTATGGAAGCTGAGACTCTTGGGCAAGTAATACATCGTGTAAGAAAAGATATGAAAAAGATTTATAGAGCAGTCACTTCCGCGGATTACGAATATCTTGCCAGGAACACACCAGGAATAAAAGTTGCCAGAGCCAAGGCAATCCCCCGGTATCACAAAATACATTACCGTGAGATTCCTGGTATTGTTACAGTTGTGGTCGTTCCTTATAGCCCATATACTGAACCGATGCCGAGTCCAGGGTTTCTTGAGACAGTTTACAAACACTTAGATAAACACCGTCTGCTCACAACCGAGTTATTTGTTATACCTCCTCAATATGTAGAGATTTCCGTGATTGCTGAAGTTGTAATAAAGCCCAAATACCTTGAAAGTACAGTAAAAGAAGCAGTGACAGAAGAATTAAAGAAATTTTTGAATCCGATTACAGGTGGAAAAGATGATAGTGGCTGGCCTTTTGGAAGGTCTGTTTATATCTCGGAGATTTATGAGCTTATAGAAGGAGTGGAAGGTGTAGACTACGTTGAAAACGTAAAACTAAAGAGTAAGAAAAAGAAAGAAGAAGAGGTGTGGGTAGAGGAAGAAGGCGATGTTGATATACCAGAGTATGGCCTGGCATTTTCCAGAGAACATAATATTGAAATAAAGGAAGAAAAAAATGTCTGCAATTGATGAGTTTAAATTCAGGGCATTAACAAGTGAGGATTGGATAAAAGGTAATCTTGAAAACCTGGTCACTGAAGATGTTGTTAAACTTGGAGATAAAGTTGTTAAACTTGGAGATGAAAAAGAAGGCACGTATACTTCACAACTCCTTGATAGTGGGATCGAGAGTTGCCGCTGGCATCGGATTGTTTTAGATGCGGATATTCCTGAAAACGCTACACTTGAAGTTTCTTTTTGGACGACCGACAAACAGGAAGTAGTAGGAAACTGGTCAGGTACTATTATCTTTAAAGATATAAAAGATGCGCTTGTAGAAGCTCCAGCGGGACGATATATAAAACTGCGGATAAAATTCTATCGTAGGGATATAGAGGTGCAGAGTCCTGTACTCAGGCAGGTAAAGATATATTATCCCAGATTTTCATACTTACGATACCTTCCTGCGACGTACCAGGAAGATGCTAAAAGTAAAGAATTTTTAGAGCGATTTTTGTCGATCTTTGAATCCTTTTTATATGACAAAGAAGAGATAATATCCGAAATCTCCAGATATTTTGACCCGATAGCAGCACCCGAGGATTTTTATAACTGGCTTGCCAATTGGTTGTCCCTTGATTTATATGAACTATGGGAAGAAAAAAATCGTGAATTTATTTTACGTGCAGTAGAATTTTACAAACAGAAAGGTACTGTATCCGGAATAGCTAATCTTGTGTCTTTTTTGACGGGTAAAAAGTGTTGTGTTAAAGAATATATGAATAATGTGTTTCGTTCTTATGGGATGGACAAATGTCGGGAAAATGAAAACGAAGAGATTGATAGTTGGGAATGCAAGAAATTTTATAGAAAAGTATCAAAAACAGTAGATACGAACGATTCTAAATTATTAAGAAATATTGGGGAAAAAATTTATGAAGATGAACTACATTATGTTACAGGAACCGGCAAATACGATACCCCATATTTCCGAAATGGAATCGGGATATTTATTTATATTAATTCACCAGAAGAAGAATTCAGGCGGGAAGATGAACTACATAAGATAATTGACTCTTTTTTGCCGGTATTTGTTAAAGTAAAAATCATACTTAAAGAAGAAGTCGATTATTATGAGGTTTATAAGATAAACTTGATTATCGATGAATATGAACACAAGATTCATGCAAAAAAAGAAGAAGAATACAAGAACGTACAGGGCGTATATGCAGATAGTACTAACTGGAGCTGGCTTTACACTTGTTATGAAGGATACAATGGTTATACCAATGATTTACAATATAGGACTCCACATAGTAAAATTGGTGTAGAGTTACAGCTTTGATAAAGTAAATTTAATTTGTCCTGAAAATTGACGGAGGTAAAAGTGGATGAGGAGATAAAATTGAAAATAGAAGGAGAATACAGGGATATTATCTGTAGAAAAGGGGAAGTCATTACGGATAATGGTTGGAAATCTAATGCGATAGTTGAAGATTGCGGCAGATTTCTGGCTGCTTTAATGAAAAAAGACTTTCTCGGGCAGGCAATAGGGGTAGAATACATAGCTGTGGGTACCGGGAGTGACGGGGATCCTGATTACTTTAGAGATAAACTAAGTGACTATTTTAAGTGGCTTAATCAAGAGATTGCAGCTCCACCAAACGGGGTCTGGGCAAAAAAGATTGAAGATATTAAATATCTCGATGAGGAAGACAATGAAGTTACTAATACGGATATTACAAATAAGCTCAAAATAAGTGTTACATTTGAAGAAAATGAACCTCCAGGAGATACTTTTGATTTGAAAGAATTCGCTTTAGTTGGAATTCGCAAAGATCCAGATACCAGCAAATTCGATACAGAAAGAATGTTTCTAATAAATTATGTCGATCATGGAGTCATTCAGAAGGATAATAAAATGGAACTTTCCAGAACTATAAAATTAACATTTCCAATAGAAAAAGAGACTGAATTATGAGTTTATCTTATTTTCACAACAGTACTACGATTTGCAGGAGAATGTCAATTAAAAGGAGGTAAAATGGGTAATTTTTCGAGAGATACTTTTGATAAATTGAAGCACTATGTCGGCGTCCGTTTGCAGCAGGGGGTGCCTTTAGTAGATGCCGATTGGAATGAGCAGGAAGATATCAGGATGTTTGAACTTCAGTCTTTTCTCAAGTGGTTCGTAGGTAACGGGGTTCCCAAAGGCAATGATGGATTCCATATCAAGCCTGTAAATAATGGAGTTCCTAATGATTTTATAATCAAAGGTGGTGATGGCACACCGGAGGGCGCAGGTCGCTGTTTGGTAGATGGGTGGGATGTTATAAATGAAAGTGACATGAGATATACCAAACAACTATTATTTAATAATACTTCCTTAGCTGAAACCTGGGGAGTTCCTGTGTTAGAGCCATTGACTACTCCGGGAATAGGTCCACGAATCGACTTGGTTTATCTGGATGTATGGGAAAGGGAAGTGAATTCAGAGGAAGATACAGATATAATCAATCCCGAAATAGGAGTAGAAACCTGTGTGCGTTCAAAAAGGGAATGGGTGGTAAGGGTCGCTGAAGGCGCATCAACACTTCCAACCGCTCCTTTGGGTCACATTTTATATCCCCTTGCTACTTTGACCCGTCCTGGGGGGAATCCGGTGATCGATAAAAATGTCATTACAGAAGATCACCGAACCACCGACCTGACTCTAGAAAATCATTTATCGAGTACGGATAATCCTCATAACATAACTGCCGACCAGATTGGGGCCTTGGCAATTAGCGCCTATGAGTTCAACAAAAGAGCCACAGCTCATTTGGTTTTTACCCAAAACGATGCGAATGGTGCTTCAAGGACGATAGATATTGGATTCACTCCGAAATTCGTGCAGGCTATCAGTTCCTTTAGGGCTAAGCTTGGTGATAGTGAGGACGATTACTACGGGGTGAATGCCTATGGAAATGCAGATCTCCGAGAAAACATCATTCAAGTAGGTACTTGTACCAAAATTTATAAATATGCAACTTATCCTTACTTTAGACAAGATACCTCTGTTGAAACGGCGAGGCTATGTCGCGCTGACTTTTATAACGAAACAAGTTCACCTAAACTTAGTGAGGCTTTAAGTGTATATATTGAAGATGTTTTCGAGTCGGGATTGACAGTTAAATTTTCTAAGGGACTTGCAGGATCTTATGGTTATCAAGAGCTTCCGACTTTCAACGTCAAAATTCGCATGTTGCTTTTAGGTTAAATGGAATAATACAATAGAAGACCAATTAAAAATTAATTTGGAGGTGTCATATGTGGGTAATATACAAAAAGGCTGAACGTAAAATCATTGGTTTAACGGCGCTTTGTGATAAGGATCTTAACAAAGAAGCTGCAATCAAAGAAGTAGTTGAAGGTTCGATAACAAAAGGAAAGCTTAGCGGATACGATGCAATCCAGGTCACCGATAAGGAGAAAGCCCATGAATATATGGAGGCATTTCCTCATAAGCTCGTATTAATTGGAACAGTAAAAAAGCCTCGATTGACTATTAGAGATCCAGAAGCATTTTCGCTCTTTATAACAACTGATGCACAGGATAAACATCCAGTTGATGGTATTCCGGAAATACCCGCTGATGGGAGCACGTCCGCTTTGATTGCCATACGAAAAATTGATGAGCGTTTTAAACCACAGCGTGGTACGAAAGATAGTGACCAACTTTATCTTCGTACTGACTATGGTATAATCCGTGATGCCGATGGGAAGAAGGAGGTAAACAGCGTCAAGCTCCGCAAAGGTGAGGCAAAGATTCGGTTATTTCCCGAAGCGGCGAAGCGAGTTGCGACATTAAAGATAATAAGTGCCAATCCTGACTTACAAGACAATATAATTCGCATAGAATTTATCTAAATGCAAGTTATCAGGAAATTAAATTGCCAATTAATTACAGATAACTTATTAGGTGAAGTCAGATATGGGAACAGTAATAGATACAAAAGAAAGCTATGAAGGTGGCTGAATGAAAACTGGTAATGCCAGAGATGCTAACATTGCGATGTTACAGTTTGTGGCCGAAAAGATGGGAAAGCTTCGAGAGCAAGTAGCCTTTCTTGGAGGAACCGTTATACCATTATTTCTTACGAGAAAAGATACCTTAGGTATCCGTCTCAGCAAAGATGTGGACTTTCTTTTCGATTTTAAATCAAAGAAGAAAATATACGAGTTTGAAGATAAGTTATGGGAGCAAGGGTTTAAAAAAAAGAGAACAGGGTCTGTGTGTCGATGGAAGATTGAAGATTTAGTGGCAGATGCATTACCGGCGGATCCGGACATCCTCGGTTTCAATAATAAGTGGTTTAGGGAAGCAAAAGATCAGGCACAGAGAATCGATATAGGAAAAGGCGTTGTTGTTAATGTAATACCTGCGCTTTACTTTCTTATTACTAAACTAAATGCATTTCATGGGCGAGCGAATAATGATTATATAAATAGTTATGATATTTATGACATGGTGCTTATCATTGCAGGACGTCCAGAGATAGAAAGGGAGATTCTTAAACTAACAAATCCGGCGATCAAGTTTTATCTATTAAGTGAACTCAAAAAGTTACTGAAAGAAACTAATGATCTTTTAGAATTAGCACCTCAGTATTTTCAAGGAGACCAATTATTCAAACAGCTTTTGCCTGAGGTGAGTTTACGTATTAAAAGGATCATAACTATAAGTGGATAAGGGGGCCAACCATTGAACTGTGAATTTTTAAATAGTTTGTGTATTTTAAAGAGATAAAATGAGTGAAAAAGGGTAGGTCTCAACATTTGATAAATAAAATCAATCTATGCGTATAAGGAATTAAAGGAATAATTAAAAGTAATGTGAAAAAGAGGAGATATGACTAAAATTAATAATTTATTAGAAAAAACAGGAATTGAAAAAGAATCGTTAAATGGCGAATTTAACGCAATCGTATCTAAAATCTTAAATGAACTTTCATCCGGTCTTCTTTATACGCATACCCGGGTAAACGCGAACACTCGAAAAACAATGGAATCCGCCTCGTTCCTTTACGCTTTGATTGAACTGCTCGAAGAAAAGGGAATAATCTCGATTAAGGAACTGGACGATCGAAAAATAAAAGTGGCGGAACGCCTGGTTAAGAAATTTGTCGAAAGCGGGATAGGACTTATGTATCAGGACCCTGAATATGATAAATACAATTTCGAACACGAGGCAAATATAGATTGCAAGAGCCGACTTTCTATATGTAAAGCGATGTGCTGTAGATTTCCATTTGCTCTATCCAGACAGGACGTGGAAGAGGGCATCGTTCGATGGGATTTCGGTAAACCTTATCTGGTTGCCCGGGACGATGATGGCTACTGTATTCACCTCGATCGTGAAACTTACAAATGCAAAGTATATGAAAATCGCCCTGTGCCCTGTCGTGGTTTTAATTGTAAGGATAATGAGAAATGGAAGGTGTGGCTGGATTATGATAAAAAAATTATCAATCCGGAGTTGATTGAGAAGATTAACCGGAATGGTGAAGAGTTATATTCTTACAGTAAGGTAAACCCTACTGAGAAAGCAAAAGAGAAATGAAATTCAAATTCTTTCTTTATATGAAATTGGGAATATAAAATGAGTAAAACAAATAAAATAAAAATTAATAAATCTGAAGCAGTGAGAGATGGACCCATCTCTCATGTACGAAAGAAGGAGAGAAATAAAACTGTAGACTCACCTGCCGAGCAGGTTTTACATCTTCAGCATACAATCGGCAATCAGGCAGTGCAGAGATTGTTTAAATCTGGTACACTTCAGGCAAAACTTAAGATCGGCAAACCTAACGATAAGTACGAACAGGAAGCGGATAGAGTTGCAGAACAGGTAATGCGAATGCCTGAACCAAAAATATCAAGACAGACTGAAGAAGAGGAAGAAGAATTAATCCAGCCAAAACCCATTGCCGAGCAGATAACCCCTTTAGTTCAAAGACAAGCCGAACCTGAAGAAGAAGAGGAAGAGGAACCGATTCAAACCAAACCGATTGCAGAACAAAATACCCCATTAGTCCAAAGACAGGAGGAGGAAGAAGAATTAATTCAACCCAAATCAATTGCTGAACAAATTTCCCCGTTGATGCAAAGACAGGTTGAGGAGGAAGAAGAGGAAGAGGAACCAATCCAACCAAAATTACTTTCTACTGAAAATCCGGTTTTACAAAAACAGGAGGAAGAAGAAGAGGAAGAAGAATTAATTCAATCAAAACCGATTACCGAACAAATTACTCCTCTTGTACAAAAACAAGAGGAACCCGAGGAGGAAGAGGAGGAAGAGGAACCAATTCAACCAAAACTATTTTCGATGGAACCTCCAACGTTACAGAGGCAAGAGGAAGAGGAAGAAGAGGAACTAATCCAGGCAAAATTAATTTCTGTTGAGAATCCAATGTTGCAAAAACAAGAAGAGGAAGAAGAATTGGTTCAACCTAAGCCAATCGCCGAACAAATAACCTCTCTTGTCCAGCGGCAAGAGGAGCCTGAGGAGGAAGAGGAGAAAGAAAAACCAATTCAAGCCAAAGGAATTGTATCAAGAACAACAGTAGAAACTCCTGGTATAGAATCCAGCATTAATTCATTAAGAGGAGGAGGTCAACCGCTTCCTGAATCTGTAAAGAGTTATTTCGAACCAAGATTTGGTGCTGACTTCAGCCATGTACGGATTCGTGCGGATTCAAAGGCAGCAGAAACAGCAAAATCTATTAATGCCAGAGCCTTTACCACAGGAAAGAATGTAGTATTTGGCGCTGGACAATATTCACCGGACACTTCTTATGGTAGGAATCTTCTTGCGCACGAATTGACACACGTGATACAACAAAACAAAAGCTCTCCGACAAATATCAATTCATCTAAAGACAATAACACTGGGAATGTTATACTCAGGGATGTTTTAGGACAGGAAGAACTTTTACAAAAGGATGAAGAATATGCTACCGGGGTGAAAGTGAAAGAAGAGCACGATACCGGCATGGAAGAGGAAGACTATACCGGGGGAGACACGGATGTTGGAGAGCAAGCTAAGGAAAAGAAAGGAACTAAGACCAAACCAATTGCCGAGCAGATTTACCCTTTGATGCAAAGACAGATTGAAGAGGAAGAAGAACTGATTCAACCTAAGCCGATTACCAAACAAATCACCCCAAGGGTTCAGAGACAGACTGAAGAAGAGGAAGAGTCGGTCCAAACCAAGGTAGAAGATGTTAGCAGTCGCTTATATTCCGAAGAAGTTTTGAAAGAGATGGAGAAACGCGCGCCTAATGAAATCGCAAAATATCTCAAGGACAACGGTTTTAGCTTGCCGGAGGGAATTGAGCTCGGAAAGTTTCGAAAATCACCGGATGACAAAAGGGACTTAGACACTGTGGTATTTGCGTATGAACATCTTAAGGGCAAAACCACAACGACCAAATTGCTGCGATTCCAAACGAATGGCCTACTCTGCTACGAAATAAAGCAGAAAAAGCGCAATTGGAAAAGGCCAAAAGTAGTAAGTCGAACATACTATAATGCGCAAGGTGAGGTTGAAAAGGTCAGGAGGAAGGAGACGTTATCCATAAGGGAGATGCAGGAATGGCGGATTAGATTCGAGGAACAGGAGCGTAGAGTAGAGAAGCGGCTATACTCTTGGGAAGATAGGAGAAAAATTAGCAGAAACGGAATTGAGGGCATTAAGAAAATTCTCGAGGAGAAGCCTCGATGCGTATGCTTACCGAAAAGTATTGAATTTGAAAAATTTAAGAGGATGAAGGGGGCGAAGTTCGTTTTCCATCCTAAACACGAAAACAAAGAAGGGCGCTGGAAGGAAACAACCGAATGGCTGAAATTCGAGAAAAATGGACTTCTCCGCCATACCAAGGTAATCCGGACCTTTGAGCGCAAAAAAAAGCGAAAGAAGTTATTAGTTGGAAAGCCAAAGATAGAGACGTCATATTATGATGCACAAGGTAAACTGATTAGTAGAAAAGATGCTTTTAAACGGGTAAAGAGAAAGCAGAAGTGGATACTGAGAATGAAAACAAGAAAGGAACTAAAGGAACTGTATAAATACAGAGAGCAGGAGATGGAACTAGGTACACCACGAGGCGAAAGCATGGAGAGTATCTGGAACCTCGCCAGTCCAGACGAGTTTTTGCAATCTGGAAGTAAAATAGTGGGTGCCACAGAGAAGTTGGCGAAAGCATATAATATAATCCTCAAGCAGATAGATAAGTTGAAAATCCCTGCCGATTTGAACGGTAAGAGAGAACAGTTAGAAGTTGAACTTAAAAATGCTAAAAAAGAGGAAGACAAAAAGAAGATTAAGGCTGATATTAAAAATATCAATTACTTAATAAGCAATTATCTAGAAGTCGTATTTGAAATAAGAACCGCCGTAGCATACATGAAAGAATTAGAGAAGTTAAAACAACAGGTTAAGAAACTTAGAATAGATGAACCCAAATGGGTAAGGAAGAGGATATGGGATCAAGAGACCAATGTCGAAAAAATGTTCGCAAGATTATCGGCGTCAAAAGGATGTAATGTGATTTCCTATTACCTTTACGGTAGAGCAATTGGCAAGATACCGGAAAATCTGCGTTTTTCGGACTATTTCATTAGGGAGTTAAGAAAAGGACTTATCAGTATCCACAAAGGGCGCGCTGCAGAAATTGAAGCTCCATACTATGGGACAGGAAGCGGTGCATGGAGAGACGAATTGGGAATTACTAAGTCCTTCGTGCATAAAACTATTCCGGTTTCCGCTCAAAGTCGCAAGAATAAGTTGCGGGAATTTTTAGGAAGCGGTGTCAGGATTGCGAACTCGTGGCAGGATACGAGAGGTGATGGGAAACCGAACCACTTTCTTCTCATTGCAAAAGACAAAAATGGCGTTTGGCGAAACATGGACCACACCTCTAGAAACCCTGAGCGCCGCGGCGGATATACGAACTGGGATCGAGTATATGGCCTTTATTTCGGTGAAGCAAGTGGAGAAGAAAAACTGCTCCAATTCCAGTCCATTTTCCGTCGCATTTTTGGAAAGGATTGGGCCAAAACCATTTTTGGAGGCGGCAAAGAGACCGAGCAAGAGATCAAACGATGATAAAGAGATGGGAAAGGATAAATAAAATAAAAAGCATAAGGGAGAAAGATAGAAAGGGTCAAATCTCGACGCTTGACAAATTGAATAAAGGAATTGAGTGATAAAGAATGGGTAAAACAACAAAAATAACTGCAAGAAAACCTAAGGCAGAGAGAGATAGTACAGTCACTCTCGCACGGAAGAAAGGATACTTCAAAACTGTAGACTCCCCGGTCGGTCAAATCTTACATCTTCAAAGAACAATCGGCAATCAGGCGGTTCAGAGGTTGTTTAAATCGAATGTAATTCAGGCAAAACTTAAGATTGGAAAACCCAATGATAAATACGAAAAGGAAGCGGATAGAGTCGTAGATCAAGTAGTCCAGTTGAAGAACAGCGAAAAGACTTCTAAGACCAAATTTAAACCGCTTACAGACAAAGCAGCCAATGAAGAGTTTAAAAAACTAAAGGCCAAATATAGGAAAGAAGGGAAAGATGAGCGAGAGGCGGATTTTCTTGCAATGGATGACATGTTTGCTGAGCGTTTGAAAGTCGCAGGCGGTAAGCGCCTTCCAGGTACTGCTACTCTTGGCAAACTTGGTGAAAAAACCTACTTGAGTATTCCTACAAAGATAATTTACAATGATATGCCTCTTCCTCTTGGTTTCTATAACGCTGGTATAGATGACAAGAGCTATAACTGTCATAGCTTCACCTTCAATGACGCAAAGACCAGCAAGTTGACCAAGCTCAAGACAATAGCTAAAACAATTCCTGAAGGACCTGTAAAGGGGAAGAAGTATTTCGATGCCGTAGATTTGGTAAGGAATATGATTCACTTTGAAATGGGCCCGCCAACTCTAATCTTCCCTAGGTGGGTCATCTCTCCCGCCGAGATAAAGAGCTTACTCAAGACATATCGGCCGAGAAAAGCTATAGAGAAACTTGAAACTACCAAGAGAGATATTGTAATATACTCAACCAATGGGGACTTTCCTCACAGTGGTAAAGTCACCCAGGTCGATGCGAAGGGCAAGCCCATAAAGATTAAAAGTAAATGGGGTCATTATTCACTTTTCGAGCATGATCCAGAGACGATCCCAGCTCATTATGGAAGACCCTCTTACTTTCGTAAGAAATAGATTTTTGCGGTGATTGAGTATGAAAATCAGAGTCACAAACAGCATTGAGTGATTGGGAAATAGTGAAAGAAAATAGGGATAAGGAAATGCCTATCGAGTCAAATCTTGGACACTTGACAAATTTTGGTATAAAAGGGAAAGATTAATAAAAAATGAGTAAAAATAGAAAAATAACTGCCAAAAAATCTGACGAAAAGAGAGATGGAACAGTCTCTAGTGTGCGAAAGAACGAGACGTTCAAAAATGTAGACTCCCCGGTCGGTCAAATCTTAAATCTCCAAAGAACAATCGGTAATCAGGCTGTCCAGAGGTTATTTAAATCGAATGTAATTCAGGCAAAACTTAAGATTGGAAAACCTAACGATAAGTACGAAAAGGAAGCGGATAAGGTTGCAGATATTGTAATGCGGATGCCCGAACCAAAAATATTAAGACAAACCGAGCCCGAGGAGGAAGAGGAACCGATTCAAGCCAAAAGAAATAGTTCAAGCACAGCAATAGCAACTCCTGGCATAGAGTCCGGCATCAATTCATTAAAGGGAGGTGGACAACCACTTCCTGAGTCTATAAGAAAATATTTTAAACCCCGTTTTGGATATGATTTCAGTGGGGTGAGGGTACATGCAGACAGTAAGGCATCCGAAACGGCAAAATCTATAAATGCTAAAGCTTTTACTAAAGGAAAAAATATTGTATTTGGGGCAGGACAATATTCACCAGAAACAGATACAGGAAAACTTCTTTTAGCACACGAGCTTACGCATGTACTTCAGCAAAAGAACCATGAATCCTTAAAAAAGACAAACCTCCAGCATCCATATTCCGTTTCCGATAATTCAATAACTTCAACGATCCAATGTGCTCGTGAGGATGAAGCATCCTACCTTCAAAAAAGATACGGGACTAAACGTCGGGGTGTCATAACGTTTATTATGGGAAAAGATACTAGGGACTTCTACGACTACGCAGAAAAATACTGGTCTAATAAAGGGCGCGCCGATCGCGTCGTTACTTCCGCACATTCCTTCACAGAGATTATTGCCTATCTCAGAAACAATAATAATAAACCTCTATTCAATAAACCATGGGGAGAAATCAATATCATCGTACATGGGTCAGAATTAGGAGCTAAGATGCTAATTCGCCGTGGTGGTTTGGAATATACCACCATAAGGGCACTGCAGGAAGCAATCAATGAAAACACTATTAGAGCTTTACCTGATACTATTGTTGACGATAAGACAAATATTAATCTACATGGCTGTGAAATCGGGCAAACAAAGAAATTACTTCACTTAATAAGTCTTGCGTTCGGCGGTGCCGATCCCAAGGCACCCAGAGTGTACGCTCCTAAGGTTTTTATTGGTTATGGAGAAAAACAACAAGGTGGTCCTTATCACGAACAACTTGACCCCAAATTTTGGGTAGTGATACCAAAAAAGAATACAACAACAGCATTGCAGAAATTAAGACAAAAATATAGTTGGTTACCGCCCAAACAAAAGAGACGTATTAGCAGACGCTATATTACTTGGGAATCAGTTGCCTATAATGACAGGACGGCCAGTGCTATACCGAGATCGCAAACAATACCATCGGTAAACGTGCAAATTTATGAGGTCAAACTGCCGGGCAAAAATAATTTGAAAGCTCACGCTAAAATAATCAGACGTTTTCTAGGAAAAAAATTTAATAGATATTTACCCCAGCCAAAAGGTCAATTAGCAAAGAGGACGAGAAGTTTCGACGTACTAATTAAAACTAGAAAAATATTGGGAAACAAGATTCACTACAACGTTAAATATATATTCTTTCAGTGGCAACCACCAGGCAAGAGACGATGGAAGTACCCGGAAGGTAACTGGGAAATAAATGTAAATGGGGATCGTAGTATACCTGGAGATTGGAAAGCCAAACTGAAGAATTGGGTGGGATCACAAGCCTACAATCAGTATGCTTGGAAATTAAAGTCACAACGAAAACGAACAATTTGGTACGGCGCTCAATACAATCTTACTGCAGAAGGTACTGGTTTTCGCGCCACGGTTGCTGGCCTCGTAGAAAAATCACCTAGCAGATCTTCTCGATACTTTGGAAGCTATAAACCTAAGCAACCACCAAGAAAACGTAGAAAATGACCTCAGTATGTATGAAGAAAGGGTCAGGTATTTAATTGTGAAATTTGTGAATATTTCTAAGTAATTTAAGGAAATAAATGAGTAAAGGAACTAAAATAGCTGTAAAAAAATCTAAAGCAAAGAGAGATGGAACGGTCTCTAGTACGCGAAAGAACGCGGTGTTCAAAACTGTAGCCTCTCCTGTTGATCAGGTTTTAAATCTTCAAAGAGTAGCCGGCAATCAGGCAGTTCAGAGGTTATTTAAATCGAATGTAATTCAGGCAAAACTTAAGATTGGAAAACCCAATGATAAGTATGAACAGGAAGCGGATAGAGTCGCAGATATTGTAATGCGAATGCCCGAACCAAAAGAGTCACGAGTCACCAGTCACAAGTCACTGGACAAAAAAGATGATGAAAACGTTCAACCTAAACTAATTGCAGAACGAATAACTCCTCTCGTTCAAAGACAAGCCGAACCCGAAGAGGAGGAAGAAAAAGAATTAATTCAACCCAAGGGTGACAGTTCAAGCACAGCAGAAATGAACCCTGGTGTTGAATCCAATATTAATCCATTAAGGGGAGGTGGCCAAACACTTCCTGAGTCTACAAGAAGTTATTTTGAAAAGAGGTTTGGGTATGATTTTAGTGGGGTTAGAGTTCATACAGAAGATAAAGCAAGTGATGCTACAAAAGCAGTTAATGCACGCGCCTTCACTGTAAGTAATAATATTGTTTTTAATAGGGGAAATTATTCACCTGAAACTTCAAGTGGAAAGCGGCTTCTTGCTCATGAGTTAACACATGTGGTACAGCAAACTAAACGTGGTTTGTCTCCAGTATCCAATAGCATCACCAGAACCTCAGTGATTAAAAATTCTGGATTAAATTCACGTCTTCAAATACAGCGGAGTCCACGTCGGATAAAAAGGTTTACAATTGGAAAAGCAAATCGGCAATTCAAAATGATGCTTCGTGAACTTAAGCTTCCGCACAATGTGAACATACGTAATATAAAGAAGTATAACATAAAGATCGCAACTAATAACTACAGGTACGATTGGCGATTGGTGTGGCGGAAGTATTGGAGTAGAATTCCATTTGGTTTAGAGCACAAACCAGCCTGTACTATGCTAGCCAATGCATTAAATGATATCTACAAAAAATATAAAAAGGCTGAAAGAATACTAAATAGGACTAAGAGAAGATCAGCTTCTGTGCCCGCAACTGCAGAGGAGTTTGAGAAAGAAGCCTTATTGAGACGATATGGTTTTAATATTTATGTTGACAAGGCCAAAATGAAGTATACGATATCCTTATCGCATTACCGTGTACCCAAAGGTTCTCATGGGGGAGTTATTTTTAAAGATATTACTCGACAGGAATATGTTTATAAGGCTCTAGACCAGTGTCTGCGTTGGATAAGACAAAAGGGGCAAACTTTGGCACCGAAAGTTTCACCTATTTCAAAAGTGCCGAGAAAAAGAATTGAACTTAAAATTCTTAAATACGATGGCTCAAGTGTTAATGCTAACGTTCAGACTAATATTGCGAATTTGAGATATAATCAATGTAATATTACTGTTACTTCAACAATAAGTAATATTGGATATAACCATACAATTAGTGATCTTGGTGGGGATAGGAATCTTTATTTTCCGCGTTCTGGAGGAGGATCGGAAGTCAGAGCTGTGAAGAAACGTGCAAGAGCAGCAAAACCCAATCAAGTACCCGTTGCATTGGTAAAAGATATAAAAGTAGGTCCATTAGAGGGTTTTGCTGGGTATACTAAATATGGGGTTTGTGCTGTTTCTAATCGTTCGAAACAAGCTCACACAACGGCTCATGAAGTAGGGCATTTTTTTGGCCTATGGCATGTTGGTGATAGAAATAGACTTATGTATGAAAACGCAAACAAAACACAGTTCTCTGATACACTCATCAAAAGTGAATGTAATAAGATACGAAGCAAGATTTAATCAGGAAAGCTATGTGGTCAAGTCGCAAAACTTAAATAATTAGATAACAGGAAATAAGTGAAAAATTAGGAGGTTTTATGCAATGTTCGTATTGTAAAGGAAGGATAAACAAAGGAGATGAAAAATGAGTGAACTTACTTTAGACAAAATTTACAAAAAAGGAATCAGAGGTAAAAAAGTTAGACCTATCCAGGAATGGCTCTGTTTTCAGGGCTTTGGGCTCAAAGTTGACGGTGGTTTTGGGTCGGCTACCGATTACGCAGTAAGAGAATTTCAGAAAAGGGAAGGATTGACGGTAGACGGTATTGTTGGTAATAACACCTTTACGAGTTTAATTAAGCCGATGAAGGATGCTTTAAAAGAGATCTCCAAAGGTAATAAATCTCTTGGGCAAATGGTAGTGGCTTACGCAAGACAACATTTAAAACAACATCCGAGAGAGATAGGTGGTCAAAACAAAGGACCGTGGGTTCGTCTATATATGAAAGGGGATGAAGGGGAAGCCTGGCCATGGTGCGCGGGTTTTGTCAGTTTCATTTTGAAGCAGGCTTGTGATACTTTGGGTGTTTCTTTGCCCATTGGAACATCTTTTTCTTGCGATATTCTTGCAACCAATGCTAAAGGAAAGAAAATTTTTCTGAAGAAACCTGATGTTACCGATCGAAAAAAAATAACCCCCGGTTCTTTTTTTCTGGAGCGAAGGACATCGACAGATTGGACTCATACCGGAATTGTCGTTGATGCTGAGGATACAGTATTTTTAACTATGGAGGGAAACACTAATGATGAAGGCAGCAGGGAAGGATATGAAGTTTGTAGTCGAATCAGGGGATATACGAATAAGGATTTTATATTGATTTGAACAAAACGATTTAGACGAGTTAAATAAAAGGAGGTGTAAGATGAGTGTTGATCCTAAAAAACGCAGGAAAATTTTGGTTGTTCATGGTGTTCAATCAGGCCAAGATGAAGATATAAATGCACATAAGGAGATCAAAGAACTTGTAATTAGTAGACTTGGTGGGGTTCCACTTAAATTCGGAACGGATATATACAGGTATGAAAACATCAGTGACAAAGCACAGAGTAAGGTGAAAAAAATTCTTAATATATTCTTCAATAAACTGACTAATAAAATACCATTTGGCAATCTTTTAGGTACAGTTATTGAAAATGGAATTGATGTTGTCGGGGACGTTGTAATAAAACTAAAAGGAGGGAGCACAGCTGAGACCATTCGAGATGGACTTATTGAGAAGATCGAAAGTATCTACGAAGAAGGTAATCCTCTTTACGTTGTTGCTCACAGCCTTGGTTCGATTTACGCGTTTGATGCCATTAATCAACTTATTAAAAATAAGAATTATTTTGATCGTGACAGTCGAAAGACATGGCCAGTTCAAGCATTGGTAACCATGGGCTCTCCCATCGGTCTTTCTATGTTCAAGAGAAATAAAGTATCACCATTTGGCATAGGTAGACATTACTTTCGCTGGATTAACTATTGGGCTCGTACAGATCCGGTTGTATCAGGCAATTTTTATGGAAAACCACTTGAAGGTTATCAAATCGCTGAAAAGTTTACTATAAATACAGAAGAATCCGGATGGGCCATAAAGGACAGCATTTTAGATATTGGAAAAGCCTGGCTAATGGCGCATACAGGCTATTGGGATAACGCTGCTATTGGTGATGACCTGGTGGCCTTAATTGAGAGTTAATTTAAGGAGTATAAAATGAGATATAAAAAGTTTTCTTTAATGTTTTTACTCATAGTTTTTCTTGCCGGGTGTGGAACCACATATGTATATTACGGAGCTTTAGAAGATGAGAATTCTGTTGGAGAAGAAAGGGAGTTTCTGCTTTATTGGAGGAAGACAGAACGACCACTATGGTATGATGAGTGTGATGGTTCAGTGCGGCTATTAACAGAGTGTAGTCGTGAAACAATAGAATTTCAAGAGAGGGAAGATGGTATTATTTTTAGACGTCCCGAAAATTATCATATAGGTGTAACTCATACCGTAGAGGAAAAAGAATCATGTGGAGAGATTTTAAATGCAAAAAAGGTTAGTGAGTTAACAGAAGGAAAATTACTGTTAAAGATCTATTGTACGTATGATTATGGTGATTTTACCGAGGGAGATCATTCCTATTTAAAAGCACGGGATGAAGCCTATGAGTTTGATATTATACGAAAAAAGAGTTCCGAGTTTAAAGAAGGTGTTCCTCCGCGGCCAGAATGTATAAAGAAGGATTCTCTCCCGATTGTTAATGATTGATGTATCAAAAGCCCTAAAGATCCTCGGGATTTAAGGAGCAGGATAACTTGACTTTAGATTTATTTTAACTATATAATAAATTAAAGAAGTGTAAAGAAAACGAGGAGGAATCATGCAGAAAAAAATTAACAAAACGAGTAAAAGTCAGGAAAAAATAAAAAAAACCTCTCTACTAAAAAGCGAGCAATCGGACGCAACCCAAGTTGGCCCCGTAGGTACTGCTTTGATCGCGGCCTATCTCATCCTATTTTCTATATATCTGCTCTACAGCATTGTGAGATTTTGGCCACCAACAGGGTCTCTATGTGAATCATATATAAATAATTTCATTTTCTTTGGAACGTTTTCAATTAGAGACGAGGTACGTCTATTAGTAATCGTGGCTCTATCTGGTGCACTGGGCAGTTTGGTTCATGCTTTACGATCGTTCTACTGGTATGTAGGTCATAGGGCATTGATGCGAAGCTGGTTGATACAATACATTATGTTACCTTTTGTTGGTACTACTTTAGCACTTGCCTTCTATCTTGTTATACGAGGTGGGTTTTTCTCACCACAAGCGAATCTTACCGACACCCAACCCTTCGGCTTCGCTGCACTGGGTGTATTAGTTGGTATGTTCTCGGAACAAGCCATTCTAAAGCTTAAAGAGATAGCCAATACCTTGCTAACTGAACCGAGTCCGGGATCCGACGCGGTACCAGAGGAAAAGTAAAGGGTGAGTAAAAAGTACCTCGTATATGTTACTTGTCTCCCACGCCAGAAAAACATAGCTTTTCTAAAATAGGAGGTTAAAAGTGCTAGGAACATTTGAAGATAAAACCTGGGATACTCTTCTCAAGAGAATATATGATGGGAAGTGTACTCCTTTCCTTGGAGCAGGGGCATGCTACGGAGTGTTGCCCCTCGGCGCCGATATCGCCAAAGAGTGGGCAAAGGAACACGGTTACCCTATGACGGATTGCTACGATCTTACACGCGTAGCTCAGTTTTTGGCTGTGGATAGAAATGATCCTATGTTTCCGAAGGAGGAAATCGCAAGGCAATTCAAAAATGTTACACCTCCAGATTTCAATGAGCCTGACGAACCTCACGGAGTTTTAGCAGATTTTCCGCTGCCAGTTTACCTAACAACAAACTATGATGATTTCATGGTGAAAGCTCTTAGAAGCCGCGGCAAGAATCCAAAACTAGAGCTATGTAAGTGGAACAAATACATTGAGGATTATCCATCTGTCTTTGAATCCAATATCGAACCTGACGCCACTAATCCTATTGTATTTCACTTTCATGGACATATGGAAGTGCCAGAGTCACTAGTGCTAACAGAGGATGATTATCTGGATTTTCTTGTAAATATTAAACGTAACGAGAATTTGATACCATTTAGAATTCAGAGAGCTCTGACCGGAGCATCGCTTCTTTTCGTCGGATACAGTTTAGCAGATTGGAATTTCCGTGTAATATTTAGAGGCTTAATTGACTCCACGGAACGAAGCCTTAGACGCCTCAGCGTAGCTGTTCAGATAGAACGAGATGCTAACACGCAAAAATATTTAACTGCTTACTTCAAGAAAGAAGACGTGCAGATTTACTGGGGAACAGCAAGAGAGTTTTGTATGGAACTAAAAAAACGTTGGAAAGAATTTACAAAAAAGAGAAGTAAAAAAGGATGAAAGGATCACAAAAGAAGGCCCCTTATGTTGGGCCTCGACCTTTTGAAAGGCAAGATAAAAAAATATTCTTTGGTCGTGATCGTGAGATAAACGAACTTTTATCTCTTGTCTTCGCGCACCGTACTCTTTTGCTCTATGCCCAATCGGGGTCAGGGAAGACATCTCTCATCAATGCTGGACTTATTCCTGCACTTGAAAAGGAAGGATTTGATGTTCTCCCCGTAGCGCGTGTGAGGGGACTGATTCCCGAAGGAACGAAGCTTAATGACGTAGAAAAAATATATATATTTAACACACTCGTTAGCTGGGCGAAGGATAAAATTGATACAAAACGATTATTGAAAATGTCACTTGGCTCCTTCCTTAATAAAAAAGAACACCTATTTGACGAAGAAGGTTTGCCTTTACCACGTGTTATCATCTTTGATCAGTTTGAGGAACTGTTTTCTTTCTATCCAGAGCGCTGGAAAGAAAGAGAAGATTTCTTTCGTCAAGTGGCCAGCGCACTTGAAGCGGATCCGTTACTGCGAGTTATATTTGTTATAAGGGAAGATTATTTGGCCAGTTTAGATTCATTCACCAAGTTTCTACCTGAACAGCTACGTGCGCGTTACCGTATGGAGTGTCTCGGTCGAAAAGCGGCATGTGAAGCCATCGAGGGCCCTCTGAGCGGTACGGAACATTCATTTGGGAAGGGAGTCGCTCCAAGATTGGCCGAACAACTGCTCGCAGGAGGGGAATATATCGAACCAGTGCAACTTCAGGTGGTATGCCAAGATCTTTGGGATAGGATACAAGAAGAAAATGTCAAGGTCATAACTTCAAAACATCTCAAAAAAGTAGATATAGAGAAAGTTCTTAAAAATTTTTATGAGAAAACTATTGTTCAGCTTGTAAAAAAGAAACTCTCCGAGGAAAAAGATTTACGCATTTGGTTTGATAAACAGCTAATTACCGCAGCTGGAACACGCGGGACAGTTTTCCGAGGCCAGAAACATACTGGAGGGATTCCCAATGCAGCAGTCGATGCTCTGGAGGACGCGCACCTCGTCCGAGCTGAGATGCGCGCTGGAGCCCACTGGTATGAACTGACACACGATAGATTGATCGAACCCATTCGAAAATCTAACGAAGTTTGGTTAAGGGATTGGCGTGAGGAAGAACAGAATCGGCGGATCGAAGCTGAGCGTAAGCGTGCAGAAGAGGCGCGCCTACAAGCAGAAAAACAAACTAGAATAGCCAAACGTCTGCGGCTGTTGACGACCGCGTTATTCGTGATGTTTGTCGTGGCGGTGGGTTTTGCACTTCATGCACACAGACAAAGTAAGCGTGCTGCTGCTGCTGAAAAGCAAGCTTATTTACAGGCTGCGGAAGCGAATTGGCAAAGATTATTATCTGAAGTAGAAAGTGAACGAGCCAAACGGCAAAAGTATTATGCCAGTAAATCTGAAGAAAAATACAAACAACAGGTCCTTGAGCATTCGAGCGATTTGACCAAAGTTGCCGAACGCTTCAGAGACGACAAAGAATTTGTAATAGAAACTTTAGAGAAAGCCATCTCGCTGGACCCCAAAAGCGCAAAAGCACATCGCATCTTAGAACAAGCGTATCAGGAACAAGAGGAATATGACAAGCCCATTAAGGCACTTCAAAAGGCAGTTGAAATGGAGCCCAGTGAAAGAACCTACGCTAAGTTAGGAGAAACTTATAAATCGATAGGGAAGGATTCTGCAGCGGTAAAGACTTATTGCGATTTAGGACAGACGTATCAAGACAAAGGTGAATACAACAAAGCCATTGAAGCATTTCAGAAGGCAATTTATATTGAACCGGACAAATGGACATATGCCCATTTGGGTGGGGCTTACCGACAAAACAAGGAGTATGATTCGGCAATAGCAAATTTAGATAAGGCCATTTCTCTTGATCCGCAGTATGCATGGGCGTATCGCGAATTGGGACTCACTTATAGAGACAAAGAGGACTATAATAAAGCTATAGAATCGTTTCAGGAGGCGATTAAAATCGAACCTACCTCATGGACATACGCTCAAATAGGTATGTCTTACCGATTAAACAAGGAGTATGATTCGGCAATAGCAAATTTAGATAAGGCCATTTCCCTTGATCCGCAATATGCATGGGCGTATCGCGAATTGGGACTCACTTATAGAGACAAAGAGGACTATAACGAAGCTATAGAATCATTTCAGGAGGCGATTAAAATTGAGCCTACTTCGTGGACATATGCTCAATTGGGTGGGGCTTACCGACAAAACAAGGAGTATAATTCGGCAATAGTAAATTTAGATAAGGCCATTTCCCTTGATCCGCTATACGTATGGCCTTATCAAGAATTAGGACTCACTTATATGGACAAAGAGGACTATAGCAAAGCTATAGAACCATTTCAGGAGGTGATTAAAATCGAACCTGACGAATGGACATATTCTCAACTGGGGTTTATTTATCATGAACATAAATTTGAATATGAATCCGCTTATGACTGTTACAAAAAAGTTCTGGAAATCAACCCCAATGATCTAAGCAATAAAACTAATTTTGTTGAAGCTAATCTATCTACTGGGCGTTTCAAAGAAGCTTACGAATTAGCCCAAGAAGTTTTAGATGAATTAGATCCCAAGCAGCCATTATATTACCAATTATGTGTGAGGTTCTTTATACTCTATTCTCTTGTTTTACAAGGGAATACTGATAAAGCGCATAAATCATTGGAAAAATTTATCGATTATTACAAAAGCGTAGCTGATACTTATGATTCGGCATGGACCTATAAAGGCACCAGGCATTTCATTGGGCAACGAGAAATGGATACAAACCACGAGAAACTTCTCCTCAAATTAATTGACATTCTTGAAAAACCGACACCAGACATAACAATAGAACAATTTAGGAATTTATTATAATGTATTAAAAATTAAGTAGATGGAAATATAATAGGGGAAAATTGTATGAAAATGAAACTTTTTTTTACATTTGTTCTTATCGGCTTAAATGTCCTTCAAGGAGGATGTAAACAACAGGAATCCAGAAGAGATGTAAATATTGGCACTGGAGACATAACTGGAGTCTATTATATCACAGGCAGCGCTATAGCTTTAATGGTTAATAGGAATTTTGGTAAATATAAAATTAAAGCAACTGTTGAACAAACGAGTGGCTCTGTATCAAATATTAATTCAGTAATAAATGGAGATCTGGACTTTGGTATTGTCCAATCAGACCGACAATATCAAGCATATAAAGGACAAGATGAATGGACCGATTCCAGACAAGAAAATCTGAGGTCAGTATTTTCACTCTACACTGAATCAATAACCTTAATTGCGACAGAAGAAAGCAATATCAGGGAAGTAGAGGATTTAAAAGGAAAAAGAGTAAACCTGGGTAATCTAGGGTCTGGTCAATTGCAAAATTCAAGAGATGTATTAGAAATAATAGGTATTACAGAAGAAGAAATATCTGCAAAATATGTTGGAGTTGTCGAGGCGCTTGAATTATTACAGGATGAAAAACTTGATGCTTTTTTTTACACAGTAGGACATCCTAACGACAACACAAAAGAAGCAACATCTGGAAGAATCAAAACATTTATTGTACCTATCAAAGTTGCGGATACAAATAAGTTACGCAAGAAGTATCCTTACTATGAGAAAACGTTAATAAATCATTCGTTTTATCCCGAAGCATTAAATAGGGAAGATATCCAAACCATTGGTGTAAAGGCAACCTTAATTACAAAAAGAAACACACTTGAAGATATTGTCTATGCTGTAACAAAAGAAGTATTTGGAAACTTAGAAGAACTTAAAAAGCTTGAACCCCTTGATCAAGTTTTTAAAGATTTGACAAAGGAAAACATGCTAAAGGGACTTACCGCTCCAATTCACAAAGGCGCTTTAAGATACTACAAGGAAACCGGCCTTGATAAATACATAGATCCGACACTCATAGTTGATTAAACATTTTGATTAAGTTCCAATAGATAGCTTCTTCTAATAGGAATTATAAATATGATTAAAAAGGAAAGGGTTTTAACGTTAGACATTGGAGGTGATAAATGTCTATAGATGTATTTCTTAGTGTTGGACGAACATCCACTCCTCAGCAAGAAGAATTTGTAGCTGCTATTGAGCAATATCTCAGAATTAATGATCTTTTCCCAAAGACAGTAGGACGTTCTGCTTTTTCATCTCAGCAACCTTTGAAATTTATCAAGAAATTAATGAAAAAATGTGCGGGAACAGTAATCATAGCGTTCGAACGTATTCAGATTGAACATGGTATTGAGCTTAGAGGAAGTCCACAAAAAAAAGAAATCACAAATGCAGCCATTCCGACCGTTTGGAATCAAATTGAAGCTGCAATGGCCTATGTTCATAAGCATCCCCTTTTGGTAATTGTCCAAGAGGGATTAAGAAGTGAAGGACTTCTTGAGACTGGTTACGATTGGTATGTACAGTGGGTTACTCTAGAGCTTGATGCCCTTAATAGACCAGAATTTATTGGAGTTTTTGCAGACTGGAAAAAGCGTGTTGAAAAATTTTACCAAAAGAAGTTAAAGGGACATAAACGGAAATAAAACTATATAACTAGATGAGAAAATATTTGAGGGTAGCGCTTGACTTTTAGGTTTTAGATTTTAAAAAAAACTCTGTGCTCTCTGTGTCTTTGTGTGAGAATTGTTTTTTACTGACTTCTCTTTTTCAAATTAAAAAGCAATACTGATGAAGCGACTATCAACATCCCGACAACCGATAACAAAGTCGGCGAATCGTTTTTCAGGAAAATCCAGCTAATGATTGCTCCGAAAACCGGCAAAATAAACTTCCACATGTTTAATTCTGAAACTTTCACTCTTTCTTGTTTTATTAAATAGAACCAGATTGAGAAACCTGCCGCCGATATGAATGAAAGCCATAACAGGGCAAAAACAAACTGTTTGGTAATTGCGATTTGAGGATGACCTTCTACCATAAATGAAAGCAATAAAAGCATAAATCCTCCCACTGCCATCTGAGCGGAATTTAAAGTAATAGGTTCTACATCGCTTTTGTCCGCCGACACAATTACATTACCAATTGCGCTTGCCAACGAAGCTCCCAGCAGAATAAATATACCTCCCGATTCTTTAAAGGAAGTACTTATGATAAATTGTCTCTCAATTGAAATCAATATTACACCAAAGATCCCCGAGAAAATGTAAATCGCTTTACGAAGAGATAATTTGTCATCTTTAAGAATTATGTGCGCAGCGATTGCGGTTATAAGAGGTGACGAACCTGTAACTATTGCACCTATAGAACCCGGCACTAAAATCATTCCCCAGAAAAACAAAGAATATAAAAGAAAAGTCTGAAAAAGACTTATCAATAATATTGTTTTGAGGTTAGAGCGGATTGATACAAAATATGTCTTAAGTCCGCCACAAAGGGGTAGTAACAATAAACCTGCCAGAATGAAACGTATCCCCGCAAAAAGCATAGGAGTACAATATACAAGACCAATCTTAATAACCGCAAAAGCCGTAGACCATAGAAGATTGGTAAGTATTGCAAGGAAAATAATTTTGGGGTTCTTTAAATCAATCATAAGCCTCAGGAGAGTATATTTTTAATATTCGTATGTCAAGCCTTTCTCTTACGAAAAACAAGGCTCTATATATTACATGCTAATTTTTATACTGTTCTGGTGAAAAAAAATGGGAATTACAATACTATTTTTTCTTTTTCTTGGGCTTCTTTTCTTTGGGCTTCTTTTCTTTGGGCTTTTCTTCTTCCTCTTCTTCTTCTCCTCCTTCTATCTTTCCCCCACTTCCAAGGTCATCTGATAACGCAACAAGTTCAAGGTCATAAGAACTTACCTGCCATTCATCCATTTTTTCATCCCCATCTATATCGTTACCTCTTCCGATGGAAGCTATACCATGAGCATAAAAGTAGTGCTCTTCTCCATTATTTACCCAATAAATTCTGTAGTCATAATTTCTGTTATCAGGAAAAACGAATGGCAAATCGGACAAATTAACTCCCTCGGGAGACATGCTACCGTTGTGGTAAATTTCAAAGGTATAGCTGCTTACCCCAGGTTTACCCGGTGCGTAATAATCGTTCTCTACGAAAAAAAGCTCTTCATATTGAGCAATCAGCCTTAAAGTGTTTTTCATTTTTTCCTGCTGGGTACGCGCCATGACTGTCCTGTAACTCGGTATTGCCATACTTGCAAGCACGCCGATTGTTACAATCACGGACATTAATTCTATTATTGTAAATGCTTTCTTACTGTTTTTCATTTTTCAAGGGTATATTGTTTTTAATCTGGAAAGTTCTATTACCCCTTTAGCAGAAAGAACCGGTTCCATAGTTTTACCTTTAGAATTTTTACCAAAAAGAATAAAACCTAAGTCTTTTCTTGTTTCATATATAATATTTTCATCCGTAATTTCAGGCTCAACAAATTCCGGAGTCAAGAGCGACAGGGCAATGGGAAACTTACCGTATTTTACTTTATAATTCATCAATAATTCCTTTATAAAAAATATTCTTGTAGCAATAGTTCTGGCTTCTTGAACGCCTTCTTTTTTCTCGGGCATCCTGGCAGGTCCTGACCCTCCCCTTGTATCTGACAGTATTAAAATCTCAGCTATTATTAATATTATACCAAACCCAAGGGCTATAATATATTTTCTGTTTTGTGTTTTTACGGGCTCAATATCTAATATATCCGGTTCTGTATCGTCTATAGCTTCCTCCAAATGTTTTATATAACAAATTCCGCAGAAAATTTCATCCGTTTCTTCGTCTTTATAAACAGAATCTTTCTTCTCTATCGTCTTTCCACATTCACTACACTTAGACATATCTATTATAATTATAATTCTTTGCATACGCAAGTCAAGAGTTTTTTTTACGGAACAGTGTTTATAGATTATATTCACCGTCAAACTTGACATTTTAATATTTTCTTATATATAGAAGAATAGGAAAACTAAATGAAAAGATTCTCAAAAGAAAAGATTTTAGAATCAATCTCAATCATTATCGCTTTTGTGGCACTTGGGATTTCGATTAAAGTCGCTATTTATAATAAAACTTCGAAAGCAATAATAAATAAACCGGAATTAGTCGTTAGATTGGTCAAATTTGAAAATACCGAAACTTTTTTAAAATGTTCACGAAACGGACAGAGTATCTCATTCGAATATAATCTTCAAATAAGTAATAAAGGTGCTATCGCCGCAAAAAACGTAATTTTCCCAGACAAACCCTACCTCCCTGAGTTCGAAAAAGAAAAAATAACGTATAACGAACACCAATCTATTACTATCGAACAGGGAGAAACCGTTTTTGCCGTTTCAGGCTTTGTAATACAATTCGCATCAAAAAGAAAAGCTATAAAAATGATGGAACTGATAGAGGATACTTCCTGGCCGGGTATTACTTTCACAGTAGAAGTAAAATACAAAAGCGATCTGGAACTCAACGTCCAATACATTAAAAAAGTAGGATTTCAAATATCTAAAGAAGAAGTATTATTGTTAATAAACGAATAAAACTCTTCAAAGCTGCCAGTTACCGAGTGCTATCTTTTAAATTATAATATAAGACCTTTTTAAGTTTAATATATTTTAAAAGCGCATTCCCGCCGTAATTGTAAATGTAGGAACCACTTTAGATGCATTACCATATTCCCCAAAAGTTAATATAACAGGTACTTCAAATCGAATATCTGCACCATTTGAGAAGGACATTCCTCCTCCAAGATTAAAAACGCTTCCCGCAACAACACCACCATCATCCATCCTGCTGCCATCAGGGAATTCAGGGAGACTTTCTCCTAAACTCCCATCTGTCGGACTCCACTCTTCCCAAGATACATTCATTACACCAAGACCAAACCCTCCAAGTAAAAACATTCCGGGAGTACCGACTTTATAACCTAAAAGGTAATTCGCCATCATACCAAATACCGTTAAATCGGTTGTTTCATGATAATCGTTAAACCCATTATTAGAGGTTTCAGTAGAGTGACTATAGAAAAGAACAACTCCTAACTCTAATGGACTATCTCCCATATCAAGCATATAATTGACGCCACCGCCAAATGCGAGCCCTAAATTAATATCAGTACCTATACCCCCACGAACACCTATCTTGGGAACCTCAGAAGAAAATATTGCTATAGGACAGACAAACACAATAAATACAAGGCAAACAAATAAATAATTCCTAACTTTCATAGAACACCTCCTTTTATATGGATTATTAGATATACCTTAATAAATTTAAATTCATTTGTCAAGTAAATTCTTCGAATTTAAGTTGAATGGTTGAATTGTTGAATCGTTGAATAGGAAAAACAAAAAAACACCTTTGTGCTTTCTGTGTCTCTGTGGCTAAGTTAGGATTTTGGATTTGGGGGCTGGGATTTAGTTAAAACAACAAAACTTGATTTTTTTCTCTGTGTTCTCTGTGTTTCTGTGTGATAATTAGTTTTTTTAGTGTTTTTGTGTATTTGGTGGTTAATTCTTTTTTTTAATCGAAATTTTTCACCGCGTACGTGTAACCATCTTTCAGATTCCACTTTTCCGAAAGATGTGCTTGAATATACTGCCCGCAGTTACTCCCAATATTATTTTCCTCAAGGATTCCTATACTTTTTATAACCTGGTAACCTGCATTTTGAAGATTATTTATCAAGACCTGGGATTTTTTATTATTATTGGGCTCAAGAAAAGAAGAAATTTTATTCTTTAGTGCTTTATAGGTTGGGTTTATTGGAGTTATTTTAATAAGGAATTTATCCGGATCAAAATATTCCAAAAGGATGGAAGATTCAACAGTAGTCTCGTGAGCCAGGGCGAAATTTAAAGTTATCTTTCTAAAGTTTTCTTCATAGAAAGCTTCCCCATACTCGGCAATCTTTTTGAAATCCCATTTTTTTACAGGTACTAATTTATCTCTAAGTTCACTATCGGTTGTATGAATTGAAAACTGAAGCTGAAACTCTTTTTTTCGATAGATATTTTTTCTAACATATAATAGTTTATCAAAAAACTCATCAGTTCCCACGGGCGCGATTGTCGAAACACAAGGTAGGAGTCCCGGAGCATTGTAACGAGATGGAAGTTCCGATAAAACCTCGATCACCGCAGGATTAAGTGCGGGTTCGCCGACTCTTGCGAACTGAACCTTGAATTTCTTTACCGGTATATTTCCATCTGAGAATCTTTTTCTTATTGGAAAATCTATTTGAGCAAAGATCTCTTCTTTGGAAAGTTTCCCTTTATAACTAATCCCCCCATCGCAAAAAGAACAACCTACAGGACATCCAAAAAGAGAGGAAACAATCAAAACCCATTTCTTTTCGCGCGGGAGGGGCGGTTGAACCGACTCTACAAACTCCACAAAACGGTTATTTCTCATCTTCCCAATATATACGACAGCTATGTCCTCTTTACCTGACGCGGCAACAATTTTCATTATGTATCCTTTTTTATTTCGTTATTTATTTTCATCGCGGTAATAATACCATCACCGGTTGCTATGGCAGTTTGTCTGAAAATATCATTTTTCACATCTCCTGCAAGGTATAGTCGATTATTACTTTTGTTTTTAAGAATTTTTTTCTTTAAATCGGGGGATAAAAAATCAAGGCAGGGAACTCGCCCAATTGCAAATAACAGATAATCAGCTTCGATATTCTTAATCCCTTTGGATGTAATACATTCAAGCATAATAGTGTCTTTAGGAGAAGAAGTAATTTCTTGGATTTTTATGCTTTTTATATAATTGATTTTCGTTGATTTTTTGACTCTTTCGAATAATATCGGGATACATTTTGTCGATTCTCCTCTATTCAGAACCACAACTTCATTGTGTTTCTCTAAATTGAGAGCGTAATCAAAGGCCCCATCTCCTGCTCCGACAATAGCAATCTTTTTATTTCTCAAAGTACCAAGAGGATATACTTCATAGAAAACTTTGGGGACTAATTCACCGGGTATAAGACAATCTCCAAACTTTTTTGGTTTAGTTCCGGAGGCAATAACCGTGAATTTGGAAAAATATGAAGTTTTGTTAGTAATGATTTCAAAAAGTTCCTCATTAAAAGTTAACTCTATAACCTCTTCAAATAACACTTTGATCTTTTGTCCTTTAAGCTGTTTCTTTAGAAGTTCCGCTAATTCTGTCCCCTTTATACCTTTTGGAAAACCAGGATAGTTCTCAAGATTATTTGCGTTTAAAAGTAACCCTCCTATATTTTCTTTCTCTAAGATAACTCCCTTTATATCGTGCCGAGCAAGCTGAATCCCGCAGGAAATCCCGGCAGGGCCTCCTCCGATTATAATCACATCTTCAACTTTCATCACCCCACCCCCAATTTCTAACCACAGAGAGCACAGAGAAAAAAAGGACACACAGAGAACACAGAGAACAAAAAACCCAACCAACCCCACCCTTTGATTTTTGGCGTTTTAAAAAACAAAAAGAAGAAATAAATTTGGTGATAACTCTCATTTGGAAATCCTAATTCCCAAAAAGAATTTTTTGTCAATCCTTACAATTACTGAGTTAAAATTTTTTATATTCAAAGTTTCGCAAGAATATCTATTAATTCTCATATTATTATAACACTGAAAAAAGCTCATCTAATAACACAGGAATCGCAAAACCGTAAGATAGATTCGCAAGGGTTGCCATATGATGCTCTTCATTATAAGTAGCAGTTCCATCAATCGTAAAGAAAACTTCAAAACCCCTGACGAAAGCACTTCGGGCAGTTGTTTCACAGCAAACATTGGTCATGACCCCACAGATAACAACCTGACTGATATTTTTTTTATGCAGAATTTGTTCCAGATCGGTTTTATAGAACGCGTCATACTGATTTTTATTGATTATAATCCCATTAGATGAGTCTAATCCCTCGGCAAGGGCAGTTGCCGCGTCGCCTTCGTCAAGTAACTTTGGCCACCATTTCCCCATCATACCCGCATTTTTTTTAGTATTGGAGTGAAGGGTGAAAATTACCGGTAATCCTTTTTTCGAATAAATTGACACGAGTCTTTTAACTCCGGGTAATATTACCTCAGCACTGGGAATGTAAGCGTGTGAGGTTGCTGCAAGAAAATATTCTTGCATATCTATTATCAGTAAAGCTGATCTTTCCGGCAAAAATTCAATGTTGTGATAACCCCTGAATTTTTCTACCTTCTCAAGCATTTGTTTCGATTTTAATCTTAAGTTTTCTTTCGTAAAATATTGTTCTTTCATAGCTACTTCAATTATAAAATATCTTGTTTTAAATCTCTGTCAACATTTTATTTAAAAAATAATTCTCACACAAAGCCACAGAGCCAATAAAAGCGGATAGGTGAATGAGCGAATTGATAGATGGCAAACAAATTAACCAATCAACCAATTTACCAATTAACCGATTCAAAGAATCCTATTGACTTTAATATTCTAAAACTTATCATTAAATTATGAAACATTCACTAAAGACAGGTCTTAGTTTTGGACTGACTTCCGCTATAATAACCACGCTTGGATTAATGGTTGGCATTTATTCGGGAACCCGTTCGCGTCTTGCCGTGATAGGTTCGATACTGATTATTGCGATCGCGGACGCATTCTCGGACTCCCTTGGAATTCATATATCCGAAGAATCGGAAAACAAACACACCCCCCGGGAAATCTGGGAATCAACATTATATACATTTTTGTGTAAATTTGTTTTCGGTATAAGTTTTATAGTTCCTGTTCTCATTTTTGAACTTCAATTGGCAATTATTATTTCCGGAATATGGGGTATCTTGCTTTTGGGTGTTTTTAGTTTCTATCTGGCAAAGATTGAAAAAACCCCCGCCTGGAAAGTTATATCCGAACATATTTTTGTTGCTTTAATTGTTATATTCACAACACACTCTGTTGGTCTGTTAATTAGAAAGTTCTTTGTGGAATAGAATATTTTTTCTGTTAATCCACCCAACGCGGCAAAACCGCGCTAGGCTCTTTGTGGCTGAAAATACTATAGAACCGATATACGAAAAACCCCTTGACTTTTACTGCCGTATATTTAAAATTACAGTATGGAATATTTCAAAATACTGGGAGTTACCAAAGATGCAAACGAACAAGAAATAAAAAAAGCTTATTATAAACTTGCCGCCAAATACCACCCCGACCATCTATCAGAAGAAAAAATCGAACAATTCCTTCCTTATTTTCTAAAGATTACAAAAGCATATCTTACACTGAAAGACCGGGATACAAGAAGCCAGTATATTAGAGAATGTACTCTGGGAATCTTCGAAGAAGATCAGGAAAAAGATAGGAGAAACAGCAGGAAAAAGTTGTTTGATCAAGGAATGAAATACCTGTTGGCAGATCCAGTCCGTTCATCTAAATATTTCAGAAAGGCTTTCAATCTCGACAGAAATAACGAAACCTATAAAAGCTACTATGGTTTGTCTTTGATCGTCTCCGGAAGAGATAATAAGGGCTTGGACCTGTGCCTGGAAGCCGCGGTAAACGAAGATACTGCAGAACATCATTTTAATCTTGCTAAATGTTACGCAAAGCTGGGAAAATATAACAGTGCCTTGACCCATACAAAAAAAGTCCTAAAAATAGATAGAAATAACATGGAAGCAAGAAAGTTTATGGAGGAATTAAAACCCCATACTGGAATAAGAAAATTATTTAACAAATAATAGTTTCTCGTTTTTTTTCCAACGATTGAAATTACAATCAAAAACAAATATAAAAACAGTTTTAAAAAGAAGACCCGCTCTCATCACTTTCCTTATTCTATTAGCCGGTCTTTATAATGGGGCTTTTGTTGACATTAGAATCCTTTTAACGGGTTTTCTGCTCTCTATTATCAGTTATTTAATAAAAAGATTAGATATATTACTTCTTATTGTTCTTTTTTTCTCTGCCGGGATTTACCAGAAATCGCGAACCCCTCAAATAGGTGAGCGAATATCCTTCCGGGGAATTTACCTCGACAATAGAATTGTAGATCCTGTTTTCGGAGAATTATATGCAACACTTCCTGCCAATTCGGGTGACTTTGTTAAAGGTAACGGAATTTTTGTAAAAAGCACCGGTTTTTCTAAATTAGTAGGAGTAAAAACAACTAAATCTTCATCTACTATTTTAAACCCATTGTTTTCACTCCGAAACTCTCTTGATAAAAAAATAAAGAGACAATTCCCAGGAAACATCGGGGAAATGTGCTCAGCAATCACTCTCGGGATAAGAGGTTCCCTCCCTTCATATATGCGTAAAAGGTTTCAATCCTGCGGAGCCGCTCATCTACTCGCAGTCAGCGGACTTCATACAGGTATATTCTTTGCTGTTATTTTTGTTCTTCTGAAAACCTTACAATTAAAAAGAAATTCGGCGCTCTTACTTTCAGAAATTTTTGTTTTAGTCTATGCCGTTTTTACAGGATTACGTTTACCTACCTTACGCGCTTCTATAATGTTATTGTTTTTCGTAATCGGTGAATTTCGACAAAAAAATATTGACCCATTAAATATTCTTTCCTCCGCCGGTATTTTTATTGTGTTAATTATGCCAAGAAGCATATTTGGAATAAGTTTTCAGCTTTCCTTTATGGCTGTTTTTTCTATCCTTATCATGTTCAATATCCTCAAAGAACATTTGGAAAAAATACCAAATAAATGGTTTAAAAAATGGATTATAATCCCTTTTTTCATAACTCTCAGCGCTCAACTCGGCACATTACCTTTAGTAGCTTATTACTTCGGCTATATTCCTCTGATAGGTCTTATTGCTAATTTAATCCTTATTCCTCTTACCGGTACATTGATTTCCAGCTGCTTTCTTTTCTTTATACTTCCCTTTCTAAGCAAAATAACGGGCAACTTTGTCTGGCTAATAGGATTTACAATGGATAAGGTAATGATAACTATAGAAAAAATACCATACGCTGTTATAAAAATACCTAAAAACAAACCCATAATTCTTCTTGTATATGTACTTTACACAATTCCTCTTATCCTCTGGGGATATAAGAAAACAAAAGAAAATAATTTAATTGAGTATTCATAAAAAACATTAATTAGAAAAACGTACATTTCCCGATTTACTCCTTGTATTGATAGTTACAGTCGAAGTGGGTTAAATGTCAAGGGTTTTTTTCGTCTTTGGAAGGGAAAGCATTTGACATTTTGGAATATTCTCGTATAATATTTTAAAAAGGAGGAGTTATGAAAGTATTATCAAAACTTACTTTAGTTTTTCTTTTAGGGACTGTTGGTTTGTTTGCGCAGGCCCCTGATACCGCGTGGACAAGGACTTACGGAGGGGCTGACAGGGATGAGGGACGCATGGTCCAACAGACCACGGACGGAGGCTATATCGTCATAGGATTTACTCTCTCCTTCGGTGCGGGAGATTATGATTTTTACCTCATCAAGACGAATGCCTCAGGAGATATCCTATGGACCAAGACCTACGGCACAGCGAGAGATGATCGGGCCGGTTTCATCCAACAGACCACGGATGGTGGCTACATTGTCTCAGGGGTTTCTTTACCCGCGAATGATAGTCTCGGTGATATCTACATGATCAAGATCAATGACCAGGGCGATACTCTCTGGTCAAAAAGGTACGCGGGGGCGAACGACCATATGGGCTACCCTGCCGTTCAGACCGCAGATGGGGGTTACATTATATCAGGCTCTACCTACTCGTATGGGGCGGGTGGGTTGGACATCTACCTGATAAAGACCAATAGCCAAGGGGACACGCTCTGGACCAGGACCTACGGCGGGGTGAACGAGGAGATGGGTTTTGTTTTTCCGGATGTGGATGGGGGATATATTGTGTCCGGACAAACCTGTTCGTTCGGTGATACACTGGGTGACGTGTACCTGGTCAAGACCGATTCTCTGGGAATTCCGGTCTGGACCAAGACCTATGGCGGGACGAATAGCGATGCGGGGTTTGCCGGACGGACGCCGGATGGGGGCTTAATCATATCAGGATGGACTTTTTCCTATGGGGCAGGCTCGTCTGATGTGTACCTCATCAAGACTAATAGTCAAGGGGATACCCTCTGGACCAGGACCTTCGGGGGGACTGGCGCAGACCTCCGATACGATTTCGACTACTCCGTCCATGGGGGATACATTGTGTCCGGACAGACCTGTTCGTTCGGTGATACACTGGGTGACGTGTACCTGGTCAAGACCGATTCTCTGGGAATTCCGGTCTGGACCAAGACGGTCGGAGGAAGTGATACTGATATCGGCTACTCAGTCCAGCAGACGTCCGATGGGGGGTATATTGTTGCTGGGACTACTTCTTCTTACGGTGCAGGGGGAGAAGATTTCTATCTGATAAAGATAAAACCCGAAGGGAGCGGAATTGAAGAAGAGATAACCACTGGTTTATTCTCCCTGTCTCCAGCTGACCCGAATCCGTTCACTAGTAAAACAATTGTTAGGTATGAATTGCCGAATCCGACTAATGTGAATGTCTCAATCTATAACATGCTTGGGCAAAAGGTGAGAGACCTTTATTCGGGTAAGCAATCTTCCGGTGTTCATTCTGTTATTTGGGATGGAACGGTAGAGTCAGGCGAAAAATCCTCTTCAGGTGTTTATCTCCTGAAGATTGAGGGGGAAGGGGAAGAGGCTTCTACGAAGGTGATGTTTGTGAGGTGATTTTTTGACGTTTCTCTCATACTTGACAAAAGATAAAAAAGATCACATATTATAAACAATACTTAGTTTTTTTATACACAATACCTCCAAGCGGGAGCTGAAAGCTTCCGCTTGGTTTTTTATACCCTCTTGACAGGGAATAAAAAGGACTTTATATTATATTTGTCTTTTCGTTTTTTTGTCTGAGGTGTCATTATTATTGAGGCAGGAGTTAGAAGCTCCTGCCTTGTTTTTTGTCCCCCCATTCTCTATACTGAAAATTAAAAATCAAATAGCAAAATGTAAAATTAGAATAGGGTGTTTTTTTAACACTAAACTCTAAACCCGGAACCCGAAATTCTTATTTATCGGAGATGCGTTCCCCACCAATAACGGAAGATGAAACTAAACTTTACAAAAAGGCGGATGTCCGTATTGAAGGGAAAGTAGTAAGGGTAATTAAAACAATTATTTAAAGTTTAAATAAAACAGAAACTTCAATACTTTTTTCAATCAG
>Ga0307430_1000025_pt1 | contig 126687 bp, 87 predicted proteins | sample SalMarWE160130MG_FD_202159 | JGI IMG/M metagenome (GOLD analysis project Ga0307430, IMG submission 202159) | Salt marsh sediment microbial communities from the Plum Island Ecosystem LTER, Massachusetts, United States - WE1603-130 | ecosystem: Environmental > Aquatic > Marine > Intertidal zone >... | reverse complement strand
TCCGGAGATGCCGATGGCGTTCACATCCATCGAAGGCAATATTGATCTGACATTACCTCCTCTCCAGAGTGTTTCGCTGAAAATGAAGACCGATCACGGTGATATCTATTCAGATGAGGGATTTGAAATTGTCCAAGGCAATTGGTCCCGGAGTGTTGTTAATAAAGGCGGCGCGGAAATACTGATCAAAACGCTTAACGGCAATATTTATATAAGAAGATAAGATTACAATTTAATAAATATTCATTGCAACCATTCCCATTAATGACAGTGATACTGTGTGATAGATGACCAAATACTTTTCACATGGAGGATAATAATGAAAAGAACAGTTTTTAAGACAGGAATCATATTTTTGCTTTTACTGGCCGTGTCTGCCCTGTACGCAGGGGAAGAAGGTAAAAGTCTCACCGGTGACTGGTCTGCAAAGATCAGAGAAAACAGGATTCAAATACGGCTGATGATGTTTGATAATGATTCGGATCATGACTCGATGACCTCTTTCGGCTTGGAGACAAAAGAGTTTAAAGGTCTGCAGCTGAACAAGGAGCACACCTTCACTCTGGAAAGAGATGCCGGCACCATCCGTTTTGATGGGAAATTTGAAGATGATAGAGGCAGAGGTACGTTCTCATTTGTTCCGCACGATGCCTTTATCGGTTTTTTGGGCAAGGAAGGGTTCGGCAAGATTAAAAGTAAAGAACTGCTCCACCTTTGTATCTTTGATGTCAACAAGACATACATTCAGGATATCCGCAAACTTGGCTATAAGGATGTCGAGCTTTCTGAGCTGGTAGCAATGGCTATTCATAAAGTCAGTATCGATTATATTCGTCAGATTCATGCTCAGGGCCTGAAAGACATATCAATCTCAAAACTCATCAGTTTCCGTATTCACGATGTTGAAGTTGACTATATCAAAGAATTAAAGAAACTGGGATACAGTGATATATCTCCCTCAGAACTCATTTCCTTGAATATTCACGATGTGGATATCCCTTTTATTCGTGAGATCAGCAAACAGGGATTCAAGAATGTTTCTCTGGACAAGCTGGTAGCTTTAAAGATCCATGATGTTGATTTGAAACAGTTTGAAGTGCTGAAAGATCTGGGATACACTGATGTGGATCTCGACCAGGTTGTGTCACTAAACATCCATGATGTTTCTCCAGATTTTATCCGCGGTGTGCATAAAGCCGGCTTTAAAGATATTTCTCTGGATGAACTTATATCTTTCCAGATACACGATGTAGATCTGGGCTATATTGACAGTCTGGCAGAGGTAGGATTTAAAGATGTTTCTGTTTCAGAATTAATCTCTTTAAACATTCATGATGTCAATATCGATTATATTGAAGGTTTTCAAAAAATGGGCGTCAAAGATCTTGATATCCCCACCCTTATATCCTTTAGTATTCATGATGTGGAGCCGGTCTTTATTAAGGACATGAAAGAACTCGGCTATACATCCATTTCGGCAGATGAACTGGTCTCTTTAAACATTCATGATGTCACGATTGATTTCGCTAAAAGTGTGCATGCCGCCGGGCTGAAGGACATCACTTTGAATCAGCTGATCTCTTTCAAGATTCATGATGTGGACAAGGAGTATATTGAATTTGCCATAAAACTGTATAAGGAAAGAGGTAAAGAACTCACTCCCGAGAAGATCATCAGCATGAAGATCCACGATTTTTAAGAAGAATAATATAAAGTAGTCTGCTCAACTGTTAAGGATATAGACCTGAAAGACAGCTATTTTTGGATTTAGTTGGGCAGCCCTATGGGGGAAGAGATAGGAATTTGGTTTTTTTGTTCATGACAATCTCCGCTCAATTTTATCAAATTTACATCTTCTAAAGGATGTTTATTAAATGGAGCTTTTTGCCCTTAAAATCGATGAAACATTTCTTTATTTGATTCGTTTGGCTTCGAATATGCCGTCGGGCTGATTAAACTCGGCGGCTGTGACATGACCCTTTTCGTCCATCTTGAACTTGACGCTGATTATTTTGACCTGTTTGAGGATGAATTCATCTCCCAGTGCTGGAACTAGTTCGTATTCCGGCTGTCCGGGCACCATCATGGTAAGGATGTTTCCCTTGAGGCTCACCGTGACGATCTGGTCCATCAAAGTGTATTTCCCTACAAACTTTTGGAGGAAGGAGGGGTCAGAAAGCCTCGCATTGGGTTTCTTTTTGAATACTATGGCTTCCAGTGTTGGCTCGAAAGGAGCCTCCAAAGCCGCCACAAACCCGTTGACATCGGTGCGGAATGTCAGCTTCATATCTTCAAATGTGGGGTCCTCCACTTTTTTCCCATTAAAAGTCTCATAGTGCCAGTGATCGAGAGGCGTGGTGATGCCGTTGTAAGTAAAAGCCAGCTGCCCTTTCTGAAGAAAGACTTTCAAATTTCCGTAACCAGGATGATTGTATTCGCCAGCATATTCCTCCAGTTTGTGCGCCAGCTGAGTGCCGGGCCTGCGCCTGGTCTGTTTTTTCTTCTCGGCCTCCTTTTGCACTTCCTCACTTTTGGCTTTTCTCTCCGCGGCCTCTCCAATCCAGTCCTTTGGCTCAAGACCCAGAATGCGGTCTGCCGCATGCCGGATGAGAAGCTCGGGCAGGCCAGTCCCGTTTTTGTTGGCCAGTGCCACGAATCCTATCCCGTCTTGAGGCATGAGGCAAACCATTGTAGAGAATCCATCGATATTGCCGCCGTGATGGACGCGCTGGTGGCCTCGGTAGGAGTCGACAAACCACGCCATTCCATAATCGGCCGGAGTGATTTCCGGGATGGCAGGCGTATTTCCTGTGGGCATGTGCGCCAGATGCATGTCCTCAATCGTTTGGGTATTGATGATCGACTTACCATTATACTTCCCTTGATTGAGATGCACTATGAGCCAGTGACTCATCTCATTCACGCTGGAATTGATGGCCCCGGCTGGGCCGATATTGCTGATATTGCGGAAGGGAATCTTCTCGATTTTGCCCTTCTCTTGGCGGTAGGGGAGGGCGAAATCCGTGTCTTTTTGGGAATCCAGTACAGAAAAATTTGTTCTCTTCATCTCCAGAGGATCGAGAACACAGGTACGAACGGCCTCTTCCCACTTCTGTCCTGTGATGACTTCTACGAGGTAGCCGGCCGTCAGAAACATCAGGTTATTGTACTGAAATTTTTCCCTCAGGTCTGCCGTGGGTTTGAGATACGCCAGCCGCTTCACGAATTCTTCCCGGCTGGCCATATAATTGTTGTACCAGACAAGATCATGACGTGGCAGTCCGGCGCGGTGGGTAACCAAGTCTCGGGGTGTCAGGTGTTCGCTTGCGAAAAGGTCGTAGAGGTGGAACCAGTGGATATACTCATGCACAGGAGTTGTCCAATTCAGTTTGCCTTCGTCCACAAGGGTGCCCATGGTGAAGGTGGTGAAGGCCTTTGTGGCTGAGCCAATAGCCAGAAGAGTGTCTTTAGTCATAGGGATTTTCTTTTCCACATTGCGGTAACCGAAGCCCTTGGCGAAGATGACTTCATTATCTGCCACTATGGCTATGGCCACTCCGGGCACATTAAGGCTTTTCAATCCCTTTTCGACTATCGAATCAAAATCGGCGAGAGCTTTCTTGGCTTTTGCCGCAGGACCGGCTTCACGGTTCAGAGTGAACGGAATTGTTTTGCCGCTCTGGGTAAAATTCCCGGTTATCTTCATCCCGTCATCGCTGAAAGTCCCTTTGAATGTCGGGCTGCCCGGCACCTTGGATATATCAAAGCTCACTTCAATTCCGTCAATGCTGATATTAGCAAGCGGAAGATCCTTGGCCTTTTGGGCGGGAATGGAAATATCCCCGGCCCAGGATCCGTCAGGCTTATGATTGAAATCTATGTTGATAGCGAGCGTCATCCCGGGAATGTCGATAGACCCTTCCCAATGGCCTTCCAGCGATGAAGACTTAGCAGAAAGAAAGGCGGATGGATAGAACAGCAGTGCTGTACATAAGATAATAAGAAAAATGTAAGATTTTTTCATGGTTTTTTCTCCCTTAATCAATATTTTCCTTATTTTTTAATACCATAAATCTGTGGACATAATCAATAGTGTCCCAAAGTTTTTAAAATCCTAATTATAATAGGGAATATATTGAGAAATGGCTGCAGGAAGAATGCTCTAAAAAAGCTTTGCTAATTGTTGTTCCCAGATACTATTGCATAATATTATGAATATGACCTAAACCTATCAAAAGAACGCAACCTTCATCGGTCCGTGAGGAATTTTCTGAAGGCAGTCGTTTTATTGTTAAAACATTCTTATGAGTAAATATAAATTAAAAGGATGAAACGTGAAAAGAGAAAAAACTATAAAAAACAGGTGAACCATCTTTTTTCACAACTAATACGAAATAACTTCAGTGGGAAGTGGGATCACGATGTCCTTTCTATAATAATGCCCATGAACACTGAGAATATAATCGTATATAATGTGAGGGAAAGAGCAAATAGCCAACCAAAATAATAAACCATCAAAGGCAACAGGGGGATTTTGACAGCCCTGTTGTATAAGAATGCTGCGATAAGCCCTTTTCTCATTCCTTTTTCTTTGAGTTCTGTGAGAAGAGGATACCAAAGGTATATCGAGCCCATTGAGATTATGCCTGATATGATTGCGATAATCCATCCTTTTAATCCCGATTTCTTCCCAAGGTGTTTTGCTATAGATTTGGGCTTTAAGAAAAGGTTAGTGAGGAATATAAAGAGAAAGACAATGAGAGTTATATAAAAAACTTTCACGAAAATATGCACGAAATATTGAAGAGAGGAAATAATCAAGTCTCTTTTAAACGAGAATAAGATAATGTAGATAAAAAAGGTAAAACAAAAAAGTATTAAACCAGCAATTTTTCTTTTCTTCATATAAGTATTACGGCTCTCTGTCATTCTGAAACGCCCTGTTTCAAGTCTGACTGATACAAACACTCTTCCTCTGTCTCCTCTGTGGTTTTTCTCATATTATCTTCAGCGTTGAAACTACAAGTACAGAAATGACTATAGCAAATAGAAATGAGAGAATATTTCTTACAATTCCAAACCTTTTGCCTAAAAAATAGCACTCTGCAGGTAACTGAATAATCCCAACCGTTACCCAGGAGAGGATAAAGGCAATTACGCTAATTAGCGAGATGCCAGCTTTTACCAATTCTCCTCCAATGATGTAACTTGTTACTGGATGACCTGTTGAGATGCTGCCAAAAGATGCCCCGAGGACGCTATCAATTATAGGATTTTTTGTGAAGAATTTGCTGTAAAAGGATTTTGGAATTATTGTTACATAGAGGCTTATGAGCAATAATATAGAAAGAAGGATAGGCAACATTTCGAGAAACAGGCGAAATGTTTTCTTTCCCGCTTCCTTGGCACTTTTTTTTGTAATGAAATTTTTGTTTCTGTTCCGAGAGAAATCTATTTGTTCTCTAATTTTTTCATCCTTTCGTTTAGGTCTGCAATAACCTCTCTTAGGTGTGTAACCTCTTTTTTAAGCCTCTCCGCTTCGTTACTTTCACCAGCACTATGTTCCTCTATTGCAGTTGATGGTGTGGAAATTTTCATTGGTTCTTTAATAATTGCTGAAATTAAATCTTTTATCTTTCCATAAACACCAACTACTGGTTTTACACCCAATTGTTCAAACCAATCCTGTGCTCTCGGTCCCATTCCTCCTGCCACAATCATCTCAGCACCCTTATTATGTATGTATTGTGGTATAACACCTGCTTCATGGGAATCGACATAAGGGTTATTCTCCACAGTTATATTCTTTACGTTATTGCTTTTCACTTCCACAAAGGTGAAATATGGACATCTTCCAAAATGGTATGCAAGAACACCATTGAGACCCTTATTGTCATCCGATGAAAATGCAATAATCATTTTAAACCTCCTATGTTAAAAACCTTTTGATTTCATCCTCAATTCTACAATACTCTTTGCATTCTTAAGAAGACTCAGTACTTCCTCTGAGGATAATTTGTAGTAAACCTCAACTCCCTCCTTTCTACTCATTACAAGTCCTGCAGATTGGAGTATGGTAAGATGTCGGGAAACAACGGATGGATGAATAGCAAGAAAGGATGCAATCTCCGAAACGGACTGTTTACCATACTTCAATATTTCAATGATCATTACACGATGTTCACAAGAGAGTGCCTTAAAAATCGTTGTTCTTGGTTCACCAAATCCGAATCTTCTTCCTTTCCTATCTGCATATCTATGCATATTTACAATATCATATAAAATCTTCATTTTGTCAAGAAAAAAATCAAAATCAACAGGGATTGCAAGAGAATTTAAGAGATATCATAAAAAAAGACTCAAGACTGTCATTGCTACTCCGATTAAAATGCTAACTGTGAAATTATCGTCTAATCCCATTAATTTTATTGACTCTGCGGGTAGTCTATCATAAAATTAAATTTAGTAGGAGGTGTATTACATCATCATGTTGCCTAAAAAGAGAAGAGTTAATGAAGGAGTTCAAAAAAGATTAGATGAAAGTACTAATTTTAAATTGCGGTAGTTCTTCGGTCAAGTTTCAATTAATAAACATGGCTAATGAGCAGGTCCTTGCCAGAGGTTTGGTGGAGAGGATAGGTTCCAGTGATGCAATCATTACATATTGGCCGAGAAATAAAAATAAGATCCGTGAAATCAGGGAAGTGCTCAATCATGAAGTGGCTATTGAGCTTGTCCTTTCAATGCTTCTTCATCCACAGCATGGAGTAATTCATGATAAGAACGAAATTGATGGAATAGGTCACAGGGTTGTTCATGGTGGAGAAGATTTTTCTGATTCGGTTTTGATCACTGAAGAGATTAAATCAGTCATCAGAAAATGTATCCAGTTTGCTCCTCTTCATAATCCTCACAATCTTAGAGGTATTGAGGCCTGTAAGAATCTCCTTCCGGGTATCCCTCAGGTAGCTGTTTTTGACACAGCCTTTCATCAAACAATTCCTCCAAAAGCATATATATATGGTCTTCCCTATGCTTTGTATAAAAAACTTGGTATAAGACGCTACGGATTTCATGGAACTTCCCACAGATATGTAGCTGAAAAAGCAGCAGAGATATTGAAGCGACCGCTAGAAAAGTTGAAAATCATCACCTGTCACCTCGGAAATGGTGCTAGTATTACGGCTGTAGATGGAGGAAAATCCATTGACACCACGATGGGATTTACACCTCTGGAAGGTCTTGTTATGGGTACCAGGTGTGGTGATATTGATCCAGCTTTGGTTCCTTACATTATGGAACATGAGAAACTGACAGTTAAGCAAATTGATTCAATCATGAACAAAAATAGCGGTATGTTAGGACTGAGCGAAACCTCTAACGATATGCGAGAGATTGAAGCTGAAGCTTTAAGAGGAAGTGAACAGCATAAGTTGGCCCTTAAAGTCTATTCTCACAAAGTCAAGAAGTACATCGGAGCATACCTGGCGGAATTGGGAGGTGCGGATGCTATTGTTTTTACAGGCGGAGTAGGTGAAAATTCTCATTATGTTCGTGGAACCGCTTTATCGAACATGAAAAAGCTTGGAATCCAGATTGATAAAGAAAAGAACAAGAAGAATGAAATAGAAATTAGTACTGGAAGAGTTAAAATACTGGTGATCCCTACAAATGAAGAATTGGCCATTGCCAGAGATACTCGACAAATTCTAGAATCTCGTGAAAAAGAGGTCAAAAAGACCTCGGTGAAGGAAGTATCTTACGAAGAAATTTCACTGCTCTCCGAAGATGATAAAGCAAATCTTGTGCTTCTTTGGGCAAGAAATCCAAAAGCCAGCATAACTGAACTGACGAAGAAACTTAGTAATAAGATAGGTAGAAAAATTAAAACTAAGGCTGTAAAACAGGAATTGGAAATATTAGGTCTCAGGAAAACTTTTTGAGACAAGAAAATTTAATGGGGAGGCAGAGTAAATCATGGTAAAAATCAACAGAGAAAAAACAGAATGGGATGTTGCTCTAAGTTGGCTCAGTGCTCTGGAGGAAACAGCCAGAGATTTTCACGGCACCAGACCCAAGGTTTTCTGCGAAAGAGCATACGAACATTCTGTTCAGCACTATCTTCATCGTCTTGCAGACGACTACGGGATTCGGGTGGAGAAAGCTGATTCTATTCTTGCTGCAGTTGAGAATTATATTCAGATTGGTGTGATCAGTAATCTTTTCCGGGATGCTAGTGATTTTGAGTTGGTAGAGGTTAATCCATTCCGAGTAGAGATTACCGTTCACGATTGTCAGTATCGTAAAAGCTGTCAAGTCCTCATTAACCAGGGGTTTTCTATCAGAGATTTAACCTGTGCCAGAATAGGTTGCTTCAGGGCTGCGGTAAAAGCAATAGCCAATATTGACTGTGACTATCAGGTTGTGGCCTTTAATGTTGATGGAGATTGCAAGGGTATTATAGAACGGGTATAGTTTATCTTGGATAAAAAAACGAAAAAAACTGTAACTGCACTCATTCAAAAAGTTCGAGAGAGTGAAGACGTTGGTGAAAAGCGAGAAGCTTTAATTGAATTGGGTTATAAAAGGGACAGGGCAGTTTACCCTGTTCTGTTAGAACAACTGAGTAACCGTGCAGTTAGTATTCAACATGCAGCAGTAATCTCATTGGGACGTTACGGTGATCCAAGAGCTATTGAGGAATTGATTAAACCCAAGATACTTTTTTCCAGGACTGTAAACATTCGGTGGGCAGCAGTAAAGGCTATTGGGAAGTTGGGGGATTATAGAGTAATTGAGCATCTACTTAAAGCAGTGGATGATCATGAATGGATTGTACGAAATCAGGCTGTAACAGAGCTGAAAGAAAAGATACGAGAGATTATTGAGTTTAAAGAGAGCCGATACGCCAGAATTCTTGTCCGATTGTTTGCTGTGGAAAACGAAGAGATCATAGACTTAGCCATTGAGGGATTTGTAGAATTAGGTGAAAAAGGACTTAATCTGCTTCTAGATGCGATAAAAAGTCCTTCGCTTTTGATAAGAGAAAATGCAATACGAGCTCTTGGCCAGAAGAAAACTCGCAGAGGAGTAAGTATACTTATTGATCTTCTTCGTGACCCCGAGTGGCGGGTCCGAAGAAACGCTGTCGTGGCTCTGGGAGAGATTGGTGATAGGAGAGCTGTGGAACCTTTGGTTCAATCACTGAGAGATGATGTGGGAAAAGTACAACAACAAGCTATTTGCTCGTTAGTAAGTTTTGGCAAGTTATGTACGATTCCCCTTTTGAATGCTTTGGCCCACGAGAAAAACAAGTTTGTCCTGAGAGCTATTATTCTTACGCTGGGTGAAATAAGCGATATTAAATCTGTTCCTGCAATAATTAAACATCTCAGGAGCAGCTATTTTGTAGTTCGCAGGGCTGCAATTGAGGCTCTGGTAAAATTTGGTCCTCAAATTATTTATCTTCTCGTTCCTACCCTTTCTTTTAATCAATCAAACATTAAACCTCTGTTGAAAGATGCTTCTGACAATGCTAATCCTTTACTTCAACTCAGAGCTATCAAAGCTCTGGTTGGACTTGAGGATCATCGAGCTGTTGAGCTTCTAAAAAAACTCGTGGAGGATAATTCCCCTGAGGTACAGAATGTAGCAATAGAAGCCATCATACAGATTGGTTGTGCAGCATGGGGTCGTTGTGCGGCTCTTGTAGTACTTAATGGAATTGGAGATAAATCTTTGATTCCTCATTTTATTCATTCATTAGGCGATGATTCTGACAGTGCACGCTTAGAATCGGTTCGTGCTCTTGCCAGTGTTGATGGGTCTGATGCAATTGATCCATTAGTAAAGGTAGCTAATAAAGACCGGGATCCGTACATCAGGTATGAAGCTGTGAGAATGCTTCGTAGGATTGGGGTTGGTTATCCTCAGGTTCTGGAGTTAGGCCTTTCAGCTTTAAAAGATCCATCCAAAAATGTTAGATCTCAGGCAGCCCGACTTTTAGGAAATTTTCAGGATGATCGGTCGATTTGTCCTCTTCTCAAGGCAACGTCTGATGTTCATTGGAGTGTGCGAGAGAGTGCAGAGAATGCTCTTGCTAACTTTGGAAAATCTGTTGTTCCCTGTCTAATTGAAGCTTTGACCAGCCAATTCATGACGACGCGTTTTCGGGTAGCAAGATTATTAGGAGAGATTAAAGATCAGAGAGCTGTTGTACCGCTGGAGAAGCTCCTAGGAAAAAAACGAGAACTAAAGGAAGTTAAGAAAGTAGTTAAAGAAGCACTTGAGAAATTACAGAAAAGAGAAGCTGTCTAAATATTATCATTTAAGCTCCGATTCATGCTTGTGAAAAAGTTAGTTTACTGATATCAACTATATGCCAGAGCCAATCCGCAAATGCCAATCTTGGAATTAAACACACGAAAATTTATAAAGCAAGAAAATTTGCATGTAGATCTTTAAAAGGAAGAGGTTCTGCAAGTGGTATTAGGGTAATTTACGCCTATTTTGAAGATGAGGATTGTGTGGAATTTATTGAGATATACTATAAAGGCGACAAGAAGAATGAAGATAGTGAAAGAATATTAAAATATTACAGTAAAGGAGGGTGAACATCAGCTTATTTTCTTTATTATCATAGAAAGAAAATAGCTGGAACCCAAAAAGGAAGTAAAAAAATGGAGAGAAAAGATGTATTAATAATAGATGGGTAAAATAATGAAGTGTTAGGTGGGAAAACTTAAAAATTTATCTATTCCGTCTGAAGCAGCTTTTGCATCAGCAATTGCAGTTACTGCGTCCAAGTTTAAGTTGACTATATCTCCACCTGCAAATACTTTAGGAATAGATGTCATTCCATTTTCATCAACTTTCACTTTTTTTCTTTCGGTAAATTCAAGTTTTTCAAAATGTTTTTTAGGTAAAAACGAAAAATCAGGCGCCTGGCCAATAGCTTCGATTACCATATTTCCTTCCAAAAGCATCTCCTGTTCTTCATGGAAAGTGGGAGCAAATCTTCCCTTTTCGTCAAATACACTCCTTACCTTCATACATAAAAGCCCTTTTACGTTTCCCTTCTCATCCAGAACTATCTCTTTTGGGCCCCATCCAGGATTAAATTGAACTCCTTCCTCCTTTGCTTCTTCAATCTCTTCTTTTGTTGCCGGCATTATATCCCAATCCTCTAAAGATACAGTTTTTACTATAACTTCCTCTCCGGGATATTGCATATGCTGAAGACGCAGTGCTTCCCGAGCCACATCCATAGCTACATTACCTCCGCCTATTACGATAATTTCTTTGTTTACTTTAACCTTTTTCCCAATTTTATTTTCCTGTAAAAAATTAAGTGCTAAAAGACATTTTTCAGCATTTTTAACCCTTGTTGAGCGGCTTACAGTAATCCCTATCCCAAGATAAACCGCATCGTATTTTTTCATAATATCATCAAACAATACATCTTTTCCTACAGTTGTATTAAATTTGAAATCAACCCCAAGAGAAGCGATATAATTTACATCTTTATCAATTGCTTCTATAGGTAATCTGTAAAGCGGAGGACCTATTCTCACCATCCCTCCTCCAGCAGGCAGCGAATCATACACCGTTACTTCATGTCCCTTAAGTCTCAGGAAATACGCTGCTGACAACCCACCAGGCCCTGCTCCTACAACAGCCACTTTTTTGCCTGTAGGTTTGGGTAGTGCAGCTTCTAAAGCAGCTTTATAATCTTTGATAGAATCAGCAACAAATCTTTTTACCCACCTTATTGCAACAGATTCTCCTCTGATACTTAAGGAACACGCATCTTCGCAAGGTTTCATACATATCCTTCCACAGATAGAAGGGATCGGATTATCTTCAAATATTTTCCTTAATGATTCATCTGTCTTATCTTCATAAACTGCTTTTATATAGTCGGAAATCTTTAAATGTGCAGGGCAGGCTTCTTCGCATAATTTGCATTCAAGACACCTCGAAGATTCACTTTTTGCCTCGTCCTTAGAATAACCTATTACCTGTTCAATAAATGATAGTTTGCGTTCCTCGGGTTTAACCTGAGGCATAACTACACGGTCTGGTTCAAATAAAGAATACTTGAGATCAGATGCAAATCCTTCATAATCTTTTTTGCGATGAGCCAGACTTGCTTGAAGCACAGAATATTTTTCAGCAGGTAGGAAACACTCTTTGTCAGAATGTTCATCCTTTGGAATAAAAGTAAAGGTACCTGTTTTGAAATGGATATGTAAATAATCCCTGGAAAGTCTTAGAGAACCAGGAGGACAGATATCTACACACAAACCACAAAAACAGCATCTGCCGTAATCTAACTCAGGCCGTTCATTCTTTATGCCTTCCTTGGGTTTTGATTTTAATCCAGATATCTCCACCATCTTAATGGCCTCATTAGGACATATATCAGCGCAATTTCCGCAACCTGTGCACTTATCCCAATCATTGAGATGAAAACCTCTGTATCTTAATGCAGGCTCTTTAAGCTCAAAAGGATACCTTAATGTTTTGGGTTTCTTAAAAAGATACCTGATAGCTTTAAGTGGATTTAAGATGCTTGATTTCGCCAATCTGTTTCTCCTTTCAATACATCATTCTCATCTGTCTATTTCTGGTGCAACCACATAAAGACTTATCATGATATTACCAACATCAGCAATATTTGCATTTTTTAATGCCTTTTCCAAAACCGTTAACCCATGGGGATAAGACGGTGTTCTAAAGTGCACACGGTAAGGTTTGTCTTCACCATTACTTACCAGATATAATCCCAATTCTCCGCGGGAAGACTCGCATCTTACATATGCTTCACCTTTTGGTATATTCCACTTAAACGGGTTCGGTATTTTGTTATACACTTCTCCGTCCGGCATTTTATCCAGTAGTTTGAATATCATATGGACACTTTCAATCATCTCATCCCGTATTACCCATATCCTGGAAAAAGCATCACCGTCTTCTCTTGTAGGAACATCCCAGGGCACCTGATCATAAGCAGCATAGGGTTCGACTCTTCTGATATCATATTTCATACCAGTTGCCCTTAAAACCTGACCTGTCCCTCCCATTTCTCTTGCTTCTTCACGGGTTATTTTTCCTACACCCTTGGCTCTTTCGTAAAATATACGGTTATTAAAAAATGTAGCATCATAATCCGGTACACAGCTGCCTATAGAATGTAATGTTGTTATTATTTTATCTTTAAACCCTTTCGGAAAATCACGTCTTACTCCACCAGGCCATATATAAATATGATAAACCCTGCCACCGGTAAGTTCTTCAAAGAGATCCAGGATGAGGTCGCGGTGATACATCGCCCACTGGGCAACAGTATCAAAGCCAAGCATATTAGCATAAGCCCATAGACCAAAAAGATGAGATCCCACTCGAGCAAGTTCGAGATAGATAGTCCTTATATAATTTGCCCTTTCCGGCACTTCTATTCCAGCAAGTTTTTCAACCGCCATCGAATATACCATTTCCATAGAGTCGGGTTCTACCACGTTTATCCTACAAACCATCGGGAAATTCTGTATCCATTTTCTCAATTCCATAAGTTTTTCAAATCCCCTGTGCAGATACCCGGGATTAGCGGCAGCTTCTAAAATTTTGTCGCCTTCAACTTTCAGAGTTATACTGAAATTTCCTATCATTCCCAAATGCTGCGGCCCAAAATAAAGTTCAAGTTCTCTCATTTCTTTTCAACCTTATCTTCAATAAAAGGAATTTTATCAAAAACTTCTTCTACATACTTTCTTGTATCGAAATCTTTCCTGAAAGGAGGTATCTTATATTCCCTCTCTAGAAGAAGCGGCGTTAATCTCGGATGGCCTTCGAAATTTATTCCATAAAGTTCGTGGAGTTCACGTTCATAAGGCTCAGCATTCTTAAGAATGGGTATTACAGTAAGGAATTCTGGTTTTTCCCTGGAAATTCTTGTTTTTAAAATTATGTTTGTTTTCTCCTTTTCCATATATTCATTGTCTTTTTGCATATAAGCTGAAAGAACGTAAACCAGCTCAAACTTTTTTTCATCTATCCAGTCCACACAGGATATGAGAGCCAAATGGTCGTATCCTTTATTCTTAAGAAAACTAAGTATGGACAATACCCCGTCTTTTTCGGTTTTTATAACCAGCCCGCCCTTCTCAGAAATATTTACCTGAACACTACTAAAAGTTGATTCAAGTTCTTTTTTTAGTAATTTATTCATTTTTTTCAATTACTCGAATTAAAACTGATTATATGAATACTAACATTAGAATCATTAACTTTCATTCGTGCTATTCGTATTTTCATTTTTTATCCCTGACGGAAACAACGGCGGCCATTCGAGTCTCCCATAAAGCTGTTCCTGGTTTAAACGGTAATATTTATAATTTTCTCTGTATTTTTTATAACCGTTTGCCATTTCTTTATCAATCAATGTCCATAGATGAGTCACGGCAACAAAAATTGCTTCAGGCCTGGGCATACACCCGGCAATCCAACCGTCTACAGGAATGTATTTATCCAGATGTTTTATGGTATTATATGAATCCCAATACATCCCGCCGTTTATAGGACAGGAACCAAACCCTACTGTGAATTTTGGTTCCGGCATCTGCTCATATGTTCTTATGATAGGCTTTAACGTTTTTAATGAAACATATCCGGTGATCAAGAATAGATTTGCCTGCCTTGGAGTGGCTACCGGGATTACTCCGAATCTCTCTGCATCCCAGCGAGAAGTTATAACTGGAGGAATCTCAATGATTCCGCATCCGGTACAAAAATATATTACATGAAGTGAATACTTATGGCCCATCTTTGCCGGAGCTTTTAACCATTTTATGAGCTGGTTTCTATCCATCCCTCATCTCCTCGCTATTAAAACTATGACCAACCCTATGAAAGCAAATAAAGTAGGCCATCTCCATAAATGTTTAACTGCTTGCTCAATTCTCAATCGCGGGTATGAAGCGTTGATGAAAAGGCCCGCTATAAATACTACCAACATTTTAAGGAAGAAAGTAAATACATCACCTGCACCGCCTAAAAACAGGTTTACGAAAAGAGCTATACCAATAAACAGACTGAAGGCATGCTGTATAGTTGCCAGGGCTAAAAATTTACCGCCATATTCCACCATAGGCCCTGAAGAGATTTCCTGCGGTGCCTGAATAACTTCAAAAGGCCTTAATCCCAGTATCGCCGGAATAATAAGAAAATAAGCTATCCCGGATAATAATAGAGGTAAAGAAGTCAAAGACCAAGTTGTGTTATGTTGTTTTGATACTATTTCCACTATGGATATAGTTTCGTAATGTGTCATTACCGCAAGAAAAACAAGCAGCAGCGGTACTTCATAACCTAATGCCAGAATAAGCTTACGGGAAATACCAATACTAACATTGGGATTAGCTGCTTCACCACCACTTAAAGCTATTCCTAAAGGTTCTAAAAGAATCATATAAAGAATAACTAATAATCCGCCGGAACTGCTTAACGGACATATTGGACCCAAAGGCAAAAATAAAATTACAACTATTGAACCAGCCAATGAGATGATGATTCCAAAGTTAAACATACTTCCATGGCTTATAGCTTTTTGACTGAATAACTTAATGATATCGATAACCGGCTGGATAAGCGGTGGGCCATAACGCCAATGAATCCTCGCCATTATTTTTCTTGACAACCCAAGAAAAAATATTCCTATTACAAACGCGATAAGCAAACTTAAAATTACGTTAATAACATTCATTACCAAATGCTCCATTTCAATTGAGCCAAAATCAACAATGCCAGAAACAACACTATATACATTACATAATTACCTACATCTCCGGTATAAATACGTCGTACTCCACTACACAAGTTTTGGACAAATCGAGCAAGTTTTGTGTAAAACTCATCTACAAAATCCCTTAAATAAGGAGTAATCATCCTATACAGTGGACCGTAAAAATTAACCGTATAATGATATTTTTCCTTAGGAATAGCTGCTCCGGCAGCGTAGCTATCGTCTTGAGTAACCTGTACTGCTTTCCGCCCTGCCTTAAAAATCAACCAGGCAATAATACCGGCAACCAAAATAGCAACAAAAATGTTTATAGTATTTAATGCACCGGTCTTGGAAGCAATTCCCCAGATGGTTACATTCAAGGAATCAAAACCAAAGGATGTTATAACACTATTAATAACCTTAAGAGGAATACCGGGAAAAATACCGAACAGGAAAATTGCGAATGAAAGAATTATCATTGGAAGTTGCATGCCAAACGGTGCTTTTTTCAGGTCTTTATACTTTTCAGGAAGCTGACCTAAGAAGATATTATGAATGAGCTTATAACTATAAAGTATAGTTCCCCATGTTCCGAACAGGGCAGCGAAGGCCAAAAAAGGAGAGCCTTCAAGTATCAGGGTTTTGTAGATTAACCACTTGGAGATAAATCCATTGGTCAAAGGTACTCCTATTAATCCGAAAATACCCGCTAATGCTGCAATAAAAGTAATGGGCATTTTTTTTGCAAACCCGCCCAGAGAGTTTAAGTCCCTGACCCCCCTTGTTTTATACTCCACTGCTCCAACAACCATAAAAAGGAGCGCTTTAAAAGTAGCATGGCTAAAAAAGTGAAATATGCCACCGGTAATACTTAAACTTGTTCCAAAGGCAATTCCCAGTATTATATACCCTGCCTGGCCTATGGTAGACCAGGCCAGGAGTCTTTTAGCATCATCCTGCAGTATAGCTATAAATGTAGGAATGATGATGGTAATTGCTCCTAATATGGATAAAATATAATGAAAACTTAGCAATCCTTGCCCCAAAGCAAGGAAAGTTTTTAATCCAATTAATACATAAATAAGAACAAACCCATAAGTACCCATTTTTATCAATATTCCGGAAAGTACGGCACTAAAAGGAGATGGAGCTTCTGAATGAGCGGGGGGTAACCATGTGTGAAACGGCCAAATTGCATTCTTTATTCCAAAAGCAATAAAAAAGACAATCAAAAGGAACAAAATGTAACCGGAAGGGGTAGAGGATAGGTGAGCAGCAAGTTCTGAGATAATCAAAGTCCCGCAGGATGCATAAATTGACAATATCCCGACGAGCATAGTGACAGACCCGACTATAGACATGATGATATATTTCATACCAGCAGCTAAAGCAGGTCCACGGTTATAACTTATTAAAAGAAAAGTACTCCACGACATGATCTCCCAGAATATAAAGAAAGAAACTAAGTCACCACTTAATACAATTCCTAACATACCGGCATTTACAAGAAGTATCATTAAATAGTAGAAGTCTGTTCTTTCTTTGCCCTTCATATAATTCAAAGAGAAAATGATAGAAAGCGCTGATATGAAGGCTATGATAATAGAAAAAAACCAGGAAAGTGAATTTAATCTTAAGAAGAGATGTAAGTTAAAAAATCCTAAATAAGAAGTATTCCCTACGGATTTTCCATAGAAAGATGCAATAATAACTACTAATGTACAGGAAATCAAAACAGCGAAAGAATCGCGCACCCTGGAAGAGAACTTCCCTAAAAAATAAGTAATGAATGCACCACCGAATGCAATTATAAGTAAAAGTTGCAAATTCATCCCGCTCATCCTAAAACACTCCTGATATATTCAACTCTATTTAGAAGTTCTGAAGCAGCTGAGTTTAAAATATCGGTTATAACCCTGGGATATATTCCTATAATTATAATTAACGTCACTAATACGAAGATAGGGATTAACGCAGTAAAGGGAGCTTTTTTGCTTTCTGGATTACCCTTTCCTTCCCTAAAATATATAGTCTGCACAACCCGGAAGAAATATGCTGCCTCAATTACTGTACCTAACAGGACAAGTCCAACAAGCACAGTGAACAAAACCTCCTGTTTTGCTAGTACAGCTCGAATGATTAAAAATTTACTGGGAAATCCTGCAAAAGGTGGTAATCCCACAAGCGAGAATGCCCCGACTGTAAAAGCTAAGGACGTAAACGGCATTCTTCTGCCCATTCCTTCGAAAGTGGAAATATCCATAGAACCGGTACGGTAAACCATATAACCCACTGCCAAGAATAATAGTGCCTTGGCTAAAGTATGACTTACCAGCTGGAATAATCCGCCGGTAACTGCATACGGTGTAGCTATAGCCAAAGCAAACAATATTAAACCGATCTGACCTATACTGGAATATGCCAGCATCCTTTTAATATTATTCTGGCTGAAGGCACACATTTCGCCTATTAATAAGGTCAAAATTCCCAAAAGTACCAAAAACATCAATATGCTGGAAGCTCCAAATACTGTGAATACAACCCTGACAACAGCATACAAACCTATTTCAATGGCTATCCCTGAAAGAATTGCACTTATGGATGAAGGAGCAGATGAGTGGGCATCAGGAAGCCAGGCATTTAACGGGAATATAGCTGCCTCTACCCCCAGACCAGTAATAATTAGCACCAAAGGGACAAATATGGATAAGGAGCTAACTGAATGTATATTCCGGGCAATATCAGCCATGTTGAGTGTTCCAAAAAGACCGTAAAGTAAGCCTATCCCTATAAGTAAGAAGCTTGAACCAACCGCACCCTGAATTAGGTATTTCACTGCTGATTCAATTCCCGCTTTATCTCCTATATAAGCTACTAAGGCATAAGAAGAGATACAGAGAATCTCAAAGAAGACAAAAAGATTGAAAATATCTCCTGTAAGAACAACTCCGGTAGCACCAGTAAGCAGAAGAAGGTAAAGCATATAATATTTTTCTTTAGGACCTTCTTTTATATAATTCAACGCATAGATAGAAACCAAAAGCCCCACCAAGGCAATAAGAGTAGAGAACAGAATACCAATTGGTCCTGCTATTAAATTGATACAGAAAGGAGGTGGAAAGTTACCTAGAGAGATGACAATCGTATGGTCTAATACCTTAGGAATGAGTGATAAGCAAACAACAAAGTTAAAGGCAAAAGCGGCCACCGGAATAAATTTGCCTATTCTTTTTGAAATAAACCCAAATAGAGGAAGAGCAAAAGCAAGCCCTAAGGGTACCGCAATTAGAAGTACAGGATTTACCATCTTTGTTCCTTTATCTTACGGAGGTTAAGAGTTCCATAATGACGGTATAATCTTATGGCTAAAGAAAGGGCTAAAGCCAGGACTGCTACGCCGATAACAATGGCAGTTAGCACTAATGCTTGAGGTACGGGATCAACCATACGACCTGTCTCTATGCCAGGTTTTGAAAAAATAGGTGCAGTTCCTTTGCTAATATAGCCAACGGAGATAAGAAATAAATTTACTCCGGTATCAAGGATACTAAGGCCAATAAGAACCTTGATGAGATTACGTTTAACCAAGATAATGAAAAGGCCAATGAATATAAGTCCAAATGCCCCTATATAACAAATCACGTTTCCTCCATCAAACCATCAATAATGCCAGCCAACTCTGAACCAACCTTAAATCCGATAGCAATGTAAATGATAGGGATAATGCCGGCACTAAAAAGAAGATTAGGAGTTCCTTTAGGAAGAAAATTTATCAAAAAATAGTTGCTTACAGCTAAACCAATCAGTCCCATCACTACAAAAATCAACCCTGCCAAAGAATCTGTAAGCTTAGTTCCTGTTTCATTTATTCTTCTTTCCCGACAACCTAAATAAATTAAAAGAAATGCAGAGGCAATAACTGCTCCTCCTTGAAATCCCCCTCCAGGAGTGAGATGCCCGTGAATAAAAATATAAGCACCAAAAAGCAGAATTAGTGGGAATAAAAATCTGCAGCCTGTATAAAGAATTAAACTTGCTGGTTCTATTTTTCTCTCAGACTTCTTTTTTCTGCCAGCCCTTAGCACTGCACCTAAACCAATAGCAGCTATAAATAAAACCGTAACCTCACCTAAAGTATCAAAACCACGGTAATTTACTACTACAGAAGTAACTATATTGGTAGCCCCCGTCTGTTCTATGCCATTCTTAATGTAGTAGTTCCCTACTTTTGTTTTAGATGTACCGAAGGGAATATTTACTAAAGAAAAAGTAATACCCGAGGCTATTATCACTAATAACAGGATACTAATTATTTTTCTCATTCCTCATGCCTATTTGTTCTTTTTATAGCAATAATAAAAATAGCCGTAGTCAGAGCTGCTCCAATAGCAGCCTCAGCCATTGCTACATCCGGTGCCTGGAGGAAATAAAAAAGAATAGAAGCTAATAAACTAACTAAGGCCATAGCAATCACTGCGTTAATTAAATCCTTAAAAATAGAGGCGGCAATTGCTCCAATAAGCATAACAAACACTAAGACATATACAAAAATCATTTTTCTTCCTTATTACATTCCTTAAAATCTTTACTTTTATCCACAACACTTCTCTTACATAGAGAGACTCCGCTCTTACAAGAAGCTCTACCTAATGCATGATTGGAAATGGGATTGGTAATGAGAATAAACAAGGCAATAATCAAAGTCTTCCAAAACCAGGTTGGTTCCATTATTCCTACCCCAATAATAGTAAAAAAAGAACCAAATGTAGTGCACTTTGTACCAGCCTGAAGTCGGTTATATACATCGGGAAGCCGCAATATCCCAAGACTTCCCAATAACAGAAATACTACTCCAATTCCAGTAACTATAGTCCCTATCATAAGTTTATATTCCTTTTTCTAAAAATCTAGCAATGGCTACTGCTCCTATAAACGTTAAAACAGCATAAACCAAAGAAACATCTAAATAAATATATCTTTTGAAGATAAGTCCTAAAAGAACTAAAACAGCAGTTGTAACTGTAGAAAGAGTATCTAATGCCACTGCCCTATCAGGTGCGGTAGGACCTTTTATCATCCTTAAAAGGCACAAAATAACAGCTACACCGATGATCCCAAGAAAAATAATTTCGCTCATTCGAATATTATCCTTAAATATTTTTCAAATTTTTCCCCGATGCTTTCTGTTGCCTTATTTATATCTTCTGTTTTTACATTTATCCAATGGATGAGAAGAATATCACCTAATATATCCAAGGTAAATGTCCCAGGAGTTAAAGTTATAGAATTTGCTAAAATTAATTTTGCTAGATCCTGTTTTAACTTGGTTTTTATAACTACAATTCCTGGTTTTATGGGCATTTTAGGATGGATAATTCTATATGCAACGTCGAAATTTGCTTTTATTATTTCTTTAAAAAGCACCAAAATATATAAAATAATAAACATAATTTTTTTAAAACTTAATGCAGGTAGATCCAATTCAAGATACTGTTTCCATAATAATAAGGAAATAATAAGACTTACAAAAATACCGGTAATGACTTCCTGGTAATGAAAACTTGATGTAAAAATAAGCCATACTATCTCTAATAGTATAAACAAATATAAAAAACTCTTAATTTTTTGCTGAAACGAGTAATGTTTAGATATCATTTTTTATTCTATCCATTATTCTATATATATTAATAATACGATATATCATTGTAAAATTTTTTATTCCTTTAATATAGCTAGGATTTTGCGTATTTTATCATCAACTATACTATAACAGGTTTTTGTGCCGTCTTTTCTTGATTTTATAATTTTTCTTGTCCTAAGTATCCCCAAATGCTGCGACACTGTTGATTGTGGGATTCCCAGAGATTTAACAATTTTACTCACATTACAATCATCTTTCATAAGCCCATATAGAATATGCAATCTTACCGGATGCCCTATTGCTTTAAACAAATCACTATTTTTTAAATAATTAATTTCCATTTTAATTTATTGAAATCGTATTTTTAAATTACTAAAAATTACAACATCCTGTACTTATTAATTACTGTACTTGCAGCATAATAGTAAATTTTTTCATTCTGAAGTTTCTCACATTAGTAAATTATTTTGATTTTGTCAATAGGAAGTTAACTTATTTTTTACTGCTTGTTTGTATTCAAATAGGATAAATTTTCCGATTAACAGATGTTCCCGGAATTCATTATGTGAAAGATAAATCTGCGATGGACAGAGTAAGTATTGTAATATATCGGGCGATTTTGATTATTTTATCTGGAATCTTTTCTCACAATCTAGGCAGATGAACTCGTTTTTCTTGGCTCTTTTTTTTCTGTGAGATTTGGTGTTAAGAAGTGCGGTGGCTATGGCGATGAGGACAAGGATGAGGATGATTGGATGGAGCTGGAGCAGTATGAATGCAGCTCCTGCCGCCCCGAGCAGTAAAAACACCGCAATAAGGACGATCCAGAACGGATAATCGGTTTTGAACTCCTGTTCCGCCGATGCGATGTTGTCCGAACCACAATAGGGGCAGTGACGATACCCCTTCGCATACAAATTCTGTTTCATAGTAAATCATTATAAACCAGGAATCTTCTTAAATACAGGAGTGCTTTCAGGCCCGTTGAAATGATTTACTGTTTGGATTTTTCAAATGATTTCGTTTTAGACGATTGCGCCTGGACTTCTTAGCTTTTTTGCTTCTTGACATCGAAATTAAATAAAGATAATATTCAATCCACATGAAAAGAAACACGATTACACGTAGAAACAGAAAAAAGTACTTCAATGTGGCTTTCCTTTTCTTTTTTCTGACAGTTACACTGTTTATCAACTTTTTTCACACAGAAACAACTCTTACGGAAAGAGATGACTGTCCTGCTTGTCAATTCCTGAATACCACATTTGCCACCAGCCAGATTCACTTCTTCCATCTGCGGTCTCCCTTGATAACAGGAATTCTGAAAACATCATATTCTTTTCATTATACTTACATCTTAATTATTGAATCCTCCTCTCGTTCCCCTCCTGAGATTTAATTTCATTGATAAACTGATCTACTCTAATTTGTCTGAACAGGAGTAGTCAGTACTCTGAAGCTAATTTTTAAGTACAACACATTAATTTGAGGAGAGAACAATGAGAAAAAAAATAATGATCTTATTAATAATTTTCACAAGTTTAATCTCTTCTCTGCTTCTCCAAGCCCAGCAAGCAGCAATATCTAGCTCTGGAAAGCAGCATATTGGAGAAGCTAAATACTTAAAGCTTTCCGGCGTTGTTAAGGCCTATGAAGGCGATCCCATTAAAAAAGCGGTTGTTTTAATTCCGGAAATTGCTAAATCCACAGAAACCGATGAAAGTGGAACATTCGAAATTCGAGCTATCCCGCCCGGAAAATATTATATTGAGGTCTATGCAGACGGTTATATGGATTTCCGTTCTGAGTACTTTGACCTAATAAAAAGCAACATGATATTCAATGTTATATTGCTGAAAAAGCTATCAGAGGAAATTGTCGTAACAGCTACAAGGACGCCAAAACTCTATGTTGAGGTTCCAGTAAAAACCGAAATCATTACTGCAAGAGAAATCGAACAAAAACAGGCATCTCAATTGGCTGAATCCCTTTGCCTTCTAACAGGAATCAGGGTTGAAAACAATTGTCAGAATTGTAATTTTACACAGGTTCGTATTAACGGGATGGATGGGAAATACTCACAAATCCTCATTGACAATTCCCCAATTTTCAGCTCAATGATCGGAGTCTATGGCCTAGAACAAATTCCGGCAGAAATGCTCAACAGGATCGAAGTAGTAAAAGGCGGTGGCTCGGTTCTCTATGGAGGAAATGCTGTGGCTGGAGTTATAAATGTTTTAACTAAAGAACCGATGGGAAATAAAACAAAGATAAAATTGCATCAGGAATCAAATAATGGAGAGCCCTATACAAATCTGGGCTTTCAAAATAGTCTAGTCACCAAGGATGGAAATACAAAGGGTTTCCTTTTTGCCAACTACAAAAGAAGAGATCCGGTCGACTTAGACGGCGATGGCTTTTCTGAAATTGGCCGTTTAAGAAGTACGAGCTTTGGATTAAACTTTTACAATTATTTCCCTGACATTAAAGGTAAACTCAAGCTAAGCTTGATCAGAATCACTGAAGACAGAAGAGGGGGAGACCTATTTGATAGACCTCCTCATGAAGCCAATATCGCTGAGTGGATAAACTCAGACCTTTTAGATGTTTCTTTGGATTGGAATCAATATCTGATCAAAAAGGGGTATTACAATATTTCCTTTTCTCATATGTATGCAGAAAGAGATACGTATTACGGAGCCGAAAAGAATCTTAATGCCTATGGATCAACAAAAAATCCTGTAACATTTCTAAACATGCAGATAAATTATCAAGCGGGTTCACACCTTATTTCTGCTGGAGTTCAATTTAAAGCAGAAAAAATCAAAGATAAAGCTCTGGGATACGGGAGAGAAATCGACGACGATTATAATGAGTTTGGATTTTTCGCCCAGGATGATATCAAATTCAATAAAACCGTTTTTCTTCTCGCAGGCATAAGATTAAGTAAGCATTCGTTGATTGATGATCTAATCATAAATCCCAGGATGAGCCTTCTTTTAAACCTTACAAAGGATCTAAGCTGGAGAACAACATTCTCAACCGGTTATAGAGCCCCTCAGGTTTTTGATGAGGATCTTCACATTACCCAAGTTGGAGGTGAAGGAATGATCATTGAAAATTCCTCGGATCTAAGGAAAGAAGGATCTTATAGTGTGAGTACTGGTTTTGATTTCGGTAGAGAGATCGGAAGAAATGTGTTTCAATTCAGTGTGGAAAGTTTCTACGCGTTGCTAAAAGATGCCTTTGTTCTTCATGAACAGGAATTTGACCCGAGAGAAAACGCAATGGTTTTTGAAAGAATGAATGGATCGAATGCAAAAGTGTTTGGACTTTCTACTGATCTCGGCTGCGGATTTGGGACCTATTTATCTTTTGGTGCTGGATTAACAGTACAGCGAAGCAGATTCGATGAGCCCGAACCAGATTTTAGATCTAGAGATTTTTTCAGGACTCCTAATTCCTATGGTTATGCCCGCTTGAGTTATGAAAACTCAAGAATTGCCTATATAGATATATCCCTGGAATACACAGGGAAAATGAAAATCCCCCATTTCGCTGGGTATATCGATAAGGACAGGTTGGAAACGGGACAAACTTTTTGGGTCGTGAACGCTAGGCTTAAAAAGGCCTTCAATTTGGGTCAAAGCAACCAAGCCAGCGTTTTCGTTGGGGCATATAATCTATTTGATTCTTATCAGAGCGATCTGGACAAAGGAATTGAGAGAGATTCAGGTTATGTCTACGGACCAGCTCGACCTAGATCTTTTTACACAGGATTCGAATTTTCATTCTAAAAAACAAGTTATGAATACTTGTATAGCCCGTTTGCTGAACGGACCATTTTTTCTTTGATAAAGATTAGAAAGGAATTTCTTGTCCTTCAAATTCTTATAAGGAAGGATTTTTGACATATTTAATTAAGGTTTGTACTATCCGCATGGAGGTATAAAAATGAGAAAAATTTTTATTATTATTCTTTTTGTTTTGTTTTCAATTTACTGTTCAAAAAATAGTTCAACCACAGTAAAAGATGAGGAAGTAAATAAGGAAGTAGCAGAGACTCAAGAAATCACAGATGTCGAAGAGAGCAAGACAGATGTCATTACCAAGAATATTGAGGAAGATGAAAAATTTCCAACCCGTGCACTTGCCGAGCTAAAAGATGTTTTAAACAAAGGAGAGCCATATGTAAATGAGGAATCATGGGAGAAATTGATCAAGGCTGCATCTGAAATAAACAATATTAATGATGAGTTCATGGAAACTTCAGGGACACTTTATAATGAAATGGGGAAAAAAATAGAAGCAATGAGCACACAGGATGAGGAGAAAATAAGTAAGATGCAAGAAGAAGTTAAAAAGAAAGTCGATGCTGCGCGTCCAACTAGAGAAAAGATAGAAACTATTGCAAAAGAAGCTGGGTTTAATAACTTAGATGAAGCTGTTGAAATTGCTAAACGAGCACCTAAAGTTGACTTTTTATATAAGTTACTCATGAATACTGAAACAAGTCTTAAGACTGCAGATTTAGGAGATTTAAGTAAAGAAACTTATCTAACATCACAACAGAAAGAAGGCATGAAGAAAATGGCTGAAGTTGCGAAACAAGCTGCAAAGGAAAGTATCGAAGCCCTTAGAAAGGAACTTAAAGAAAAACCATATTACACCAGAAAAGATATTGGAATCTTCTTAAAATATAAGGAGCGCTACGATGATATCTTTCAAGGAATAATGCTACTTCAAGGACAATTGGACTAAAATATCGCCCCCATTTTTTCAATATAAAAGTTCCTTTTAATTCTATGATTTTTCTATTATTTACTTTGACGTACAAATCGGCCTTCATATTTTCCACAAAATCCGTAGTGCCAACAAAAGCATAACTTTTTGATGATTATTATAGGATTCTTCAAGAGCGAAGTTTGCCATGTTTGTTTTTTTCATTTAGCATTTCATAGCGTGCTTTTTCCTCGGGATTCAATCCTTCGTCAAATCGTGATTTCAACACCTGGTACTCCCTGAATTGCTCTATGCTTAATCGCTGCTCATATGTACATTTTTCTAATGGTTTAGGAGTCATTGCCATTATTGTCTTGGCAGAAACCATATAGCCGACTCCTCCACCTAAAAATCCCAATAAAAGGATGAAAACTACATAGCCCCCTCCAAGGAATTTGCTTTTAAATCGTTCTGTGAAGTAGTCACCGATAGTCGTTATTGTGATGAGATTTTGGTCTTTATGAAAGGATGAGATAAAAGATAGGATAGGAATCCCACTCCCCAGCTTGTATGCATAATGAAAAACAATGTCCCCAAAATGATTCGCTGTGTTAAAGGAATATGTTTTTTCCTCGGAGTTAAAAGACCGGATATGGTCAGGGTAAACCAATAGAATGGAATGACTGAGAAAAATGCAGGGATCCAAAATCCGAGGATCAAAGAAGTAATAAGGCCTAAAACCAGGATAACAGGGGCGACTTGCCGCCATGAAGTAATTTTTTTATGCTTAAGTGTAGTGTAACTCCTTCCCTTTCCATAATTAAAATACTGATGGGCAAGATCTGACAATGAAGCCCGTGGAGTATATTCGATTTTTAGTGAATTATCCAGATAAATCTTCCCCCCGGCCTTGAGAATGCGCAAGTTAAATTCCGCATCTTCATTGGTCCGGCAGTTAGTGTCAAAGAGTCCGATCTGATTAAATACTTTTTTGGGAAAAGCACCCAGATAGACTGTGTCGACCCAACCTGAGAAATTCCCAAGGTGAAATTTAGCATCACCAACACCAAGAGGATGCTGCATTGCTGAGGCAACAGCCGACTGCAGCGTCGGTACTCCTTTAGGTTTCATGATGCCGCCTGCATTCATTGCCCCAGTTTTCTCAAGAAGCTCCACACATTTCCGTACGTATCCTTTCGGATATAAAGCATGGGCATCTGTCCGTACAATAATGTCTCCTTTTGCTTCTTTGATTGCCAGATTTAGGCCGTAAACTTGATATTTTTTCTTATTATCAAGGAGGTGGATAGGATAGCCTTTTTGGATCAAATCCTTAATGATTTCCCGCGTTCCATCCGTGCTCATTCCGTCTGCAATCAATATTTCCGCATTGGCACGTACAAAGTCATCCAGTAGAGTATTGATGGCTTTTCGAATATACTCAGCTTCATTAAGGGATGGCATTATAATAGAAACTAGAGGTTTATTTATTTGTTGTGCCATAAGCTTTATGCAGTTTTCCGGGTGCTGTAATTATATAAGGCTGTTATCATAGAGAGAGAAAGCCAGAAAAAAATCCCAACTTTGGCTCCTAGCGGTATGCAGTCGATTGTACCGAAGAGAAAATGGGCCAACTGGCCGCAGCCGAGTCCCATAGCAGCATATTTCATCCAGCTTGCTGCAGGATTATGCCAGATGCGAACACACATTATAGCTGCCAATGCAACAATGGCCAGATAGGCCAGGAGAGCTGGCATTCCCAGTTCCGCGGCAGTCTGTAGAAAATGATTGTGAACATGAGAACGTTCATAACCGATTTCGGGATGAAGCCGAATCCTGTTCATTCCAATGCCGAAAAGAGGTTTACTTTTGATGGTATCAACAGCAATACCCCACCAGTGCAGGCGGTAATCGATTTTTTCTGGATCAAGATCTCCTTTGATTGTTTTTGACATGGAAGAAAATTTGGAAGGAAAGATTAGAATGGAAAAAATTAAAAGAGCCACGAGGAGACCAGCGCTTACGGCTTTCCACCTCTTTGAAACAAAGACAATCCAAAGGCTGATAACAAGTGCCATCCAGCTCACGATGGACAAGGTCAAAAACAAAATGCCTGAAAAGATAACTATAAATAGAATCAAGAAAAAGGCAAAATATCCTTTTGAATACAGGCGATTTGCTGCTGATTTGTTTCGGCAGTAAGGGATTAAGATAGCAAGACATAGAGGGAAAAGCAGGATAATGAAGCTGCCGATGGCATTGCCGTTGAATCCATGTTCGGATCCGGGAATGCCCCAATTTAGTCTGGGAATTACTTTTTCCAGGGATGGAATTACCTGCCTTGTGAATACGGTTTTATCAAGAGAAATCCCCAGAAGTCTGGCAAGTGAAAATACCAGGCTGTCGTAATCCCAGTTGAGCCCGGACAGAGTGAGCAGTGCAAACAGCATACCACCAAGCATATATATAGAAATGCCACCTTTGATGAATTCCTCTTCGATTAGAACTGAAGTTACAGCATAAAAAAGAAGGATGCCGAAAAATACACCGGTAATCTTGGGAAGGCTAAAAGACAAATCGGGAACAATAATACATGTAGCAATGACCTGGATTGTCAGTAACAGCAGTGGCAAGTCTAGAGCAGTTTTTGGCAGGAACCTTTTTCGAATCCGGAAACGGATAAATAGAATAACCGGAAGAATGAGCAAGACGCAAAGATATTTTACGGATGGAAAAATAAAGAGAGGGGCCAGAAATACCAGAATGAGGAGCAGAATCCATTCGATCCAGGATTTTTTTATCGTTTGATGTATCATCTTCGGCTGTTTTTATGAACAATCCAAATTACATATATCATAGGGATATCTTGCGGTCAAACAAGGAGGAATAGATAATGAAATTGATATTGTTTTTGAATCCGGCCTTACTAGGCACACAGCTGGAACCACATTAGAATGAGTCTTCTTATATCTTATAAACAGCAATTATTTGTTCTTGAAATGAAGATGTTGAACAGCGATACCCAGATCTCTTGGATCTTTAGTCCCTAGAATTTTTTTTGGATTCCATGTCCGTTCGACCTCAAACAGCAGAATGACATTTTTCCCGATATATTGAGAGAGGTTGTAAGATTTCTCCTGCCACTCATTGTTCTTGATGTCTATAATATCCAGAGGAATTTTTTCCCTGAATGAAGTATTTAACAGAGACAGTTTTAAGCTAACAGGATTCTTGGCGATGTCCGGATGCGCAGCCTGAAAGTGAACCAATGCAACCGGTTTTTTGCTTCTAATTGTCTTACCAGCCGATTTCTTTGTCCAATTAAAAGCAGTGCCTTCCGGTGTTTTTTCCTCAGGATAGAAACCGAATGAGTGAACAAGACTAAATTCTCTTGTCCGGTTTTCCAGAGATAGGGAGTGAGTGCTGTTCCAAAGAAGAGTCCCTCCAGCACTAAGTACGATGGTCAGTACTAATACCCACACAGCTTTTCCTATGCGGATTTTATCGTGCAGAACACTTTCATCTCCAGCAGAAGTGAACAGAATTGCTGCCAAAAGCCAAAAAGTATACTTCACCTCATAGCTGCCAATATAGGTGTGAAACCAGATGTTGATAAAGTAAACAATGATTCCTATCCCAGCACCGAAAATAAGATATTTATTCTTGCCTTCAGAAGGAAGTGATTGATACCTCTTTTTGATTGTTGAACCAATCTGAGAGAATATCCAAATCACTAGTATTAAACCGATAATCCCAAACTCCGCACCAACCTGGAGGAAGTAATTTTCAGCTGACTGTGGAATTTCGTATTTGAAAAACTCATTTTGATAGTTGGCGGCCTCAATGATATAGGCACCAGAACCTACACCTGAAATGGGATAGTCATACAGCATAGAAAAAGCTCCCTTCCACAACGGACCCCTCCATCGCACCATAAGGTTAAACACTCCCTGGCTAAGCATATATTTCATTCTGGAGACAGTGGATGATTTATTGACGCTGATGTCATTGCTGATTATTGCCGTTGCGGAAATTATGCCCAAGATGACAATTAGAACAATCATAAATCTTGCTCGGGTAAATCGGAATGTTCCCCGCTGTTTGTGGAGGACTATGGACCGGAACAAAAACCATATAATTAGACTAAGAGAAATAAGAACGCAAACAAGGCCGATCTTGGATCCAGTATAAAAAATCATGATGACAGCAAGAATAAATGAAAGCGAGGAGGCAATACGAATGATTCCCCGGTGGCTCAAGGCGATACTCAAAAGTAGTGGACTCATGAGGACAATAAAGATGCTGAATGACATCGCATCTTTGAATGTCCCATTGACCAAGCCGTGTTTTATGCTGGTCAGGTTGTTGCCCAGTTCTTTGTCAACTAGAAGCTGAAAAAGGCCGAAACCAATGGCAAGGACGGAACTGAAGCACACTATTGCTGTTAACTTCCCCATAATCCGTCTGGATTTTATGATATTGAGCAGAAGAATAAAAAAGGCAAACCCAGTTAAATAGTTGAGACTCGAGAAGACGACGCTCATGATTGCCCCTCCGGCTGAGACGCCGCGGGTATTTGTCGAAAACTCGTGAAAGGAATCAGAAAAAATGGGGTAATAATTAGAATACCGGAGAAAAGTGATGAGGCTGGATACAAGAATAAGAAATGAAAAAAGAATGAGAGGCCTTATTATTTTTTGGTTGAATTCGAGTTGTTCACCAGAAATGGAGATCCTGAGTAAAACTCCTAAAAAGAAGAATAAAAAGAGGATCAGGGCTGTGGGAGCATGTGGTATGTGATCATGTATTCCAAAGAAGTAAGGAAGGGAATTAATTAAGGGAAATAGAAAAACGAATAACAGCGTTCCGTATTCAAGACTCAATAAGGTTATGACCGAAACACAAAAAAGGACAGGTAAAATAATTATCTGGAATGGTTGAATGAAGGGGACATATTTGAAATAAAACAAATACAGTCCTAATCCGTATGTGATTGTTAGTATCAAAAGGAAAATTCTTTTCACATATCTGCCGTTCATTATCTCCTTATACCGAGTGATTTTCGTTCTGTTTTATGAATTTTAGTGTATTCAGTTAAGTATTGGGTCCTGGACTACTTTAAGCTTTTTTGTCATTACTTCCTTTCCATCGACAACGAGTGAGACTTTATATGTTCCCGGATCGATCATTGGTGCAGATCTCCTGTAGCGTCTTCCCTGACTTGGAGCTTCTGCTTTTTTTCTTAAATTCCAGGAAGCTTTGTGAATGCCTTTTCCAATGCCGCCTCTGATTTCCTGAATTTGATTTCCTTCTAGGTCTTTGACAAGTATACTAACCGCTTTAGCCGCTTCTTTAAGATAGAAATAGATCAAAGACTCAATGCGAGGATTTTGAACCCTTGCAAATTCGCCGTACGACTGGCCTCTTCTCTCTAACATGTTCCATTTAATCGTTCTATGTATATCAAAAAGATATGCATCTTTCGCGAAGATTTCTTCCTTGAATTCTTTGAATGGATAAATATCAGAAATGTAAATTCCTCTTCCATATGTGCCTATGGCGAGGTCTCGTTCTCTTTTCTGGATATCAATGTCCATGATCAAGACGTCAGGAGCAGATGAGGACATTTCGATCCAATTTTTACCTTTATCGATTGTAATGAACAGGCCGTAGTCTGTAGCCAGGTATAGAATATCGGGGTTGTCAGGATCTTCTTTTATGTCTCTTACTGGATTCATCATTCCACAGCTTAGATCTTCCCAAGTTTTGCCCATATCGTGTGTTACGTAGATATAGGAGTTGTCTTCATTATGTGTTCTGTAGCCAGAATAAGTAACATAGCATGTATTTATGTCATGCGAGGATGGTTCTACTTTTGTGACCCAGCGGTCATAAGGAATTATCGTGCCTTTAATATTTTTCTTTGACTTTCCATTTTTATCATAAAAGTTTGCAGTGATATTCTTCCAACTGTTTCCGCCGTCAGTACTTAACTGCAAATTGCCATCATCTGTACCTGCCCAGTATACTCCGGGTTTAACAGAGGATTCTGCAAATGTATAAATGGTGGCATACTGTAGATTTGTCTCTTTAGAAAGCTTTATCCTTTCTTTATTATTCTTGCTTAGATCAGGACTTATTGTAATAAAAGTATCTTTATCCCCTCTGCTCCTTGACATGTTCACATGCTGGGAACATACGTAGACAATACCCGGATTATGCGGAGAGAGAAAGATAGGAGAATCCCATTGATACCTTTGTGGTGTTTTGCCGGCAGCCCTCTCTTCAGCACTATTTCTTTTTGAAAGGCTGATTATTTCACCTGTTTTAAAATTCATTCGGCTTGACCGGCCGAACTGGCTCTCATAATAGATATATTCCGGATTCCACCAGTCCCTTAGAACGTAATAGCCATCTCCGGTTGGAAGGTATGTCCAATCTGCAGGAAAGACGCCATAGCTGTTCCTGTTTCTGGACGGACCAATCCAGCATCCATTGTCCTGTGTTCCACCCATAACATTGTATGGCATTTCGTTATCTACGGATATATCATAAAACTGCTGGGCGCTGATTGTCTCTTTCTGGGACCAGTGTTTTCCCCCGTCCCAGGTTTCACTAACTCCTCCGTCATTGCCGTTGAGAATATGATTGGAGTTTAAAGGGTCTACCCATAGACCTCGTGTATCAACATGGCACTTGTTGCGTCCTGTCCATGTGGCATTTTTAAATGTTTTTCCGCCATCCTTAGAAATTTTGACAATGGTTTCAACACAATATAAGATTTTATCATTGTTATGATCTACAACGATTCTTCCTGCATAGCCTGCCTCTATGTCATTTACGTTGGCGCTTCCTCCAACAAGTTTGTATTCTGTCATTCTTTTCCAGGTTTCGCCCTGGTCTTCAGATCGGTATATAACTCCTGATTTTTTCACTGGCTCCATTATTGCTAGAGCATCGGCATATATTACCTGGAGGATGTATCTGTTTATTGTCTGGTACCTTGCTTTGGTTGCATCGAATTCCTCGATTTTATCCTTGGCATCTTTAATCTCGGCCGTTATGTCTTTTTTATCTTTGTAAGCCTTTTTTGCCGCTGTGGTGAATTGCTTGAGATTAATGCCGAGTTTCATGACAAGCGCTTTATCATTGACAAATTCATTCGCTTTTTCGGCAAGTTCTTTTTCATCTTTGATTTTTTTAGAATCAAATTTTACGAGAGATTTGAATGTAGGATTAATGTGGACTTTATTAACATCTTTTACTGTGAAGATATTGTCTGCAATCTCAATTCCTTCAGAATCTGTAAACAGCAGGGTAAGAACAAGGTTGTTTATATCTTTGTAAAGGTCTGGCTTTTCTTCTTCTCTTTTTAATGTTGTTTCAATCTCATCGATGCTCTGAATAACATCTTTATTTTTCTTATAGATTTTTCTTGCTGCAGTGTTGAATGCCTTCAGGTCAATTCCCAATTCTTCTTGAAATTCACTGTCCGCTATAAGCTTATTCAAATTCTCGACAAGTTCTTTTTCGTCTTTTGCTTTGATTGCTTCGAACTTCACTAGCTTTTTGATGTCAGGATGGATTTTGAATTTTTTAAATTTGTTGAAATAATATCCATCTTTAAAAACCCTGCCCTCTCTGAATATTGCAGCGCCTTCTCTTTCGCTTAAGCCAAGATTGACTTCTTCGTCTATGCGGGTATAAACAATATTCGGATTTTTCTCATATATTGTTAGACCGTTCCATCCACTTTTGATATTCATTGGAAGCCCATCTGTCAATTTCTTCCATGTCTTCCCGCCGTCAACGGATTTGTAAAGGTGATTATTTTCCTGGCGATCGATATACGTCCATGTTCTTCTGTATGTTTTGTAAGCTGCTGCAATGATGATGTCTGAGTTGTTTGGGTCGAAAACAAAATCTCCGACACCTCTGTCTTTCAAATCGAGTACTTTATCCCAGGTCTTTCCTCCATCCACGGTCTTGTAAAGCCCGCGCTGGCAGTCCATTTTGTTGTCATAGAGTTTTCCATCTGCAGCTGCGTAAACTATATCTGGATTTTTGTGGTCAATAGCGATCTTAGGTATAAAATAGCTCTCTTCCAGGCCGATGTGGGTCCAGGTTTTTCCTCCGTTTGTGGATTTCCACATTCCATTCCCATGGGCACTCGAACGTGCATGCATTGCTTCACCTGTACCAACGTAGACTATATCAGAATTCGATGGAGCCACATCGATATACCCAATGCTCATATTTCCATATTTGTCAAAGATGGGTTTAAAATGGATGCCTCCGTCTTCTGTCTTCCAGATTCCTCCACTTGCAGTAGCGACATAATAAATCTGGCTCTGTCCGCGAGGTACTGCAAAATCCGTGATTCTTCCTGAAAATGTAAATGGTCCTATATGGCGCCATGTGAAGATGTTTAGGTCTTTTGTAGAGACAGTATTTTCCGCCGATATTGTAAGATTGCAGAAAATTAACATTGTGAAAATAAGTACTGCCAATGGAATAACATGAATATTGATTTTTTTCATAATTACTCCTTTTTAGTTTTAAATATATTTCCCATTTGGTTTGTTAAAGTATAATATAACGGAATAATAAAAAGTTCAAATATTAATACAATGATTCACATTCAGAATTTACATTATTCTATTGGAGGACTTAAATTGTTTTCCGGAATCAACTGGGTTATCCATCCTGGCAAACGTGCGGCACTTATCGGCCCTAATGGAGCCGGTAAAACTACTTTGTTCAGAATATTAAATAGTGAGATAATTTCTTATAAAGGAAGAATTATTAAGTCAAGGGGTTTTCGAATTGGATATCTTCCACAGGAACAAATAGATGTAAGCGGGAGCACAGTACTTCAGACAGCATTGGAAGGACAGCCTGAGGTAATCGCACTGGAAAACAAAATTACAGAATTACATAATACTCTAGATTCTTCTAGTGTGAACCAGGCTAATTTGCTGAAAGAACTCGGCGTCTTGGAGCATAGATATGAAGCTCTTGGAGGGTATAAATTAGAAGCATTAACAAAAAGCATACTTTCAGGGTTGGGCTTTGCAAAGACAGATTTTTCGCGTCCATTATCCGAACTGAGCGGAGGATGGCATATGAGAGTATACCTGGCCCGTCTCCTGGTTCAAAAACCCGACCTTCTTCTCCTGGATGAACCCACAAACCATCTCGACTTACAGGCCTTGGAGTGGTTAGAGCAATATCTCCTTCATTTTTCCGGAAGTATTGTTATTGTCTCTCATGATAGGTTTTTTATTGATCGGCTTGCTCACGAAATCTTTGAACTAGAGTGTGGAAAACTCAACCGTTACAAAGGAAACTATCATTTTTATGAACAAATAAAACAGCAAAGATTAATTCTGCTGCATAAGAAATGGGAGGAACAAAAAAAGGAGCGGGAAAGGCTGGAAAGGTTTATCAAGCGATTCCAGTATAAGGCTACCAAGGCGGCTCAAGTTCAGAGCCGGATAAAGCAGCTTGAAAAGATTGACGAAGTTGAATTGCCTACTGCTGCGAAGCGGCTTCGATTTGAGCTGACTGTGGATGTCCCCAGCTATAAAGATGTCTTGAGGATAGAAAATATGTCATTTCGATATGATGAGAGATGGATTCTGAAAGATGTCGATTTAAACATTTCGCGAGGCGAAAAGATTTCTTTGGTAGGAGTTAATGGTTCAGGTAAGACAACATTAGCAAGACTTATCGCAGGAGACCTATCCCCTCAGGTTGGCTCTATTAAAATCGGCAAGAAGACTTCTATCGGATACTATGCCCAGCACCAGGTTACTTCACTCGATTTGGAAGCAACGGTTTATGAAGAAGTTTCTTCAAGTGTTTCAAATTCCAATATCCCAAGAGTCAGAGATGTTCTAGGCATTTTCCATTTTAGTGATGATGAGGTTTTTAAAAGAATAGAGGTTTTATCTGGAGGAGAGAAGGCAAGGATCTCTCTTGCAAAAATTCTGCTTTCGCCTGTTAATTTTCTTATCATGGATGAGCCCACAAACCATCTGGACATAGCTTCTCTTGAAGCATTGGAAGAAGCACTCACACAATACGATGGAACGCTGCTGGTTATCTCACACGACCGGTATTTTTTGGATAAACTCGTAGGCCGAGTTGTAGAAATAGATAATGCGCAGATCAAAGATTATCTTGGGGATTATTCAGATTATCTGGAAAAACGGGAGAAGAAACAAACATTGACGCACAGAAAAGAAAAGAAATTCCCCTCAAGTTTAGATAGTAGAAAGACAAAGGAGAAGAAGCGCTTGGAGGCTGAGGCAAGGCAGGAAATCAGTAAAGAGCGCAGCCGCTTGAATAATGAAATTGAACGTCTGGAAAGAAGAATTGAGGAATTAGAGACTGGAAAAAGGGAAATTGAGAATGAGATGGAAAGACCTGAAACATATCAGGATGCAGGTTATATTGTTTCTATCCAAAAAAAGTATGCAGATATAAGAAAAAATTTACAGAGTTCCTATGAAAGGTGGGGAAAAGCGAAGCTGGAACTTGAAGAAATAATGAAACGGATTACTTAACATGGATAATTTTGGATTAATTAGTTTGACATTTTTTTAATTTATATTAAAATATTGCCAATTGTTTCTTATTCGTTATTTGTGATATATAAATAATACAATAGAGATGTGGGAAATATTAACAACTTTTTTCAAAAAAGGAGGATAAATGAAACTAATATTGTTGTTTAAAAAACATCATTTTTCTATTGTTTTTCCGTGTTTTCTTCTCATTTTAATGTGGCTGTTTCCTTCAGGTGCTGTATGCCAGGAAAGTGCTCTGGAGAAACTCTTTAAAAAAGGGCTTGATGAATTCTTAGGAAAGGGGAAGATCTATTCCATTCAAATTGTCGAGGGAACTGATTCCAGTCTGGTTCTGGACGTTGCCTATAGTGATATTAAAGTCCCGATTGGAGTTAGAGCTACAGCAGAGGCCCTTGGATCTAGTAATTCTCTCCTGCCTGGTTTTAGGTGTGAACCCAAAATTATCACGGGAAAGCAGGGTTCTGTAAGGCTTACTCTTATTTTTCACGGGAATGGCTCTGATACAAGGGTAAAGTCTTATGGTATTCAGGCTAAACTGTTCCTTGCATCGGCTCAGACTGCTGGTATAAAAAAAGTAAAGAAATATTCCAAAACTTGGATTTCAGACCCAAGTGCTCTTGGTTCGGCTCCTAAAACCTCACCACAATCAGTTGATATTATTGATCCGGTTCCCATGTTCGATCTTAAAGAGCTTGCGCCTCCAAAGATTGAAAAAGTACCCGCAGTTATTCAGGCAAAAAGGCTACATCCGGTTGGAAAAGCAATCCCTAAGAGGGAACATCTAGTTGGAAAAGCCATTTCTATCAGTATTGATCCGAATTCTTATTACAGAGTTGTTTCTAAAAGCAGCAGTAAATGCCTGGAGGTTAAAGGGCGAAGTAAGAACAACGGAGCCAATGTTCAGCAGTGGCAGTGGCATGGCGGAGATAATCAGCGCTGGAAGTTTATCCCTTTAAATGGTGGTTATTACAGGATAGTATGTAAAAACAGCGGCAAATCTCTGGAGGTTAAGGGCCGAAGTAATAAAAGTGGAGCCAATGTACAGCAGTTCCAATGGAATGGTGGCAACAATCAACAATGGAAGGCCATATATATAGGAAACGGTTACTACAAGATCGTTTCTAAAAACAGCGGCAAGTGTCTTGATGTCCAGTGGGGTGGTAATAATAACGGTGTTAATGTATGGCAGTGGGATGATGTTGGAAGTGACGCTCAGCAGTGGAAGTTAATACCCATAAAGTGAAGGAGAGAACAAATGAAAATATTTAATGATAAAAATAGATTAAACACCTGGGCGATTACGCTGTTAATAATCGGATTCGGCCTGGTTGATACAGCCAACTCTTTTTCTTTCTATACAGATTCAGACTGTCAAGTGGAGGAAAAAAAGACGCTGAAATTAATAAGCATCAGGCCGACAATAGGTCTGAATAAGCTAATTATAAATACTGAGAATACAATTAGTAGTCTGGAAGGAGAGGGGCCGACTATTAGTGGGGAACTCAGCTTGCGGGAGCAGATGAATATAGATGTCCCCCCAGAATTTGATTGGAACCAGATCTTTTCGCTTAGTTCAACAGTCTATCCTGATATAAACGGAAAATCCAAAATTTATTACTATTTGCCGGGAAAACATTTTCTTGCCTGGGATAAAGAAGACGGATATTTATTGAGATTTTATTATAAGGGGGAAGTGACAGCAGGAGAACAAAATAAAATTCATATAGACCTCTGGCTGACACCGGGACATCAGCCAAAGGATTACCAGCTCCTAAAGAAGCTAATTCAGATCCATAAAGGGTCTGAAGTAAAAGAATTGCTCAGGCTGCCGGCCGATTACAGGCTTAACCTCCAACTGGGGGAGCATTTGATACCTGAAGATCAGATAGCTATATCCGGGATCGATACGGATACAGGTGAGCTTCATATTACAGTTGAAACAGATGTTGTTACAAAACAGATGCTTGAAGATCAGCTCAAGGATTTAGGCTGGGGTGGGACTATGAATATTTCTCCAGCATCCTATTCTGCGGAAGAGCTCTCTGTACCCGCTGTTAGCAAAGCAATCAACATCAGATTATGTGACAGAGAGGCATTTACACAAAAAGAATGGGTTAGAAGAAGCGGGGAATTCACTACGTTTTCCAATGAATATGATTTTCCCTTGAGATTAAAGCACATTTATTTTTTGCGAAAGACAGAAAGTAAATCGAAACCTTTAAAAGTCTACGGATTTGAACTTGGTGATGTTGTTCTTGAACCGGAGCAGAGTGTAAAAATTAGAAACAGTAATATTCCGGAAGTACTTGAGGATTCAAATACTCTAAAGGCATGGTATGATTTCAGGCTTGTGCCGGATGATGAATACTTGAACCGGATGATGGCAGTAATAACCGGAGGGGTTGGAGAAGTCCCAATCAAAACTCTCAGCGTTGTGGCTGTAAATGCTGGTGAGATTTTTGATAGATATAATATTTTTGAGGTTTCAGTTCAAGTCAGTTCGATTAATTTCGATCCGAAAGGCGAAAAAAGAATAATAAAGAAGTATAAACTAACAAGAGATAATCCTGAAGCTACTGGCGATCCTTTGTATCTATTAGGAGAGACGGGAAATGAAGAAGCAGGTGGCCTTGGATCCCTGTTTAAATACAAAATAAGCGTTATAGACAATGATGCGAACAGGTATACAGATGAGATCTGGCGTGAGGGAGAAGAAGAGGAAGAGACAATTTATATTGGAGGGAGTCATATTAAGGAGCTTATGGGCATAAAGAAGGAAAGTACAGGAGAAAAAGCGGACATTACTGAATCAAAAACTGAAGCATCAGAAAGTGAATCATCGGAGCTCATGGTATCTTCCATCAGTCCGTCATCTGTATCCGAGGGCCAGGCATTTGTTCTAAAAGTCTACGGTTCTGGTTTTCAATTAGGAACAAAAGTCTATATTGAAGTGAATGTAAATGCCGGAACAGAGTTAGAACCAGAATACGGCTTTATGGAATTTGATTGTGTTTTCATTGAATCTTCTCAAATTCAGATTTCATTTGATCGGGGTTTTGGGGTAGATCCAAAGGAACGGAAAATTTATGTGCAGAATCCGGATGGCCAGCAAAGTAATACTGTTGTATTAAAAATATTGTCTTAACATTATTTGGAAATAATAATGAGAAGTTTCATCCGTCGTTCGATCTTTTATGCAGTTTTAGTCTTTTTTGTGTTTCCTCAATTCTTGTCTGCTGATGTAATGCTTTCCCAGCCAAGAAATATCAATGGAACAGTTATATATCCTGACCATAAGTCTAAGTCTATTTATTATTATGTTCCGGGAGAACTTGTGATTAAACAAATAGACGGCTCCCCAGAATTTTTTTTCCACCGTTATCGTTATTTAGGAACAGGAGCTACTGGAGATTCGGGTGTCTTTAAAGGGAGAGGAATTATTACTTTTTCCGTTGAATTCAATAAGGATACTCAAAGAATAAGGGAAATCGAAGAGGTCTTGAAGAAGGAACATAGAACTGTAGTCCTCAATCCAATCCCTCTCGAAAGTGTTCAGTCAGAATTAATCTATACTGAGATTGAAGAAAAAAACACAGGAAAGTTAGAGGGCGGTCACTGGGTTAAAGATTCGGAAGATGCGGCTCAGTCTGAGAACTCCCAAGAGGGAGTCTGGGAAGCAAAGCGTTTTACAATTGGAGTTAATATAAATACAACAAACTTACTGTGGGAGACCTATCATAGAGGAGGCGTGATCCTTTCCCTGAATTATAGTTTGATAGCTAGCGGAAAAAGTGACCTCAATGCTGCACCTGAAGATGTAGATAAATTAATAAATCCTGAGCGTTCAAAAGACAAGGATGATTCGCAGAGGGGACTGGAAGAAGTTCATAAGTCTGTTTTAAATGACAGCTTGACTATCATGGTTTCACCATTAGAATATCCAAAGTGTTTCAAAAGTGTTGATATTGGATCTGAAATGCCTGCAGGGTATACTTTTCTTGATGTTTACTGCTATGATTTTCAAGAACAATCTGGACAGCAGAAATTGTACAGGAAAGTTGTTGAGATAAAGGGGACTTCGATTTCAGGCAGCAGGCCTGTAGAGAAAGCAATATTCAGCTTACTGTATCCGGACGTTTATAAGCAGCCCATTCATTTCCCTTTTGCCGTGGATCTTGATAAAGGTTATGATTATAGAGTAATCCGCATAGATAAAGAAGGACTTAAAAAGACAGGGGATTGGATTCACCAGGATAGTTGGACCGGAATTCTGGATATGACCGACTATAAAAAAGAGAAGAAAAAGGATCGACGCAAACTTTATTGATATTTTATAAGAAAAACTGGTTTTAATATTATAATTTTGAAAGGAGGTTAGACAGTGAAACGCATAATCGTAATTGCTGTTCTCGTCGGGCTTATGACTTTATCCCAGGTTGTTACCCTTAACGCCTTGGTAAAATATGAAGAGGAGAGTTTAACGATAAACGGGATTCTGCTGCTGCAGGATTATACAGACGAAGATAAATATTACTATGTGCCTCCTTATCCGAGGCTGGCCAGGAAAAAAGACGGGTTGCTGGAATTTCTCTGTGTCAAATTTGTTGACCCCGAGGGAAAAACAAATGGGGGACTCCTGCATTTTCTTGCCGACTTCTCTTTGCCTGAAGATGAATTGAGCGCATTAGAGGATGCTCTTAAAAAGAAGAAGCCTGGAGCTGAAATAATGGGAGCAGTGCGGCTTTTTGAGGGAGATAAAGAAGAGGAAGACGAGACTTCCTTTAAAGTTGTCTCCGCTGTACTCTCAGATAGTGCAAAAGGACAGTTTACACACACATTGATTACTTCCGGCCATGCTCCTTTGACTCCGGGATCAAAATCAGCGGTAGCAGCTATTTTAGATCAGAAAGGGGCTACTCTCCTTTGGGAGACACTGGAACATCCAACATCTGACATTTCGCTTTCGATTCATGCCTATTATGAGGCTGTTGTGCGGGCATATAATGCAAAGATTTTTGCTGAAATCGGGACGGTTTACAAGCATTTCAGTTCTGTCTTTAATATGCAGCAGGGGTATAAAAAGAGGGAGTTAAGAAATGTTGTGGATGAATTAGTACGCAGCTCGGTGATTAAGATTGATGTTCTGGATAGGAGTGAGGGCCTTGGAGTGGATGCAAAAGTCATGGATCGAGTGACTAATTTGATAACCGATAAAATTGTTGATTTAATGTTTGACCATAAAACAGGATTATCCAAGATACCGGAAAAAGAACAGGCAGTACAGAAGGGACAAATTCCCGGGCGGCAGAAAAAGAGCTGGTTTACCAGAACCTTCCTTGGGGGGTCAGGTAATCCAAAGTATATAAGCGATGATCAATTTGTCATGAAAAGAAGGGAAGATATACAGCAGAGTACGTTTTCTGTTAATTTAACAAAAACAACGACAATCAGAGTACCTTTGAATACATCCGGAAATATGGGAGGTATTTATCAGGATTATAAAGATGATAGGGACCGTTTCCGGGTTGTAAATTTAGCGGATCCCTCCTTTGAGAAAAGAGAAGTTTATTTCAAAGTGGACGGCGATTATTTAATGTGTTTTGAGGACACAGTGAATTTTGTGACAGTTAACTTCCGGAAAATACACGAGAATAATCCGGATACAACCGGTGAACTCATTTTTTCACATAAAGCAGTAAAAGATGGAGATATAACTAAAGCTATCGCTTATCCTAGGCTTGGAGTACAGGATAGTTCATGGCTGGGCTATGAATACAGACTTGGCTGGAGTGTATATGACAGGGAAACCGTATATGTGCCAAAGTCCCAGGATAAATGGCTGGAATCAAATGCCCCGGTTATAAATTTAGTCCCTCCATTCACCAAATCCACGATTGAACTGGATGTAGACAGTGCTATGTTCGAACAAAACAAAGTTTATAGTGGGGTCGTTGAATTCCGCTATGTTCTCGTCGGAAAAGCGAAACAGAAAAGAAAAGCAGTATTAAGAGCTAATGACCCTGAGCAGTCAAAATTGATTTCTGTATATTATGATCGAAATACTGTTCCTGAATACAGGATTACATGGTATGAAAAGTCCGGTTCGGGGAAAAAGACAGAAGGATGGAAAAAGCTTGATACGACTTATCTCTATCTGACTCCGCCGTCTTTCAGCGATGTAGAATAATGGATAACAGGAAGAGAGAACAGCAATGAATTCGAAAATTAGGTATTTATATTTGAGGTATTTGTATTTACTTATAATTATTCTGCCATTATGTACAGGGATCGTCCTTTCTCAAGAAATATTACTGGATGAGTTTGAACGTGTGGGTGGAATTACTTGTTTCCGTTCATACGATAATGAACTTGTATATTATTATTTGCCTAACAGGCCGCATCTTGCATTAGATGAAAATGGAGAACAGGAATTCAGTTTTCTTAAGTATGTTCAAAATGTCATACCGCCTTCAGGCCAGGATTCTAAAGGAGGAATTCAAGAAGCAGTTGGAGGAGGAGTTGTCCATTTTCTGGTGAGCTATGATTTTCCCGAAGAAGAGATAAGGAAGGCAGAAGCTAAACTCAGAAAAAAAATAAAAAAAGCCCAGATTGCGGGCCCTGTTATTTTTCGGTCTGGAACTTTTGGCCTTGTAACATCCATTACTGATAAAGAGAGTGGGCTTTCACGAAACATTGTTGGAATTGGCAGGGCTCCTCTGATTGAAGGGAATAGAGCCGCTGTTTCAATGGACTTGACCGAAAAAGGAGCCAGCTTGCTATGGGAAAGTTTTAAGATGGAAAATCCTGACATCTCTCTTGTGTTTGAGATGGAGATTTTGGGATACCGGAATCCATACCAGGCAACCATGGAAGTTGATTGGTCAAAAGTCTATAAGAATCAAAGTATAAAGGCTGGCCTGAAACTTTTTTGGGTTGGAGCAGATGTGGATGTTGCTTTTAAAGAATTAGAACAAGAAGGTGCAGTAAGAATAACCGCAAAAGGTGAAAATCCCAATATGGATGCTATCATTAACAGGGTCAACAGCAAACTTTTAGACATTATGTTTGAAAAAAAAGAACCAGAGAAAAAAAAAGAGCAGAGTGGAGGAGGATTCATGGATGCTGTGGGAGCCCTTTTTTCTGGCAAGCTTAAGGGAGAAAAATTAAAATCCGGGTTTAGTTTATTTGGAGGGTATGAACTCAAGAATATAAAACAGAAAGGCAGGTTTGTGATGGATTTAAACCAGTATTCACCGGATAACCTTACAACAGTCATGGCAGGGAATATCGGAAATCTCTATCAGAAATACGGCCAGGATCCGCGTTATTTCCGTGCGGCCAATCTGGATGACCCGGTTTACAGGCAGCGTGAGATTTTTGTTATGATGGATGGCAGAAATGCAGGGGATTTTCAGGATTATATTAATTTTGTGACGGTCCAGATTATTAAAGAGCATCAGAATGGAGAAAAAACAATTGATGAAGTGGTAATCGACAAAGACAGTTTTTCGAGCAAAAAAAATCGCTTTAGAATGGTTTATGGATGGAAAGAAGATAATGACCGTGAGAAATGGATGGAATATAAATATAAAACAGTTTGGAATTTCCGGGGAGGGACTCATCATGAAAGCGGATGGCTTGGAACAGATTCTTTTGTTTTAAGCGTTGCTCCGCCTTATCAATACCGCAGGGTATCTTTAGAAGCAAACCCTGATATATTCGAAGAAAGAGGTGTCCGCCACGCTCTTGTCAAGCTTTATTATGACTTTTTTGGAAAAGAAGTCATGATACAAAAAACAATTAAGACTAAAGACAAGGCATTATCAAAGGAAATCGAGTATGCCTGCCCGGTTGGAAAGTTTGATTTTTCTTATGAAGTTACTTGGTATCTTAAAGATGGAAAGCGTTTAGAATCCGGACGAATAAATGATTCGAGTGATATCATTTATATAGATGAATTGCCGGAAAAAAATGAAAAATCCGGGAAATAAAAATTTATAATAGGAAAGGAGGTTCAGCATGGCAAAAAAAATAATTCTTTTATTTTCGGCAGTCTTTCTGTTTACGGCCTTTGCAGGCCAGAGTTCTGCCAAACTTCTTTATCATGAGACTGTAACGATTATTTTAGATGATGGTACACAGATTAACCTGGTCCTGGATGATTATGGAATGCCAAAGCCTTCAAAAAAGGGTGCGATGCGGAAGGTGGATTTTGCCAGGGCTATGTTTAAAGAGGCGGTGGCAAAACATGAGAAAGACTTTAAACGGCGGTGGACTCCAAGAACTCCTCAGGCATATATCGCTACGCCTGCTGCCGAGAAGAAAAAAAACAACTTTATAGCTAAAAATAAAAATCACCTCAGTGGGAAATATCTTTGGGCGGATAGTGCCAAGATCCAGGAGAAGCGTTATTATTACCTTCCTCCCCCACCAAGAGTAGCAGTTGGCCCGGACGGAAAACCTCAGTTTCTTTTCATTAAATTTGTAACTGATAAAACAGAAGCTGAGGGTGGTGCAAGCGGAGGAATTCTTCACTTTTTAGCTGAATACGGGCTTTCTGCGGTCCAGGAAAAAGAGCTGGAAGAAAAGCTTGCGAAAAAGATAAAAAGTGCCAAACTGATGGGAGCGGTTCCAATGGAACTCGGAAGCGAGGAGTCGAGTTTTAAAATCATTTCCGCAACTCTAACGGATGAAGGTTTCACTAAATCGATCGTCTCATCAGGCAAAGCTCCTATAATGCCAGGGATGAAAGTTGCTGCTGCTGCAAGACTCGATCAGTACGGCGCCACTCTGCTGGCAAAGACTCTGGAGAAGCCAACTTCTGATATCTCAATCGAATTTGACCTTGCTTATACATCATTCCTGCCTGCTTTTGATGGGACCATTACTGTGGACTGGCAGAAGTTTAAATCAAATATTGATGATTATAAATTGAAATACGAGCATAAAAAGAAGACAAAATCAAGTTTTGACCTGGGAGGAACCATAAAATTTGTCCTGAGCGCAGGCCTTTGGGGAAGTCCAACTAAAAAGAAGACCAAACATTATTATACTACTGACGAGATGCATACAGTATATGATTACCTCTGTGAAGTGGGCGTCATTGATATTGAATGGACAGAAGAGATTGTTGATGAACGCCTGAACATGATAAGGGAAGCTTTCATGAAACTTTTTTCCAATTTGTTCTTTGACAAAACGCCCGAGCAGATGATGGATACCGGAGAAGAACCGGAGAAAGGAAAGGCTGAGATTGACAAGGTGAAAGGAGAAAAGTATACGGTCTACAAATTTACTGCCAAGAGCGAGGAATCTTTTAAGAAAACATCCTACCATTTGAGGACAAATCTTCCCGTGAAAACTCCCTATCAGGTAGTGGGAAATATTAATGGAACCTGGTATAGAAAGTTACAAGGAGAATACCCTGAATGCTTTGATGAAATCAATATCGATGATCCGTTCTTTCAGAGAAGAAAAGTCATATTTAACCTCGATTTGGATGCAGTCGAAATATTTGATGATACTATTAATTATGTGACCGTTGAGGTTCGTAAGAAGAGAAAGTCGGGGCGGGATTTTACTGACTCGGCTACTATTGATAAAGCATATGTAACAACAAAAGGTATTTCGGCAACACTTACTTATGCAAAGATGCGGGAGGATGATCCTGGAGTATTTGAGTATTTAACTCAATGGAGCATCAGGGGCGGCAAAGTATATCCGGAGCACCCACAGTGGAAAAAAGGTGAATGGGAAGGAGTGACTTTAGCACCTCCGATTGCGCCTTTAAACATTGATGTTGAAGCTGATTTGGAAGAATTAAAGGCGAACGATATTGCTGCTGTCACGGTAAAATTCAAGTATCATAAGTTTGGAAAAATTTATGAAGATCCCAAAACAGTAAGACTCAATGTTACAAAGGGAGAACCGCTTATTACACGGACAGTATTTCACGACAGGGATAATGTTAAATACGACTATAAGATTACTTTCCATCATAAACGTAAAGGTGCGATTGATAGAGGATGGGTGCAGGGAAGAGAAGATGCATATATTTACTGCTCCATTCCGGACAATTTAAGGAAAAAGGAAAAGAGCGCTCTGTATTAGAATTGCTTTAAGTATTAATTTTGAGATAAATATATGAGAAGTGTGTCTTGGAATGTAAAATTATTTAAGGAGGGATAGAGATGAGAAGAAGAGTTTTTTCCTGGCTTTTAATAACAGGGCTTATTCTGGGGTTTTATGGAAGACTATCTGCCCAGGAGATACTGCTGGACAGGGGAATAAAAGCAGGAAAGCTTGACTGCTTTCCGGTTTACGGGGATGAAAAGACTTTTTATTATCTTCCTGCAAATCCGCGGCTGGCGACGATAGATGGCAAACCTCAATTCAGTTTTATTAAATATGTTAAAAATGTTCCCAGAGGAGGAGAAGGTGGAACAACAGAAGGAGAAGGAGGAGGCCTGGTCCATTTCTTAGTCTTGTATGGAGCGACAGACCAGGAACGCGTAGAAGCTGAGCAGGAGATTCAAAGACAGGTTGCAGGGGCACATTTAGTAGGGCCTGTTATTTACCGTACAGGTACATTTGCTCTAGTGACATCCTTTAGGAAGGAAAATGATGAGCTGGTAAAAGAACTGGTTGGCATGGGAAAGGCACCGATAATGGAAGGGCATAAGGCTTCTGTTTCCATGCATCTTACACAGAAAGGAGCGACTCTTCTTTGGGAAAGCTTTAGAAACCCTACTTCCCAGATTTCAGTCACATTCGAGATGGAGGCGCGCGGTTATAGGAATCCGTATGAAGCTACATTAGAGGCGGACTGGAAAAAAATAAGTAACAGTCACAGGGTTTCGGTTGGAGCAAAATATAAGTGGCTTGGGGTTGATGTTGATTTGCTTTTTCAGGAATTCCGAAAGACAGGGGCGCTGAAATTGGAAGTTAAAGGAAAGAGTGAAGAGATGGATAAAATATGGCAGAAAGCCTTTGATATCTTAATGAAACAGATGTTTGAAAAGGATGAAACTCTTGACGCTTTATCCAACCTTCAGAAAGGGGATAGTGGTTTTAACAACCTGGACAGAGCCATGGATTTTCTTAAGAAAGAGCAGGAAAGAAAAGCCAAAGAAAAGAAAGGATCTGCATCTTTACCTATGTCTATGTTGGAAAATCCTGTGTTAACTTGGCCTTCAGATGCAGCAGGATACAGATATTCAGATGATGAATCTGCTGTCCCGATGGTCGGACCTTATGATGATGAAGGATTAGAGCCGCGTTTTGATTTTATAGGATCTAGATTCAGCCCGGGAAAAATCTCAGGAACAAGCAGAACGGCCTATCAGACAGAAGGGGAGAGAATAAAGGCTATCGCAAAGAAATATTTTAAAAATGGTATCAGCCATTTTAAAAGAGAAAATTATTACCAGGCGGCTGATCAATTTAAAGAATCCTATGAAGCCTATCATAATTTTAGGTTATACTACAATATTGGCCTCTGCTATAATAACGTAGGATTTAAGAACAGTAGTGCTGATGATTTTGAGCAGGCCAGTGATTATCTGAGAAAATTTTTAGAGGGTATGGAAGAAGAATCTCCGCCGCATGACTGGGAAGGAAAAGAGAAACAGAAAAAGTGGGCTGAAGGAGCGCTTAATTTTTATAACCATCTAGTATATCAAGGATCAATTCATCCTGAGAAGGGAATATCTTCAGGCTTCGAAGAAGAATTAAACGAGTGGCAGCAGATTCAGTATAAAAAAACGGGAGGAAAAGATGAAAAGGCTCTGGATGATATAAAGAAAAAAGGGTTACCACAACAAGAAGCTATTAGTACAGTTGATGAGACATCCGTGCAGTCAAGTGCGGAGACGGCAGAAACAAAAGATTTATTAGATGATGCCATTAAAAAATCTTTTTCTTACAAAGAGGAGGGAACTGGATTCAACCAGGAAAAAACCGCAGAAGGGAGCAATCAGAAAGAAGAAAAGAAAAAAAAGGCTGAAGAGTACTTTAATAAAGGAAGAAAATATTTTGGAGATGGATTATATAAAGAAGCTATCAAAGAATTTGAAAATTCTTATAAAGAATATCCTTCGCCAAAGATGCTCTTTAATATTGGATTTGCTTATGAAAAAATAGCCGATAAAGGCGAGAATAGCGAAGAAAATTATAAAAAGGCTCTTGACTATCTCGAGAAATCTATTGAGGGATCTAAAAAGGAAGGAACATCTAGTCAGAAATATGCAAAAGCTGCAGAGACAAAACTTGCCAATATTAAAGCTGTTGTAAAAGACATAATTTCAAAGAGGGAAAAAGCGAAAGAAGCTGAAGCCAAGAAATCAGAGACCGAAGCCAAAAAAGCGGAAGCTGAAGCGAAAACTCCTGCAAAGAAAGCAGAGACTGCAGCAAAAACTCCTGCCAAGGAAGCGGAAAAAGGCAAAGGTGATGAAAGCAGCCCTGGATTTGCTATCATTGCCTCGTACCGTATGAGGAGAATAAAGCACTCCGGGAAGGCTGTGATTAACCTAAACCAGTGGACCCAGGAATCATTGGTTTTTCGTTTTGATGAGAATATAGGAGGATTGAACAAGTATATTGACAATCCGAGTTTTTTTAGAGCAGTTAATCTTGATGATCCTGTATACAAGCAGCGTGAGGTTGTGGTGATGCTGGACGGTCAGGACTCTGAAGATTTCAGCAAGTACATAAATTATGTCACGGTTCAGATTCGCAAGGAGCATGAAAACGGAAAGTTGACTCATGATGAACTTAAGATTGACAGGAATAATTTCAACAGCGATACAAATAGATTTATGATGATGTACGGATGGAAAGGAGATAATAACAGGGATAGGTGGTTGGAATACGGGTACAGGACACAATGGAGTTTTCACGGAGGAGTACAGAAACAGGAAGATTGGAAGACCAGCAGTGACTTTGTAATCACCGTAACGCCACCCCATAAATACCGCAGAGTTATACTGGAGACAGATCCCTCTGTGTTCAAAGACCGCGGGGTTCGGGATGCATCGATAAAGTTTTATTCAAACTTCTATGGGAAAGAGATGGTAAAGCAGGTAACGATCCGGACAAGGGAAAATGTGTTCACAAAAGAGCTTGAATATGCGCATTCGGAGGGCAATTTTGACTACGAATATGAAATCACTTGGCATATCAGAGGAGGCGTGGTTCTTAAGAGCGGACGCCTTAAAACTTCCAGCGATGTGATTTACTGCGACGAACTTCCAGCAGAGGATAAAACTCTGTATTAGTAAATTTATAGTTGATCTGTTCTATTTTATCTCTGCGGTTCCGTAATAGATCCCGTTAAAGAGCAGTTTAAAAGTTCCGTGAGGCTGGGCTCGAAATGTAATCTCAGGCCCGAAGAGGAAGAGTTTTCCAGCTTCTATTTGTGCTTCGAGCACAGCGACTCCTCCGTTAAGATAATGCTGCCCTAATGTCCATCCACTGCGGAGAGGTTTGTTACTGTTAAACCAAGCAACAGGTTTGAGACCTTCAAGAGAAGCTTCCGGGAGAAGGCGGAAAACAGGGCTTCTGTTAAAATAGACATCAAGTTTTTCAGGAAGCCCGTAAGCCAGAGGTAATGAGTTGTTTACTCTGACCTGAAGGATGGAGCCGGGAATAAAATACTTTTCCATTGGAAGTGGCCTGTCTTTCCCGTCAGAAGTTTTTTCTGTGAGCGCATTTACAACAGGAATATTTAGATGATATGCCAGATTTGTTGAGATTCCAATCGTAATAACAGTCCCTCCATTTTTAATGAATTTCAAAAGCTGAGGGACAGTTTTTTCGGCTGTTACAGCACCAAGCATTTCTCTGTACTCTGCCGGGATGGTCTCCAGATCGGGAATGTTTGAACTGCGGCGTCTGGAAGAAGCATCCTGCCTTTTTTCCGGTATTGCGCCGCTGACGAAGATTAGCACATTATACTTGCGTATAAGACTGCCTGCATCAAGTTCAGCAGGGTAGACTAGTTCGAAATCAAATTCGAACTGTTCAAGCAACCAGCGTACCCAGCCGGATGACATTGAACCTCCATAACGATCCCACAAGCCGATTCGCGGAAGCTTTAATTGAAATGCCTTGACTTTTGGTTCTGTCTCAACAGCATCGAAATTCAAGCCGATTTCATCAGCCAGTTTCTTAATCTTATGATCTGTGGATTTTTTTGCCGGAATGTAGATAGTGCCGGCAGGATAGATTTTATTTTCATTCCGGAAAGGATCCTTAAGCCAGTAAACCTTTTCACCGCTTTTTAGCAAGCGGTTAATAGCTGTAAAGGAGTCATTTACCTTGTGGCTGAGAAAGTAGCCAAGAGCTTTTCCCTTCTCTACTATACCTGCAGGAACTTTGGCGAAACCCTCGATTTTTTCAAACGGGCCGTCGAAGCCGTTAAGGATACGGTCAAATGTAATCCCCATTTGAAAAGCAAGTGTATAACCGGCACTATCATAAGGAGGTCTTGGAGTGCCGCCGGGATAAGGGATGTCATCCGGGTAATCCTGAGGTTCAAACATGTCAACTATATGAGGACGGAAGGCCTGGGCTGTTTTAATGATATAGGAACCAGCTGGATAGGATTTTTCTTCCACTTCAAATGGTTTAGAGGCCTGGAGTACGGTTATTCCTGTTTTAATGAGTATGTTAACAAATTTTGTTGCTGTGAGAAAGTCAGGCTGGTCTGAGGACAAGATATAACCTCTTGCGTCTCTTTTCTTCATGTCATGGAGAATCTCGTAATATTTTAAATCATATCCGCGTGACCACCGGCTTGTACCTGTAGGTTTTGCACCATCCTTTTTGATTGCATCTTGAACAGCAGCAACACTTTTTGGATGAATAGTCCAGTAATCGCGGCTTCCCCGCTCGATAGAGTTTTTCCCCATCCTGAAAATATTGAACAGGAAATCTTCACGGAGCCTTGAGGCTATATCGAGAACAGCACGGTCAGCTGTGATCGAGTATTCAATTGTCCTACGAAAATGCCATTTCTGTGGAGCAACAGGATAAGGATAGTCTCCATTTGGCACTTGTTTCTGTGGAATAAATGGGATTTCAATAGGAGTGGGGTTGCCGATCATTTCGGTAAGGATTCCGATCATGTTGTGAAAATAAGGAGTGCATCTGAGGCATCCGTTCCACCATGTCTGATATCCTGCACCTTCCCTCATCGTGGATCCTGGTTTGCCCTCAGCGGCGAATCTACTGTGCATTGCTGCTCCCACTGTGTCAATTCCGAGCGGAAGCAGAGGATCATAGTTGTAGTTAAAAGGGTCGCGGAAAGGAGGGGCAAACAAGACACAACCAGAAGGCCCACTCTGATGATGGTTGTATATAATTTGGGGAAACCATTCGTGGTAGTGCACCCTGCATACGGCTTCTGTCTCAGGCATATTTACCATATAAAAATCACGGTTATTATCGTGGCCGATATATTTATGGTAAAGGCGGGGAAGCCCCCGAGTTGTCCGCTTTTCTGGTTCGGGGTTTCGCATATACCAGTTTCCGACCAGGTCCATGCCATCTGGGTTTGTTATGAGTGCCAGCAGGATGACGTCATTCAGGATGCGTAATGTTTCGGCATCGTTTCTGCTTATCATTTGATACACGAGTTCTATTTCCTGCTGTGCACCTGCAACTTCTGTAGAATGTAAACCGCCATCGATCCATACAACAGCCTTTCCTTCAGCAGCTAAATCTTTGGCTTCTGTATCGGTAAGCCCTTCGGCAAGAGCAAGTTTTTTGGAAATTTCTTTGTATCTGGCAAGTTTTTTATGGTTTTCACAGGAAGTAATGATAGCCATGACCATGGTACGGCCTTCAGCCGTGGTGCCGATTTCGACAAGTTTCATCCTGTCAGATTCTTGTTCCAGTTTCTTCCAGTATTCGACCATCTGCGTGTAAGTAGCAAGGCAGTAATCATCTCCTATATTGAAACCGAATTGCTCTTTTGGGCTTGTGATATGACTCCAGGCGGTAACCGTGAAAACGGCCAGAGTCAAAAATAGTAAAGTAAAAATAAATGATTTTGTTTTGTACATTGATATTACCCTTCCATGACCTAAAATTATAAATCTTTCTTTCTTGACTTCAGGTTATAAAAACAACTAAATTGTTGTATTTTAATGACTTATAGTCATAAAAAATATTTTACCCTGCATTGTTCAGTAGTCGAGGTTGCGGCTTTCATGAATAATCCAGGTCATTTGATTTCGGGCTTTAAGTGTTCAATGAAATATTCGATCCGAGCCTCACCGTAACGTTTGAATCGAATTCCGTGTCTTTGTTCTGGGTAGAACATGAAGTCAAACTTCTTGTTTTGTTTTAATAAAGTCTGTAAAAGCTGAATGCTGTTTCCAGGATGCACATTATTGTCAACAGAGCCGTGGTGTATGAATAAATGGCCTTTGAGGTTTTTGGCATATGTCATGCATGACCCTTTTTTATAGCCTTCAGGATTATCCTGAGGCCTGCGCATATATCTTTCAGTATATATTGTGTCATAGTTTCTCCAGTCCGTTACAGGTGCTCCTGCCACTCCTACATGAAAAGTATCCGACGCTTTGAGCATGGCAATGCAGGTCATATAACCGCCGTAGGAATGTCCGTAAATACCCACCCGATTTTGGTCAACATAAGGCCTTGCACTTATAAATTTTGCGCCGGCAACGTGATCTTCAAGTTCGATCTCTCCCAGATTCATATACATCAGGTTTTGAAATGCCTTTCCTCTTCCTGAAACGCCTCTATGGTCAATCGAGATGACAATGAAACCCAGTTGTGCGAGAGCCTGGTTTCCATCGTTTAGATTAAAGCGGTTATATATCCTTTTGGCTCCAGGCCCGCCGTATACGGACATTATCAGGGGGTATTTTTTAGTTTTGTCAAAATGGGCTGGCTTGTAAAGGATGCCATCCAGGTCATATTTTTCGTCCGCTGACTTGAATACAAAATGTTTGGGTTTAATGAGCTTAAAATCCTTGAATTCCTTGCTTATTATAGATTTTCCCAGTTCCCTTATCTTTTTGCCGTCTGCATGACAGAGTATAAGTCTTCGTGGGGTGTCAAAAGAACTGAATGAATCCGTGAGGAATTTACCGTCAGGAGACATGCTTACAGAATGAAAGCCAGGTTCTTTTGTTAATGTAGTAAATCCGGTGCCGTCTAGTTTTATCCTGTAAGCATAGGATTCAAGCCCTCTGTTTTCAGAGCCGGAAAAATAGACCCAGCCGCCTTCTTTATCGATCCCGAGAATACTCCTTACAGGTAGTTGGGCTTTGGTAAGCTGCCTGACCAGGTTTCCCTTGAGGTCATAAAGATATATCTCTTTCCAACCGCTTCTTTCCGAAGTCCAGAGAAAATGAATATTATCGCTTAAAAAAATGGCATCATCAGGTTCAAGGTAACAATTGTCTTTGTCTTTCAGTAACACTCTGCTTTTTCCTGTTTCAGGATCTGCTGCAAAAAGTTCTACTCTATTCTGCCACCTGTTCAAGCGTTGATATGTAAATTCTTTTCCGTCATGTGTCCATTGGCCTTTGAATAGATAGATATTTGTCTCCATCCCGGTCTCCAGCCGTGTAATTTTACAAGTCTTGATATCCACAATAAACAGATTGATTACAGGATTATTAGCTCCGGCTTTGGGATAGCTCTGCATTTCAATCTCAGGCTTTGGATTGACATCATGAACAATGGGATATTTTGTTACCGGGCTCTCATTGAACTGCATGAATGCGATTTTTTTTGAATCCGGTGACCACCAAAAAGCAGTGTACTGGTTAAGTTCTTCAGGATACACCCAGTCTGGAAAACCATTTCTAAGGTCTTTATGGCCGTCTTTAGTCAGGGCTGTCTCATTTCCCTCCAGATCCTGTATATAAATATTATAATTACGGATAAATGCCCTGTATTTAAAGTCAGGAGAAAAGACCTCAGAATAGACTCTGCCCCTGACACCGGCAAACTCTTTTTCTGGAACATAGGATATTATATTGCACGAAGACAGGTCATAGATAAATGCTTTATTGACTGCTTTAAACCTGATCTTTTTGCCTTTGTCTATGAAAGAAAACTGCTTAAAGGGAAGTTTTTCTGTGTTTTTACTGGTTATTTTGTTATAGGCTGAAATGATTTCCGAATCGTCAAACAGGCTGCTTTTTTTGCCGGTTACAGGATCGACCTTTTTAAATGTATCATCCTCGTATATATAATAAGCCTTTCCATCAGGAATCCATTTGACCCTGGATAAGCCTTCGAATTTTACTAGATTTTTATCGGTCCTCAGCTTTTCATAAAGAGATTTTCCTCGGATTTGTGCCTGTAGTGTTAGACACAGAGAAAATAGTAAAATGAAACATAAAAAAGCGACTGAGATTGTTCTTAAATGTCTTTTCATATGGTCCTCCTTTATACGAATGAATGTTGGATTTAGTCTGGGATCATACATTATTGCTTATATCACAGAGAAAATATATGGTCAATAAAATACAGAACCGGATTGTGCGAATACATTGATATTTAAACCGATATGCTCAGTTTGACTGGGCCGTAATAAATTATTCAGGCACTAATTTCTGGTCTCTTTTCAGTAGAATAATGATAAGGTTTATTGTTCCAACTAAAAAGACAACATATATTATTGGGATCAGTATCGAGGGAGGTTTTTTAAAAAAATACGCCAGGACAGGGGATAATACAATAAAAAATACAGGTGTAAGTCCCATATCTCGGCATTTTTTTGCAATTAGAGCTGATGGAATTAAACTTATAAGGAATTCAAGGGGAATGAAATAAATAAATATCCCTGTTGCAGAGGCGGCACCTTTCCCACCGTAAAAATGATAATAAACAGGAAAACAGTGACCAATTATTGCAAAAGAAGCTGCAATGATGATCTGGCTGGGATCCAGTCCAAATGCTTTTCCTGCTAGAACTATTATTAATGTTTTCATGCTGTCCATCGAGCCGACAATGATTCCCATAATTGGATTTAAGCTGATGACAACATTAAAAGCACCGGCATTTTTTAAATGCATGTTCCTGATGTCTTTGCCTGTCAGTTTCTTTGTAATAATGTAACTGAATGAGATAGACCCGATAAAATAAGCCGCAATTGCTAAAAATATGGTTTTATAGATTTCCATGTGGAATTTCCATTAATTTAATGCAAAAAATGCTACCCATGCACCTGGGCCCGTATGAATAGCTTCGACCAATCTTGGGTGTCCGTGTTTATTTGAAGTGTGCTTAGAGCCATACTTATTTATTCCCCGTTTCATTCAATTTCTATACAATAAAATTTAATATTGCTTATATCATACGAAATATTAAGCGTCAACTCAACGATTCCGCAACTTAAATTTTTCAGATAACACACTTTCTCTATAGGTAGAACGTTTTTCAGCTAAACTGGATTGATTATTAAGGTTATAAGAAATATAATATTTAGTGAGAAGTTTAGTCTAAGAATAGTCTTTCTAAGGTGACGAATGAGAGGAGAAAAATTGGAAAAGAATATTAACCTGATTGCTATTTTGTGGATAGCTTTAGGTGCCATGAGTTTTATGGCTGGCTTTATGGTTTTTATCATTCTATTCGGGGTGTCTTTTATCCCTCATATGGGATATGAAGCACCTATTATTCTGAGAAGCGTAGGGTTAGGTATTGGTCTGTTTTTGGTGATTCTTTCTATTCCCAACATCATCTGCGGTATTGGGCTGACCAAAAAGAAGGAATGGGCAAGGATCCTTACCCTGATTTTAGCATTTTTATCCCTGTTGAATTTCCCATTAGGGACAGCCCTGGGAGTATATTCTTTTGTGATTCTGCTTAAGGATGAGGCCATCCAGCTTTTTAAAGCTTAGCTGACAAAAAGACCCAGGTGCATTTATTCTATTTCACAATCCGAGGAATGAGAGGATTTATTCGTGTAACAATCTCATAGTTAATAGTACCGCATAGAGAAGCCAGGTAATCAGCTGTAATTTTTTCCCTACCCTGCCGACCAAGGAGGACCACTTTATCTTCGACTCTTACGGCCGGAATGTCTGTAATATCAGCGGTGATAAAGTTCATTGCTACTCTGCCGCGAAGAGGGGCTCTTTTCCCGTTGACTAGAACATATGAAGAGTTTGAAAGACCCCGGTCATAACCGTCATTATATCCAACAGGAATTACAGCTAATTTTGTCGGACGTGTTGTCTTGAATGTACAGCCGTATCCTATGAAAGCATCCTCCGGGATTTCTTTTATTTGGACGATTCTGGCTTTCCATGAAAGGACGGGTTTTAACTCAATAGGCTTCCTCCGGGCCTGAATGCAGGAGAGGTAGGTTTCTCTGGAAGGCCACAGGCCATATATTCCGATTCCAGCCCGGACCATGTCAAAATATGTCTCAGGAAAAAGAATAGCTGCTGCTGAACAAGCTGTATGTTTTATTGGGATTTCAATATTATTTTTTTTCAAAATATTGATGTATTGATTGTATTTTTCGAGTTGACTCTGAGCATAGCTGTGATCAATAGTGTCCTCAATATTGGCGAAATGGGTAGATAATCCCTCGATCTTGAGATAAGGATATTCCTGTATTTTTCTAATGAGGGATAACAATTTATCCCTATCTATTCCCTGACGATAAACACCGGTCTCGGTTTTTATATGGAGATAAGCCTTTTTCTTGATTGCTGAAGTGATTTCTCCTAGTTTTTTTATTGTTTCCTCATTGTATACAGTCAAGCGGAAATTATTTTCCACTGCCATACTGAGTTTTGAGAGAGGGACATAACCGAGCAGAATGATTGTCAAATTAATCCCATTTTTTTTAAGAATCAAAGCCTCATCGAGAGAATTTACTCCCAGCCAGTCAGCACCATATATGGCGGCTAATTTTGAAATCTCTATGAGACCGTGTCCGTAACTGTTAGATTTTACAACGACAGTCATCTTTCTTTCCGGGCCTATAAGGTTTCTGAATTGCTGGATGTTATGCTTTAAAGCAAACGAATCAATTTCAACCCACTGAAGAAAATCTTTTTTCATTGGGATTTCTCTTTTTCCTAGAATTATATATAAAACAGTTTAGATAGATTTGTACTACTGCTTGATTACAACATTTACTTTGTCTTTCAACAGTTCTTTGAATTTTTCAGCATCTGCTGGGGTTCCTTCATACAGGCCGTAATGAATTGGGATCGCGATTTTAGCCTTAACATCACATGCTGCATCAGCAGCCTCTCTGACACTGTTCATTGTGTAAGTCTGGCCGAGCGGCAGCATGGCAATATCGCATTCAAATGTTTTCATTTCCGGGATGCGCTCTGTATCTCCTGCATGATAGATTCTCACACCGTCGACTGTGATAATGTAACCTACCCATTTGTTTGCTTTCGGGTGAAAATTAGTTTTTACTACATTATAGGCAGGTACTGCTTCAATTTTTATATCATTGACAGAGGTTTTAAAACCTGGCTCAGATTCCAATACCCTGGCATTCTCGATCTCTGCAAGTTTGGAAGAACAGTCTTTTGTAGCAATAATCAAAGTATCTTTAGTTGATATTTTTTTGATGTCTGAAGGAGAAAAATGGTCACTGTGGCTGTGGGTAACGAGAATAATATCAGCCCTGTCTGCTTTTTTAATGTGAAAAGGGTCAATATAGATGATTTTACCTCCAGCCGTAATTTTTACAGCGGCCTGGCCAAACCATTGGATATTTTTTAACATTTCCATAGCATTATCTCCTTTTATTATTTTAGCATTTGCTGATTGAATATTAAAACCCAGCAAAAAAATCAATGCTGACAGGATACATAATATTTTCATTGTTTGCCTCCTTTTCGTGTGTATATAATACCATTTTTGGAAGTAAGCTTAAATCGTTAATTTAGATTGTCTTTTTACGGTTTGCTTCTTTTAAAAGGAATAGATAAACTTAAGCACTATGCCTAAGGAAACGCTGACTTTAAAAAGAATATTCCACTTTTGGATACCCCTTGCAGCTACATGGTTTATGATGGCTGCAGAGGGGCCGTTTTTAGCAGCGGTCATTGCCCGCCTAACAGATCCAAAATACAATCTGGCTGCTTATGGAGTCGCCTTCTCTTTTGCCATATTAATAGAGTCGCCGATTATTATGATCATGAGTGCATCGAATGCACTGGTAAAAGACAGAGATTCTTTTCTCAAATTAAGGAATTTTACTTATGTATTAAATGGAGTCATAACCGTTGTTATGATTATTTTTTTACTGCCTTTAGTCTTTAACTTCATTACAATCAAGCTGATCGGATTGCCTGAAAATGTATCTCGGTTAACACATTATGCATGTATTGTTTTACTCCCCTGGCCAGCTGCTATTGGCTATAGGAGATTTTATCAGGGAATTCTAGTCAGCAGCCATCTTCCAAAGCGGGTTGCTTACGGGACAGTGGTTCGTTTGTCCTCAATGGCAATAACAGCTTTAATTTGTTACTGGTTTTTTAACCTGACTGGTGCTGTGGTGGGTGCAATGGCGCTTTCGTTAGGAGTTGTGGCCGAAGCAGTAGCTAGCAAGCTTATGGCCCAAAAATCTGTCAATCGTCTCTTGTTAAAAAAATCGAAGGAAGAATCATTAAGCTACAGATTTATTTCGGCCTTTTATTTTCCTCTGGCACTGACTTCTATTCTGAGTTTATCTATCCAGCCAATGGTGACTTTTTTTATTGGGCACAGCCGGATGGCACTAGAATCTCTAGCAGTACTGCCTGTTATAAATTCTCTTGTCTTTATTTTCAGATGCACTGGATTTTCCTTTCAAGAAGTTGCTATAGCTTTATTTGGTGAGAATAATGAATTTTATAAACCACTGAGAAATTTTGCAGTTCTTCTCGGGCTAATTGTAACAGCAGGCCTTTTTTTCGTAGCTTTTACGCCGATGTCTTTTCTTTGGTTCAATAAAGTCAGCGGCCTTTCTTTGGAATTGACAGTGTTTGCTAATCTTCCAACTAAAATAGTGTCAATAATGCCCGGCCTGGTTGTTTTGCTCTCTTTTCAGAGGGCATTTCTTGTGAATAATAGAAAAACAAAGCCGATAACTGTTGCCACTGTCATTGAAGTAGTTGCCATCATTACAATTCTTCTGTTCGCGATTGATTTTTTTGGAATTGTAGGTGCTGTTGCAGCAGCCTTGTCTCTAATTATTGGGCGTTTTTTGGCAAACAGTTATTTGGTTATTCCTGTTCTTCAGGTATTGAAAAAGGGAAAACACGGATGATAAAAAGTATGTTTAAATTTTTTATATTGAATTCGGTTTTTAAAGGCTTGAAATGGCGTTTTATCGGGCCTGACGTTATCAGTGGAAGATGCACAGATGTCGCTGTTCCCAGGGGCAGCAGACAAACGATTTATGTTGGTGCAGCTACAGGGGGAATATGGAAGACCGTAAATTCGGGAATAACATGGGAACCCATCATGGATGATGTTCCTTCTATATCAATGAAAGAATCGGTGCATGCGACCTTGTGATGGATCCTAAAAAGCACAATACGCTCTACGTTTCTATGTGGAATAGAATCCGCAGGCGTTGGAGTGATCCTCAACCCGGTCCTGGAGACGGGATTTTTAAGACGACTGATGGAGGAAAGACCTGGAAGCAGATAACAAACGGGCTTCCTGATCTAGCATATACAGGGAGAATCGGTATTGATATCGCCAGAAACAATCCAAAAGTGCTCTATACTTTTGTCGATAACCATAATCCTGGCCAGATGTCCAAAAAGGGTGAGAGGGATGCCTACGGAAGGTTGAAAAAAGGAAGAAAAATCGTTGGCGCAGAAGTTTACCGTTCCGATGACAGGGGAGAAAACTGGACAAAAGTGAGTCCCTCTAATGAGATGATGGAAGGATTTGGGGGTACCTACGGCTGGGTTTTTGGACAGATACGGGTTGACCCTAACGATGAAAATACAATTTATATAATGGGTCTTGCACTGGCGAAATCCACGGATGGAGGCAAGTCGTTCAAGAGACTGTACTTTACCGGGCTGCACGGTGACCACCACGGCCTTTGGATAGACCCTAAGGATTCAAATTATCTTATCAATGTCAATGATGGAGGAGTTAATGTCTCCTATGATGGTGGCGAGAAATGGAGGGATTTTCATACTATCCATCCGGTTGTTCAGTTTTATAATGTTGCCTATGACATGGAAAAACCGTTCAATGTTTACGGTTCTGTTCAGGATCACGGTACTTACAGGGGAAATGTGGCTCATAATCTTCCATGGAGACAAAGACCGCAAGGCCTTATGACACGGTGGGAAAGTGCGCCTGGCGGCGAAGGAACAACAATTGCGGTCGACACAACAAATCCAAATATTATGTATTCATCATCTTTTTATGGAAGGTTGCAGAGGTCTGAATACAAACCAGGACTGACTGGAAAATGGATAACTAGGAGTATTGTTCCAAAGGTTGACCAAAATGAACCTTCTCTTCGCGGCCAATGGCTCGCGCCGACAATAATTTCTCCTCACAATCATAAAGTCATCTACCACGGTATGCAGTATCTATTCCGTTCAAAAGATATGGGAGAGACATGGGAAAGAATCAGTCCTGATCTGTCATATAATAATCCCGATCGAATTGGGAAACTTCCGTTTGCCATTCCTCATCAATGTTTGACAGATATTTCTGAATCGCCTTTTCAATTCGGGTTTATTTATGTTGGAACGGACGATGGCAGAGTCCATATAACAAAAAATAGTGGTAAGACTTGGACAGAAATAGTCAAAGGACTTCCATATAATAAACATGTCTCAAGAGTTGTCGCTTCAAAATATGATAAAGGCACGGTCTATCTGACACTTAATGGTCGAAGAGATGATAATTTTACAGATTATATCTATAAATCTACAGATTATGGCCAAACTTGGATGGATATTTCCGGGAATATCCCGGGTGGACCTGTTAATGTCATTAGAGAAGACCCAAAAAACAAAGATGTGCTCTATGTTGGCACAGATTTAGGTGTATATGTAACAGTGAATGGCGGGAAAGAATGGCAGGTGCTGGCAAACGGCCTCCCGAATTGTTTTGTTTGGGACCTCATCATTCATCCCCGTGATAACACTTTGGTAATTGCTACAAACGGGCGGGGAATGTATGTAATTAATAATGTGTCTCCGATTCAAAAATATGGTCAGTAGAGTCAGGATAAAATAAAACCTGTAATGAAAAATAAATATTGGGCTCGGCATAATTTATGAATAATTCAGGTTAAGATAGGAAAAAATTAAAGGGAGTGAGGAATGAACGTTTATATCATTATTATTTTACTTTATCTTGCAGCATTAACAATCATGAATTTCTGGAAGTCGAGGAAGGTAAAGACTCAGGACGATATGATGCTTGCAGGCCGCTCGATACCTGTATACAAGATGGTCTTCACTCTTATTTGTACATGGATCGGGTCAGGAACCTTTATAGCGGGTGCAGAGTTTGCTGCAAAAGCAGGATGGAGTGCCATGTGGCAGCCTGCTGGAGCGTGGGTTGGCATCATAATTATTTATTTTCTAGCGGCGAAAATAAGGACATTCGGTCAATATACGGTTGGAGATATTTTAGAAGAAAGATTCGGCCCTGTGGCGAGAATTTTTGGTGCAATTGCTATCTTCATTAGTTTTACTGTAATCGTAAGTTACCAGTTCAAGGCTGGAGGTTATGTTTTAAATGCCATCTCAGATGGTAAAATTTCTACAGACCAGGGGATGTTTATGGCAGCGGCTTTTGTAATTTTGTTCACATTTATAGGTGGAATGATCGCTATTGCCAACACCGACCTTCCCAATGGTATCGTTATTTTGACTGCAACAATTCTTTCTACACCGTTTGTTATGATTGCAGCTGGAGGGGGGGATAAAATAAAGGCAGTTTTGCCTCAATCTCATTTTCAGGTATTCAGTTCCCAATTCGGAGGAAACCCTTATTTAAAGATTCCTGCAATTGGGATTTCTGGAATGCTGCTGTTGTTAGGTGTCCAGAGTATGTATCAAAAATTTTACAGTGCAAGAAGTCCGAGTGAAGCTAAAAAGGCTGCAGGAATCTGGGTAGTCGGTACTATTATTATTGAAGGTGTTGCTGTTGTGATGGCGGTCTTCGCTGCCTCTTATTTCTGGCCTGAATTGCAGTCCGGAGCAATGGATCATGCTGCAGTTCTTGTCCAGGCTGCAAAAAGAATGATACCTCTCCCGGTTGGAGTTATGTTGTTAGGCGCGGCAACCGCAGTGGTCATTTCAACAGGGATGAATTATCTGTTATCTCCAACCACAACTTTGATTCATGATATCTACCAGAGGTTTTTAACAAAAAAGTCTGCGCAAAAAGAGGAATCGGAGAAGAGGCTAATATGGCTGCAGAAAGGCTTAATCATTATTGTTGGATTAATTGCCTTTTTCATGGCATGGAAAATGGTATCAGTACTTGAGAGCGCTTATTTTGCATATACATTATATGGTGTTGTCATCACGCCTCCTCTATTAGCTGCTCTGGTCTCAAAGAGAGTCACCAAAGCTGCAGGGCTTGTTTCCATCATATCAGGCACTATTATTATTTTGTTCTTGAAAGTGTCAGGTTACATCTGGCCGTCTATTATGGTTCCTGTCGGTGATCCTAATGGCGATCCTTTTGGGATCCCGATTCTTTACTCCGCGTTGGCTGTTGTCCTTCTCATCTTGATTGTTGTTTCATGTTTTACAAAGCCTCCTTCAAAGGAAGTGCTTGCGAAGTTCTTTCCTGAAAAGGCTGAAGGCCGCAGGCCTTAGAGCTTGAAGATAAGGAATAAGGACTGGCAGTTGATATAATAAAATACATTGATATATTAAGATTTATTAATGGAGTGATAAAGATTTTACGGGGAGGTGTCATAAAATGAAGATACATGGTAAAGATTACAAACCTTTTGTTTCGGCATTTAATGACGAAACCTACTCAAGTACCATAGTTGCAAGGAGAGGGGCTTCACCCATCCCTTGCGGGAAAAGTAAAGTTGTAACGCTTGAGAGTATCATCGAAATAATCCAGGATGGGGATACTATCTCCTACCCTCATTATTACCGGATGGGGGATAAAGGCCTTAAACTTATAGTCGATAAATTGAGAGAGCAGGGCAAGAAAGGGATAATACTCTATGCCAATGCGATTTTTGACCATACAGACCCATGGCTTTACGAAGCCTTCCAGGATGGAACACTCGGGGGACTGTACGGGAATGTCTACAGGAAATTTGGCACTCATGTGATGGCTGGAGATCTGCTTCCATGGATTTCTGTTGGGTTTTCGCATGGAAACAGGGTCAGGAAGCTGCAGACAGGCGAAGTTAAGGTTAAAGTGGGTTTTGGCCCAGTGCCGATTGCTGATGTCTATGGAAATGCCAATGGCTTAATGGGAAAGGAAAGTCAACTTTGCGGTCCTTTAGGCTTATTCGCTGCTGATTGTGAGTTTGCCGACTATATCTGTTTACTGGCAGGTACCGTGAGTCATGACTTTATCGTTCCGGCCTCGATTTCAATGGAAAATGTGGATTTTGTTGTTCCGGTTGAAACACCTGGATTGGCTGCTGGGATAGGAGGAGGGACACTCGACATTGGGAAGGCCAGGAGCCATCCCTTCAATGCAAGAATAGCTGAGAACGTAACAAGAGTGATGGAAGCGTCTGGCGTTGTGAAGGATAATTTCAATTTCCAGGTCGGCGCAGGTGCAGGTCTCATTGTGCTTGATAATATAAGAAATATTCTCAAGAAAGCAGGGATAAGGGCTAACTTTTCCATTGGGGGGATTACTTCCATGCATGTTGAAATGCTTGAAGAGGGAACGGTCAGATACTTGCTGCACGGTCAGCTTTTTGAGCCAAGTACAAAGGTTGTCCATTCTTTACTTTGGCATTCCGGACACGTGGAAATGACTGCGGGATGTTATGCATCGGTTGCCAACAAGGAAAGTGCTGTTAACATGCTTGATTTTGCCGTACTGTCAGCTCTTGAAGTAGACTTGGATTTCAATGTGAATACTGTTTGTGCCAACGGCCGGATTATTGGGGGAATCGGTGGAGGGCAGGATGTGGCTGCGGGTGCCGAGCTTACAGTAATTTTCCTGCCTATTGCGACAGGGAAAAATGGAATAGGACATCCAAAGGTTGTTGAAAAGGTCTATACGCGTTCAACTCCCGGAGAAGTTGTGGATGTTGTAGTGACAGAAGAATATGCATCCGTCAATCCAAAAAGTAAAAGCTGTTACCGGGATGCAGTTATAGAAAACGCAGGAAAATTCGGATTGAAAATTGTTCCTATCGAAGAACTTCATGAATTGTCAGTAAAGAAGGCGAAAGAGATAGGGAAAATTCTTCCTAGAAGAGAGACTACGGATGAAATAGTCCATATCGTTGAATGGCGGGATGGAACCCTGCTTGATGTATTAAAGAAGCCTGTCTCTTAGAGATATTGTTTCCCGTCTTTTGGCTCCTTGTCTGAAAGGCAAAAATTGCTGACAATAGATTTAAATTATATTATCGAGAAAGCATAGGATAAACTAGTTCTGAAAGGTTCATGGGGAACGATCAAAGCTAGGCTTAATTTATATGATATATCAGCAATTTTTATGAGTAAACCACGTGGGTTATTCACTAGCTAAATAAATTTCACCGCGAGCATAGGCTTCATGCCAGCCTTCTGGAACTGGCAGTTTCTTATACCAGAGAACCCTCTCAGCCTCGAGCAGATTGCGGGGAATTCCCATGAAGTCAGCAGCACAGATTACTTTATGCTTTGGGGCAACCAGTGATGATACATGATCCAGCCATTGTTCTCCTTCCTTAGAACGCAGAAGATGGTGATCAAGGATAAGTGTTTCAACTTTTTTGGCAAGGTGCAAAGTTCTTTGCAGCACACTTTCTTGCTTTTCAAGTGTAAGATTATGTAAATAGAGAGGTGGGCCAGAAGCTATTATTATATTGGGTTTCCAGGCAATAATTTGATCGATTGCATCATCATTAAGCATCTGAATATCTGATGCGTGAACAAAAATCTCTCCATTTTCTTCGATTCTTGTCATCATAACGTTGCCTCCGGGTCCATTTTGCTGCCCATGTGGAACAGGAAGAGAAAAACATAAAGCTCCATTGCTTTTTCCTTCAGCAACAGGGAGAGTTCTTCCAAGATTTTTAGAAAGTGCCTTGGCCCGGTTAGCCTGATTGATTGAAAGGTCATTTGTCCCTTTAGTCCAGAATCTTGCATGAGGACAGGTGCTGATTATTTTTTTTGCGGATAGCTGGTAAGGATTGGCATTAACCAGTGGATGATGGTCTCCATGATAGTGGCTGATCACTATATCTGTGGCATTTTTCAATGATTCTATTATTAGCCTTCTTATTTTTTCACAGACTGTTACCTGAACAGGATGGGGTAGCAACCCATGTCGCTTGAATCCAAGCGCGATGCCAGGGTCAATTACGATATTTCGATCTTTTGTCTTAATTACAGTGCACAAGCTCCGGACTCCTAAAGATTCGGCTCCGATTATTTCTATTTGCATTACTAAGTTCCTGCTGGGTTTAGAATTATGCTACCACTGCCCTCAGGTAAAGGCAAATCTACTTTCAAAAATGTCAAGAAAAATCCGAATGGCCATATTGAGTTTTTAGTTGTATTCCATCCAAATCAGAAGTATAATTTTGAACTTCTAAATGATAATTACTGTTTCTTGCCCAACATTATTACCTGACTCGCATCCATTCATTATCTCACATCCATTCATTATTTTTTTTAATATAAGTTTAACAAGGAGGAATATTCAATGAAAAAAAGCCGCATTTTAATCTTAATTGTATTAGCAGTATTTCTATCGGCTGGCAGCTTGCTTGCTGAAAATGTGCCAATTAAGAAAGCAAACTACAAGCTTGCAGCCAGATTTTCCCAGGCTAAGATGAAGAAAATGGTATTCAGTACATCAGTCAGTCCTCACTGGCTTAAACACAGCGACCGCTTCTGGTACACTTTTGAAACCCCTAAGGGAAAATCATATTACATTGTTGATCCTGTAAAAAAGTCAAAAAGGCTTCTTTTTGATAATGTCAAGATGGCAGCTATGCTTACTATGATTACAAAGGACCCATATGATGCCGAGCATCTCCCGATAAAGAAAGTAAAATTCGTAAAGAAAGACACTGCGATACAATTTGAAGTCGAAAGCTCTCAGTATGAAGAAAAAATCAAAAAAGAAGAGAAGGTAGTAGAAGAGGAAGAAAAAAAAGAAAAAGAGGAAGAGAAGGCTGAAAAAGAAAAACCAAAGAAAAAAATCTTTGGTTTTGAATACAATATTGCAACCGGAAAACTTACTATGCTGAAAGATTATAAGAAACCTGAGGAAAAACCGAAGTGGGCATCTATCTCTCCTGATGGAGAAACAATTTTGTTTGCCCGTTATCATAACCTCTACTGGATGGACAAAGTCAATTATGAAAAATACCTGAAAAACAAGAAAGACCCTGATATTGTAGAGCAACAGTTGACAGAGGACGGTGAAGAGTATTACAGCTATGGATCAGGAGGAAGAGGTGAAACCAACGTAGATAAAGAGAAGAATAAGGATAAACGTAAATCAGTAAGAGTCGTATGGTCAAGAGATTCAAAGAAAATCGCCATGATCAGGTGGGATTCACGAAAAGTCAAAGATCTCTGGGTTATAAATTCTATAGCTGATCCCAGGCCTACGCTTGAGACATATAAATACACTATGCCTGGTGAGGCAGAGTCCCCCCAAGAAGAAATGCTGGTTTTTGACTTAAAAAGAGAAGAAAAGGTAAAAGAAGAAAAGGTAAAGGTTAAAGCTGAATGTTTTAAGGACCAGTCTCTTTCCATCCTTAGAGCACCTTCATTGGCAAAGAACCGTGACGATGAGAACCGTCCCAGCCTGTGGCTTGCAGAGACGCCGGACAAGCTCTATTTTTCCCGTACAAGCCGTGACCTTCACCGTATCGATATCTGTGTAGCCGATGTTGCGACAGGTGAAGTAAAAGTGCTAATCGAAGAACGTCTTAATACTTATGTTGAAACCCGGCATCTTGGACTTGTTAATAATGGAAAGGAACTTATCCACTGGTCGGAAAGAGACGGATGGGCTCATTTCTATCTCTATGATGGAAAAGGAAATCTGAAAAAACAGCTCACGTCAGGCCCTTTTCACTGCGATAATATCGTTGGTATCGATGAGGAAAATAGGGTTCTGTATTTTACAGCTAACGGCCGCGAAAAGGATGAAGATCCTTACTATCTGCATCTTTACAGCATAAATTTGGATGGTACTGGCTTTAAGATCCTCAATAAAGACAATTTCAACCATTATATTAGTATATGCGATTCAAACAGATTTTTTATCGATAATTATTCCAGGGTCAATACAATTCCGAAAGCGAAACTCTGTAATAATCTGGGAAACAAAATCTTCGATTTAGAGACTACTGACCTTTCGGCTCTTATGGCGGCGGGTTTTAAATTCCCCGAGCCGTTCAAAGTAAAAGCAAATGACGGCATTACTGACCTGTACGGAGTCATGTACAAACCATTCGATTTCGATAAAGACAAAAAATATCCGATTATCGCTTACGTGTATCCCGGGCCTCAGACTGAATCAGTATCTAAATCCTTTTCCACAAGAGGAGACCGAAATTTCAGGCTGGCTCAGTTTGGATTTGTTGTTATCACTGTGGGGAATCGTGGAGGGCATCCCAGCCGTTCCAAATGGTATCATAATTACGGATACGGCAATATTCGTGATTATGGATTGGCTGATAAAAAGGCTGCAATCGAGCAGCTGGCTGAGAGATATCCTTCTATCGATATCGACAAAGTCGGTATATTCGGACATTCCGGAGGAGGCTTCATGTCAACGGCTGCCATGCTGGTCTATCCCGATTTTTTCAAGGTTGCGATATCTTCTTCAGGAAACCATGAAAATAATATCTATAATAGATGGTGGAGTGAAAAACATCATGGAGTAAAAGAAGTCAAAGACGATAAAGGAAATATCAAATTCGAATATGATATTGAGAAAAATTCTGAACTTGCAAAGAATCTTAAGGGACACTTGCTAATTACTACAGGCGATATTGATAACAATGTCCACCCAGGATGTACAATAAGGATGGCAAATGCACTGATCCGTGCAAACAAGAGATTCGATTTCTTTGTCTTCCCTGGTCAGCGACATGGCTATGGAAATATGGATGACTATTTCTTCTGGTTAAGATCGGATTATTTCTGTAGGTACTTGATTGGAGATTATTCTCAAAGTGTTGATGTAGTAGAACTCAACCGGGAAAAAGAGATGAGCGGAAGCAAAAAGAAGAAATAGATTGATGTTATTTTTAAATTAAAGGAGGTAAAGCAATGTTTTCTAATCGCAAATTTTATTTACATCAATTGCTGATTTTATGCATTTGTGTACTATTGATAGCGATGATTGTTTCGCCACTTCAGGCAAAAAAGGTCAAACCTCAAAAAAGGATCCAATCGACCGACCCGACCCTGAGGATGGAATGGTTTGACCAGCATGTGGAAATGAAAAAAAGCTCTAAGTTCAAAGACTTAAAGTGGCAGTTTATCGGTCCTACTAACGTGAGCGGCAGATGTACTGATATCGCTGTTGTTACCCCTAAAGGGGAGAATTATACGATATATGTTGGAGCTGCCTCAGGAGGTGTTTGGAAAACTGAAAATGAGGGCACAACGTGGGAGCCTATTTCTGATCAAGGGGCTTCAACATCTATAGGCGATTTGGCTGTTGCTCCTTCCAATCCTGAAATTATATGGGTAGGAACAGGTGAGGCAAATATATTCAGAAGCTCTCAGGTCGGAAGCGGAATATATAAGTCAACAGATGGAGGTAAGACTTGGATGCATATGGGCCTCGCTGATACACTCACAATTGCTAGGATTGTCATTCATCCCGAAAACCCGGATATTGTCTATGCTGCTGCTTCAGGCCATGAGTGGACAGACAATGAGGAGCGGGCTGTCTATAAAACAACTGACGGTGGAATAAGTTGGAAGAAAATTCTTTATATTAACGCAAAAACAGGAGCCATTGATCTTGTAATGGACTCGAAAGACTGTAATACTCTCTATACCGCGACATGGGAAAGGGTCCGTAATAAGTGGAATGACCCCAGGACTGAGACGAGTTTCAGCGGATCCGGGATATATAAGACCATAGATGGCGGAAATACCTGGAAACCTATTAATAATGGGCTTCCCGATGCAAACCATAGAGGCAGAATCGGTATTGACATCTGTCGATCAAATCCAAGCGTTCTTTATGCTTTTGTCGATAATTACGAGATAGCCCGTGAACCGACCGAAGAGGAATTGAATGATACGTATGGAATTCCTTCTTGCGGGTTTATTAAAGGTGCAACTGTGTACCGTTCTGATGATAAGGGAGAATCTTGGACTCGAGTAAGTGGATTGACAGAGGAGATGAAACGCTACATGGAATACCATTCTGGCACATACGGTTGGGTCTTTGGGCAGATTCGTGTTGATCCCAACGACGAAAACACTGTCTATACTATGGGATTAGCTCTTAATGTTTCAAATGATGGTGGAAAGACATTCCGAAGGTTAAGGGGAATGCACGGGGATCATCATGGGCTGTGGATTGATCCGGGTAATTCCAATTATATTGTAAACGTCAATGATGGCGGGATAGCGATATCCTATGATAAGGGAAAGGCATGGAAGACATTTACGCATAATCTTCCTTTGTGTCAATTTTTCAATATAAGCTACGATATGGATACTCCGTTTCGTGTTTATGGGTCCATGCAGGATCACGGCAGCTTCAAGGGAACTGTTGATTTGAGCAGAGGGCGTGACAAAATACCGGCAGTGAATTTCGATGAAGCTCCTGGCGGTGAAGGTACCAGCCATGCGATTGATCCTACTAATTCAGATATCATATATTCATCAGGTTTTTACGGCACACTTTCCAGGACAGATCTAAGCATTCCGGGAAGGGAAGGAAGGAAAAGCATCCTTCCGAGACAGTATGAAAACGAACCACGATTGAGAGGACAGTGGGTAGCGCCCACCATCATCTCTCCTCACAATCACAAAATAATATATCATGGGATGCAGTATCTTTTCCGTTCAAGGGACAGGGGAGATACCTGGGAAAAGATCAGCCCGGATCTGACCTATAACAACAAGAATGAACTTGGTGATATTCCGTATCAGACGATTTTTTCAATCTCCGAGTCTCCTTTGAAGTTCGGTTTAATATATGTAGGAACAGATGATGGCAGAGTTCATGTAACCAAAGATGGAGGCAAAAACTGGAAAGAAATAATGACAGGACTGCCATATAGGAAATGGGTATCGAGAATTGTTGCTTCTGCTTTTGACCTTGGAACAGTGTATATGACTCAAAATGGGAAACGGGATGATGATTTTGCTGCATATGTATGGAAATCGACAGATTACGGCAAAACATGGGTAGATATTTCCGGCAATATTCCATTTGGTCCGGTTAATGTGATAAGGGAAGATCTGGTTGACAGAAACGTTTTGTACGTTGGAACAGACCTTTCGGTGTATGTGTCTAAAGACGGAGGCAAGAATTGGGATGTGCTTGGGGGAAATCTTCCATCAACATATGTGCACGATCTGATCATTCATCCCAGAGATAATATCATAGTAATTGCAACACACGGTCGCGGTATGTGGGCAATAGATGCGAATCCCATAAACGAGAAGGATAAAAGAAGACAGCGCAGATATTTTTAAAGACAGGAATCACATTATTTACAGGCATTCTTGCAGGGACCTATCCCGCACTATTTTTGTCTGCCTTTCAACCTGTAAAAGTCCTCAAAGGCAGCCTGAAATCCGGCGAGGCAAATTCAAGGTTCAGAAAGGTCCTGGTTGTTGTTCAGTTTTCTCTTTCGATTCTATTAATCATTGGAACAACTGTTGTTTACAAGCAGCTAAATTATATGAAGAATGAGAAATTGGGATGGGATAAGGAACATCTGGTTTATATCCCTTTAAGGGCTGATATTAAAAAATCGTATAGAGTCCTCAAGAATGAGCTTATCAAAGACTCCAGGATCTTGGGTGTTTCCGGCACCTCCCAACTGCCATCCCATATATCAAGCAATTCCAGCGGGGCGGATTGGGATGGAAAAAACCCGGAGCAGAAAATATTAATCGGCTTTAATTCGGTTGATTATGATTTTATTGAGACACTGAAAATTGAGATGCTTGAAGGGCGGAGCTTTTCCCTAGAATTTTCTTCTGACCTCTCTCATACATTTATTGTCAATGAAGAGGTAGTCAAGATCATGGAAAAAAAATCTGTAGTAGGAGAGCGTTTTTCTTTTGTTGGGGTTAAAGGATCGATAGTCGGAGTCATGAAAAATTTTCATTATCAACCTCTGCGGAACAATATAGAACCTCTTGCCATTATTGTGGCTCCTGATTATATACAGTATATGCTTATACGGATTCCGCCTGGCAGTATTTCTGCTTCACTCAAGTTTATTGAAAAGACATGGAAACGGGTTGTTCCTGATTACCCCTTTGATTATAGATTTATGGATGAAAATTTCGACATTATGTATAGGGAAGAAGAAAAAGTGGGAACCCTGCTAAAATATTTTGCAGCTCTTGCAGTATTTATTGCCTGCCTCGGACTGTTCGGGCTTGCTTCATATACAGCAGAACAGCGGACCAAGGAGATTGGTATCCGCAAAGTTCTCGGTGCACCTGTTTCTAAAATCATTATTCTCCTCTGCCGTGAATTTTTTCTTCTTGTGCTGCTGGCAAACGTAATAGCATGGCCCACAGCTTATTTTGTCATGAAGAACTGGCTTCAAGGCTATGCATACAGGACAAGCCTGGGAGCGATGATATTCGTAGCAGCAATGGCAGCAGCGCTGGTGGTTGCTATTATTTCCGTGGGCTTCCAGGCGCTTAGGGCGGCGACTGCCAATCCTGCTGAAGCATTGAAATATGAGTAGGGGAGAAGTAAAAATAATGTGTCCTGGCTGTTTGGGATTTTGAAATTGACTGTCAGTTTTTAATTTTAACTTCTTGGTTTTTTCTTTTCATGATATGTTTGTACATCAGCTTGATAAGTTCTTTGTTTTCTGGTCCCCAACAATGGGGTTTGCCTTCTCCGTATTTGATAACACCAGAGTAATAAGGATCTTTGGTCTTTTCCAGAAATTGCTCCATGAAGCGCACAGCATTGTTCAGATAGTATGAATCCATACCTCCGACATAAATATGAAGTTTCCCTTTAATCTTAGGCCCGATCTGCGGCCAATTTTTCTCCAGGTAATATCGTAAGTCGAAATGTTCTTTCCAGTACTCTGCCACTTCATGATCAATTTCACCTGTGCGTTTGTTCCACAGCTCTTTCGGATAACCGTTTTTGCCGATAGGACCGTAACAGGCCATATAGATTTCCCATTGTCCTCCTGAACGGCACTTGTCACCTACGGCCAATTCGTAATAGTTTTCATCTTTCATCATTTCAAGGATATTACCGTTTGGGCGGCGAACGTCGGGCCGTTCTACGCGCAGCCATTCATAATCCTTAAAGAAAGCATTTTTATCCTTATAGATGTTTACAATTTGATTGGCACGGAAATCAACTGGATCAGGGCATAGGGAGTATGTCCCCCCGAAAAAGTCAGGATGGAAAACCTGAAGGGCAAACGATATCCAGCCTCCTGTGGAGCCTCCTGCCAGCACACGGGCATAAGGTCTGCGTATGATTCGGAACTTTTTTTCTATCAGAGGAATAAGCTCCTGCATTATGGCATCTCCATAAGGTCCAAGATTGGGAGAGTTCATCGCATGAGAGTCATCATAAAAGGGACAGGGATGCTGAAATGTAACCCCAATCATTCGGGGACATTCGTCTGATATCCAGAACTTGTAAAACTCGTATCCACGTCTGCGCCAGGGATTATCTTTTCCGGGATCTTTGTCTGTAAATCCATACGGCGCCCTTAGGGAAAAATGTCCTTGAAAATAATTTACAGGATAATATTTGTCTGGATTTTCTTCGTATCCTTTGGGAAGGAGAATTGTTGCGCCTATGTACATAGGCTGTCCCCAAAAATCGGAGAGTAATTTGCTTTGGAATTTGATTCGCTTAACCCACTTTGTATCTGGAGGTATTTTCACAGGGGGGATTATATTTTTACATCTTAATGAGATTGTTTCGTTATTCTGAGGATCGATCCTGACCTTTTCTACGTCGCTGTAGAGGTTCCCGGGAGACCGGAGCCACTTTTGTCCTTCCCACTGGTCTTGGTGCATCCACAGGGTGTGGCCGTCTGATCTTTTAAATTCGGTATAGATATTGATAAATGCTTGGAGATAATATTCGCCTGGAGGAATTTGCCGGATGCTTCTTAAAGGGAATCCAAAAGAATTTTCATTTATAATACCCGATTCACCCGGCTTTAATCTTTCAACATTTTCTCCCCAGAATGGAATGCCGGATGCTCTGCGCACCTGGAAACGCGGGTCCCTTTTGTTATTTCTTGAAATCATTACGTATACACGGCCTGTTATAGGCCCGGAATGAACTTCTTCCAGAAAAGATACGGCAAATTTCAGCCCTGGAGAGCTGTCGTTTGTCTCACTAGAAAACGAGAAACTTGTGGAAAATGCAGCAAAGAATAGAATGATTACAATCCAGGAATTTTTTTTCATTTTTTTCTCCTTTCCTTTCCATTCCAATTTCATATTGCAAGGTGAGATCGATGGAATTTTTTAAATTTCTTAGTTACATATATCATAGAGAAATTTAGTGGTCAAACGGCTTAGTCTTATATTAACTATGGAACAGGCAGTCTCTTTTGTATAAAATGGAATCAATTAGAAATAATGAACACTACAGACTGTATAAGGATATTCCGCAGTGATGAAAACTTTTGAGGGAAAAGGAATACTTTATGCAGTATGCTGTTATTCTCTCTGGGGTTTGCTCCCTGTCTACTGGAAAGCTCTCAGTAGTATCCCGGCTTATGAAATTTTATGTCACAGAATTGCTTGGTCATTTCTGCTTCTGATTCTGATATTGTTCTCGAAAAGTCACTGGAAGTGGATAAGAACAAAATTAAAAAATCGCAGAACAATTGTCACATTTCTTGGAACTTCCTGTTTAATCGGGTTTAATTGGATGACATATATATGGGCAGTTAATTCTGGGTACCTTGTTGAAGCCAGCCTGGGATATTTTATCAATCCGCTAATCAGTGTTCTTCTAGGAGTCGTCATTCTTCGCGAAAAGATCCGAATATGGCAGGGAGTGGCGGTCGTTGTTGCGGTTGTTGGCGTCCTCCATATGACGATAAGCTACGGGTCATTTCCCTGGATTGCACTGGCGTTAGCCGGTTCCTTCGGTTTTTACGGACTTTTACGCAAGACGGGTTCATTAAACTCCATCGAAGGTCTTACATTTGAAACAGGGATGCTTTTTCTTCCAGCATTTTTTTTGCTGCTGTCCATGGAATTTAAGGGGATTGCAGCTTTTGGGCATTCCACACTTCCGGAAAATTTGCTGTTGGCATTCAGCGGAGTAGTTACAGCATTCCCGCTGCTGTTGTTTACTGCTGCAGCAAGGAGAATCCCTCTTTCAACTATCGGAATTCTGCAATACATCGGTCCAACGTTCCATTTTATTCTGGGTGTATTTATTTACAAGGAAGATTTCTCAACGGAGCGACTGATCGGCTTTATTATTATCTGGATTGCACTTTTGATTTATACAGCGGATGGGATTTTCCGGAAAAATAAAAATTTATAAATAACCTTTTTCTTTAAGATTTTTCTCAATCCTGCAAGAAACATCCCCTGTTTCGGTTTCAAAACTCTTTCCTGTTATCATCTCAAAAAGCTTAATATATCGCCTGCTTAATTCTATTACTAAATCCTGCGGGGCTTCAGGCAGGACCTCGTCCTTATAAGGGTCGCAGTTTTCTATAAACCAGAGCCTTAAGAATTCCTTGTCGATATTATCTGGCTCTTTTCCTTTGGCAAATCTCTCGTTATATGTCTCTTTTATCCAGAATCTGGAAGAGTCGGGAGTATGTATTTCATCTATCAAATATATTTCCCCTTTTTTATCGTATCCGAATTCGTATTTCGTATCTACTAAAATTAGGCCGTTTTTTGACGCTGTTTCCTGTCCCTGTTGAAATAGCGCGCGTGTTTTCTCAGAAACAAAGTCCCATTGTTTCTGAGTCATCAATTTCTGTCTGATAATTTCTTCCGCAAAGATTTGTTCGTCGTGTATGTCTGATTTAGTAGTTGGAGTGATTATTGGTTTTTCGAATTTCTGATTCTTTTTGAGGCCTTCCGGAAGGACATTGCCGCAGAAGATACGCTTGCCATCTTTATATGCTGTCCATGCTGAGGTATTGGTAACTCCAGTTATATAACCTCTTATGACGAATTCAACAGGAAAGACTTTCAGCTTTTTACATACGATAACATTTGGGTCAGGTACATCTATAACATGATTCTGTATTATGTGCTTTGTTTTTTCAAACCAGAATGACGATGTCTGCGTCAGAACCTGGCCTTTAAAAGGAATATTTGTAAGATGTCTGTCAAATGCAGACTGTCTGTCAGTGGTGATTAGAAAAACCCTATCACCGGATACATATACGTCTCTGACCTTGCCTTTGTGTTTTTTGCCCAGATTAAAATTAGTTTCTTTCAGTGTGTTTTTTATCTGACGCCTGATTTGTTCTTCTGAAATCATTTTATATTTGATGCAAAAATTAAAGCATCCTAGATTTCTTGCTGTTTCATTTGTTTTTCAACATTTAAATATTATCAGATTGTTTCTGTATCTACAAACTTCACGTGATAATTATTTAGGATTTAATAGAAATTTTGGAATTGCTGCCTCATCTTGAGCCAGAACTTAAAACTTGGGTATTTAATTTTTATCTATAACTCTTGCATTTAATGAAAAGAATTGATATATAAATTATCAGCTTAAAGGAGAATCAAATGTTAAAAAGAATTTTTTCTTTTGTACTAGTATTGATTTTTATTTCTGGCTGTCTTTTTGCAGGAGGATGGAACAATACTCTGATGGGCTGCCGGGCAGTGGCTCTAGGAGCGGCATTTGCAGCTATTGCCGATGACCCGAGTGCCATTTATTATAACCCTGCAGGCATGGTATTCCAGGAAAAACGACTGAATGTTTCTTTTGATGGATTCTACATCAGCCCTACTCATGAATATATAATGCCGACAGGTATAGTTGCTCATAGCAAATACAATGTTTCGTTTCCTCAGGTCTTTTTAACATATAAGAGCAGTGAAAAATTGACTGTTGGATTTGGAGCTTATATCCCTTATGCAGGAGGGGGTATGGATTGGAAGAAAGAAGAGCTCGGCTTTCCCTTTAAGTCCAGTTTAGGAATTATTTCTCTGACTCCTTCTCTGGCATATAAGGTTAACGAAAAATTTTCACTTGGATTTGATCTCAATTTTTACCAAGGAGTACTGGAAGTAAACACAGATAGTGGGCCTTACGGGAATATGCAGTCAGAAGAGAAAGGCTCAGCTGTTACTGCGGGTTTCGGATTGATGTTTAAGCCGAATCCTAGGGTGAGCTTTGGTTTAAATATTAGGTGTCCTGTTAAGATGAAGTTGTCAGGAAAAACTTCAATTCCTGTAACAGTTCCCGGTTTTGGTGTAATGGACTTAAAATTTGAATCAGAAACGAATTTCAATTTACCCTGGGATCTGGAGTTTGGCGTGGCATTTAGAATTGCTGATAATTTACTTATATCTACTAGTGCCCAGTATACTTTGTGGTCTGTGCTGGAAAATGTTGAAAAGAGGATTAAGGGCCTGCCCGGTGTCAGCGATTTACAAACAGAGGAACCGCTTGATTTTAAGAATGTTCTTATCCTGAGAATAGGAACTGAATATGTTATCCCCGGTGGAATATTCCTGCGGGCTGGGGTTGGAATAGATCGTTCGGCTTCGCCTGCTGAGACTTTAAGCATATCAAACATTGATGTTGACAAGTTTACAATTCTTGGCGGTATTGGTTATCGAACAGGACGTGTTCAGCTTGATTTTGTTTATGTACATGCTCAGGGAAAAGAACGGGAAAGGAAGATGACCAGTTTTGGGATTCCGCTCACTGAAAGATTTAATCTGAATGCTTCAATCCTTGGCATGGGATGTACTTTCTCATTTTAACTCCATCTTGAATTATTCATATTACACACTCTATTCTCTTTGGGATACGTTTCGTGCTGCCCATCCTTTGTTTACAATTATTCAAGAAGACCGGGTTTCCGACATGATCAAATCGATGCTGGCGCACCGCGAACAGAGTGTACATAAAATTTTGCCAATATGGTCGTTTCATGCAAATGAAACGTGGTGTATGATTGGATATACGGTGGGCTTAAATATTATATGGAAAATGGATATGTGCTTGCTGATAAAGAGCCTGAAGGTGTTTCTAAGACATTGGAATATGCTTATGATGATTGGATGATTGCCAGGATGGCAGAGGCTATGAATAAGCAGAATGATTTCAAGAATTTCTACAAACGGGCAGGATTTTATAAAAATGTTTTTGACCCTGTTACAAAATTTATGAGAGCTAAATTATCGGATGGTTCATGGAAGCAGCCTTTTGACCCGTTGTATTCCAATACTCCATATTCAATGAGTAAGAGGGAAATCAGATAGCTAAAACATGAGAGCTATGTTCCATAATATCGAGAAAAAGCTTACGGGTTTAAAGCCCGGAATGAATGCCCAGTTGACAATGGTGCCTGACCCAAGGCTGGGTCATAAAACATTCGATGAGGTCAAAGTTTCATGCCTGAAAGCAGCGGTGCTTGTTCTCCTTTATCACTGGAAGGGCAGACAGTATCTGGTGCTGACACGCAGGAGTGATCATATGGTTCACCACCAGGCGCAGATATCATTTCCTGGTGGGTGCCAGGAATATGGGGAAACTGTCAAGCAGACAGCACTAAGAGAAACTTATGAAGAGTTAGGTGTTTCTACTGAGCCAATCCGGATACTGGGAGAGCTTACCCCTCTCTTTGTTCCTCCCAGCAATTACTGCATTTTTCCGGTAGTAGCAGGCATGGATGAGCGTCCTGCCTTTTGCCCTTCGTATAAAGAAGTAGCTGGAGTCATCGAAGTTCCTTTGGATCATTTGCTGGATTTGAGGAATGTTCGCAGGGAGACCTGGATCATAAATGGTATCGAAGTGATGGTTCCCTTTTATTTATTCAAAAATTACAAAATCTGGGGGGCGACAGCGATGGTTCTGGCGGAGTTTATTGAATTGGTTGGAAATATGCATTAGCATGTTATTATTGCTGCCTCCGTAGAGGGAGTGTGAAAGATTAATAACAAGGACATCGAGATTCTCTACAAAGGATAGAAAAATGAGAGAAAGTATGCTTAAAAAATTGGCTTACTGGCATGCTGCCTATCCATGGAGGATGCTGTTTGTAGTTCTATTGTTAACAGTTATTTTCGCAATGCTTTCACAACGATTAAGCCTTACCATGCGCTGGTCGGATTTGCTGCCAACTGGAGATAGAAGAACGGTTCAATTTAACAAGGTTATTGATGAATTTGTATCGGCTACCAGCATCATTGTTGTTGTTCAAGGTGATGAAAAACGGATTAAACAGTTTGCTGACGAGCTGGCTCCGCGACTATTAGCCGCCATTGATACCGGTAAAAATGTCCCTTTGCAGGAGAAAATAGATAAACTTAACAAGAAGATAACTGATTTGAAGAAAAAGAAAGGCAAAGAAACTGAAATAACTGACCTTCAATCCGGAATAGAAGAGATTCGAACAGGAATAAATAAAAAATTGATTCGCCGTGTCGACTATAAAAGCGAAGTTGATTTTCTCCGCAACCACGGTCTAATGCTTATTAAGGAAAAGGATTTAAAAAGCATGAAAGATGTTTTTACCAATCCTAATTTAACAGGGTTGCTCTTTAATATTAATAACTCGATGGAAAAGGAGTATATAGGTCAAGAAGAATCTATTTCTACACGCGAGAAAGAGGACCAGGCAGTAGCATTTCTGGATGGTATTCAAAATCTAATTCAAATAATGCAAAGCTATGCCAGACGAGAAGATGTTACTGAAAAAGAAGCACACGCTGTTGTGGATAAACTCCTTTTAGGTGAGCCTTATTTTTTATCTTACGATAAGAAAGCTCTTGTTATGAACGCCATACCTAATTTCACCATGTTTAATATGGATCTTATCGTGAGAGGAACGGATATTATTCAATCAGTTGTGGATGAATTATTAAGTGACTACCCTGATGTAAATGCAGGGCTGACCGGGATGATACCGATAGGTCGTGATGAAATGGTTTATTCCGAGAAAAGTCTTGGATACACCTCTGTGATTGCTGCTATAGCTATCTTAGTGCTTCTCATAATTTCATTCAGAATGTGGTTGGCTCCTGTTTTAGCCATGTTCAACTTACTTATCGGAGTGTTATGGGCAGTAGGTACAGCAGCTCTTGTGGTGGGTCAGTTAAACATCATGACTCAGATGATGGCCGTGATCTTGCTGGGATTGGGAATTGATTTCTCTATCCATATTATTTCCGGTTTCACGGAGTGGCGTGCTGCAGGAGAGAATATTGCCGAAGCTATGGAAACGACTTTTCTAAAAAGTGGGAAAGGCATTTTAACAGGAGGGTTGACTACCGCTTTTGCCTTCTTAACAATGATGATAAGCAGTTCACGTGGGATGAAAGAGATGGGATTGGTAACCGGAACAGGCCTGCTGGCAATTCTCGCAGCCACCTTTTTGTTTTTGCCAGTTATGTTAGTCTTGAGAGAACGTCATACAGATAAAAGACGTGAAAGAGGCAAAGGCCTAAAAAAAGCTGTCCAGCGTGATATTTCATTCCGTTTTATGGGGCATGCAAGTGAATGGATAAGTAAACACTACATTTTTACTCTTGTTGCTTCTGCCATTATAACTGCCTTGTTAATCTGGTCGGGGCTAAACATTACTTTTGATCGGAATTATATGAATATCGAAGCAAAAGGTTTAACGTCAATTGCTCTCCAGGATACTGTATTGGATAAGTTTGATTTAAGTATGGCTTATTCACTTATCATATCCGATAATGTAAATCAGTCCCGCGAATTTGCCCGGAAATATCGTGATCTAAGTTCTGTGGCTGCTACTGAAGATATTTCGTTGTATCTTCCTTCCAAAACACAGCAGGAAAAAAGAACTCCTCACCTGGCAGAAATTCGTGAAGCAATCGAATCAGTTCCAATCAAACAAGTTGTTCGCTCTGAAGAATTGCCCAAATTGAGGAAAGAGATTGACCGCCTTCAAATGAATATCATGGAAATGCAGGATATGGCATTCATTGGTGGACAGGATAAAGTGGATAATAAATGTAAACAGATTGTAGGTGATCCGGACAAGCCAGCCTCCATAAATATGATTCAGGAATTACAACAATTGTTAAGTTCGAATACTCCATCAGCCGTAGTAGAATTGTCGAAATTTCAGAAAAGTTTTGCACATTACTTTAAGAAATCGATCATGAAAATATGTTCGACAAAAAAGATCCACTTCGAAGAGCTTCCTGTTTCTATTTTAGACCGATACAGCAATGATAGGCGGGATCAATTTTTGGTTACCGTATTTCCGGCTGGTAATATCTGGCAGGATGCAGATCTTTTCAATCGTTTAACAGACGATCTTGAAAAGGTTAGTGATAGAGCTACGGGCTTCCCGCCGGTGTTTCGTGCCCTGATAGATATTATTGGGCGCGATGGCCGTAATTCAGCTCTATTGACAATTGTGATTGTCTTTTTACTATTATTGCTGGATTTTCGTAATCCACGTTACGCAATGATAGCAATGATTCCCCTGGCAGTCGGTATGCTCTGGATGATTGGGCTAATGCACCTGACAGGACAGCAGCTAACCGTAGTGAATATTATGGGTCTGCCGATGATACTGGGTATTGGCATAGACGATGGAGTACATATTATTCATCGCTGGTTAACTGAAGGAAAAGGGAAAATATTCACTGTCTTTTCCAGTACTGGTAAGGCAATTTTACTTACATCCTTAACAACCATGTTAGCATTCGGATCAATGATATTTTCCATCTGGCGTGGGTTTGGTCAACTTGGAGCAGCGCTTTTCCTTGGTGTCGGTGCTTGCTTTTTGACGACTGTAATTATTTTGCCAGGAATTATTGGTGCGATTATGAGGAAAAATATAAAGTAAAAAAATATCAAGGGAGCGCAGACATCCCCTCAGAATTCAGCTTTTCCTCACGTCTTTTTGATTTCTATTCAACCTGGCTGCTTTGTTCTTTTTCTTTCTTTGTAAATCAGATAAAAAGTGATTAAAAATGCAGCCTTAACTCCCTTCATTTTTTTTGCTCCTTCGCAGGATAAAACTTTTGTTTCATTATTGCTTCAGAGGGATTATTCTTCTTCCTCGGTCTTTCTTTCCAGGAGAATTATTATATACTTCTATTATGTGGTAGATAACGGCAATAAACTTCTTGTTAAATTTGCCATGAAAATAGCTGTGGATGAGATTTACATATTCGATCATGTCCTTTTCATACTGCGTAAGCTCTGGGTCTTCTGGATGAAGTAATTGAGCTATTACTTTGAGTTCAAAGCAGGGAATGTCCAGAAATACAATAGCAGCCCTTGGATTAAACATTTGGTTTAAGAATGAATGTGTTTCAAATTCTTGGGTTGAATAAAGTTCTAAAGATATCTGTTTTGTTCTATCAAAGACCTCATCGGCTCTTTTGTAAAGACTTGAAAGAATATCAAGCTTGTCGTTTATATCTTTATTAATTGTGGATTGGAGTAATTCGATTATTTCCTTTAGCTTATCCTTTTTGGGTACAAATCCCATTCCTTTTACTGCATTATTAATAGTAAATTGAGTATCGAACCGCCTTATTCCTTGAGTAGCAACCATAGCATTGTGTGGGCCAGCAAAGGAAGGAAACTCATTATTCCTTATTTTCATTAGATTTTCAGTTCTACGTTTAATATTCCAATCAAGAAATTCATCAGGAAGTTGCCTCAGCTTGTATTCCTGCCACTTGTGCCATTTACCGAGAGTTTTTGCCCTTATTATGCCCTGATCATACTTGCTTGTATCTACGGTTTGTTGATGAAAAGTGGTGCCCTTCCAGAAATGTTTTTTAGAATGTTCCAATTCATCTTGTCCAAAACTACCTAGCACTAGAATTAGCCCAATAAATATACTGAAATACAAACGTTTAGCCATATGATTTCTCCTTTTTGTTATTTGTCGAGATTTTCTGTCGAGTTACTCCGATTTTATACAGAAAACTTATAGCATGGGAAGAATATGAAGTCAAAAGTTTAAAAAATTCATCTTATTTTTTGATAAAAATTTGAAAAACGAGAAGATTTGGATTAAATTATAGATAATAAAAAGCAGTTATATGTCCGAAAATCGAATTCATTCAAAATTAAAATCCCTGGTGCAGAAATTTGAAGCAAACAAATACCACTATCTTTCAAGAAAATATTTGGAAGAAGAAGTAAAAATCGACTTCATTAATCCTTTCTTTGAAGTTCTAGGCTGGGATGTACGAAATACTAAAGGACTTTCTCCATATGATAGGGAAGTAGTAGTCGAAAAAGGGGAGACGATCGGGAGACCGGATTACAACTTTAGAATAGACGGCCAAACCAAATTCTTTGTTGAAGCCAAGGCTCCACATGAGCCCTTACACAAAATCAATCATGTTCTTCAAGCCAAATCCTATGCATGGAACACCAAGAGTGTTTTCATAGTACTTCTGACTGACTTCGAAGAATTCCGCCTCTTTGATGCCACAATAAAGCCAGACACCAAAAATCCTGACCAGGGACTCATCTTTGAACTTACCTATGACCAGTATCTGGATAATGTTGATAAATTGATGCTTCTCTCTAAAGAAGAGGTGGAAAAAGGCTCGCTGGATAAATTAATCCTCAAAGACCCAAAAAGCAAAAAGCTGAGAATTCCTGTCGACAAGGCATTTCTTGCAGACCTTTCTCAATGGAGAGAGGAACTTGCCAAGGATATTTATAAACGAAATATAAAAGAACTGGAAGATAGATCGGATGAAAATAGAGTGAAAATCCAGGTAAAAATATTAAACGAAGCGGTCCAGAAAATTTTGAATAGGCTAATTTTTATCCGGATAACCGAAGACAGAAAAATAATCGAGCCAAAGTCTTTATTGGATCAAGTTGAATGGTGGAAAGCAGGAGGCAAAAGGCGGGACTTGCATAGAAGGCTTACAAACTGCTTTATGGGATGGAATCAGGATTTTGACGGTGAAATCTTAAAACCAGGTCCCTGTGATGTCCTGGAGATAGATTCTCAACTGCTGGCTAAGATAATTGATAGCTTGTACTTTCCTAAATGTCCTTACCTTTTTGATGTCATAGGCGTTGAACTCCTGGGTTCGATTTATGAGAGATATTTAGGAAAAACCATAAGAGTCACTCCTAAGAGAGTTAAAATAGAAGAAAGACCAGAGGTAAGAAAGGCTGGCGGGGTTTATTATACTCCGCAGTATATTGTTGATTATATCGTTAAAAATACTGTAGGCAAAATCATCAAAGGGAAAACACCAAAAAGAATTAAAAAAATTAAAATCTTAGATCCTGCCTGCGGTTCAGGTTCCTTCCTTCTAACAGCATTTCAAACATTAATCGATTATCATCTGGACTACTACGAAAAACATCCTGAAGAATCAGGGCAGGGCACTTTGTTTCCTGATGTAATAGTCGATTATGATGGGACAAAAAGACTCTCAATCGAGAAAAAAGCACAAATCTTAAGAAACAATATTTACGGAGTGGATATCGATCCTCAAGCTGTAGAAATTGCCATGATGAGCCTTTATCTCAAGTGCCTCGAGGGGGAAAAAGACCTGCCTCGAAAGAAGGAGCTTTTGCCTTCTTTAGCTAAAAACATAAGATGCGGAAATTCCCTGATATCTTATGATATTTTTGACCAACTTACTTTATTCGATGAAGAAGAAAAAGAGCGCATCAATCCCTTTGACTGGAGTTCCAAATCCACCGGCTTTGGAGAAATCATGGAGAAGGGCGGATTTGATGTTGTGATTGGTAACCCGCCTTACTACACATTAGCTTTAGGAAAACAACAAAAATCTATGGAGAAGTTAGAATTAGAATATCTTAAACGATATTTTTCTTCATCTTTAGAATATAAAGGCAATACGTTTGCTTTATTTTATGAATTGGCATCTCGATTAGTAAAGCAAAAAGGATTATTTGGATTTATTGTGCCTAGGACAATTCTCTCAAATCAATATTTCTCGCTTCTGCGAAAATATCTTCTGTTCTCATATAGCATAAAAAATGTAGTATCATTGCCTTTTAAAGTCTTTGAAGATGCAGAGATTGGAGGAACGTCTATTTTAATTATAAAACGAGCATTTCCGACTAAAAAAACAAAGGTCAAAATTAGTTATTCTATTCAACCCAATATTTTTAAAGAAAAGGAAAAAATAGATCAATTTCTTTTCACAAAAATTCCGAATCTCAAATTGTACTTAGAGAAAAAAGATCTTGAATTAATCCTCAAGCTGAAAGATAAATCTAAATCTTTAGGAGAGGTTGCTCTATTTTATAACGGTATAAAAACTGGTGATAATAAAAAATTTTTAAGTAGAGAACCTCTTAATAGTAAACATAAAAAAGTCCTCAGAGGTAGAGACATAGATAGATATTCCTTATCTTTTTCTAACATATATGTTCTTTTTGACCCTGAGCAGTTATGGAGTAATTATGATGAAAAGAAATATTTTGTTCCCGAAAAAATATTAATTAGACAGACAGGGGATCGTCTTATCGCAACTTTAGATGATAAACAGTTTCTCTGTATGGATACAATTCATATGATTTATAAGAGTAACTTTGATTTAAGATTTATTCTTGCTATTCTTAATTCAAAATTTATGAGTTATTACTATCGTAAGATTGTACCAGAAAAAGGCAAAGTTTTTGCTGAAGTAAAAATTGTAAATCTAAAACAACTTCCTATCCGTATTATAGACTTTGACAACCCAAAAGAAAAAGCAATGCATGACAAAATGGTCAATTTAGTGGACAATATGTTAGAGCTAAATAAAAAGAAAGCCGCTCTTCCCCCAAGTTCAAAAAGAGACAAAATCGAACGAGAAATCCAGATGACCGATGATAAAATTGATGAATTGGTTTATGAACTGTATGGGATAACAGAGGAGGAGAAGAAGATTATTGAAGGAAGCAACAACTAAATTTTAATATATACATTTCTCTTTTAACTAAATGAAATACGAAAAAATAAAAATCTATATAGATACCCACGGCTAGAGCCGTGGTACTTATCAAAACTCAAGCTTAGCTTGACATAAATCCTGGTGCTCTTGCCATTTTACCTATTTTAGTATCTTCTTCTCATCTATCCCAACTATCGAAACAAAATATCCAGGCGACCACACTATGTTTTCCTTCCAATAAACTTTCGATATCCAAGAAAACTTTTTCCTTAATCGGCTTGCAGTCATCCCCTTTAGCCTGCCTATCACATCACTTACTGCATATTTTGGCGGAATTATCATAACCATATCAATATGATCTCTCTCTATGCTGTACTCCACTATCTCACACCCAGGCATGCTCTCCGTAACTTTCGGAAAAAGTCTTCTCAAATATCCCTGCACCCCAGGATTTAGGATACGGCGGCGATATTTCGGTATCCATACAATATGATACTCCGTACGATATGCACTGTGCCCTGATAACCTAATCTCCACTTCCCTATCATAGCATTGTAAAAGTCCTTGCCTTTTACACCTGGCTAAAGCCCAGCTGATGCCGATAATCGATCATAGCAGCAAACTGGTTACCGGACATGCTTTAGGTGAAAGTGCAGATACGGATCTGGCCTTACAAGCCTGGAAACAAACGAAAACAACACTGAAAAGACTAGGCCGGAGAATCGAAGATATTATCATTCACCATGATCAAGATGGAGTCTATAAAAGTTACAGATGGCTTCGTGAAGTTGTAGTGAACTGTAAAGCCCGTATTTCTTATTCTGAGGATGGAGCCAAGGGAAATGTTCATATGGAATCTTTTAACGGCAGGTTCAAAGTTGTGAACCGTTTGATTTTCTGGGAACTGGATGATATTACAGAATTGAAAAAGGTTGTAGATAAGAGGATACGGTATTATAATTTTGTTCGCAGACATTCGACGCTTGGAAACAAATCGCCGATAAAATATTTAAAAGAGAAGGGCAAATTATCCCTCTGAGTTGTTAGCGAAAATTAGCCTCAAAACTGGTTCGAAAAATGGGGGTCATATCCAAAAAGATGAAAGAAATAATGTTATTTTTGAGTACTTTTTAAGTTTGTTCATCTTATTATCTCCGTGTTATTTTAATTTATCGTCTAATAGGCTTCGCCTTTCACCATGAACCTGAATTTCCTTAACTTGACAATCCATGTCAACTTTAATGTTGGTCATTCCAGCTTATTTAAACTGTGATTTTTCTATTATTTTCCGCGATTCTAATTTTATCTTATTTCATATTGAGGAAGAGGCATTAATCCAGCTGTAACATGGAAATTATAAATAAGATGTTTTCCTATAGATGATAAATATTTTTTTGATGAGTTTCTTATCTCCTCAGCTTTTTCCAAATAAGAAATATTCGCTATTTCAGTTAGAGTATCTACAACCTGAATCAATGGATTGAAGTTGTAATCATCGTAAAGCGGTTCTAATATTTCAAACATTTTACTTATTATTTTTTCTTTATTATACAATTTCTTTGCGAGTTTACATGCATGACGTATAAAATGATATTCTTTAGATTCTAATAAATTTAAAATTAAATCTTCCAATTTCTTAGAAAGAAATAATTCTGACAAAATATCCCCTGCGGTGAAAGCTATCCACCATCTATTTTCATCTATTTTCAATAATCCCTCTATTTCCTCTATATATTTAAGACTTCCAATTTTTTTTATGGTCTCTCCAATAATAGTTTCAAACCTCCTTTTAGGAAATTCTTTTAATATTTTTATTAAATATTCAATAGATTCCTCCGCTTTCAATTCTCCTAAAGCAAAAATCAATTGATTTATTGTATGTTCTAGTTTATGAATCTTTGATTTTTCCTCATTTTTGTCCCTTAAATCCCATAAGTTGCTGTATGATTCTTTTAGAAAATCTAAAATTGGCTTTCTGGCTCCGTCTATTCCCAATTTTCCGCATGTGATTGCAGCCATTTCTCTTCTGCGGAAAGAACCAGTTGACAAATCGTCAAGTATTAATTCAACTACATCTTTTTCCAAGTCATTTATGTTCGATTTCATTATTACACTATATGCTGCCCACATTATACCTTCATCTTCGCTACTTATTAGATCAATTGCCTCTGGCAATGCATCATAGGATGTAGTTCTATCTAGTAACAACAATGATCTCCATTGAAGATTTTTTTTATTAGATTGTAACATTTCCAATAATTGATTTAAGTAGTCATCTAAGTTTTTCATTTTTTCAAGAGCATGTTGAGCCAAATATGACAGACGGTAATTCTCATCATCACAATTATGATTGAGATATTTAATTAGAAGAGGGATAAACAGACGTAATTTCAGCTCACCAATGATAGAGACTATATTTTCAAGCCACTCATCTTCTGTAGAATTGGACTCTAGTATTATCTTAATTTCATTTTCAATAACTTTTTTATCTATCGAATAAATACTATAAGAAGCATAAGTGAATATATAATCATTTCTCTTTTCATAAGACTTATGGAGAAGCTCAAGAAGATCAGGAAGAGATTTATCAATTTTTAAGTAACCAATAAGATAAAGAATACTCCAAGGTGGAAACTCTCCTTTTTCTAAAGAATTTTTAAGATCTTTTATAAGTTTGTCCTCTACAACAGAAGTTTTCATCGATGCTACACAAGAAGTATAGATTTTACGAACTAGTTGCGGACTTTCCTTCTTACTTAAAGCAATCAATGGATCTATAGCTTCATTGATTTGGAATGTTGCAGCTGTTTTTGCTGCCACCATTAAGATTCCCCTTTGATCAAAATCTCTATCATTGAGCTCATTAAGAATTTTAACAATAATTTGAATAGCTTTAGGAGTTCCGATCCTTCCAAGCGCTCGTACTGCCTGCATGCATGAAATCTCATCATTTTTCCAGTTATCGCAGATATTTTTTAATTTTAATATAAGAATTGGTTCTAAATCGTCTAATTGAGAGTTAGAAGCGTATTTCCATAAATCGGCAGCCATAAAAATATTTTCATCAATTAATTTTTTTATGATATTCCTTGCTTTACTTACCTCCAATATTCCAATTGCGTTATAAACAACTTGAAGCCACTTTGTATTTAGTAAATGATCCTCAAATTCCATAATATTTGAGCGATCTCTCCTACAGAGTTCTTCTGATGCTAAATACTCTTGCAAAAGTTGATGATAGAATTCCCAAAATTCATTTTTTTCTCGTAATATACCCGTAGTCAATAGTATTTTCTGAAATTCTGATAATTTTGTTTTTTCAAGTACACTAAAAGTTTTATAGCTTTGCTCTAATAATTCTTCTGCAACATTAGAATTGATTTTTCCAAAATCATCATTTTCTATGGCTAAATATGCTATAAATGAAAAAATCTTAAAAATAATATTTTTAAGTTCTTTTCTATCAACTTTTTGAAGCTCCCATTCAAGCATTCCAGAGACAAATTCTTTCAAGAGCATGCCAATATTTGAAATATTCTTACTATCTCCCCTTTTGTAAACAGCAGCTGTTATGGATAAAAGTAAAGGATTTCTCACCAAATCAAGCAATTCATAAAACTTTAAATCTTCAAAACATTTTTCACCATTTTTTTTAAGGATCTTATTTAGATAATCCTTAATACTCACATCATCTAACTTCATTATTTCAACTACTGGGAGATCGAATATATCTGAGTAAGAATAATATTCGTCGCTTCGTGCACTTACAATGATTTGACTTTCTCTAAACCTCTCTTCTTTTATTAAATCTTGAATATCGCCTATAATATTTTCTCTCTCTATTTTAGATGTCTCGTTTAATCCATCGATCATAATCAATAATTTTCCTGAAATAAGAAGTTGATAATATTTATCAGGACTTATTGATAGAAGATCACAAATATAGCTTTCAAGATCTTCTATATCTCTATTCTTAGAAAAAATATTAACTGCTACAAGAACAGGAAGTCTAGCTCTTTCTCCATCTGTTAAAATTTTTATTGCATTATCGTATGCAAATCTCTCAAGTGAAGTGGTCTTTCCAGCACCTGAATCACCTAGAACAACTAATCGATTATGCTCTTTAAAGAAATCTAAAAGATTCTTTTGTTCTGAAATCGGATCCTTATGATATTCTTTTTTTGTAATATCTCTCCATCCCCTTTTGTAACTTGGCTTTTCCGGAGTTTGGATTTTTCCTTTTTGAGGAATAAATATTTCTTCTAATGGCTTAATTTCTTCTACGATTTTTTCTAAATATGATCCAAAGTATTTAAGATATAAATCTTTATGAGTTTTTTTAAAATATTTTAAAACTTTTTTCTTGAGTACTTGAAACGACAAGTATTTTTTTAATGAGGAAAATTTTTTACTTCCTATATATATTTCGCGCAATTTCAAACTTAATATCTTCTCTTCCTGATCCCAATTATGTAAATAAGTCTCCTTCCCATTACTAGTCAAACAATAAGCGACAGGATTAATACCTGTAGGATATTGTTTATTCAACACATGCGCATAAAGTTGGGTTTCATTAATAAATTCGGCTGTTATTTTTTCTTTTGGGCTCTTTGCCTCTATTATTAATATTGGAATCCCATGAACTACAATTATATAGTCAGGCTTGTATTTCTTTCTTTTCTTCCCTTTTCTAATATAATAGGATTTTATCTCATCCTTAGTTCTAATAAATTCCTTTTTTATTCCTAATAAATTTAGAAGCTGAATAATAAAAAATTGTTCCACATCACTTTCATTTTTTAAATTCTCAATATCACAAAAACTATTTTTATCCATCTTATGAATTTAATATTACTCTTTTTGGCTCTTCTCCCATTTGTGTGGGTAGAACAAATTGATTTAAGAGCAAATGATATATAAAATTACCTCTAGAAGCAACCAAAAAAATTCATTTCTGGAGGTAGATATGAAAGATACTTCTTTTTTCCAGAGGATTCTTCATTTAGGAGATTCCTGGAAAGTGACATCAATGGAGTGCGATGATGAAACAAAGACCATACGCATCAGGGTGGAATTTGTTAGAGGTTTGAAGTTTCCATATCAAATCTGTGTAAATTTGAAGCTTGGCTGCACTAACTTTTTGAATTCACAAAAGATGATCTCAAAATTCCCCTCATTCTTGGCCTTAGATTAGCAATTTTACAGCCAAAAACGCCGCTCTAAGAATAAGAATTCCGATGTTAACTATAAATTCATAGAATCAGCATACATCTAAAATCCGAGGAACCAGATAGAAAGGAACGGAGGTTAATTTATATATATTCCCCCGGTAAAAATCATCCAGATCTTTAAGATTAATAAATTCCTCACTGATTTGGACAACGGGAATATTATTCAAGATACTTGAGTCTTTATGATGGTGTTTGTCAAAGGGAAAAAATAAGTAATGTGTCCCCCGAATTTAAAAGATTGAATTCTTAAAGCATTTATCTTATATTTCTTATAAGAAGAAAATTAAATATTATGGTCCCTATGAATCCTTCCGTTAATAGAAATAGTGAAAAACTATTTGAGGATTTAAGGAGGGAAATGCTATCAAGGAAATACAGCCCAAAGACAATCAAAACCTACATTCATTACAATAAAGATTTTATTAATCTTACTCGAAGGGAACCGATCTCAGATATATACAGGAGCTATTAGGACACAAGAGCAGTAAAACCACAGAAATCCATATACATGTGAGTAATAGGGATTTAAAGAAGATAAAAAGTCCATTAGACAATATAAAAGTAGTTAAGGGGAATTTATGAAGAAAAAATTTATTCTATGATAAGGATGCATATGCAATACTGTCGGATATAAACAAGTTAGGCAACATTTTAAAAGATAGATGTTTAAACAACAAAAGTTAGGAGGTCAGTGCTATGAAAAAAAGGCCAGTGAATCTTGAAAGAAGCGATGCTAACATTGCTGAACAATATTCCAATATTTATGAAGGACTACAAAAAGATGCTGCTCAGAATTCGTGGGATGCACGTACCACTAAAAAAGGTAAGGATTGGATGTTGCTTTTCAAATATATTCATGAACGGGAGATTTTGGTTATTGAAGATTTCGGCACAACAGGAATGGATTCAGAAAAGTGGCTTGCTTATCAGAGTTTGTGGGATACTTCAAAAATTGATGAAGAAACTCTTGGTGCAAGAGGACAAGGAAAGTTTTTGTTTCATTATTTTTCTAAAGATAAGACTGTTTTGACAGAAACAATTGATGGGTATGGGACTTACAAATTCTCTTATGGAACAGCTGAGGAATGGGATGATGAAACCAAAAAACTTCAAGATTTTATTCCAGGAGCATCTTCACTGGGCCATCAGGGAACGCGTATATGGATAATGAACATCAAGCCAGAATTTAAAGATCAACTACTTGATTACAGACTATTTATGAAATACATAGTCTCCACATGGTGGGAAATTATACGAAACTATGGAGTTCCCTTTATTGTTAATTTTGATGGGGTAGAAAGACAGGTAAATTCACTTGACTTACCTGGGGTTCAAAAAAAGAAACATTTTCAGAATGAAAGAATAAAAAATCTTGGGAAAATCCGCAATTTAGTTTTGCGATATTGTAAAGAAGACGTTCCCGAAGAATTTAGAGGAATTGCCATACAAAGAGGTGGTATGACTATTCTAAGGCTTCCGATCAGTGCAGAGGAGTCTATAAAAAACAGAATTTATGGTTATTGCAATTTTGACGATGATTTAGAAGGGGAACTCAAAAAGTGTGAAATGCCAAATCACTTTGGTTTTTTCAATAGAAAAGCGTGGAACCACGCCAGAGAGTATGTTAGAAGAAAAATAGATGATTTTCTACTTGAGATAACGCCAAAAAAAGGAAAGAAAGTAGAAATTGCACAAAATATTCTTGATCAAGCAGTAAGACTTGTAAATGACTTAGTGAGAGAATATGCTCCAGAATTACTTACCGGACCACCGGCAGAAGGTGGAAAAAGAAGAAAACCTATGGAACCAGTTGAATCAAGAGAGGTAACTCCCGTACGTATCGACCTATTCAGGCCTAACCAACGTAAATTTGAATATAATGAGACCCTTCTTATAGACTGTGAAATTGCAAACGATACAAGCAGTGAGAAGAATTTGCTTTTTAAACTCAATATCACACACGCTAATGGTACTGAAAAGCATAAATCCAGATATACTCTGCGCATACCTCCAGAGAGTAGAAAAAAGATAGATATTCAACTAATTGACTTTGATGAAGAAAAGGATAATCCTGGTAAATATATTTCAGAAGGAATTCTTTTTGACAAGGATACGAATGAACAACTTCAAAAGAGAAAATTTGAATTTTACCTACATGAAGAACCGCCTAAGAAAGGTAAGGCGTTTGTGGCAAAATTTGATTTTCTTTTTGGCAAAAAACCTGATGGCACTTTGCAATATTTTGCAAAATGGAAAAATCTTCCGATAAATGAAAAAGGAACTGTATGGGTAGTATGGGATTATTCTGAATTTGTTAGATTAAGAGAACTTGCTGGAACAAAAAAAGCAAAAAACAGAGAAATTCTTCTCTACTGCGCTCGTTGTGGCTTTGATGAAGTTCTTCGGAAATTACTTGAATTACGATACGTAGATAATACACTAGATCCTGATAAAATTAAAGAAGTTAAAAATTTATGTGATGAAATGTTGTATGAGGCATCTTTAAGAACATCATAGGTGGAATATGGTCGTAAGGAAGAAAAAAATAAAAGTCGATGGTAAAGAGATAGAAGTTGACGCTTTCGATACATCACTAATTCCGGGCAGTGGGAAAGAGGAAAAAGCAATAGAATACCTTTTGAAAGAAGAAGAAATAGAAAACGAAATTAAAAATGTGGTAGAGAAAATTAAAAAGATATCTGAAAGACACCCCAATATGCACAAGAACACTTTATATTACTACGAAGTTGGAAAAGTGCTCCAATTCGTAGACAAAAAGAAATTTACTAATGAAAGAGGAAAAATATGGCAACGTCTTGCTTATGATCTTGAACCAGAAATTTTTGGTGAGAAAAAGAAGAATTCTACTGAGGCAAAACGGTATCCTGAATTTATGTATCTCTTAGCAAAAGTGGATAAAAAGTATTTAAGCAAGGTGAGTTGGGATCAATGGTATGAAATATTAAAATTCAAAGATATCTACAAATACGAGAATTTTTTGGTACAAGTTTTGTCTGAGTGTACATATAATAATTTGTCAGGCATCCCATTGCGCAACAAAATTAAAAAGTTAAGAAAACTTACGAAGCGCCGCAAATGAAAAACAAAATCAACATCTCTGGACAAAACGATCGCCTAACACAGCATAAAAGGTTTGTGCCTTACGGCACTCACCCAAATTTTTGCTTAGCAAAAACTTCTTTTATGCTCTGAACGTTAGGCGAAATCCCCAAGTTATTATGGTGATAGGAATATAGATATAAATAAAGTAAAAGAAGTCTTAAAAAGAGTCGCAACCTCACTTCCAGCAGGTATCCCTTATATTGGAAGTGTATATAGTCAATATCTTTCTCAATTAAGTCCCAAGGAACAAATTGAGTTTTATGAAGTATTAGTTGAAATAATGAGAACATCGGAGGATCAAATTAATATTTTAAGAGACGATTTACAAAATATTGAAGAAATTTGAGGTTTGGCTGAACTAACTTTTTGAATTCCCAGAAGATGATCTCAAAATTCCCCTCATTCTTGGCTTCAGATCAGCAATTTTACAGCCAAAAAAGGCCGCTCTAAGAATAAGAATTCCGATGTTAACTATAAATTCATACGATCAGCATAAATCTAAAATCCGAGGAACCAGATAGAACCGCACTCCATCTTCCATAAATCCTAACTGCCGATCATGCAGGAAAGTCGATCACCCGATTCTTCCAGGCGGGTTGGAAATCTATCCATTTACTGAAGTCACTCAGTATCTATCTTGATTCTTGAAAGACATATCAAATCCTTGAGAAGGGAACACCTAATCGTTCTTAAAAAGTCTTGCGATTGCAGTCCACTTGAGTTGAAATTTTTTTCTATTTACATTATATTTCCAACAAAAGACAAAATTGTCCATTTTTGGAAATAAAATGATTTGGCCGATCTTAAAAGAGAAGGCGAAAGAACAAGGGTTGCCTCTTAGTACAGTTGTTGAGGAAGTCCTTCACCTAGTTGTGCTGGATGTTCTTTTTGCTATGACGGGCAGCCAATCCGTCTGTTTTCAAGGCGGAACGAGCATTCATCTTCTTTATGGAGGATATCGTTATTCGGAGGATTTAGTCTAAGAGTAAATTTGAAGTTTGGCTGCACTAACTTTTTGAATATACAAAAGATGATCTCAAAATTACCCTCATTCTTGGCTTAAATCATCAATTTTACAGCCAAAAACGCCGCTCTAAGAATATGAATTCCGATGTTAACTATAAATTCGTACGATCAGCATACATCTAAAATCCGAGGAACCAGATAGAAAGGAATGGAGGTTAATTTATATATATTTCCCCATATTTTGACTTTCTCTGTTTTTAGTTGGCCACTGTATATCCGTACAAGCCGGTGATTTTTTACTCTGTCGGCAAAACTATAAAGAGATCTTAACCTTCCTGCTCTGCCAGATTTTACTTCTATTCCTAAAATTCTTCCACTTGCTTGAAAACAGAAATCAACTTCTGCAGTACCTTCTTGCTTTCCCTTTGCCCAATACAAAAGGACAGGAATATGATTTGTAAACTGCGCAAGAATATTTTGTCCTACAACCTGTTCTGCGATTCTTCCCTGGTAAAAATCATCAAGATCTTTAAGATTAATAAATTCCTCTTGGACACCCATTCGATGATTCACAAGTCCAACATCAAGGAAGAGAAGTTTCTTAGGTCTTTTTCTCTGCCCAATTAAAGGGACTTCTTCTGATTTTGTTGCTTGAACCTGATAAACCAACATGACCTTCTCCAGAATATCAAATGCTGCGCTCATTTCTCTGCTTCTGAAATTCGATTCGCCAAATTTTTCATAGGTGACGGTCATCCCTGCAAACAGAGGAGCATGCTCAATTACATAGTTCAGATACTTCGAGTTGGCCAGGGATGAGTATTTATAAACGTCTTCCGAATAACTTGTGAAAAGCGAAGAATAAACGGATTTAAGGCTGTCTATACTCTGATTTTCAATATATACTTTTACGACCTCAGGCATCCCCCCAATCATTGTGTATTCATAAAAATGCCTCAACCCTTCATGATGAATGGCGTCAGGAATTTTTTCCTTTAAAGAAATGGACTTTAAAAAATTTAAAAGCTCGGTCTCTTTTTGTGCTTCTAAATACTCAAAAAAATCAAGAGGATAAACATAGGCATATTCTATCCTTCCAACGGGAAGCGCAAATCCTTCTCTTTCAATCTTTGCCTGGAATAATGAGCCGGCAGCGATGACGTGAAGATTTGGCTTCTCCTCATAAAAATATCTTAAAAGCTTCATTAAAGATGGAGAGTTCTGAATTTCATCAATAAAAACTAAAGTTTTACCGGGTGCAATCTTCTGATGAAATTTAATTTGGATAATCTTTTCAAAGTCATAGAGGGAAATTTCCTCTCTGAATAATCGTAAGTGTTCGATATTATCCAGGTTCAAATGTATTAAATTTTTAAAATATTTCTTCCCGAACATTAAAACTGCTGAAGTTTTTCCTACTTGACGTGCTCCTCTTAATACTAAAGGTTTTCTCCCTTTTTTATCTTTCCATTCGATCAGATAATCAATAATTTTTCTCGGAAACATCCCTCCTCCTTTGTTAGATACACATACATATATTTATGCTATTTTATTTCAAATAATATCTAAAGTTAGTGCTAATATAATACACATACTGCATAATGTCAATATATATTTAAGAAATATTTAGGTTAAGGCAGTATAATAAGGATTCAAAGTTGTGGAATCAAAAAATAGAAGCAGCATATGTCATCAATGGAAGTATCAGGCCTTATTTTTAATATTAATAAATTCCTCAGTGATTTGGACAACAGGAATCTTATTCAAGATACTTGAGTGTTTATAATGGAGTTTGTCAAAGGAGTAAAATAAGTAATGTGTCCCCCGAATTTAAAACATTGAATTCTTAAAGAATTTATCTTATATTTCTTATGAGCTGATGGACTATCTACTAAAGCACCCAGGACTGAAGGAGAAAGGCATTCCGGCATTTCTGGGTAAGCTGGAATATTGGGATGCCTTAGGGTCTGCCGTAGAGGATTATGCCGGCAAGAATGCCAAAGAGGCGGATACGCTTATAAAACGTTATCAGAAGTTTGCTGAGGAATGGATCACACCTCGGTTCTAAAGAGGAGTAAAAACACGAACCAAAAATTAAGAACACTTTTTATTATTTTTATTACAGCGATCGTTCTGACAGCTCCGGTCTCCGCTCAATCGTTGAAAAACATCTACGCTGCCGGCAGCGCTCTGTTTGTTGCGGAGATGACCATTGACGAATCCAGCCTTCCTAAGGGTGAATTATTCGAAAGTATCGTTGACATCGCCATCGATGAGGATGGAAACATTTATCTGTGCGATATTAGAGCTTGCAACATCAAGAAATTTTCCGAGGAAGGAAAATTTGTAAAAGTCATCGGGAGAAAAGGCCAAGGGCCGGGCGAATTTAGCTTGCCTTCAGGAATAGTCATTACCAGAAAATGCCTCATTATTTACGATATAGGAAACCGGCGTCTGTGTTCTCTGACGACTGACGGGGAATATGTTAAAAGTATCGGGATTCGATCAAGCGAGGGCGTGCCAAGGAATATGCGGGCTCATCCCATGGGTGATGTAATCATAGAAGGGGAGATCAATCATTACCGTGAACCGGACAAACCTCAAGACTGCGTCATACAGATCTTTTCCCAGGAACTTGAGCTAAAAAAAACGATCTTCACGCATAAGGTACTAAGAAACAAGTTCCGGACGATCAAAGGAATTTTTTCCAACATCATTCAGCCTTTCTCGCCTGATGTATATTGGTCTGTGGCTCCGGATGGAAAGGTCATCATCGGCATTGCTGAAGATTATACGATTGCGGTTCATGATGCTGGAAAAGGGCTTCTTTCTTCGTTCAAGCATTCTTACAAGCCTGTTAAAGTAACGAATCAGGACAAGGAAAAATTTTTCTCCGGCCTTACCTATTCCACTTCCGGAGGAGGGACAACCGGAGTTCCGGAAGAGATCAAAAAGATGACGGAATTTCCCAGGACTAAGCCTGCATTTAATGGGTTGTTTGTGGATTACGAAGGCAACATCCTGGTACACACAGTCAGAAAAGATACGCTGGGCTCAACTCCTGAGTGTGATGCCTTTGACCCGGAAGGTACATTCATTGGAACTGTAAAGATGGAAGGTATAAAATCTTTTCCTAATAGACTTATTATAGGCAAAAGATGTCTCTGGATTCTTGTATGGGATGAAGATGGCCGTGCTCGGGCCGTAAAATATCATATTGCCCAGGGGAAATAACGGGTGAAAAACTTATTTTCATAAAGCAGAAAATGTAAATTTGAAGCTTGGCTGCACTAACTTTTTGAATTCCCAGAAGATGATCTCAAAATTCCCCCCTAAGAATAAGAATTCCGATGTTAACTATAAATTCATACGATCAGCATAACAAGCGCAGAAAAATTTGAAGTTAATAGAAAAAATTAGCCCTCAAAGCTAACAGAAAAAGCGGCTTGCTGAAATACGATAAAATAGATTATCTCTTTTTTTCAGTATGTTATTTTCATGAGTGATTTGGACAACTGGAATGTTGTTCAAGATACTTGAGTGTTTATAATGATGTCTGGCGATAGGATCATCTTTCAGTTTGGCTTCGAAAAAACACCAGGGAGAGTTGTTTTTTGTTATTAAAAAATCAGTTTCTTTTCCATCTTTTGTCCTAACATAGAAAAGCTCAAAATCAGCTATTCCATTATCATTCCAGAGTTCAAGCATTATTTTAAGTTCTAATGCAACATAGTTCTCAAAACGTTTTGCGGAATCCTTACAACGTGACCAGTCATAAAAATAGCATTTTTTTTCTTTTTTTATCGATCTTGCGATTTTCTGGCTGTATGGAGGAACAAGAAAAATGACATATGTGAGCTGCATGGCTGAAATAGCATTTTTTATTGCTGTGTAACTTACACCAATGTCCTCTTTTAATGCATTCATTGAGAGAGGGGAGCCTACTCTTTCAGGCATTGACTGAATCAATGTTGCAATATTTTCTAATTCTATTATTCTTGTTAAGTCTCGTACATCTTCTCTGATTAACTGATCGACCATATCACGCTGCCAGCGCAGATGAAAATTATCACTCGCTTTTATAAAAGGCTCTGGAAAACCGCTGTAGTTTAATAGTTGGTCCATTGTATCCTGTTCGTAATTTACTGTGCTTATTTTTTTTTCAATGAATTCTACAGCTTTTTCTTCTTTGGTTATCAGTGTTATTGATTTATTTGCGGCTTCAGATAGAGCTAGCGGGAATAATTTAAATAAAAAGTAACGCCCAGCCAGGGAATCTCCGGATTTTCTGAACCAATCCAATCTGGCACTTCCTGTGATTATAAAGCGGCAGTAATTTTCAAATTTGTCAAAATAATCCTTTAAAATGTTTTTCCATTTGGGCATTTTGTGGATTTCATCCAAACAGATCCATGGTAAATTCTTTCCTATTTTCGAATCGTACAGAGCTGTCTCAAAAAAATAAGGTTCCCTTTTATATTTGTCCTTGATTTCCCGTAAATCCCAGTTGAAGTATAATTTCCCCAAATTCCGACTATCAAGAAAATTTCTGGCAATTGTTGTTTTTCCAACCTGTCTTGGTCCTGAAATAAAGCGCATTTGCCTTCCAAATATTTCATTAAAGCAAATTGTCTGTAAATGTCTGTTGATCATGTGACTATTTTAACTCAATAAATAAAAAAGTCAAGACTTTTTTTACTGTATAGATAAAATAGTCGTAAAATCAGATATATAAATCAAAACAAACCAGTTGCTTGAAATTTGCTTAATATAAAAATCTTTTAAGAAATATTTAGATTAAGGCAGTATAATGAGGATTCAAAGTTGTGGAATCAAGAGATAGAAGTAGAATATGTCATCAATAGAAGTATCAGGCCTTACGCGTTTTTACATATATCCTAATAAGAATAATGGTCGTTTAATTCCTTCAATTTTATTCGAATGAGATATCCCTTTAAAAAGCACGATTAATATATGCATTTTGTCAAATGATTGAACGAAATGATATACATTTTGTAAAACAATTAATCAAATTGTAAATTTGAAGCTTGGCTGGACTAACTTTTTGAGTTCCCAGAAGATGATCTCAAAATTCCCCTCATTGATAATAAGGCTGCCACTTTCAAATCTTCATGATGCATGGGGAAGGGCACTGGAAAAGAGTTTAAAAGAGGGATAAGAATATGTGTGGAATCTTCGGTGTATTTGGATATAAAGAAGCTGCCTCAATAACATACCTGGGACTTTATGCGCTCCAGCACAGAGGTGAAGAGAGTGCCGGTATAGTCGCATACGACGGTAAAAGGATACGAAGGCATCTTGGCATGGGTTTAGTCAGCGATGTGTTTGATGAGAGCTTGATTCGTTCACTACATGGAGATATTGCTGTAGGACATGTACGTTACTCTACATCAGGTTTAAGTACGTTAGATAATATCCAGATCTTCCTGGTGAAGTATAAAGGAACATACATAGCAATAGCCCACAACAGGAATTTGACCAATGTGGCGCAACTTCGCAATGCTATGGAAGAGGAGGGTGCTATATTTCAGGCTACAACAGATTCCGAGATTATTGCACATCTGCTTGCCCATTCTGATGGCGATGATTATGAGGCTAAGGTCTTGAAATCACTATCTCGATTAGAAGGTTCTTATGCCCTTGAGGGTAAGTTGCCCGCCTCTTATCTTCCCGTGTTTCTATGGTATTGATTTTTCGACTAAGAAGGAACTGATTGCATCGAATCATTCAGTAAAATGGATTAGAGATTTTATCGGATTGGACAGCATGCAGTATCTGAGCCTTAAAGGTATGCTTAAGGCAATGTTTTTTGCCTGAAAAAGAATTCTGCACGGCATGTTTTTCTGGGCAGTACCCAACAAAACTTCCTAAAAAATTCTCGAAGAATATGTTAGGCTGAATTATTCACGTTATGAATAATTCTTTTTCACTTATGACAAGCCTTTATAAACCCATAAAATAATGGGGCAGGATTTCCAAATCTTGATTTAAATTCGGGATGACTTTGTGTGGCAATAAAATATTTATACTCAGGCAGCTCGATAAATTCCATTAATTTTTCTCCATCTTCTCTGATATGATAACCTGAAAATACAATCCCTTTTTCCTTAATTTTATCAATAAATTCTGGATTGACTTCATATCTATGCCTGTGTCTCTCTAATATAATTGTCTTATCATCTTCGAGCCTGCCCAGTCTAAATGATTGTTCTTTATTCTTCTTTAATTTATCTAATCTCTCTGAATCTTCTTTTATTCTGCCAGTCTCTCTGTATAACTTCAGAACTCTTGAATTTTTTTCTAACATTGCTGCATAAGCTCCCAAGCGCATGGTTCCCCCATATTTACTTTCCTCAATAAACTTTTTCTGTGAAGGAAGAATATCAATGACCGGAAACTCAGTGCCCTTATTGACTTCTGTTGTATGGGCCTTTTTCATTCCACAAACGTTTCTTGCAAATTCAACCACTGCCAGCTGCAAACCGAAACACAAGCCGAGAAATGGAATATTATTTTCTCTGGCAAACTCAATTGCTTTAATTTTTCCTTCGACACCAGAAGTCCCAAATCCGCCTGGAACAATAATACCAGAATAGTCTTTTAATGTTTCAAGTTCTTTAGAATCTTTCTCAAATTTCTTCGCATCAATCCATTCGATTTCAACACCTAAATTAAATATAACACCTGCGTGCTTTAATGCTTCATTCACAGAAAGATAAGAATCTGTAAGCTGGAAATCTCCAATATCAACATATTTTCCAACCATGACGATTCTAATTTTTTTATTAGGATTTACAGTCCTTTCAACATAATTGCTCCATTCTGTGAGGTCGCTATCTTGTTTTGGCTCTATATGAAATTCTTTTAAAATTTTCAGACCAAACTGCTCTTTCTCCAGATCAAGGGGGATTCTGTATACAGTATCAATATCGGGTTCTGAAATAACATGATCTAGGCCAATATTTGCATATGTTTCTATCTTTTTTTTTCTAACATCATCAAGTGCAGCCTTTGACCTACAGATAATAAAATCAGGAAAGATTCCATTTTCAGATAGCATCCTTATAGCCTGCTGTGTTGGTTTGGTTTTCATCTCTTCTATATGTGAGGGGACAGGTAAATATGTTACTAAAACATAGATTATGTTTCTCTCTCCAATCTCTCTTTCAAGGCTTTTTACAGCAAAGAGAAAGGGAATATTCTCAAGATCCCCGATAGTTCCGCCAATTTCAACCAAACAAAAATCAAAACCTTGAGAAACTGTAACTATTCTGTGCTTAATCTCATCGGTTATATGAGGAATAAGCTGAACTGTTTTACCTAAATATTCACCTTTTCTTTCTCTGTCAATAACAGTTTTATAGATCTGACCTGTTGTTAAGTTATTCTTTCTCTGGATGTCAATATTAAGAAATCTTTCATAGGTTCCTAAATCTTGGTCAATCTCTCCTCCATCATCAGTTACCCATACTTCACCATGTTCTGTAGGTCTTAACGTTCCTGCATCATAATTGATGTAAGGATCGATCTTGATAAAGGTTACTTTATAGCCGTATTCCTTTAGAATCTTCCCGATAGAAGCTGTTGTAACACCTTTCCCCACTCCGGAAATAACGCCGCCTGCTATAACAATAAATTTACTCATCGGTGCAACTAATTTATAATTTTTATTAATAAACAATTTACTTTAAGCAGCATATATTTGTCAACGATTGGATGCAGTAATTCGAGTATAGGTCATCGCAAGAATTGATAGCTAAGTAGGAAAAAAGAAGAAAAAAAGTAGATAAATTTGAGTCAAAATCAGATAGAGCGAATCTGCGTTTCAGAGAATTCATAGAGGATTTACTTAAGAAATAGAGGAGTGTATTTGTATATGAAATTCTGTTACAATATTTGTGAGCATTTGACTATAAACTTTTAAATTAAAAGTGAGGTGAGATATGAAAGGGAGAGATTATCTACGTAAGGGATTAGTAACCGTAGTTAGTTTATTTATTCTTAACCTGTGTGTTGGAGTTTTTCCTTCCTTGGCAGATGAAGGTATGTGGACATTTGATAATCCACCCATCAAACAGCTTAAAGAGCGCTACGGCTTCACGCCTACAAAGGAATGGCTGGATCACGTACGTCTGTCCAGTGTCCGTTTCATGGATGGGGGTTCTGGTTCTTTTGTCAGTCCCAATGGGCTGGTGATGACCAATCATCATGTTGGAGTTGGGCAATTGCAGAAGATTTCCACTTCTGAGAGAGACTATGTTACGACAGGCTTTTACGCAAAAACTCAAATAGAAGAACTAAAATGCCCGGATCTAGAAGTAAACGTTCTCATTTCTGTAGAAGATGTAACAGTGCAGGTAAAAGCAGCAGTCAAAAAGGGCATGAATGAAGAAAAGGCTTTGAAAGCCCGGAAGGCCGCTATAGCAAAGATCGAGAAAGAAAGTTTAGAAAAAACAGGACTCCGATCTAATGTAATTAATCTATACCATGGCGGTGAGTACTGGCTGTATTGTTACAAGAAATACACCGATTTGCGTATGGTTTTTGCTCCTGAAAGACAGGCAGCTTATTTTGGTGGTGACTTCGACAATTTTACTTACCCACGCTACGACCTTGATGTAACTTTCTTCAGGGTTTATGAGAATGGCAAGCCCGTTAATTCCAATCACTATCTCAAGTGGAATGCAGAAGGAGCAAAAAAAGATGAACTTGTATTTGTTTCTGGGAATCCCGGTTCATCTGATCGTCTTTTTCCTTACTCTCAATTGGAATATCTGCGTGATTTTCAGTATCCACTCATATTGAAATACATCAAAAAACGAATTGAAATTCTACACGAGTATGAAAAAAAAGGGCCGGAACAGCAGAGAAGAGCTTTGATATCCATATTCGGTTTAGAGAATGCCAAGAAAGCGATGTCCGGGGAATACCAGGGGCTGCTTGATAAGAAATTGATGGAAAAACAGAAGAAAGATGAAGAAGCCTTCCGCAAACTTGTGGCTAGCAATCCAGACTTAGAAAAGGAATATGGAGATGGATGGGACACAATTGCTAAGGTAATTCAGAAACAGAAACAAGTGGCGAAGGAACGTTTTTACGGTCGTATCAGCGCTTCACGTCTGACAGGGATTGCTTCGACAATTGTTTTTTATGTTTCAGAGATTGAGAAACCAGATTCAGAGCGGCTTGACGGGTATCACGACTCTGGCCTTGATGGTTTGAGATTTCGTCTGTTTTCTCCAGCGCCCATTTATCTTGATATGGAGGAGGCTAACCTGGCAGGCACATTACAGTTGTCGTTGGAAGAATTGGGTTCGGATAATCCTTTCATTAAAATGGTGTTGAACGGTCGTTCTCCAGAAGATGTAGCTAAAGAATTAATTCAAGGGACTAAACTCACAGATGTAAGTTTTCGTAAATCTTTGATAAAGGGCGGCAAAAAAGCAGTGAAAGAATGCAGCGATCCTTTCATTGTTTTAGCTAATAAACTCGAACCCATGATAAGAAAAGATATAGAATGGAGTAAGAAGAACATCGAGAGCGTTTTTACCCCTGCTGCCGAGAAAATTGCCAAGGCACGCTTTGCTGTTTACGGAAAAGATGTTTACCCTGACGCAACTTTTACCTTGCGGTTATCTTACGGAGCTGTCAAAGAATACTCGATGAACGGGACAAAAGCTCCCTGTAAAACGACATTGTACGGTTTATTTGATCGTGCCTTGAGTTTTAATAGGGAAAGGGACTACGATTTACCCGACCGTTTCTGGGAACGAAAAGACAAATTGGATCTCTCAACTCCTGTAAATTTTGTTTCTACCTGCGATATTATAGGTGGAAATTCAGGGTCACCGGTCATCAATAAAAAAGCTGAAGTGATAGGCTTGATTTTTGACGGCAATATAGAAAGCCTTCCGGGACGGTTCGTGTATGATGAGGCGAAGAATCGTGCGGTTGCCGTTCATACTGGATATATCACAGAGGCATTACGCAAACTCTACGATGCAGATACTATAGTTAATGAGCTTGAAGGAAGATAAGCTCTTGCTCCCAACATTATTTATGAATAATCCAGGTGGACGTGGGTTATTCACGAGCCAAGCTTGCCGCAGATGCAAGGCGCAGCACATGGTTAATTAGTGTTTCTTTAATATTGCAATTACAGAATAAACGATGGCTAAAATTGCAGCCAGTTGAACGAAATGTATCCGGTTGTTGAATATAAGATAAGAGCATAGAACAGGATAAATGATTGCAGCAGAATATTGAACAGGCCCCACCAGCATCATCACTCCCTTTTTGTAGGCCACTTGAAGGCTTATGAAGGCAGTGAGTGAAAAAAGCAAATATAAATACAGATACGGTGAATAAAAGTAAGATGCAACATGAAATCCTCTTAAGGAAATAAGAACTTTCATTGTCACGATTATCATGCCTGTGGAAATCCCTGAAACAGCGGCATAAATAATAGTTTTTATTCTTTTTGAGATTGAATTAATAAAAACGGCGGCAAAAAGAAAAAACGGGAGTAACGCCATAATTGTTAATAATGAAATATTGGCAGTCATTCCACTTTCTTGATTTTCATAAAGGTTTAGGAAAATTATGGAGATGAAAATCAAAGTCGAATAGATGAAATCCGAACTGTAGAGTTTTTCTTTAAGTACTGCATGAGAAAGAAATACCATGAAGACAACTCCCCATCCGGCCATGGATGATACAATATGAGGGCCCAAATAGCTGAGTGCAATTGTGTTTGGCACGATGTAAATATTTATCAGTAAAAATCCCGAGATCCACGAAAAAAGATTCCTATAATATGTTTTGTCTTTTTCTCCTTTATGCCCGATCCAGGCAATCCCTTTTTTCATAAGGACAAAACCGGTGGAAAGCACGGTATAAGCCAAAATTGTCAGGAGTATACTAAAGCATCTTGTCATGGGTTTATTATTTCCTAAGCTGCTGACTCATGGCATGAAAACAGCACGCGTAGTTCAGTCCCGAAATCGAGTCGGGTAACTAAAAAATATTCTTTCTAGGTGGATATTCGATTAGCTCAAACTACTTGAGTTCTGCCAGAGCTTTTGCAGCATCCGGATAATCAGGTTTCAGTTCCAGGGCTTTCTTGAAAGCTTCCTTTGCTTTGTCATTTAAGCCTTTTTTCTGGTAAGCTGCTCCAAGCTGATAATAGGACTCAGGAAAAGGCTCCTTATTACAAGCAAATTCAAGGTCTTTAATGGCACCATCAAGGTCTCCTCCAAATCCCGGAGGAGCCATTAAACGTCCCATACCGCGGCCGAAATGAGCCATAGCATTATCAGGGTCAAGTTTTAAGGCTTTCTCGTAAGCCTGCATGGCGCCCATCCCGTACTTCATCATGTTCATCGGATTTCCTTGAGCCATGCTGCCCATGATGTTGCCCTTCCAAGCATAAAGATCGGCATTATTGGGGTTTTTGGCAAGCACGGAGTCCGCCATTTCCAGGGCCTCTGAATATTTCTCTTCATCAAACAACTTTTTAATTTGTTCTAATGAATCATCTTCGGTAAGATTATTAGACTTTCCCTCAGGTTTTACTGGAGGCGATGGCATGTTGGTGAATGAGGGAAACTTATCTCCCATTATCTGGGGGAGCATCTTAAAAAGAACTGGAAGCATGTCCTGGAGGAAGGAAGTTTTCTTCTCTTCTAAAGGGAAAAGTTCAACTCTTACATTTTCTCCCTCGATAATCAAAATACCCAAAGGAATTGTCTTGGCTCCCATGCCTCCGCCGTATCCCATCATCATTCCTCCGGCTCCAAACCCGAAAGAAATTTTGGCAAAAGGGACAACGTAAGTATCTTCTGAGCGAATTGGTTTGCCGATTATTGAGTTTACTTTCAGGGTCGAGAGCATCTTATCAAGATGTGAAAAGGATTCTTCAAGCGGGGATTTGGATTTAGACCAGACTAAACTTGATGAGAGTAAAAGCACTGCCAATGAAATTGTAAAAAAGTATTTTGTCTTCATGGCATCCTCCTTATTTCCTCGGGACCTTTCCCACAGGTATGAATTTTGTTCCTGCCTTGCTGATGACGACAAATCCCAGAGGTTTGGCTTCTCCACCCATACCGAATCCGTAGCCTCCCATCTGCTTATTTTCACCTTGACTTGGGCCTCCGCCGCCTCCTCCATATCCAACATCGATCATCATGATGGGGATGATTTTCACTTTGCCTACTTTTATAGGATCCCCGACAACATGTTTCACATGAAGGTTATTGGGTAGGCGAGAAGTCATAGCCTTGAGAAGCATGGATACAGGAGATACTGTCACAGCCTGAGCTTTTGGTTTCTCTTTAGTGGGAGCTTGGCTGAAAGCCAGCGAAACGACCATTAACCCTGTTACTAAAAATACAAACAGTCTTCCTCTCAATTTAACACCTCCTTCTTAAATTTATAAATAAATTACACCTTTAATGTTTATTACGAAAAAACTCATAAAAAGGTTTTTTGCATCACAATAATGATGAAAATGAATTTAAACATTTATAGTCAACAATAAGAATTTGATCCTTTTTATCTAAAATCAATCCCCGTTACAAGCTGTAACATTCACAATTACTAATATTATATAAATATTATAGCGAAGATTTGTAACTAATTAAAGATAAATGAGAATTTATCTTTAAAAGTATGTGCCCAGTGCTTCGTCACCACATTAATGTTAGGGTGAGGTGGGTCGGCTCGACTCGTGAATAATCCAGGATAATAGGAGGGTACAATGAAAAATAAGATTATGGAATTTGTCATAGCATGTACTGTCACTCTGCGGGAATCCTCGCTGCGGGTTTGGCCACGGCTCTGGATCACAGCCGCCATTTCTGGCAAAAAATGCTGAACTGGGAAAGTACGAAGTGAGGGAGGCTACTTCAGCCAGTGAGGTTTTTTGATCCCTAATCTCTCGAGATGGGTTAAAAGCGATCTTCCAATATTCGAGATGTTGGGAGGCCCCCAACCCGGGAGTGAAACCAGGTTCGGGAAATCAGGTAATGTGACTAAATCCTCCAAGGCTGGAACATCGGGGATATTGACAAAATCCATCAGCTCAGGGGCATAGAAAACATTGGGGATGTCTGTTCCCAGAAGCGGCGTGAGGGTCCCCCCGTCTCCCTCGGTAAAACTCAGCCGCCATACATTGTTGTCATAGTAAAAATCCTTTTCTTGGCATTGAACCGCAACATATATGCGTGGCAAAACTTTCAAGCCGGATCGGAAAGACAGATTTATGTCCTGATAGGCACCCGGAGCAATGTCTGCCGCATTTTGTTCAGCCAGTTTTATTTTCTCCTTTTTGAGGGTCGGATCCCTGGGGTCGGCCTTATAAGCAACGACCTTAACCTTTGTGGCCGAGACCTCTCCCAAGTTGTACACCTGTAAATTCAAGTTTACTTTCTGGCCTGATACGAGTCTGTCAGGTAAATGCTGAATGCGATTGGCAGCCAGAACAATATCGGGTTTCGAATGATTCAGATCTGTCTCCGAAATTCCGGCCAACCTGTCAGCTTCGGCCTGGCTGACTGCCACAATCGGCACTTGGGAAAAGCTTTGCTCGACCACCAGGCGGATATCCGTCATCATGATGTAATCCGCATGGTTCAACCCTTCAACTGCGACCTTGACTTGGTTGAACCCGATTTCAGTCGGGCTGCAGACCACCAGTTCCGCTGGAACTTTAAACACAAAGGTCCCTTCGGGGATATTATTCTCGATCGCTCCCACCCTGACGCCGTTAAAGGATATATAGGTATTGTGAGGGAGGTAATTGCTCCGCGGCCACTTCAGGGAGAAATTTACCTCCAGCCAGGCGTTCAACACTTTACCGCCTATTGAGGGCATAGTCACTGACTCTCCCCAGGTTTCGCCATCATCTTGACTGGCTATCACATACTTCAAGTCAGCCGCGCCCGATATGTTACTATGATAACTTACCCAGAGAGTTGACTCATCAGCTCCAACCAATGGGTATTCGGAATACGCCTCATCATTGGTCAGTTGTTTTGGAGGAGTCCAAGTCATCCCTTTATCCATGCTTTTGACAAATAAGATTTCGCTCTGCTGTCCTTCTCCTTCGCGCCAGACGGCATAGAGATGGTTTTTTGGGCTGCAGGTGATTTGTGGTTCCCCGCATGATGCATGGCTTTGAGAAAGAACCCGGAAGGTTCCCTGTGGGGCACCGGATCCATCAAGCATGCGCATCACAATATTTGTATTTTCGCCCTTCCAGGAACTATAGATTAATGCATATTCTCCATCTGCGGTGGGTGCGACCTGGGGCCAGGATTGAATTTCTCCTTCGGCCTTGGGGATTGTGATCTCCGGCTCAAAAGTCCTTCCTCCATTACGGCTAAGCCTTAAATATATCCTTCCTCTGCCTGAACGCAAATCCTGCCAGGCTGTGACAAGGATACCATCCCCGGCAATCTTGACAACAGGGTCGCTCACACCTTCTCCATGTCTCGTTAAATAGAGCACCGGGCCCCAGTTGTTCATCCACTCTCCGCTGGCTCTGAAGGCAACATCGGTCCTTCCCCGGACGGAATCCTCCCAGATCACAAAAGCCCGGGACCCGTTATATTGAGCTCTCAAGTAAGGCCATCTGGCCACATGCCCTTTTTCATTCAAGCGCAAGGGTGAACGATATCCGTTCCCGTCTTGCCCAAAAGCCACAAAATGTACTGAGATACCATCTTTACCCGGGGCATAATTTACAAGGCCGATCCATTTGTCTCCTGCAGACACCATCGGATGGGTCCGGCTATCCTTGTCCAAATCAGGAAGCCAGGCCCTCAAATTTTCTCTTATGGTTGCGCCTCTTACATCTGCGGCATTTCCCGCCGTGTTGTTAAATTCACTAGGGTTTCCCACTATCCTGGAAATCCAAGAATAAATGTAGCCCCTAAATCTTTTAAAGGGAGCTATATCCGTATCCGGTGCCAGTGGGTCATCATCGCCTTCGCAAGTGTAATATTTTTTGTTATGATAGTCCTTTATTCCGGTTATGATGAAACCCCTGTTTGTACAATCCGACTTATTTGAAGAAATAATTTTGATTGAATGTCCGAGGCCGTAATAGATTCGTTTGCCCTCCGGCACTTCGAAATGAAATTTCCATGACTGTTGGGAAGCCCCTATGTTGCCTTCAAGAGTTACATCCATAGATTTGATGCCTGGGATCATATTTGGGATCACCTTAAAATTCAGAGACCCGCCGGCTGGAATGCGAGCATCTTTCAGGTCAGGAAACAAGCGTACAAATTCCTCCTGACTTGCAAGCGGTTCAAGCCGCAAATTGTCAATCGTTTCCCCCTGGTTTATTAGAGAACAGGAGTAGGCCAGGGTAACAGGGTCCTGGGAAAGGATGGAAAGTTTAACCTGTGCCGGAGTGGGCTGAAACTTCAGATGGATGGAAGCCGTGTCCCATGGTTCTCCATTTAGGTCAGGTTCATTTTCCCCGGCTGCAGTGAACAGTCCCAACTTTACTGTTTGCGGGGGATGATGTTTATCGGAATTGACGATCAAGCGCACATATTTCCATTCCTCGGGACCAAGCAGACAGGGAGAATCTATAGAACCCTGCCCTTTCAAACCGATCATGACATCTCTTGGGGATTCCAGCGGTTTTATTATGAAATTCTCGGGAGTTTGCCCGCGATTAACAACTGATATTATGCCGCGTCTGTCAAAACCTGGCGGTACTTCCAATGTGTAACTATCCCGGGCAAAACCAACTCCCTCGGGAGCACTCTCCCGGACCGGCATCTTGACCTGGCCCGGGGTCAGCCGTCCCAATCCGTTCTTGACTGATTTCATAAGATTCTGTCTCAACTGACTGACAGCTTTTCCGAGCAGGGATTTTTCAAAATATTGAGAATTTATCGGTTCATCCTGCACATCACCAGGGTTTGGACCTTTATAATATTTGCTGCTGTCTTTGCCCCTCGCGTCTACGGGAGATACTGCAGCCCCTGTCTGCACATCCAGCAAACCGCCTTTCAGCCAGACATCTGCATTCGCCAGTTTTATCCATCCTACTGCGGGCAGTTTTTTCTCTGTCACCGAAAATTTTAATGCATCCAGTTTCATAACCAGAACCCCGGTACAACCGGCTTCAATCCCCTTGGCAATCAGTGTTTCGAAGTTGGGCCTGTTTTCGTCTGATGTCGCTTTCGGCCAGGGCAAAAGGATTATTTGACCGACATTTGCTTCTTCCAAATCCTGCACTATTGTTTCTGTCAAGCTGTTCATAAATGTATAGGTGGCCAATTTGCTTTCTATACTGTAAGACGGTTGAACCGGAAACAAGCCCAATCTGATGGCACCATGTCCAAACGAAGAAAACAAAACAAGGAGCAATGTTAGAAAGAGAAATATTGAAATCGTATGCCTTTTATGATTGATCATCCCGTTCCTCCTCCAGGTGCTGTAAGCTCCCACTGGGATATTTGGCTGTAACTCCTGCCGGGATTTTAAATACTTTGTCCTATCCCTAGTAACGTTGAAGCAAATTTTCACCTGGTGACATTCACGATTTTCACATTATAGCGAAGATTTGTAGCTAATTAAAGAATAATTATTGAAAGGAGAAAAATCACAGATTAAGTTCTGAAAAAAGCTAAAAAGGATATAAATTTCCCCATTCAATATCATACATATTATACACTCAAATAAAGGCCTATTTGAGCATTTTGATACCACAAAAATGTCTATATTAATAAATGCGGTAAGCTATTTTTCACTCCCTGAAATTGTTGAAATAAGGCTTAAAAATGGCGCATATAAAAGATAACCCTATTATAATCAATAAGCAACGTCAGACTTAGAATAATCTTGATACCTCCATTTTACCGACGTCTTAATGTATTGGATCATGTAACGTTCTTCCTGCGTTATGCGCGTCAATGATGACGGAATGATTCAAATTCACCGTTCAAATTCGGATAAAACTCCCTCGATTAATTGATTGAATTGGTCCGGATCGCCCGATTGCATTTCGTGTCCGACACCTTCCATGATGATGACATCAAAAGATGAAGCGTATCGGCGGGCTGCTTCTACATTTGTGGAAATAACATCCGAGTTAATGCACCGTATGGGCGCCTTCACTTCTTTTAGAGCTGGAATCAAGTCATTGCTCAAGTAATGGTAACAACTCTCTAAAGAAGCAATGCCTATATCCGGTGAGAAAGAGGAGATTTGTTCGATGGATTTTTGGATTTGGGTGGGATCTTTCAGAATCATCCTGGCTCCTCGGGCATAGGTTGCCACAAAGTCGGACTTGTAAGGAGCGAGAATTTCATCGATTTGATCTTGCGTGAATTTCTCTTCAACATCGTGGAATGCGTCCACGGGTACGATGCCGACGATACGATCGGGCAAACGTCTCGCGGTTTCGAGGACCACGGGTGCTCCGAGTGAGTGACCAATAAGAACAATCTGTTTAAGATTCAACTTTTCAATAACAGCGATGACATCTTGACTGAAAGCAGGGATTGACCAATCATCCCGTTCGTCTCCTGACTCCCCGTGGCCTGCCAAGTCGACGCTTACAACGCGGTGATTTTCTGAAAAGTAGTTCATTTGCTTATCCCAATCCATTCGGTTCCGACTCCATCCGTGTACGAAGACCAGGGCAGGTTCACCCGCACCCTTCATGTCAAAATGGATCAGAACTCCATTTAACGAAACAGCGACGTGATCTTGCCTTTGGACACAGCTAACAAAAAAAATCATAAAGACGATGAGTATTCCAAAGTAGTCCTGTGACTTGAACATGGCTCAACTCCTATTTTATATGTATAAAGGTCATTCTAACCTTCCAGTATGAAGTCAATGCGCCTTAGGCTACGTGAAACATTAATTACCCACATAGTCATCCATATATGATAGTTTTACAGGTGCAGCGCAAAGGCAGACATATGCCCACCGCATTTTGTATCATAATAATGATAAAAATGAATTTTAATCGCTTAGCCTGATATTGACTCTTTTCTTGTCTTTGCCTCCATGCCCTCAAATTTACTCTCTCCTTTACTTTTCGTTAATTGTCCACTTCTCGTTTTCTTTTTTGAGGAGAAGCAGAGATTTCTGGCCAGGCTTAACGGTTATGCTCACCTCTAAAGGTTGTGGATCTAACATTAAACGCAGTCTATATGTTCCTTCCATGATTCTGAGCGGCTCTCCACCCACAAAACCCTTGGTTTTTATTACTCCCTTTTCATCCAGAATAGCATATTCAATCTGTAACGTCTGCTGGAGCGAAGAAAGTAATTGCTGAGAATCTTTAGCATCAAGATAAACTCCACCCGTAGATTTGGCGATAGCCTCCAACTGTTGCTTGGCTTCTGCCTCTTTTATGTCAAACCCCACTATATGAACTTTAAGACCGATTCCTAATTTTTTGAGGGCTGGAGCAATAGAATTTATATCCCCATGACAGCTCTCAATGCCATCGGTAATAAGGATAATGCTCCCCTTGTTAACCTTTTCAAAATCTTTGCCTGCCTCAAGAACAGAAAAAACCAACGGTGTTTTGCCTCTAAGCTTGATATTGTTGATAGTTGTGATCAATTGACTTTTGGCAAGGGGTCCAATAGGAACTACTAATTCTGTGTCCTTACAGGCACGTTTATCTCTCATAGGATAGCGGTGACCGTAGATGCGCAGGCCAACATTCATTTTATCCGGAAGTCCATTGATAATTTGGGCTAAAACCTTTTTAGCTATGGAGATTTTACTTTCACCTTTAATCTGACCCCACATGGAATTGGATGCATCCAGGATCAATTCCACATTCTTTGCAGCCTGCTTCTCTGCCCCTTCCTCAAAGGCAACTTGTATAAAGCCTGGTTTTTTGGTTCTTTCTTTGCATTCCGCTTTAAGCTTGTATTTTACAGGCGAAGTGAGCTGTTTAAAAATTGTGTTGGAACTTTCCTCGACCTGTTGATCAGAAGGAGAATGATAGAACTGTCCTCCGCTGGCGTAAGCAATTTCACTAAATATTTGATGGCGTGTATTGCCAAAATACTCTGTCTTATCATCCCATCCTGATTGGACACCGACGGTTGAGAAACTTATCCCCGCATCTAAAATTGAATCCCAGAGTTCAATGTATTGTTTTAGATACTCATCTGACTCTCCGTCGATTTCATCAAAGATGGCCAGGACTGCTCGGTTGCCCTGCTTGTCTTTTACACTTTTTATAGCACTCATCAGTCCTAGAAAAGTATTTGTGCCTCCACCACCCTCAACTTCCTTTTCAATAGCCTGCTTTAATTGGGCTGGCTCATGAGTAAAATCAGAGAGTGAAGTAACCTCACCAGTATATTTCATCAGTTTTATATTGAGCCCTTGCCCTAAATTATCAAGATACCCTTTGAGAATCCGTTTCACTATGGGCACACTTTCCCCCATGCTTCCACTGTCGTCATAGACTATGGCTAAATAGGTTTCAGGACGCACAATTTTTATATAATAATCACCAGGGCTCACGGAATAACTAATTTCCATGGTGCTGCCAACCGAGACAACCCTAGAAGGCTTGATTTCACTTTGGTCCTTGGTAAAGAGTGTGTAGCCTGGCCTCAAGATTCCTGTGCTATTGAGATGAACAATAAGTGTCTTGGTTGACTCCCCTTTCAGTGATAGTTTATAATAATCGACATCCTTTTGTCCGGCTTCGCCTCCTAAATAAGTATCTAAAGGCAATAGCTGTGCTTCAGTAATCAAATTATTGGGCTCCTTTTCTTGAAGCTGAATTTTACCTAAATTTTCCTCTCCTCCTTGCTTAATTCCAATTTCTTTGAAATATCCTTTGATGAACATTTCATTAATATCAATTTCTTTCGGGTTATGCCCTTTCGTAATTTGTATTTTTAGGTATTTTGCTTTCGTGGTTGTAACTGAGGACTCTTGATAGCTGTCAGGTTTTGCTTGAAGAGTAATTGTTGTTAAAGGTTTGAAGCCCGATTTTGGCGTCTGGTCGGACACTAAGAATTTAATTTCTTTTGGAAAGTATCTATCATGAAGTTTAAAGCCAATGCGGTTAATCTCAGCAAATCTCCCCTGAGGAAAACAAAAAACAGCTTCTTCTGGAATTTTTACCTTGGGGAGGTCAATTTCATAAATGTTTCCCATGTTCTCTTCTTTATCCAAGGAATGATCAAGGATCTCTATAAATTGGTCATCCTTAGGAGGAGCTTTTCTATAAATGACAGCTGCACCTTTTCTTGAAGAGAGAAGATCCTGCAGTTTTCGGGAAGGAATTGGGCTCTGATCGAGTGATACGACTTTTATTTTATCAAGAAGTATATTTCCCCTGCCCAGATCAGATGTCCCTAAACCAAAGCGTCCCTTTAGATAACGGCCATCATCAATATCAAAGATAAGACGACCATTATAACGGAAGAGAAGGCGCTTTCCTGTAAAATCTGCCTCCAGAGGGAACCATATGCCCCGGGGGTAATCCATTTCAGCAAAAGCAAGAATTTCCAAACCGTTTGGAGTGCAAGCAGCAAGCTCAAAGCGATCTTTAGAAAAGTTGAATCCTGCGATGTAATAATGCTCAGGATCTTGATAGCCAAATATGAGCCCAGTCAGATTGCCATAACCCTGGGCTGCATAGAGATTCGTTTGAAGCGAGTAGTTTTTCCAGTTCTTATCTACTGCCATAAGTATAGTTGCGGGATTATTAAGGTCATTTGAAATTCCAGAAAATTCGGAAAGGATAATTTTCCATTGACTTTTTTTAGGAGATGCTTGAGGATCATCCCAGATTTGCCACTTGCTCATATTTCCCGATGTAAAATCTTCTTTAAAAAGAAGATTCCCGTTTCCACCGGGCTTTGATCTCTCTTTGGAAACTGTTGTGATATTTAAGCCTTTAGGATAACCATAGACAAACATCTCATGAATTAGGACATATTTTTCAGAAGTAGAAGAAAGAATGCGGATCTTTAAATATTTGGCTTTAACGGGCTTGATTGTAAACTCCTGATAACTCTCTTTCTCAGGCTTTACATCAAAGGTTCCCAGGGAATGAAAAGCATTTGCTAAGTTTTGTTCTGAAACCAGAAATTCGACTTTTCCCGGGAAAGAGTCTCTTGCCAGCTGAAAACCGATGCTCTGTATTTCGACTTCTTTTTCCTGAGGAAAAGCAAACACGGTTTCAAGTGGGGGCGGCTTTTTCTGAAGGTTAAGTTCAAATGCATAGCCATAGTCTTTATCTTTCTTGGTCAGCCAGGGTTTATGATCGATAAGAGCTTCGAATTCTTCCTGATTAGGTTTTGAAACAACTTTGGCTCCACATCGCTTGGCAAGAAGGTCTTGTAAATTTCTGGACGGGAGAGTATCAGGTTCTAAAGATTTCACCGTAACCTGGACAATATGAACTTTTGCCCCATAGAGGGCTGAAGTCCCAAGACCAAACTGCCCGCTTTGGTAGCGTCCGTCTTCAATGTCAAAAATGACTCGGGCATTGGCGCTGAATCTAATGCGATTCCCAGCAAAATCGAGTCGAATGGGGATTTCCATATTGTAAGGGAAGTCAATTTCACAATAGCTCAATATTTCATATCCGTCAGGAGTTCGTGCTTCTAATTCAAAGCGGCCTTTATCAAAATTATAGCCGGCAATATAAAAATGCTCCTGATCCTGATAGCCGCAGATAATGCCAGTCAGATAGCCATACCCGCCGACCGTGTAAAGAGAAATCTCAACAGTATAATTCTGCCAAGATTTTTCCCCTGCCAAGAGAGCAGTGGCCATTTTTTCCTGGCTGTTTTTAATTTTAATGCCGGAAAGTTCAGCCAGCCCGACTCGCCACTGGCTGGGTTTGTTTTCTGCTGTAGGATCATCCCAAACATCCCAATTCGCTTTCAAGTCAGAAAAATTGCTTTTGAATAAAACTTTTTCAGCCGAAAATGCTTGAAACCCAACTCCGAGCACTAAAATGGAAGCGATTATGACTGCAGGTGCGAATTTTCTAACGAATAACATAAATAAGGAATTTCTTCTTTCCATATTATTTCTCCTCGTTTGCTAAGTTTTAGTGCATATTTATTACTTTTTACAACAAATTTTTGCAGAGGCTTTTCATGGCCCAACTGATAGTTTGACTTATAATAATATTTGTCCAATTTACTTCTATTTTAAAGAATGCCTTGGCAGCCTTGTGAGTATTCGAACATACAGTCTCCCAGATACATTTTATGACTAATGGGTCATGCTGTGGTCTTACTCCCCTAAGTGGACTTGTTATTGCAGCCGCAAGGCAGCGCAATATTTGAGCATGTATCTGTATAGCTGATTTCAATTGCAAAACTATATTAGTCTTTTCTGCATATTGAGTTAATGCCTGTCCCAAACCGTTTTCACCTATGCCAAGAATATTGCCAGTTTGGGGATTTAGTCGCCACCATCCTATTATCTTTTTTCCGTCAAGAGAAATTGCTTTGATAGGGACAAGAACCCAAAATCCTTGAGCAAGTTGCTGTTCAATACGAACCCGAACATCCGAGGGTATTTGAATCTTCTTCCATGCTGATTCTTCGGCGTCTTGGATAAGAAGCCAATTAATATTCTGCTGTTTTGATTTTGTAAAAAGAATTGCCGTATTTTCCACCCCTTTTTCAATCATCATATCCTGAGCTTCGGTATTTGTATCTAGAATGCCCTGTTCTAAGCGAACCTGGAAAGGATTTTCGCTGGCTTCTGGACATACGGCTATTTCATTGGCCACGATGTCAAGCCTTTGACACTCGACTAATTCCCCATTCTTATCTTCCTGGAGGAATGTATGGGAGGTGAAGATATTAGGACTATCTAAGTAAATTTCGTTATTAAATCTGCAAAGATTGAAACGATTCAATATCAAGTTGTACAATAGGACAGGGAAAGGATTAATTTGGGCCAGTTGATCAATAATGTCTTTGGGTTGTAAGGTGTTGTGTTCTTTTATAAGATTGAGGAATGTTTCTCTGTAAGATAACATTTCTCTTGCCGATAGTTCCTCTATAAAATTTTGAGATAACTGGCATACTTGAGGTAAGATTTCTATCTGTCCTAAGATCATTAAGTTGCGTGAAATCTTTTGTTTTTTACTGATTTCAAGTTTGTTTATATCATTTTTCTTGCGTCGCGATGGCCCAATCAAATCAAAAATTTCACGGCGGATAGTATGGGGAGCACTATCGGGAGAATAGATTTTATACTCTACCCATTCGGCAGTCAGATATGATTTATTTTCGGGTAAAGCTTCCTTTTCTCCACTAGTTCCTGCTAATGATCCAAATAAGCCGCCTAAGCCTCCTCCTATTCCTTTGGTTCCTTTTTTTGATTCTCTTATCGGATCTTCACTGATAGAACCAGCCGCAGTCAGATATGATTCTGAGGTTTCCTCACCGTCAATCTCTAATATTATGTGCCATTGATTTAAATTTGTAATTGTTGTCTTGAGAAATTGGATAGGGTTCTCAGCATTAAATAATTTCCTATCTGGAGGCCAATTTAATGGTAAATGACGTAGTACTATACTTTTCCCAAATAACTCTGAGGGTCGCAGAGTGTATTCCAACACAGTGTGTTGATGAAAATCGCCCTTTTTCCATTGTTCGGCTACAACCCTGATTTGTATTGAGTGGAAGATCTGATCATCAAACTCATCAGGTTCATAGGTGTTTTCGATATCAGCTATAGTTTGTCCAGGTAGGGAATTGGGTAAAGTTGGGTCTAAATCAAGCCACTCATCCTCTTTTTTCAACTGTACCCACCAATGATCTTGTAAACTTTTGTAATTTATATCCTTGTTTTCGATAGTTTGTTTCTCTCGATATTTTTTTACTGCTTCTGAAATATGCAAAGATTGTTCTGCCACTCTTTTAGTAAGACCTTCTGTCATTTGTTTTTTTTCTTGGATTAATTGGCGAATTGTATTCTGGAGTTCAGCTCTGTCTATTTTGTATTTTTTTGAGTACTTCTCAATAAGGGGGTTTATACTTTGTGGCTGAAAATTTTTAGACATGTTTGCTTCACTGCGAGTCATAGGATAAATCTCCTGGAATAGACTATTTGCTCGTTCATCTGAAAGATTCCCATGGGCTAAGCGGACTTCATTGCCTGCCAAGGACAATAACTCATGAAGTAATATGGCTCGGTCAAGGCTATTTCCTCGTCGGTCCATTAGGACACCTATAGGACCCCGAAGGTAACCACGATAAGGAACAAGGTAAGTATTATCTTTAAGCCATTTGAAAATAGTTTGTGGATCAGTTCCAATCTTGTCAATTACACTCTGTGGATCAAAAGTATCGCGGGGAATCTGTTCTATAAATTGCTCAAGATCATCAAACATTTGTTCTATATTATAAGCAATCTGATTTAGATCTTCCTGGCTGGAAGATAATTCATCCTGGCTCTTGGAGATATCTTTTATATCATTTGGTACTTGTCGTTTTTGTAAATTATTGGATTCGATTTTTTTTGCTGATGGACAATCACAGGGATTTTTTTTTGAAGAGTTGGCTTTTTTTTCAATTTTGTTTGAGCCTGAACAGAAAACAAATAAAAAGGTAAAAATAATCACTATTATTATTCTTTTCTGTCTTTTCAAAGGTGTATGAAAACCCGACATTTCTCCTCCTTACGATTTATAGAATTGTTAAATTTAATTTATTTGAGTTTAAAATAATTTTCACTCTCATAACCGCGGAAGTATAGGGAAGATGGAGAGGCATCCGTATCATAAGCGATCTCAAAGCGAACAAACATTCCGGGTGGAATGATAAAGGGATCTGGAGGTTGGTAAGCCAGTGTGGCAGTGGCATCTCCATCTACATAAAGTTTCTCTCCACCTGCATTCAGGATGAATTGAGCATCCATTTGAATCTCAAGCCCACTCTTAACCAGCGACTGAATACCTAAATCTAATATAACTTGGCTACCTTCCTGGCGCATTCCAAAAACCATCACTTCCATGGTCTCTCCATCGCGATGGCTGGCTATCGCTTTTGGCCTTGGTTCAGGTTTCATTTTAGTCAAATCAAGATAAAAAACATCATTTCTAAGGCGTATTCCCAGACGATAGACTTTAACAGATACAGGCACAAGAAAAGCCAGCTCCTGATACTGATAGATCTCTGGAGTAAAGCGGATAAAACCCTCGTCTGTGGTTGAGCCACCCACACAATAATACAGATAGTTGCTCTCTGTAAAAATCCAGGTATATTTTTTTGGCTCTACCTGAACAATATCTTTAATTTCCTTTCCCAGAAGACTCTTGCCACTCAACCTAACTACAGTAAAGTGCCAGCCTTGTGGAGCTTCTTCTTCAGCATAATTGCTCTGAAAATTAAAGGAATGGGCAGCTATTTCAACAGAGTCACTTTTTATTGTGCCTAGAACTTTAGACGGCGGGCCTCCACTTCCTCGAGCTTTAGCTAGATTTCCTTGGATGGAAAGCAGGATATGACCATATTTATAGTCAAAGAATTGGAAACCGAGATTCTGGGCATTTTTTGGGATTAAATAAACAAAATTTGCTTTACGTACCTCGCCTTTTTTGGCAATAATAAAAGGATTTTGAAGGTCTGCCCCTCCTGGAATCTCCGCGGTTAGCTTATTTAGTGGATAAGCCAGGCCGTCAGCGATAAGGTAGGCGTGATTAAAGAATTCTTCGATCATGTAGGCCACATCGACATCAACATATTTAGTTTTCTTTTTCTTTTTACCTCCTGCAAAGGTGCTTACTCCCATGGTTCGATCTGTCTTTCCTTCAAGTTTGTCCTTAGACATTTTTTGCTTGGGGTGGATGTTTTCCCATTCTGTTTCCAGAATGAGGAAATTCCAGCTCTGCGGAGCGGTAAAATCAGCTACCTCAGGTTTAAAGGTAGTTTTTACTATTTTAATTGAAGCAGCTTTGTTTGAATCCTTTTCTATAATATTTTTCCCTATATTAGACAGATTAGAATGTATTTTATGGTTTGAAGTTCCTCTGATATTCTTGGCTGGAAGTTGTAAAAGTAAAAGGCATAAGAAAAAAAGGAAAACTAGAGGAAAAATTAAAACCCATGATTTTATGTTCTTAGACATTGTCCTTTTCTCCCCCTATAATGGATTGCGGGATTGAAAATTATTTTGTTAAGTTTTTATTATCACCTTTTTAGTAACATGTCAATTTTAAAAAATCAGCTGTTTCCTAAAGATCTTTTTAAGGCGTCACTTCAGCTTGATGAATAAGAAATTAATTTTTACATTATATAAAAATTATCTATAGAAATTTAATCTCGTGGATACTTTATATCTTTCAGATGGTGCTGAAAAAGATTCTATCTTCAATTTAGAATGTAACTTGAATTTTGAATAGGGTCAGACCTATGCAAATCACTGATATATTTTAAATTAATTATTATTTCCCTACATTTTTATGCCTTAATCGGCTAATTTTAGGGTCAAAATCGTCCCGTTTAGTATATGTTTCTTCCTTTTTCTTTCCGGAATATTCTAGAGTTTATGGTAACCGCTGCATTCCCATTCTGATGGATGCTTGATAATCCCTGCCCGGACCATATTTCTTCTCTCTTAATTAGACGTTTTAGCGGCCCAAAATTCTCAATTAAGGCTATATTTCTGGAAAAATAAGGAGTAATCTCATTTTAAAATAAATTGTCAGGCCCTTTAGAAAATATGGCCAGTAATAAGTTCCGATCCCTGGATGTCATCGAAAGCCGTCCAAACAAATCATAAACTATTTGTGTCATATGCTTTTTGTTTTTTGTATGAATGAATTTTTTATCTTCCAATTTTTCCAAGATCAATCGAATACATTTATCCTGTTCTTCCCATGATAAATGAATTTTAATCGCTTAGCTTGATATTGACTCTTTTCTTGTCTTTGCCTCCATGCTGGGACTTTACATTAAATTCCACCCAGCCTTGAGAACCATCCATTTGTACAAGGATGCAGAAATGCAGAGTCTGCTTTCCTTTCAATCTGAATTCTGTTCCTTTTTTGCCGATTGTTTCACTCTGAGTGCTGTATTTTTGAGGGTTGATATTTGTCAGGCTCTTTGGTATCTCGACCATAGAAATATTATTTGAGAATCTTGCAGTGATTTTGTCCTTAACCGTTCTTTTAAGCTTTAATGCTCTGTCAGATATAGTAGGATAAATCCTGTCATTCTTAACTGCAACATCGATCCAGTAGAGATTGTCCGCTGCAGGGGTCATGTTCACTTCATCTATCTCCACTTTAGGGAACTGGCTGGCGCAGTACATAACAAACATTGCATTCTTTTCTGCCTCCATTTTGATATATCGGGCCGGGGGCGTTCGGTATACGTGCTTTTTTCGTGTGCCACCAATCCATATTTCCCCGAGGTCTGGATGCGAACATTTATGAGGTATTATCCAGCCTTCTCCTGTCAATTCGATATCTAGCCATTTAAGGAGTTCTTCATCAGAGACTCTTCCGTCATCATTCTCATCGGCATCGAATACGGGCGATCCCCATAGTTCTATCAGGTAGGCATAGGCTCCCAGCATGTCGTATGTAGAGGCTTGTGCTTGCCCCATTCCTCCTGATGTGACCGGGCGGTAATTCTTTAAGATACGGGCACCCATTGTGACAATCTTTGCCTGGACATTCATGTCTTCTTCATATCCCGGACGGACCTGGATATCGAAAGCCTGAGCATACTTGTTGGTTTTTCGCAGTTCTTGTAGATACCGGTTAAATCTTTCCTGTGCCTGCAGCCTTTGTTCAGCAGTTTGTCTTTGAGTGCTAGTTGCCCTGGGTGGAGTAACAAACATTATTAGCCTGCCCATATTATGGTAATGAAAACCGGCAAAGATGTTCGGATGTTTCAGCATGAATTCATATGTATTACGTGTACATGGCTCTGACATTGGATATGGATTTCCTGCCCGAAGATTCCAACCTGAAGGATAGTTCCTGTTAGGGTCAGGGCCTCCGATATCGTCTTCATTGATCATGCCGTCACCGTCGTTGTCATATCCTTCCTGGCCTATACGGCGGAATCTCAAAACATCTTCCTCCATGTTAGTGAGCCGAACAAAGCGGCGTTTATCGGCTGAGAGTTTGTATTCTCCGTTTGGGTCTTCGATATACATTGTGGAAAGTTCTCCATCACCGTCTACGTCTTCGGTTCTGTCTTCATCGTAAAGGCCGTCACCGTCGTTGTCTTCGGGCCTGAACGGTTCTCTCGGGTTGTTAGGGGTATTTGGAAATTCAACAAACGATGCATTCGCATCGACATTCAAGCCCGGAAGAATATAAAACGTGCAGTTATTCACAAGGTCGTAAACATACTGATCATAGTCATACCTTGTAAGCAGATACCACATAAGATACAGAGAACATGAAATTCCGTTGACCTCATTTCCGTGTATTGCTCCATCCACCCACATTGCGGGTTTGTCCTCGTGTTTTCCGGTTGATTTTGCTGTAATAGTAATAAGGTACTGATCGCGTCCCATGCGGCTCTTCCCGATGCTCTCGATATCTGACAGGTGAGAGTACTTTTTCTGTATGTCATGCATTATTTTTGTCCATTCAGCGTACGAATAGTACCTGCCCCAGCTTATTGGGAAATCAAGCTCCCCGTGATAGCCACCAGGACTTTTTTGAAGTTTTTTCTGAGCATGCAGCGTCCCTCCAAAGGATATAAGCATTGTGAAAGCCAGACCAAAAACCATCATATATTTTAAATTAGTTCTTGATTTCATCGTAGACTCCTTTCTCATTTGATTAAAATTTCTTTTACTTTAGTGCCGCCTTTCTGTGAAGTAACGACTATTTTAAGCGGTGTTTTCCCTTCTACTGCGAGGAGCCATTTGACTTTACGTTTAGGGCCTGTTTGCCTGTCCTTCTGCTGCCTTGGCTGCTGACGCTGTGGCATTTGCCGAGGATAATACTGCGGCATGTAACGGTACCTCTGCTGCATACTCTGCTGCGGCGATGGGGGAGGAGTACTTTTTGCTGAAAAGCCGGGAATTTTCATTACTCCTTCAAGAACTCCGATTTTTTGAAACGGTGTTCCCTGGAGATAAGTGACTTTATCACAGTCACCGATAAGCCAGATAACATCCTCTCTGTTGCCAGCAAGCTGGGCTCCGCGTGCGATATGAGTTGCGAGTTTTCCTGTATTTTCTATTGTGGCAGTTACCTCGACGATCTTATACCTGCCTTTTGATTTTCCTTTCTTAACGGTCGCAAGATTCCCCTTCTGTAATACGTATGCATCATGTGCATTGTCTGTATTAAACAATACGCGGGCCTTTGCATTTGTAATTACTACTTCTGGCAGAAGCCCTGCCCTGAAAAGTTCAAACTGCCAGTGTGTCTCACATACGCCAAGAAGTGGTTCTCCTGGAAATGCATTTCCTCTGTATTTTGGGATCCAGCCTCCAATTTCGCCTTCTCCAAGTTCAGGATGCTTAAATTTTTTCCAAGGTATGAACAACTTGCCGGCGAATTTTTCATCCTGATATTTCAGCAGTGCGCGAGCCAGTTCTAATCTGGCATTTTTTCCGGTGAATTCAGAGACGCCTTTTATGTCTTTTCTGGGGTTCCAGAGTTCGGTTGTTATGGAGTATACCCCATACTGCATATATAACCAGTCGGTCGCCAAGCCGTAACCGTAGCGGCGGTCCCTTGTTTCGTTGTAGCTGACTTTCCAGCCGCGGGGGAGTTCATATCCGCGTGCGATAGCGTATTTGTTTTTGGAAGATTTTTTTAGTTCTTCTTTGAATTTATCGATTAACTCTGGTTTATTCCATGCTTCCGGAATCTCTTCACCGATTAACTCAAGGTATTTTTTCCCCATGATAAAATCGAATACAGCAATATCTTTTGGGGCCAGTTTGGTATGCGGAGCCGTTCCCAGCGGTCTGTACGTGAATCCGCCGGATGTGTGATAAAACTGTGCCATAAGAACATTCGTATGGTTTGTAAAAAACTCGGCGATTGCACGGGCTTCCGGAGAAGAAGTAGGATAATCCCCTTGTCCGCCTTGCATGCCGTCTTCTTTGAACCATTCTTCAGGAAAATTTCGGTTTATGTCGATCCCTCCTTCCGGATCTTCTTCCCGTTTTCCGTCACCGTCATTGTCTTTATCTTCTCTAACAACTGAATAACGCGGCTTCACTGTTTTCTCGTTCTGACCGAGCCGGACCATCAATCGTGGATCAACATCATCAATCACATACCGGCCTTTGGAGTCCTTATAACGGAATCGTGTGATATACCCGTCGCCGTTGAGGTCGTCAGGTCCGTCTTCATTGACCTTTCCGTCTTTGTCGTCGTCTTTCTTCATGCTGTTGTATCTCTGGGAAATACCTTGTTCGACGCTGTTATATACGCCGTCAGGATTAACAACAGGACAGATATAAAAGGTCTTGTCATCTATAAGCTTTTTGATCCAGGCGTCCGAAGTATAGCCTGAAACCAGTTTGTCGATGATGTATAAGCAGACTTCGGTTCCGGTATGCTCGTTTCCATGCATACTGCCGCAGATCCATTGTCCGGGCTTTCCCTGATAAGTTTTCATAGGTGTGACATTTTTTACCCTTTCCTTACGCATATTTCGTAACTTCACGTGTGCATCGATTGTGGTTCCTGTTTTCATATTTGAAATAGCCAGGACATAAATCGGCCTTCCCATGTTGCTTTTCCCGATTTCGATAAGCCTTGTGATATCTGGATATATTCTTGCAACATCCTTGATGTATTTTACAGTGCCTGTATAACCATGGTAGTCATCAAAGCTGATAGGAACCTTTTGTGCAGCGGAACCGGATATAAATGCAAGAATAAAGATAATTACAAAGGCAATAGCCAGCCCTTTGAGATTATTAAATTGAGACTTCATAACACACTCCCTCCTTTTATATTTTATTTAGTTTTTTGGCCTGGTATAAGGGCGCAAACTGAAGCTGAAGTCAAATGTTTTGGGATAGATAGAATATTTTTTTATCACTCCAGGGCCGCAGCTTCCATTCCCCAGGTGTTAAGAGGCGTGATAATTTACGCACGGATCGGCGCATAGTTTTACGCACTAGCGCCAATAAAATCCCTTGGATCAAGTTGAGATCGTGGCTTATACGACCTCTGAGAGCTTCGTTTTTTAGTGGA
>Ga0307430_1000024_pt1 | contig 128019 bp, 99 predicted proteins | sample SalMarWE160130MG_FD_202159 | JGI IMG/M metagenome (GOLD analysis project Ga0307430, IMG submission 202159) | Salt marsh sediment microbial communities from the Plum Island Ecosystem LTER, Massachusetts, United States - WE1603-130 | ecosystem: Environmental > Aquatic > Marine > Intertidal zone >... | reverse complement strand
CGTAAAAAAGATGCTTAAATTGCAAGGCAAGTCTCTTGATCCGATTGGTTTGCTTCATAGAATTCGGGATCAGCAAACCGCGTTGGCATCCATATCTCACCGTGAAAATAACATAACAGGACCGGGCCAAGCTAATCTGAAGCAGTTCATGAAACAGTTAGGAAACATGTGGCGACAGGGTGAAATCCGCCCCACACATCGAACCCCTCCTAAAAATGCTCGATATTGGCACACTCATAAAGATCCTTTTGAGATAGTCTGGCCTGATATTCTTCTTTGGCTCCAAGAGACTCCGGATTCTACAGCAAAGGAACTTTTCGAGCGGCTCCAAAAAAAACATCCGGGCTCCTTTCCGGATGGGCAGCTGCGAACACTTCAACGAAGGATTCGGGCTTGGCGTCAGGTCATGGCGAAAAGCCTTGTCTATAGCAACTTAGATGCACCCGAATTACCTTCCGATGTTACTCCCATAGGCATAGACAGAACAAATTTTATTCGGTAACATTTCTGCTTGAGGCAACGGGATGCGTTATATCTTGAGGCCCTTTTTTTTAATCTATTCCTAGATCATGGTAAAGATGTTATCGCTGTATTGAAAGACGAAACCTAATGGAAGATGCTAGAGGTCTTTTTGCATATGAGGAACCATTGATGGAAATAGAGGGCAATACCAGAAGAGAACTTTGGGATATTGAAAGATTTACTTCATGGCAAAGTTTGGGGAAAGAAGTCAGGGTGGTGCGCTCTTTAGAAACCAAAACTGTATGCAGACAACGAACCGGAAAAGAAGAAAGGGAAATTTCTGAATGGATATGGGCAGCAACATTATCGCAGTAGAAAGTAAGCACTGAGGCTATTGTTAATCTTGGACATTCCAGATGGCTCATCGAAAATATGGCTCTTAATGAGATGGTCACTTACTGGCATGCTGATCATCTCTACAAACATAACCCTATTGCAATAACTGCATTCTGGCTTACCCTTATGCTGGTGTTAAATTTATTCCGGGCTTTTGTTTATTTGAATATCAAGCCTTCCTGCAGATACAAACACAGTAATCTCTATTTTGCCGAACTCATATGTTCAGGACTCTATTATGGGGGTCTGAAGTTAGTTCCTCCATGAATCAGGTTCTTTCATAAGAGTGAAAAACAATAATATTGGATAACAAAACCAGAGGGATAGTGTTCTCTCTTGTCAAAAATAACCCTAAATAATCAATCAAATATAAACAATATCCCCCGAATACGAAACTCTTAATAGAAAAACCCTCTATCTTAAGAGAGATTTTCGCTTTTTGTGCGAAGTTGCGGAATCGCTGTGATCGATAATACGGATTAGACAAAAAGGAAAATAATGTGCTATACTACAAACAGATATGGGGGCTTTCTTGGGTTGGTTTTGATAAAAACCTATTTTACTCAAGAGAAATACCTGATGTCCATTTTACTTTAAAATCAATGACATTCATTATAATCTTTCAACTAAATGGAAGATGCACCAGATTTGTTAATATTTTTTTCTATTTGACATTCTTGTTTTTGGGTTGTTAGAATATGTTTGTTCAAGGATTGTTGGATGAGTTACAACAGTTGTATAGAATCGATCGATTGCCTCAATATCTGAAAACTGGATTGGTTGAGTAATTTTCGAGTTATGATACTACTGGGAAAAATGATGACGGTTTTTCTGGAGCCTACTCATTTATCCGTATGGAAGGAGAAAACCAGGTTATTGCAGGAATGAAAGGTCCAGAAGTGATTAATCGTATTAATACCCCCACCTCTACCAGTAATGTCATATTGTTATTTTTCGATGGGGGGGAAAAACCCCGTCTAAGTTTACCATTATATGAATTGTTTGCAAGCAACCGGTTCCCTTTTTTAGCTCCGGTTTGTGGACATGAAGTCGGTGGGTTTTATTGTTACTTGCCAATACCCTATAGAAAATCTTGTAAGGTGATTTATAAAGGGAAAATGCTGTTTTGGCAGATGCAATACAAAACCTACCCGGAGAATACCAAAATCAGCTCATGTTCAACGAATTGGTGTTAACAATGCAACCCTTTGATATCAAAAAACCTATGCTGGTTAAATTCAACTTTAATGTCCCAACCAATGGTGGATATAAGTTATATTGTTATTATTTTCGTTCTCTTTCATCGGCTGAAGTCAGATTTATGCAGTGTCAGGTGCCTCTGACAGATTGGAAAAATCTTTATAATAATAAAGAAGAATATGTAGATCGAGAATTTCTTGGTGTGTTAAGTGTAATAAATGGCGGTTGCACAGTTACAGTCCTTATTCGGGGGGATGAATGTAACCAATTTAATTTAAACGAAATAATACTCGAAAAGGAATAAATCATGAATAAATTATTTACCATGTTTATCAAGATGAGCAAACCAATAATGTTTATTATGAAAAAATCAACAATATCATCCGCCTGCATATATTTCTGTTTATTGTATGGCTTTATATTAATGTTTGCTTCAAGTCTAGATGCCCAAAAAAAACCACTCAATATTGATGACATTGAATCATGGAACAGAATAACTGAAAAAGTCATATCACCTGATGGTAACTGGATAGCATATAAAACCGAGCCGTGGAGGGGTGACTCAAAAATATACCTTTATAACAGTAAAGGTGAAAATAAATTTGAGTGTGATTGTGGTAAGGAAATTAAAATAACAGATGATTCTGAGTTTATGATATTTATTATTAAGCCTGAGTACGACTATGTCAGGGAGCTGAAACTTGAGAAAACAAAAAAGGAAGATATTCCAGGTGATGTCCTGGGGACATATACCATACACTCAGGTAAGCTTGATTCAATTAAAGATATAAAGAATTATAAGATTCCTGAAGAATGGGGAGGCTGGCTGGCTTACCAGATTGAAATACCTGCTGAAGAGGCAGAGGAAGAAAGTAAAAAGGAAAAAAAGGAATCTGGGAAGAATGGTTTTGTGCTTTACCTACGAAACCTTGAAAGTGGTGAGATCATTTCATGGTCTTTCGTAACTGAATATTATTTTGCTGAAAAAGAAAGGAAATTGTTTTTTGTATCAACAGGGGATGATGAGGAATTTGAAGCCGGTATATACTTATATGATCTGGAGGAAGAGCAAATTAATCCGATCATTACAGGAAAAAATGATTATAAGCAGATCACATTATCCGAAAAGGGAGACATGCTCGCTTTCTTCCTTAATCCTGATGATGGAAGCAAATCCAAAGATTTCAGCCTGTATTTATGGACCGGTCAAGGTGAGGCGGAAGAGATAGTCAATGATAATAGCCGGGGGATACCTGAGAACTGGAAGATAAGTGAAAATGGTAGGATAAGATACTCGGATAATGGTAAAAGAATATTTTTCGGGACAGCACCTGTACGTCCTGAAAGAGATCCAGCTATCCTGGATGATGAATACCCTGATGTAGACGTATGGCATCACAGCGAAGGCTTACTGCATACTGTACAGCTTGTAAATAAAAATCGTGAATTAAAGAGGACATACCTGGCCGTGTATGATCTGAATTATGGCAGCCTGGTACAAATTGAAACAGAGGACATACCAGAATCCAGTCTCCTTGATAAAGGAAATGCCGATCATGTGCTTTTGCATTCCAGCAAACCATATGAACTGCAATCAATGTGGGATCCCTTACATTACGATGTATACCTGTTTGATCTAACCACCGGTAACAGACAAATGATAAAAAAAGACATACGCTCCAGAGTTCAGGCATCTCCTGGTGGCAAATACCTGGTATGGTTTAATTATAATGATTATTCTTATTACACATATAATATTGAATCGGGAAAAGAGCACCGTATTACCGAAGCGGGTGTTATCAGGGCAGATTTTGAGACTAATACTACATTTGATCATAACGAACCGTATGGTTCACCAGGCTGGCTGGAAGATGACCGGGCGGTATTCATATATGACAGGTACGATATATGGAAGGTGGATCCGGAAAATAATAATAAACCTGTAAATCTGACAATAAATGGACGGAAGAAAAATACAGTTTACCGTCTTATCATATTTGACAGGAAAGCGGATTTCTTTGATGAGAAAGAAAAACAATATTTAATAGGTACCCATGAGATCAGCCGTTCATCAGGCTATTATAAATGGGGGCTGAAGAAAGCTTCTGAACCAAAATTACTAATTGGAGGAGAGTATAATCTTTCAAATCCTTTAAAAGCTACCGATTCGGAGACTATAGTATATACGAAGGAAACATTTAATGTATTTCCGGATCTTCTTGTATCAGATCTAAAATTCCGTAATAGTATTCGTATTAGCAATGCCAATCCACATCAGGCTGATTTACTGTGGGGTACAGTCGAACTTTATGAGTGGACATCACTTGATGGGCGTAAGCTTGAAGGCCTGCTATATAAGCCCGAAGATTTTGATCCTTCCTTGCAGTACCCTATGATAGTTCAGTTCTTTCATAAGTCATCAGACCAACTCTTTAATCACAAAACACCTGAATTGCATGGGTCAAGAATAGACTATCACTATTATACGAGCAATGGGTATATTATTTTCAATCCTGACATTTACTTCGATGACGGATATATAGGCGAGAGTGCATATAAATCTATAATGCCTGGAGTAACTGCTCTTATTAACCAAGGATTTATTGATCCTGAACATATAGGTGTACAGGGACATAGCTATAGCGGTTACCAGGCTGCATACCTGGCCACACGTACTAATATGTTTGCGTGCATTCAGTCAGGCGCTCCCGTGGTGAATTTCTTCAGTGCATACGGTGGTATCAGATGGGAGACTGGGAGAAACAGGGCGTTTCAATATGAACATCATCAGACTTTGGGTTCTATATGGGAAGTCCCTTTAAGATTTTTTGAAAACTCTCCTCTGTTTTTTATGGATAAGGTTACCACACCAATACTCATTATGCATAATGATCAGGACGGTGCTGTGCCATGGTACCAGGGTATAGAGTATTTTATTGCTCTAAGGAGGCTGCAAAACCCTGTGTGGATGCTTAATTATAACGGCGAATCACATGGTCTTCGAAAACTGAAAAATAAAAGGGATTTCCACATACGCATGGCCCAATTTTTTGCTCATTACCTTAAAGGTGAGCCCATGCCGAAGTGGATGAAAGAAGGCGTGCCGGCTGTTGATAAAGATAACGAGCTGGGATATGAACTTATGAAATAGCACCCTCCTTTTATGTATTGTATCACTTTTAAAGTTAGTGATCCGTATAACTTTTCTTTGACAGTTAGGAAGGTTTCCCGTGCATAACTTCTTTATTTGCCATCTTTGACAGTTGAAAATGAATTATCCTCGTAACTTCCTTTAAAATCAACACATTTTTCTTGGGATCTCCAAAATAATCGGATAAGAAGATTTTTCATCAAATTACTGATTAATTTTCACTAATTTTACTTCCTATCCCGCAGTGATCTATATCTTTTGTCATGGTGACATCATTTTTAGATAAAATCTGTTAGGTTGGACAAGATATGCTGTAAATAATGGTAATAGAAACACTTGTCCATCGGAAGTATTTAGCATTAGATGGCTGGAAATCCTAAATCAATAACTCGATCCGTTTAATAGCTAAAAGATGATATATTCTATGGAAGGTCTCCAGGTATTTATAATTAGCTGATATGCGGAGTATAGTTCTGCGGGCATGATTGATGACAATTCATGCGATATTTATCAAGCGGAACCTCAATTGCTTAATGCGTAAATTCCACCAGCTTTTCTCGAGGTTGGAGTATTTAAAATATTGGACCAGGTTGTAGGCAAGTAACTGCAGTTGAAAGATAGCTGCATTGGCCAGGAAATCTTCTGCTAGTATATTATCTACCGCAAAACCTTCTTTCTCTTCTTTTATAATATTCTCAGCGTCTCCTCTTTGTCTGTAAAAATGAACAACTCTATGCTTGTCCCAATCTGTATTGGTAAAATAGACCCGGTAGGTGTATTGAAACTCTGGAAATAATGCCATCTGTTGGCTCTTGCGCCTCACCACAACAAAACGATAAACATCTCCTCCTCTCTCAGACCCTACAAAGTGAACACTCTCGGCTACTTCTTTTTCGATAGCAGAGTCTCTAAGCTTCTCCCCTTTCCCCTTTATTATTCCCATCAAGGGATTGAATCCACGAAAACCTTCATAGCTCTTCTCTGCTATCTCCACTTCGCTGTCAATAAGGCTTGAATCTATATCTATTACAATCTCTCTTAACCCCTTCTGACAGATAATATTGGAGGAAAGCTTCATTACTATATTAGCCAGATTGTTAATGTCTCTTCGGCTGAATCCTCTCGTCAGCACTCCTATAGTGTTAGCTCTGGGAAATCTGTACATCCTCAATATATCCAATAAACCTGGATCAGAAGATAAGATGTCTATATCATTCAAACGACGCTCACCTTTTATAAGCATCTCTATAAATGATAATATCTTTTCAGATACTGAATAACCTCGCTTACGCTTCTTAAGATGAGAAAACCTCTTCTCCAACTCAGCTATTAAACCAATCTCCCTGGCAATACTCATGATCAGTATCAAACAGCTGGATGCTGTGACTCTTGTCTTTTTTAATGACCCTAGATTGAAATTTTTTACCTTCTGTCGTATCATTTTATTAACCTTTTTGGTTTCACCTACTGGGTGAAACTTTTGATTTTTTTTCATGTCTCTATTATACCAGTTCTTATGGGGTAGTAGAGGCCTTTATTTAAATAAATCTCCTCATTAGCAAGATTTATCCGATTGTTTGGGGAGTTTTGGTCTGCTTGAAAATTCTGATGAGATAAAATAGAATAAAATCTCAAATCTTATAGTTTGGAGATTCAGATGAGAGAGAGAAACACATTCCTGATTCTTATGATATTTACGCTCTTGGTCTGTATGGTAACCATGGATTTTAGCCAGCAGGGTCGGGGGAAAGGACGTATTCGGGGAACAGTCGCAGATGACTCGGGGAACTCCTTGAAAGATGTTAAGATTACAGCTGAACATCTGGATTATAAGACAAAATTTGAAAGCAAATCCAATAAAAAAGGGAATTGGGCGATTGGAGGTTTAGGATCCGGATATTTCCTTATTGTTGCTCACTTGGAAGGCTACGAACCGTTTACACTGGAACTCCAGGTCAGCCAATTTTCCCAGAATAACGCCCCAGTCAATATCACCCTCAAAAAGGTAGTTATCCGGGGAAGAGCTGCCATTCAGGATGAAATTGATGCTACGCTCCTTGAAGAGGGCAATCAACTCTTCGAGGCAAAAAAATATGAGCAGGCTGTTGCGAAATTTGAAGAGTTGCTTGAAAAGATTCCAAGCTTTTATCAGGTTCAGATCAACATTGGGAATTGTTACAAAGAAATGGGTGAATATGATAGAGCCATTGCGGTCTTTGAGATGATGTTGGAAAAGGCAGAACAAGAGAAAAATTCCTTTGGAGGAGATGAAAACGTAGCCCATGCGCTAGCCGGAATAGGTGAGATTTTTATATTGAAGGGTGATGTTGACAGAGCTAAGGATTATCTCCAGCAAGCCATCGATATTTTCCCTGGAGATGAGACCATGACCTTCAAAGTCGGGGAGATCTTTTTTAAGCAAGGCGAAGCAGCCAAAGGCGTTGAATATTATGATAAGGCAATTCAAATAAATAGTGATTGGGCTCCTCCTTACAGACAGAGAGGATATGCCTACTTAAATCTCACAAATTATAGTATGGCGATAGAGAGTTTTAAGAAATTTCTTGAACTGGCACCTGATGATCCCCAAGCGCCTGTCATTAAGGATCTTATTCCCAAACTCGAAGAAATGATCAGGAAGTGATATTGCCCCTTTCAAAAACATTTCAGGGAATCTGCCTCTGATATCTTGTTCCACACCTGTATTAAATGTGGAGCTACAGCCTCGCAGATCGAACCCTTGAGCTCTTGAACAGCATTTTTGGCTATTTTCCTCCTGAGATCCATTTGGCCAAAACCACCTTTTTATGATTGCTTCCATATAGAGTCTGGACGTCTTTTTGTGCGATTTTCTCCTAGCAATTGCCATGCATCCAGCCCAGAGGGGAAAATGATGGAATGCAGCAAAGCAAAAAAAGGTCTGGGGAATATATTTTCTGTATATAAAATAAATATTTTCCTGTTAGCTAAAATTCAAAAGTGCACACCTTTGAGGTCAGTATTTTTGATTTTCTGGATATCGACTAATTCATCATTGCACCAGAATCTGATTTCGGAAAGCCCATTATTGAGTGGATAGATTCTCAAGTTTACATTGTCCCGAGGGTTAACACTATGATACCTTAAAATTATCTCTTGACAGAATATATTAAACATATTATTAAATATCACAGAACAAATGATTGTTCAAGACGTTTTCTCAAAAAAAATTAAATTTTGTTAAAAAAATGAGTATAAAAGGAATGTAAAATAAATGGGTTATTCCTATTCGACAATTTCTGTGGTTCCAACCGGTAAGGCCAAAGAATTCAGATCGGAGTGGGGGTCGTGATCTCATCATCCGGATGTACTGGGACAGAAGTAAACATCCCAGTGCGGAAGCTCCCATCGGAGATTTTTTTGGTGTGGCCATGGGTATCAATGCTCCGCTGAATAGCTTGCCTATTCAGGCCTCTTCGAAAGGACGATCGCGGAACTGCTGGTGGTACATGCTATTTAGTAAATCGGCAAACATCACGGTCAGCGCGACGCGTTCGGAAGAAAATCTCAGCCGTGAAACCGTATCGATGAATTTCTACTCCGGACGAAATAATATTTGGCTAAGGTATAATATTTTTACTCAGATTTGAGGAAGGAAGGAGGAAAAATGATCAGAACAATTAAAAAAACTTTTATCGTGCTTCTATTAATATCGCTCTCTGTGCATCCGTTTGTTGCCCATAGTAAAAAGTTTCCTGTGGTGATGAGCATCAAGGACAGAGCAGCCACGGTGGATAAAATCACGAAAATGAAGCTTGACCCGCTGCTGTCTCATTTCATGAAAGAGACCGGGTTTGACATGTGGATTATCGTCTGTAATGAAGATAATTATGATCCGATTTTCTTGACCATGGTTCCTTATGACGCATGGTGCCCAATCACTCAGATACTCGTTTTCTACGATCCAGGATCTGGTAAAAAATTGGAAAGACTTAATATTTCCAGGACAGAGATGAAAGGATTTCATCAAAACATCTGGACCTCACCCCATACCAAGAAACAAGTAGGAGAAGGTCAATGGGAGTGCTTGGCTAGAGTGGTTAAAGAGAAGGATCCTAAAAAGATTGGCATTAACGAATCTGATGTAATCTGGGCTGCAGATGGCTTGACAGTCTCGCTTAAAGATAAACTGATTCAGGCGATAGGGCCCAAATACGCTGAACGTCTGCATTCGGCTGAAAAACTCGCCACGCTGTGGCTTGAAACGTTTCTGGATGAAGAGCTAGATTTGTATCATGCTGCCGTATTCATCTCTCATGCCCTTATCGCTGAGATGTTTTCTAATAAAGTCATAACTCCTGGTGTGACAACTACAGACAACCTGGTCTGGCATTACAGACAGAGGATAGCAGATCTCGGGCTTGAGAAGGCATTCAGACCTTTTTTCAGTATAAGGGGACGGAACCCGGATCTACTCGATAAATATCCTGTGGACGACAAGATCATCCGGAGGAGCGATGTTCTTCATTGTGATGTAGGTATTAAATATCTGCGGTATCATACAGATACCCAGGAGATGGCTTATGTCCTTAAACGAGGAGAGACTGATGTCCCAGACGGCATAAAAGCTGGCATGGCGGAAGGAAACAAGCTCCAGGACATTTTCTGCGGCGAATTCAAAGAAGGTCTGACGGGAAACCAAATGCTGGCAAACATCCTGCAGAAAGCCAAGTCTTCGGGGATAAACAAGCCCCGCGTATATTCGCACTCGGTCGGGATCTATTTACATGAGCCCGGTCCACTGATTGGACTGCCCTGGGAACAGGAAAACACAGGACCTCGTGGAGAGGTTAAGGTTGTTCCTAACAGCTGTTTTACGGTCGAGTTGAGCGTGGATCGTCCTGTTCCGGAATGGGGCGCCCAAGAACTGCGTTTCAAGCTTGAACAGGATATCGTTTTCACCAAGAAAGGCGTTTTTTATCTGGACGGTCACCAAACTAAGTACCATATCATAAAATAAAAGGTAACGCTGGTCATTTTGGCCCTAGTTCTTCATCTTTGTTGGATTATAAAAGTTGTTATACTTTAGAGAAATACCAATGATTTATCTTTTAGTGAGCTAGACTTCCTAAATGATTTGAGGTGAAAAAATGAACAGGCGATTCAAAATTTCAATAACCATTCTTTATAGGAGGACATAGCAAGAGTGCTTAATATGAGTGCTTTAATAGATGCAATTTTAAGCAGTGATTTTGATAAGATAAAGAATATGTACTGAAGTTATTTTGGTCAAATGTAGAATAAAGTTTAAAATGAATACATCAGGTTGGAAAAATATCAATTTAGAATATGGCAAAGATTTTTTAGAGATAAGAGTTCCTTCTTGGTGTGATATTTTAAAAATGGGGTATATCCCCGCATTAAAAAATCCTGAGGAGCAAATAGAAAATGCCCTTTCTAATCCTATAGAAAGCCTGCCCATAGAGGATATTATTTCTTTTTACAAAAGATCTCCTTCAAAGGTAAGTATTGCCATAGCTGTATCTGACAATACAAGACCTGTTCCCTACAATGGAGAAAGAGATGATGGGATTCTTTTTCCCCTTTTAAAAAGACTAAAAAAGGCAGGAGTAAAGAATAAGAATATCAAGATTATAGTAGGAACGGGAACTCATGTACCTACATCCAATAAGTGGAAAAAAGAGGCATTTGGAAAATTTATAACAGATAAATATAAGATAATAGATCACAACTGTACCTCCTCTGATCTCCGTTACTTAGCCAATATAGATGGAGTGTCAGTTAAGATAAACAGACAGTTTATTGAGGCGGATGTTCATATTGTTACTGGTTTGGTTGAGCCTCATTTTATGGCAGGCGTATCAGGTGGGAGAAAGGCAATTTGTCCTGGTCTTGTTAATCTGGAGACTACTAATCTTTTTCACGGTGCTGAGTTTATAGATAATCCTAACGCTACGAACCTGGTTTTAGAGAATAACCCCTGTCATAATTTTGCCTTAAAAGTTGCCCGAAAGGTAGGAGTGGATTTCAGTGTAAATGTTGTTTTAAATGGTGAAATGAAATTAGCCGGGGTTTTTGCCGGTGATTTAGAAAAAGCTCACCTTGAAGCAGTAAAAAGAATAAAAAAATATTCTCTTATCCCAGTTAGCAATGAATACGATATAGTCTTAACTCATGGTGGAGGTGCAGCTATTAACCACTATCAGGCTGCAAAAGCAGCCTATGGAACACTTCCCATTATTAAAAGAGGAGGAATAGTTATTTTAGTTGCTCATAACAGTGATAAAGAGCCTGTAGGAAAAAATGATTATAAAGAAGTTATGAAAGTTTTAAAAGAAAAAGGTCCGGGTAAGTTCACCGACTTTATTAAGAGCGATAGCTGGCAATTTGTTCCTGACCAATGGGAAGTTCAAAAATGGGACCAGTTTTTTAGAAAAGTTGGAGCTTTTGATAGATTGATTTACTGCACAATAAATATAAATCCTCATGATTTAAGAAAACTACCAGGTAAAAGTGGTTATGATTTTGTAGATAGGAAAAATACGAAAATAGGTGGGATGGTGCAAAAAGCAATATTTTACGCTGTAGATAAGATAAAGCAAAAAGAGCCCAAAATAGCCTTTCTGAAAGAAGGTCCTTATGCAGTGCCTGTAATTAAATAAAAGCCCTTCCTGTAATTCCTCTCGTTTTTTCCAAAAAACCAATATAAGCATAACTAAAGATCTATTCAATATTGTTTGTAATGTTTTTAGAGATTGATAGTACAAGAATAGTTAGCTTTTTAAACGCTTATAAGAGATAAGTAACATAATGATGTGATGCACCTCCTCAGCATGACGAATTATACCTAAACGCTACTTCTGGTTTCTAAGAATTTTGATCTTTAACATGAAGCATCTCCTTTCATTAAAATAACATTTAGATTATTAAAGATCGCTCCATGTGTAAACTATATCTGTTAGTTTTAGACGGATTGCAAAGATAAATGTGGAGATCAGACTGTTTTTTTTTAGTTTGATCGTTTTGGTCATCGGAGCTCTTCTTTTTCCGTGTCCCTCATCGCAAAAAACTATAAATGAAAAAAAGATGGAAAAGCTTCACCGGGAGACGATTGTCTGGGATTGCCATAACGACCTTCTCAATCACATCGACCATGCTGTCGAAATTGCAGGTGTCGAACATGTCGGCTTGGGCGCAGACATGTTATCCGCGGACTCCTTCTCCAGTGGGTATACGGGGTGCCCAGGACTATCCCCATATCACCTGCGGGCTGAAGAGGAGAGGCTATTCCGATGATGATATTAAGAAAATCATGGGTGGAAACTTCCTCCGCGTCTGGAAAGAAGTGACTGATAAAAAATCGTAGCCTTTCCTCCATTGGAATAAATTTTACTATAAGCAGGGAAACAGTTGCTCATCAGGACTTTTGTTTCTTCTTTGAAGAGACAGAGTTTTGGTCTGCTTGAAAATTCTGATGAGATAAAATAGAATAAAATCTCAAATCTTATAGTTTGGAGATTCAGATGAGAGAGAGAAACACATTCCTGATTCTTATGATATTTATGCTCTTGGTCTGTATGGTAACCATGGATTTTAGCCAGCAGGGTCGGGGGAAAGGGCGTATTCGGGGAACAGTCGCAGATGACTCGGGGAACTCCTTGAAAGATGTGAAGATTACAGCTGAACATCTGGATTATAAGACAAAATTTGAAAGCAAATCCAATAAAAAAGGGAATTGGGCGATTGGAGGTTTAGGATCCGGATATTTCCTTATTGTTGCTCACTTGGAAGGCTACGAACCGTTTACACTGGAACTCCAGGTCAGCCAATTTTCCCAGAATAACGCCCCAGTCAATATCACCCTCAAAAAGGTAGTTATCCGGGGAAGAGCTGCCATTCAGGATGAAATTGATGCTACGCTCCTTGAAGAGGGCAATCAACTCTTCGAGGCAAAAAAATATGAGCAGGCTGTTGCGAAATTTGAAGAGTTGCTTGAAAAGATTCCAAGCTTTTATCAGGTTCAGATCAACATTGGGAATTGTTACAAAGAAATGGGTGAATATGATAGAGCCATTGCGGTCTTTGAGATGATGTTGGAAAAGGCAGAACAAGAGAAAAATTCCTTTGGAGGAGATGAAAACGTAGCCCATGCGCTAGCCGGAATAGGTGAGATTTTTATATTGAAGGGTGATGTTGACAGAGCTAAGGATTATCTCCAGCAAGCCATCGATATTTTCCCTGGAGATGAGACCATGACCTTCAAAGTCGGGGAGATCTTTTTTAAGCAAGGCGAAGCAGCCAAAGGCGTTGAATATTATGATAAGGCAATTCAAATAAATAGTGATTGGGCTCCTCCTTACAGACAGAGAGGATATGCCTACTTAAATCTCACAAATTATAGTATGGCGATAGAGAGTTTTAAGAAATTTCTTGAACTGGCACCTGATGATCCCCAAGCGCCTGTCATTAAGGATCTTATTCCCAAACTCGAAGAAATGATCAGGAAGTGATATTGCCCCTTTCAAAAACATTTCAGGGAATCTGCCTCTGATATCTTGTTCCACACCTGTATTAAATGTGGAGCTACAGCCTCGCAGATCGAACCCTTGAGCTCTTGAACAGCATTTTTGGCTATTTTCCTCCTGAGATCCATTTGGCCAAAACCACCTTTTTATGATTGCTTCCATATAGAGTCTGGACGTCTTTTTGTGCGATTTTCTCCTAGCAATTGCCATGCATCCAGCCCAGAGGGGAAAATGATGGAATGCAGCAAAGCAAAAAAAGGTCTGGGGAATATATTTTCTGTATATAAAATAAATATTTATCCTTGACAAATGGAATGTTTAAAATATAAATATAGCATAGAACAAATGATTGTGCAAAGCGTTTGTTCAAAATATTTTAAAGTTTATTTGGAAAATGAGCATTAAAGAAATCCAAAGAGTGGCAGGTTTTTCCTACTCGACTGTCTCCAGAGCGCTCAACGGAAAACTGCGCACAGATACACATATTATACTTCCGATTCAAGTTATGACACCCCGTACCAGATCTAATTAAGATTTATGCATGTCCCATTAATTTCTATATTTAATGAGAGATTTATCATGAAAAAATATTGGATCCTCGGTATTTGTGTATTACTTTTGTGTACAGCTTATTGCCTGCCGTCTGATTTGGTGCGGCTGAACCCGCCGAAAGATTCGCGAAGCAACCCTCCGGTCATCGCTTTTGCGTCAGACGGCACACTTTGGATGGCCTGGCCTTCTTATCAGCAAGGTCGCTTTAAGATTGCTGTCTGCTCTCGTTCTGGAGGCAAGTGGTCAGTGCTCTCTTATCCTGATCCCACTTTGACGGACCAGGTTGAGCCTCAACTTCTTGTTAATTCACAAAAAAAGCCTGTTCTTGTTTACTCTTCTTACGATGGACAGCGGTGGTTTGTTAAGCGAACCACAAAGATCCAGCAAGATTGGGACAAACCACAGGTTTTGGGCCAGGGTTTTCATCCTTCTGCAGTTATGAGGAAAGGCCAACTATGGGCGGCCTGGGAAAGAGCAGGCCAAATCCTTGTCATTCCTAGTGCAGGATCGGATAAGGAGATTCCTTATCGGTCCATAAAGCCTAAGAGTTCCCAAATATCCTATTCTTCACCCTCTATAGGCAAAGGGCCTAACGGAGATGTGTGGCTGACCTGGACAGCCGCTCAGCATGGTTTCCAGTCTATCTTGCTTCAGCGTATTGACAGGAAAGATCATTCCCTGCTTACCGTAGACGATGGTACCGGAGTCAACAGAAATCCACGTCTTTCTGTAGATGGAAAGGGCCGGGTTTGGGTCGTATATGAAAGATTGATGTGCCAACTGGATAACAATTCCGTATCCTGGGAACAGACAGGCCGGCCAGTTTATGAGCTCGACAAAGTATATGGTGTGGAAAATCCTTCGCGGGTAATTAAGGTCACTGACGGCCAAAAATGGTGGGCCACTGAAACACCTCAGGCTCCGGCTATGGGGCTGATGCCGACGATTTTCTGCTCCAGCAGAGGTACGGTTTGGCTTACCTCCAGCAGCTTTACAGGTTATTCCAGGCCGCGCCGTTATTTTTGTCCGATCTGTGAAAGCCTGGGAACAGAGGGATGGATCAATCATGGACTGGCCTGGTTGAAGGGACAAAGCTACAAAGCTTTCCTGTCCTTAGCTGAGGATCCAGAAGGGAGGGTTTGGACGGCCTGGGCTCAGCACGATCGTGAGAAAAAAGGTTTCCTGGATACTCCGAGCTGGACACATATGGACGGACCGGATTTCATCGCTGTTGCTCCCATGCCTGAATTGGAGAAAGAAGGTACTCCACGTTTGATTCCTTTAGAAAGGAAAGCAGTCGAGTTCCCGGAGCTGAAGACTTTTCCCAGATACCAAACTACATACAAGGGGAAAACTCTCCAGGTTTATTTTGGGGATTTGCATCAGCATAGCGAGATTTCCGGGTGTGGCCGGAGAAACGGAAGAATCGACCAGAACCAGCATTATACGCACTTCGTGCGCGGTTTGGACTTCATGTGTACTTATTGACCATGCGGAACATCAGAACGATCACACCTGGCACATGACCCAGCTTGCAGCCCAGATGTACAACCAGCCTGGTGAGTTTATAACCTTTACCGGATTTGAATGGACAAGTGAATTCGACGCAGGAGGCAATCTTTATCGAGGTCATTACAATGTTGTTTTTCGCAACGTGGGAAAAGGAGATTATTACTTCAGCGCCAGTAACCCGAGGTACAACACGCCTCTAGAACTATGGAATGCTTTGAAGGAGACAGTGGGAGGAGTAGAAAATGTACTGACCTTTCCCCATCACACCAGCCGCCGTATGGCATGGATCTCTTGGAACTATTATGACCCAGTAATGGTTCCTTTGATCGAAATCGCCCAGGTGCGTGGGAGCTATGAGTATGAAGGATGCTTCACAGGTCTTGAACTGCACGGTGACTGTGCACGGGTCCGGGGACATTACATACGGGATGGGCTGGACCGCGGCATGCGGTGGGGCTTCGTGGCGAATGGTGATCATGCAGGCCGACAGCTGGCAGCCGTTTTTGCCACCAGCTTGAACAGGCAAGCCATCTTTGAGAATCTCAAAAACAAACGAACCTATGGCACTTCCGGTGAACGCATATTCCTGGATGTCCGGGTAAACGGCCGGTTCATGGGTGAGGAATTTATTTTGGAAAAGGAATCACGAAAGGTTGAAATCAAGGCGGTTGGAGAAACTTCTCTCGTGGAAATCGATCTCTTCCGGAACGGACGGAGTATCCGCAAGTGGGCGGTGAGAAACGAAAAAGTGAACCTGGAATGGGAAGATAGTGAGCCACTCACTCGTCGGGAGAACTATTACTACGTACGGGTGATTCAAGCAGACGGCGGCCAGGCATGGTCAAGTCCTATTTGGGTTATCAATCCTCAACTTCCGGGTGAATTTCGGTTCCAGGTGGGAGATAATGAGCTGAGGGTGATTTATCCGGATCAGAAGACCGATTTTGCCATCCTGATGCACAACGAGACAGAGACAATCGTGCAGGGGATAGTTAGTCTGGACGTTCCAGACGGTTGGAGGGTCAAGGAAAAGGAGGGAATCAAGGTAGACTGTCCAGCTAATGGCTGGCGGCATGCGGTATTCAATGTGAGAGCTTCTTCCTTTGCACTATCTCAGTTGTGCCTTCCTTCAGTTAAAGCCAGATTTGTGTTCTCGGACAACCGGACGGTCGAGTCTCCACTTTTTGTGGTGGGAAGTCCAACACGGCTCTCCCGCGAACAAAAGGCTGTGCTGATTGATGCTTGGACAGAAGTCCCAAAAAATATGTTCCAGGAATATCTCAAAAAAATATCTGAAATCTGGCGTAAGGAGCCCTGATGGAAAAAGTATATAAAAAGCTTATATCAGTCATATTTTTATTCATTTTTTGTTGTGTAGGTATCAGAGCGCTTGATCAAGAGAAAGACCAGGAAAGCTCTCTTCCTTCGCCCAAAGAATTGTGGAAACGCTGCCAGGAAACACTTCCTCCTTTTTCTTACAAGGTTTTAAAAGATGCAATCGTTCCATCCATAACCGATCCACGGCAAAACCTGAGAAGGATAGAAGTCCGGTTTACAAGTCAGGTTGTAGGGCAGTGGGGGAGGAGAATGGCCCACACCGCGGTGATTCATATGCCTGCTGACCCTAAAATTTACCAGGCACCGGAACGTCGTGGGAAAGTTGTCATCATCGCTGAACGATTCGGAGACAAGATGATGATTGATGACTATGGAGAACCAATCGCAGCCCGGACAGGTTATCCGACAATGGTTCTCCCTATTCCCGGTGAGTATGATGGCCATGATGGAGAAAGCTGCTGGGTCTATTATTTTCGCTCCATGTTGGCAGATACCCAAGATCCCATGAATCATCAGTACTTCCGTTTTGCCATTCCCTATATCAGTGCTATGGATGTGTTTGAAGGGATTTTGGGAGAAGAGAATATCCGAGCAGTGATTGGGGGACACAGCAAGAGAGCCCCGGCAGCCTTCAACGCTGCGGCCATAGACACAGAGCGGGTTTCAGGAGTGATTTTTATGGGAATGGAATCTACCTTCCGCAACTATGAGGGGAAACCTTGGAAGGGGATATCTCCGATCTACAGCCAGAAATATGTCAAGTGTCCCGTTCTCTATTTAGGTGCTACCAATGAGGACGGTTACGAAATGTTTAATGTTAACCGTGTCCAGGCGGTGATGGAAAAGCCCTGGACTATCGAGCACATCCCCAATTTTCACCATGCCACATATTCGGAAATCCAAATTCTTGATTGGCAGATGTGGGTTTCCCATATTTTCGACGGCCGGCCTCTTGCCCAAATCAGCAACTTGAGATATGAAGAAAACGAGGAAGGGACGATATTCCGGGCTCGAGTTGAATCGCCCAATAAGATCATTGCGGTTAAGGTTTGGTATGTGTATTGTGATGATGTGCCTTACTGGAGAGACCTGATGTGGTATCCTGCGTTTATGCAACAGAAGGGTGAATTTTATGAAACTTTTATTTCCGGGAAGCTTCCCGATGCGTGGTTTGTCGAAGTCAAGGACACAGCCAATGGTTTTGCCGGCTATGTTAGCAGTCTGCCTCAGGATATAACTGGAAAGCCAACTAAAGAACGCTATTCTCGGGGATGGCGTTCCCGAAACTGGGAGCCCAAATACAAAAACAGGAGAGTTAAGAAAGATGGTAAAAATTTCTAGTAATGTCAATTTGACATTGATCCATATTATTCTCATTCTGATATTGACAAGTGTTTTGTTTTCAGGGGACAAAAATTTGGATCTTCCTACGCCTCAGAATCTCTGGCTGCGGTGCCAGGAAACTTTAATTCCTTTTAATTATGTTGTTGAAAAGGATGAGATTGTTGATTCTGATTCTTTGCCTCTGGCGGAACTTCGGCGTATTGAGTTAAAGTTTTACAGCCAGGAGATGGAAGGCCGAAAATGGGGACATCCCTGTGTGATTTACATGCCGGCTGATCCTAAAGTCTTTAACTCACCGGAGAAGCGGGGAAAAGTGGTGATTGTCGGACAGCGCAGCTGGGATGGACTGGCCACCGGTCCCTGGCGTAATGCCTTTCTTGGGAACTACGGAGAGCCCATCGCTGCCTTAACTGGATACCCGACAATGGTTTGTCCTGTTCCCGGAGAATATGATGGCACGGGTGGCCAGGAGCTATCCATAGGTTTTTTGAGGGAATATCGCCAGAAGACACAGGACCCTGTGGACCACCCTTATTTCCGTCTTGCAGTGCCCTACCTGAGGGCACTCGATGTCATGGCAGGGGTACTCGGTGTGGAAGAAGACAAAATCCGTGCGGTAATCGGTGGACATAGTAAAAGAGCGACCTCAGCCTATGTGGCTGCTGCAGTGGATCCCGAACGCATTGCTGGTGTTGTTTTTATGGGAAATGAATCGACATGGGGGAGCACGAGAGAGCAGCCTTGGCAGGCCGTTTCGCCGGCTCGTCTCCAAAAATGGGTCAAGGCCAAAGTCCTCTACATCGGTGCCACGAACGAGGATGGCTACCGGATGTACAACATCAACCGGATTCAGGAGATAATGAACGGGTCATGGATGCTCGAATACATTCCTAACTATCGGCATGCCTCGATGTCTGAGAAGCATTTCCTGGACTGGAGGATGTGGATTATCAATGTATTTGAGGGAAGGCCTTTAAGCCGTATCAGCGACCTGAGTTACAGAAAAGTCGAGGAAGGCTTTGAGTGGGGCGGCCGCCAGGTCGAGGCCGGGACCCTGTTTCGAGCCCGTATCAAGTCTCTCGACAAGATTATCCAAGCCAAAATCTGGTATGTGTACAATGATGATGAACCTTACTGGCGGGATTTGGTCTGGTACCCCGAGTTTATGGTTAGAAAAAAAGGCGGCTTTTACGAGGGCTACGTGAAGGGTAAACTTCCGGATGCCTGGCTTGTGGAAGTTAAAGACGCAGCACAGGGATTTCCTGGGTACCTCACCAGTCTGCCTCAGGATATCACCGGTAAGCAAACCGCCACCCGAAAATCCCGTGGCTCACGGTCCCGGCATTGGGAGTCCAAAAAGAAATAGAAGAAATAGGCCTCGGATCAGGGCTATGGAGAAGATTATCATCAATTCTCCACAGATCTTCAGAGATATGGTCAGTGGAGCGTAAAAATGAAAAGGAGAAAGAAATGAAAAAAAAGAAAACTTATCTGTTTGGAATTCTTGCCATGTGTTTTGCCCTATCTTTTCTTTGCATCATGGCACAGAAAAGATTTTTCCCTCAACCAGAGCCTAGACCTGTTTCACCGCCTTCGAAGTTTGAGGCAGTCCAGAATCCCATGGCCTTTCTTTCCACATCCCAAGACTATTCTGCATCACGCATCAGCTCTTACAACAAAGAAGGCGGTCCACGCGACAACTTTTGGATTCCAACAACGGGAGAGGAAGTGACTCTTGCAGAAATCAAAGGACCAGGTGCCGTCACCCATATCTGGACGACTCACCGGGGCGGAGGCCGTGATCTGATTGTGCGGATGTACTGGGAAGGAAGCGATCATCCTAGCGTAGAAGCACCTATCGGAGATTTTTTCGGTGTCGCAATGGGCGTAAACGCCCCGCTGAATAGCGTCCCTTTACAGGTTTCCTCTGAAGGACGTTCACGCAACTGTTGGTGGTACATGCCATTCAACAAGTCTGCACGAATTACAGTGAATGCTACTCAATCTGAGGAAAACGTGAAAAGGGAAACTGTTTCGCTTTATTTCTATATCGACTATCAAATTTATGCCAAGGCTATAAAAGATATACATTATTTTCACGCCCGATTCCTGGAAACTGATCCTGCTGAGCGCGGAAAGCCCATCATGCTGGCCAAAGCCGAAGGAGAAGGCCATTTTGTAGGGTTGGTTATGGGGCACCGGGCCAGGACACCTGGTTGGTTTGGCGAAGGCGACGATATCATCACCGTGGACGGCAAGGTGTCTTTCTTGGGAACAGGAACTGAGGATTATTTTTGCGATGCCTGGGGTTTCAGGGCATTTAGCGATTTGTATCATGGTGTGCCCTTCCTTGAGGAGCGCGGTATCGGACGGAAGCTAAGTGCTTACAGGTTTCATATCTTGGATCCGATACCTTTCCGGAAGTCCTTTAAGTTTGAGATAGAGCACTGGCCGTGGATCAGTCCATTGCCCAATACAGGACGGGGATATTATTCCAGCGTTGGCTTCTGGTACCAGAAAAAGATCCATTCGTCCTGGCCGAGACTGAAGAAAATAATGGCCAATGAGCCATGGAATTCGAGCAAGGGCCGCTGGCATGTCCAGGGAGCGATTGAGGCCGAAGACCTGGGGATTATTGGGTTTGAAAGCAAACTTGGGAAAAACGCTAGACCTGTTGTGGAGAAAGTCATGCCAAACCTGAGCGGTGACCACATGCTTCTTTTTGATTCAGGTGGAAAAGGGAAATTTTCCTTGTCTGTTCCTGTAGACCTTATGGGAAAATATAAAATTAAGGTTTATTTTGTTCGCGCTCCTGATTATGGTATCGTACAACTTTATGTCAATGGAGAGCCAGCATGTGAGCTTATCGATACATACTTGAAGACTGATGACCTCACCAGACCCATATGGCCGCCCAAAGCCTTTGATTTGGGTGAAATCACTTTGATGAAAGGGAATAATGTTTTTGAGTTTATGGTCAAATCTAAAAACATAGCGGCAGAGGGATACAAAGTTGGGATTGATTGTCTGGTCCTGGAAAAAGCTAAATAAATGGAAGTGATGATTGTTAAAAAATGGCTCTTCTTCTTTTCCTTTGTTTTTATTCTATGCTTGGCGAGCTGCCGGCATGAATCAATCTCTAAGGGAAATACTCTTGAAGTACCTAATGCGCTTCAATCTTATATAGAGATAGTGGAGTGGGATGATCTGGGTGAGAAAAAGCCTGTAATAAATTTCCAAAAACTTGATGGTAGAACATACTTTATCCGGTTGGATTTTGATATTGATGGTGCTGTGAAGCAAGATGACTGGCAGGCCCGCATTCACCTCGCTTTCAATCCTGATTTCCACTGGGCCCCTTATCTGACGCCCACAAAAGATAACATTATCGACCGGCATGTTTTCCGGTCACCGGCACTGATTGTTTCTAAACAACACATGCTTCTCACTATTGTTCCTGATCTGGAGATTATGGGCAGGGGGACTCCGGTACGGTGGTACATGGACCTTGATGCTCCTAACAATTTGTTGACCCTGGGAATGAGCGACTGCGAGGTCAAAAGAGGGTTGTTTTTTATAAGGAAACCGGGAGCTGTCTACCCTGCCGGGAAACATCAGATTGGATTCTATGTATTTGTTTCCGATGACGAGAAGGATATTCAGGATCCTTGGCGGAGGCCCCTGGAGTTCCTGTGGAAACGTTGGGGAAAGTCTCTTTTTGAGTCTGGACAGCCTCTTCCTCCGAGTCTAGAACCTTATGTGAAATACACCTACGACTGGGCGTTCAAAACCTGGAAAAAGAGTGTTTGGCAGGAATTTGATCTGAAGGGAAGAAAGGTAGGAGCACCGGTTTTTATTGTTAATATTACACAGAGTCCCAACTATCCCGGCGAAGTCAACGAAAGGGGGTTCCGTTCCATCTGGAATCAAGCCTGGTTCAGTTCCCTGCGATCGGCTTCTGGGCTTTTTCGATACGCCCGCCTCACTGGAAACAAGAACTTTCTCGAGAAGGCTCTCCTGACTAAGGAACTGGCACTCTCCGCGCCGATGAAAAACGGCTTTTTTGACACGGTGGTGGCCACTGAAATGAAGATAGTAAAGATCAAAGGAGAAAAATACAACCGGTCTAAAGGATGGAAAACAGCTTTCTGGGGAAACTCGAATCGTAACCCGGTGAATCGGCCTCCAGGAAAGCCCCGGATAATGGATTGCAGTATCGCTCCCTACCACATCCTGGACATGAGTTGGACAGCACTTCTGATGCTTCGCTGGTATGATGAGCTTGAAAAAGATAAGAGGCTTCTGGATTATGCTCAAAACTATGCCGAAAGCCTGCTTGAGCTTCAAGATGAGGCGGGCTTTTTTCCAGGCTGGCTGAACAAAGACACGCTGCAGTCACTGGGCATTCTGGATCAATCTCCCGAAACCTCTATGTCCGCAACCTTCCTTTTGAAATTGGGAGAGATAACAAAGAAGGAAAGATACAAACATGCTGCACTCAAAGCGCTTGAAGCCGTGATCCGAGAGATCATTCCTGTGGGGAGGTGGGAAGATTTTGAGACTTACTGGTCTAGTTCAAGCTACGGGAACAGTGAGCTCATCGGGAAAAAAGTGGTACGCAACAACATGTACAAGCAGTGTAATTTTTCCATGTTTTGGACCACGGAAGCCTTGTACGAAGCTTACCAAGTCACTGGAGAAGAGCGATATCTCGAGTACGGACAGCGGGTTCTGGACGAGATGCTGATGACACAGGCTTCCTGGCAGCCTCCATATATGTATGTGGATGTGCTTGGCGGCTTCGGGGTCATGAACTGTGACGGAGAATGGCTCGACTCGCGCCAAAGTCTTTTTGCCGAGGTCATCGTCAAATACGGGAGGGAGCTCGGAATGGAAGAATATATCCAAAGGGGCTTGGCTGCTTTGCGGTCGTCTTTTGTCATGATGTACTGTCCGGAGAACGGCAAAACAAAGGTCCAGTGGGAGAAAAAACATCCCTTTTTTGGACCCGAAGACTATGGATTTACCATGGAAAACTACGGCCATGGAGGAAGAACAAGCCCTGAAGGCGAAGGAATGGGAGTATTCACCATTTACGACTGGGGAAACGGGTCTGCAGCCGAAGCTTACAACCGCATGCTCGACCATTTCGGCCGAGATTTTTTATCGAAGATGAGGAGTAAAAAATAATATATTGGCCTATATTGAAAGGAGTAATGATGACAAAAAATACATGACGGTAATCTCATTTTCCAAATTCCATGTTTTTTGAAAGGCTCGGCATTTAAATTTTCAATCCATTTTTTTCTCTTGACAATTGATCCTAAGCCTTATATAAATTATAAATAATACAAATGATTGTGCCAAACGATTGTGCTATTAGTGGAGAAGGTCTCTAAAAAATGACTCTAGAACTAAAGCGGGATTTTACGAGGAGAGAATTTCTCAGATATTCCTCAGTGGGAATGCTCGGCGCTGTTTTGACTACGAGCTTGTTTTCCTGCCGTACACAGCCCAGCTGGAAGCCGAATATTGTCTTCTTTTTAACCGATGACCAGCGTTGGGACAGTATGAGCTGTGCGGGAAACGTTATTCTGAAGACACCGAATATGGACAGGATTGCAAGGGAGGGAGTGCGTTTTGAGAATATGTTTGTCACGACTTCACTTTGCGGTCCCAGCAGAGCCAGTTATTTAACCGGAAAATATGCCCATAACCATGATGTACGCCGCAACGGATTGGCTTTAACAATAGAACATGAGACTTTTCCAGAGTTTATGAAGGATGCGGGGTATGAAACAGCTTTTGTCGGAAAGTGGCATAATATTGACCTGAGCAGGAATCGGGGTTTTGACTGCCACTTCGGGTTTAAGGGACAGGGGTCGTATTATGATCCGATTATTTCTGAAAATTATGGGCCTGGAAAGAAATACAAAGGCCATGTAACCGATATCCTGACTGATAAAGCGATTGATTTCATAAGAAAAGAACACTCCAAACCATTTTGTCTTCTCCTGTGGTTCAAGGCGCCGCACAGAAGTTTCCATCCGGCTGAGCGGTTCAAGAGCCTCTATATTGATGACGTTATACCCGAACCGGACAATTTCCTTGATGATTATCGGGGACGGCCGGATGCAGTGAAGAATGCCAACATGAAGATTGGGGATTTTGCCGACATCCCTGATTATCAAACATTTGTCAAGGATTATTACCGCTGTTTGGCAGGAGTGGATGAGAATGTGGGCCGGGTGCTCGATACGCTCTCTGCACGCGGCTTGGAAGAAAACACTGTTGTTCTCTACGCCGGGGACAACGGATTTTTTATCGGTGAGCACCATTTCTTCGATAAACGTTTCATGTATGAGGAATCGATTCGTGTGCCGTTGCTTATCAAGTATCCGAAAATTATCAGGTCGAGTGTGATAAAATCTGAAATGGCTCTCAATGTTGATATTGCCCCCACAATCCTAAACTTGGCAGGAATCCCTGTTCCTGAGGATTTTGACGGCGTGAGCCTAATGCCCTTATTGGAGAAAAAAAAGATCGATTGGCGTAAAGATTTTTTATATGAATACTATGAATACCCCGGTGCCCATTCCGGGCGGATGAACCGAGGGATCAGGACCGGAAGATGGAAATACATCCATTATTTTGAAGAACCGCAGGAGTTTGAGCTTTATGATCTCCAAAATGATCCCCAGGAAATGAACAACCTGATTCATGACCCCAGTTATCAGGACGAAGTCGAGGTGCTCAGGAGGCGATTAGAAGAACTGCGAAGAGAAACACATGATCCTGATTTGTAATGTTTGGATTGTGGAGCAATGAACATACTATGAGTTTTAAAAAGATAATTGTCATATATGGAAGTGTTTTCATTTCGTTTTGTTCACTTATGTTTCTTATCACCGGATTTCTCTGGTCAAAAGATGCTGGAGTCTGGAATTGTAAAGATATGCAGGCTGGTGGAGATAGAGCCAACTTGGATATGGCCCGGGATATTGCGGTTGACCAGAAGGGAAATGTATATGTAACCGGCTATAGCTACAGTCGGGAGACCGATTTTGATTTTGTCATCTTGAAGTATGATGCAAAGGGAGAACTCATCTGGACTGAACGTTATAACGGTCCTGCGAACGGTACAGATTACGCTCAGGATTTGGAACTTGATGGTGAAAGTAATGTCTATGTTGCGGGACACAGTAATGGTATAGGTTCATCACTTGACGCAACAATCGTCAAATACGACAAGGACGGACATAGGCTGTGGGTGAACCGGTATGATGGGCCTGCCAAGAGGGATGATTATGCCTATGCTGTGAAACTTGCCCCTGACGGCGGAATAGCGGTGGCCGGATACAGTTTCGGCCTTGGAACAGAGCATGATTATCTTGTCCTGAAGTTCAGAGCTGACGGCAGGCTTTTATGGAAAGCCCGCTACAATTCTCCCCTCAATCGTGATGATGTGTGTGAGGCAATGGTTGTGGATAAGGTAGGAAATGTTCTAGTCACAGGAGTCGATCGTACGAAAGAGTCATCTTATGACATGGCCACACTCAAGTATGATGTAGGTGGACAAATGAAGTGGCTGGCCAGGTATGCAGGTCCAGGACAAGTTTTTGATGCTGCCAAGGCTGTAGGGATAGATCTTGAAAGCAATGTATATGTAACCGGCTATAGCTACAGACAGGAAACCAATTTTGATTTTGTCACTATTTGCTATAATGCGGAAGGCTATGAGAGATGGGTGGCCAAGCATGACGGGCCATCGCATCGTATCGACCGCGGATTAGAGTTAACGATTATTCCTACAGGCGGTGTATATGTCGCGGGGATTAGTTTTGGTCAAAGAACAGCTGCGGATTGTCTGACAATTCGCTATGACGAGGCGGGGAATCAGGTTTGGTCGGCCAGGTACAACGGAATAGGGAATGGGGCTGATGTGCCTCAGGCCATAGCCCTAGATCCGGAATCGAATGTTATCCTGGCGGGATACAGCAGGGGACAGGAGACAGGGCGTGATTATTTCCTAATTAAATACGACCACCAGGGTCGCCAGCTCTGGGCGGCGAAATACGACGGTCCTACCAGCCAGGAAGATGCGGCCACAGCAATGGATGTGGATTCCAGAGGTTGTGTTTATGTAACGGGTTACAGCTATGGCGGTGAGACCGATTTTGATTTTGTAACCTTGAAATACGGTCCCGATGGGCATTTGCAGTGGGAGGCCAGATATCAAGGAAAATAATCAGCTTAAAACTAAGTTAACAAAGCAACATGATAGAGAAAAATATCAATTCATTCTTAAGGAGGACACATGCGTAAAATCACCATTTTTTTTGTAAGTGCATTGCTTCTGTCAAGTTCCTTTCTTCTTTTCTCCCAGACCCAGAATATTCCCGGTGTGTTGAGCATTCGGGAAAGGGCTGTGGTCATCAAAAAAATTACGAAAATGCGGCTGGATGGGCTATTGCCCAGAGTGATGGAGAAAACTGGTTTTGACATGTGGCTTATAGTCTGCAACGAAGACAACCTGGATCCTGTTTTCCAGACTATGATTCCTTATGATGTCTGGTGTCCGATCACCCAGATCCTTGTCTTCTACCAGCGTCGGCCGGGTGGTGAAGTGGAACGGTTGAATATTTCGCGGACAAACATGCAAGACCTGCACCAGAATGTCTGGAATTATCAGGCCTGGGACAACGAAAAAAAAGAGAGCCAGTGGGATTGCCTAGCCCGAATCGTCCATGAAAGAGACCCCAAGAAAATAGGGATCAACGTGGCAGGGGTTATCTGGGCGGCTGACGGGCTGACGGCGTTTCTGAAGAAGAAAGTCGAGGAAAGCATCGGGCCCAAATATTCCGGGCGGATGCGGTCAGCCGAGAAGCTAGCCACTATCTGGCTGGAGACTATGCTTCCCGAAGATCTGGAGCTTTACGAAAGGGTGGTGAGCGTTGCCCATGCTTTGATGGCCGAGACTTTCTCTGACAAAGTCATCACACCGGGTGTGACGACGACCGAAGATATCCTTTATTACTACCTGCAGCAAGTAGCAGATCTTGGCCTTCAACGCTATGCCTGGCCATGGTTTCGCATAAGGGCTCGCGATCCACAAGTCTTGAAAAAATACGGGAAAGACGATACGGTTATCAGACGCGGTGATCTCCTCCAGTGTGATGCTGGGATTTACTATCTGCGCTATTACACGGATCATGCCGAATGGGCTTATGTCCTCCGCCCTGGAGAGACGGATGTGCCTGAAGGTTTTCAAAAAGTGATGGTTGAAGGGAACAAGCTCCAGGATATTTTCTGCGCAGAATTCAAGGAGGGACTCACTGGCAACCAGATCTTGACCAATATCCTCCAAACAGCTCGCGAAAAAGGCATCTGTAAACCCAAGATTTACTCTCACTCGATCGGGTATTATCTTCATGAACCCGGTCCGCTGATCGGCCTTCCCTGGGAACAGGAAAATACAGGCAGCAGGGGAGAAGTCAAGCTGGTTTCTAACAGCACGTTTACAGCCGAGCTCAGTGTGACCTGCCCGGTTCTCGAGTGGAACGGCCGGGAGCTGCGGATGTCTTTCGAGCAGGTACTTGCTTTCACACCAAAAGGAACATATTTTCTGAATGGTCGACAAACAGCCTTTTACATCATAAAATGAATATAAATTTTTAAGGAGGAAGTCATGAAAATCCTTCGAATTTTCATAAGTATATTGTTCATTGCAGTGGTAGGCTTTGCACTGTCTTCCACACCCAAAAAAGCACCGCTTATAGGAGAAAACGAGAATGTCTACACTTTAGCCGATGAAAACCAGGACATCAGAGGCTTGGCCTTTGATGATGTTTCCGGTGATACTCCCCGACTTTTTGTGCTTGACCGCTGCGGGAAGATTTTTGTCTATCGATTGCATCAGGACTCAAAAACGGGAAAGGACAAGTTGGAATACCTAAAGATCTATGATCTGCCCAAGGATGTGGATAACACTCCTATCGTAAACCCGCGAGGACTGGCTTATACTCTTGAGAACGATGAGAGCATTTTTTATTTTCTGAATTGGGATGATTCCGGAGGGGAAGTGGTCTCTGAGCTTTGGCGGTACAATGCCACGGAAAATACTTCCTCATCCGTGAACCTGTCCTTCTACAACTACCGTATTGGCGACAGGGAGATGTTTGATGTCGCCTACGACAACGGGAATATTTTTGTATGTTTTGATTCTTCAGGCTACAAAGAGCAAAATCTCCGTGTCCAACGCGGAATCATCCAGCTGAAGTGGAATCAGGCTTACGACGGAAAGCTGGATTTTGTCAAGCACATGCCTGATTCAGGATATATGCCTTCCCGCGGCCTGACTTGCATGACCATAGAAGGAGCCAGGTATTTGTGGGCCACGGTCGGGTGTGATTATATCTACTGTGCAGATGCCCGAACCGGACGGGGACTTTTTCATTTTGATCGCCCTATGGCAGCCGAGGAAGATCATCTTTATTGGGGTCTGGCCTTTGGCAAAGAGGCCCTTTGGGTTTCGGAGAGTGTATCAGGGGCAGATCGTGTGCATCGGGTGAACGTAGCCAAAAATCTGGATGCTTTTTATGAAGGATCCCACATCTTACGCCACCTCATTATGACTATAAAAACGGAACCTGAGAGAGATGCCTCTTCTAATCCAGGAAGAGTATATCATTATTATTCAAGGCCATATGCCTACGATCAGCTTCACAACCAGGGTGTCTGGCCGGGAACAGAGAAAATAACAGAGCTTTCAGGAGTTCCTAACGCCAAGGTCAAAAAATTTACCTATGACCCGGCCGGTGATGTCTCCAGCCGCCAGTACATGGGTCTGGTCGAGTATACGAGTGCACCAGCCCGTTCTTATTCTTCACAATACGAAATCGACATCTGGACCAGTGCCTACCGCAAATACATCTATCCGCACCGGGTTGATAAGAACACGGAAGCCTTAAAAGGAACAGATTACTTGGCCGATGATCCCGAACTCTTCAACCTGACGGACACAAAAACCTATGACAGCTTTTCCAAGAGGGTTAAAGCTCATATCGAGGAGAAATACGGTGTTTCGGTCGACATGAACAATCCTTACTGGGCAGCACGCAATACTCTGGAGTACATCCAGGATCATTATTACTACCCTGGCCGGTCCAAGCGGAAACCTGCGGCCGTAGATTATGACAGAAATCACTATGATGCCAATCCAGGGAATTTGAAAATTGAACTCTCTAGCCGGGATTATGACAAAAACCAGATCATCGCTTGCTCGGGCACAAGTGTCATGATCGCCGGAGCCATGCGATATTTAGGAATCCCGGCGAGATGGTTGGGGACAGGTACGGAACATGGCCCGAAAACATGGGATTCCAACGGGAATGGACTTCTGGATGAAGGAGAGACCGCCACATGTTCCAGCGGCCATCGGTACACACAAGTGTGGCTGGGAAGTCACTACGGCTGGATTTGTTTTGATGGCACCCCAACTCGTCCGGATTTTAATGATTACGACCCAGTGCCTCCGATCCGATCCCAGTGGAGATACATGAACCGGGCAGCAAGGGGGCATCTCAAGGACAAACGGATCGTGTTCAATGTTGGATCTGCCTTATTCAAACCTCTCTATCGAGATTTTGAATACGACGAGAAACTGGCTGTGAACAACAACTGCGGCGGGGATCAAAGGTATAACCTGCAGGGCCGGTTCGGTAAGCCAGAGCTATGGAAACTGGCTAGGCAAAACATAACCGTTAAGAATCTCTGTTTCATCACAGCCGTAAACTTGGAAGGGCCTAAGGGAGAAACACGAGTCTCTTGGAAACTGAAAGGCAAGTGGGATAAGGACCCGAGAGCCAAGGTTTCTGTCTACTTACAGAAGATTGACCTTGAGAAAAAGAAGGCAAAGGATATCGCTGTTCTAGCCAAAGGGATTACTCCGCAGTCAGGAACAGTGACCGTCAACCTGTCTCCATACAGCGGGAAAAATCTCCAGATCATCATCCGCAAAGGCGGTGATCCCGAAACAGGCGGTTGTTCTGATCTCTTTGATCTGGATTAAATATTGGAAGAAAGGTGAAGTTGCACTACAAGAGTACGTTTACAGCTGAATTGAGTGTGACTTATCCCATTGCGGAATGGGATGGAAAAGAGTTGCGCATGGGTTTGGAACAGATCATCGCCTTTACCAAAGACGGTACCCAATTCCTGGATGGACGCCAGACAAAATTCCACATTGTGAAATAAAAGGGTATAAAAACACTTGAGTCTGATAATGAGAGAATCAATTTTGATCGGAGATAGAAAGATTAGCAACATCAGATGGCGGGTAGCTATAATTCTTGCCATTGCCACCGCCATAAACTACATGGACCGCATGACTCTACCTGTGGTCATATCCCAATTGCAGCAGAAATTTGCAATTTCGGAGTATCAATTTGCTGCATTAAATAGTCTGTTCTTGCTGTCTTACGCCATCATGTACGCAGGAGGAGGACGCATAGCAGACTGGTTGGGAACACGTTTAGGTTACGCGTTGATGATGTCCTGGTGGTCGCTCTCCTGTATGGCTCAAGGTCTGGTGAACGGCTTTCGCGGTTTGGCCATTTTCCGCTTCATGTTAGGCTTGGGAGAAGGAGGGAGCTTTCCAACCTCTGCTAAGACTGTATCTGAGTGGTTTTCCGCAAAAGATCGTTCCACTGCCTTCGGGATGTTTAATACTGGATCTGCTATTGGCTCCGTTATTGCTCCACCCCTTTTGGCCTTGATTGTTGTATTGTTGAACTGGCGATGGGTTTTTATCATCAGTGGGTCATTTGGTATTTTTTGGGCAATATATTGGCTGTCTACATATCATCTCCCACACAAGCATCCAAGAATAACAGAGGAGGAATCCTTGCTTATTCGGAAAAGCCAGGAAGAGGAAGGCAGAGGAGATCTAACCAAACAAATAAAAACAGTCAAATGGTTCAAGTTATTCTCTTATAAGGAAGTTGTATGTCTCATAACCGTGAAATTTCTTACGGATCCAGTGTGGTTCTTTTATGTCTTCTGGCTTCCAAAGTATTTACATGACACTAGAGGATTTGACATAAAACAGATAGGATATTATGCATGGATTCCCTATGCAGCAGCCGGAGTTGGCAGTCTTTTTGGCGGCTGGTTTTCCAGTTTTCTGATAAAAAGAGGTTTGACCTTAAACGCTTCCCGCAAAGTAGCATTAGGCTTGAGTGCTGCTTTTATGCCTGCTGCCGCCTTTATTGTTTCTTGCCCGACAGGCCTGGCTATCGTATTTATCAGTCTGGCCTTTTTGGGGCATCAATTCTGGTCGGTTATTATACAGACACTTCCGGCTGATTTATACCCGCAGGGAATGGTGGGTTCGGTGGCTGGGTTGATAGGAGCCAGCGGTTCTTTTGGAGCAATGATTTTTGCCATGATAGTGGGTTATATCTTAGGCCACTATGCCAGTTATGTACCTATTTTTCTTGTGGTAAGCCTTTTGCATCCTATATCATTTGGATTGATTATGCTCATGATCCGCCGTATTTCACCGCGCCAGGTATGAATAGATAGATTAAATATTAATAATGAAATAATGAGGTTAAAATGATAAGAATCGGCCTTTTATCCTTGTCAGATGGAAGAGAAAGGGTTCATAAAAATCTTTCTCCTGCCATAGAAGAAACAGCTTGCCTAATCCAAAAAAAACTTGAAGAAACAGGAAAAATTGAGGTTATCTCTGGAAAGGAAATCATTTGGCAACATGCACAGGCAAGAGAACAAGCCCGTTTTGTTACCTCTCAAGGAGTGGATGGCACAATCCTCAATGTTCCTGTCTTTGCCTTTCCCAATCTTGCCCGGATAGCTTGTCAGTTTGCTCAGACACCATTTCTGGCGTTCAGCCCTGTTTTCGGCGGTTTGCCTGGTTTAGGGGGAATGCTCGGTTCCTCCAACGCCCTTGAGCAGGTTGGCATTCCTTGCGAAAAAGTTTACGGGTCCTTAGATGATAAAAACGTAACGGATAAGCTGCTAGTTTTCTGCCGGACAGCCCATGCCATCAACGGCCTGAGAGGCCGCGTTTTGGGTTTAATAGGAGGAAGAAGCATAGGTATGGTTACTGGAGAGGCTTCCCCGGATGTCTACAGTTCCCTTTTTGGTATAGATGTTGATCATGTTGACCAGTTAGAGATAGTCCGCAGGTCTTCGCAAGTCACTAGTAAGAAGGTTAATCATGCCTTCCACTGGCTGGAAGAAAATGTAAAATCCATTGAGTTTGATTCAAAAAAATTAACGCAGGAGTCGCTTAAGGATCAGATCAGAAATTACTATGCCACTAAAAGAATAATCGAGGAAAGACAGCTCGACTTTGTCGCTGTCAAATGCCACTATGAAATGAGTGAATACTATTTTACGCAGTGTCTGAGTGCAGCCTTCATGAATGATCCCTATGACTGGGATGGCAAGAAGGAGCCTTTTGTCTTTTCCTGTGAAGCAGATGCTGATGCCGCTGTAACTATGCAGATATTAAAACTGCTATCGGGAAAGCCTGTCATTTTTACAGATTTACGCCACTTTGATTCTGAAAATAATATCATGGTCTTATGTAATTGTGGTGCCATGTCTACCTGGTATACCAAGCGGTCAGAAAATCCTTCAGAGAACTTAAAGGAAGTCTCTCTGGTTCCGGTCATCGAAAAGTACGGAGGGAGCGGTTGCCACGTGAGATATATCGCAGGAGAAGGCGAAATGACTTTTGCCAGGCTGTACCGAAAGGCTGGCCAGTACCATATGACCATATTTTCGGGCGAGGTGAAAGAGTTCCCCATCGAAAAGTTAGATGAGACATGTCCGGCATGGCCGCATCTGTTCGTCAAACTGTCTGTTTCTCCTGAGAAGTTGATACCAAACCTCGGAAGCAACCATATCCACGGCGTAGCAGGTGATTTTGCTGCAGAGTTGAAAAAATTCTGTGAATTGAAAAACATAGTGGCTGAAATTTTCTGATTTTTTCTTTAAGGAGGATAAAATGAAATTAGGTATTGCCATTGCCCCTAAAGTGGCACTTCCATCGGCTTTTGTTGTATTCCGGGATGACATAGAGATATCTATGAAGAAGGCCTATGATATGGGCTTTGATGGTGTAGAAATGGCTCTCTTAGATTCCTCCCAGGTCAAAGTTGAGGCCGTTGATGATCTTTGTCAGAAATTCCATCTAGACATACCGATGATTTCCTCAGGTCAAGTATATGCCCAGGGTTCATTGTGTTTCTCCAGCCCGGATAAGGAGGTTCGTGATAAGGCCATAGCGCGCATTAAGGCATTGATTGACCTGGCTGAGCGCTTTGGCTCTATGGTTAATATAGGGAGAGTTCGGGGGTCCATAGAACCCAACGAACCCTATGAAATTTCAGAAAACAGATTCTTAGATTCTTTAGATGTTGTTGCTCAATATGCAGAACCTAAGGGTGTTGTGATTGCTGTAGAACCTGTGAACCGCTACGAACTGAATTTTATTAACAGGGTAGACGAGGCCTTTAAGGTTATAAGTAAGATCAACCGGCCCAACATAAAGATCATGCCTGATGTCTTTCATATGAATATCGAAGAATCCAGTATCGAGGCAACCTTTTTAAACTATAAAGACCACATCGCTTATATTCATTTTGCCGATAGCAACAGATTGGCTCCAGGCATGGGCCATTTGAATTTTCCCAATATTATCAATGTGTTAAAGGCAGCAGGGTATGAGGGCTATGTGACCGCAGAGATTCTACCGCATCCCACTCCAGATGAGGCTGCAAGGCGAGCAGCTAACTATTTGAAAATACTGTTATCATAATCATTGATTTGAAAAGGAGGTAAAAGTTTGGCGGAAACCTTAACACCCGAAAAAAGAGAATATTTACAGAAAATTGCCGACAAAATCCGAAGAAATGTCCTTGAGATGATCTACAAAGCACAGAGTGGACACCTCGGTGGGTCTTTTTCTGTGGCAGAAATCGTCTCTGTGCTCTATTTCAGTGAAATGAGGATTGATCCAGATAACCTAGACTGGCCTGACCGGGATCGTTTTGTCCCATCTAAAGGACATTGTGCCCCCGCAATTTATGCTGCACTGGTATTGAAAGGCATTGTCGAACCCGAAGCCCTTAGTGATTTCAGACAGACCGGAGGTATTCTTCAGGGTCATCCTTGTATGAACAAAGTGCCAGGAATTGATATTTCCACAGGTTCTTTAGGCCATGGATTTTCCGTCGCTATGGGGATGGCTCTCGGAGCGAGATTGAAAAAGAAGGATTTTAATGTCTATGTTCTTTTGGGAGACGGAGAATTAAACGAAGGCCAAAATTGGGAAGCAGCTATGGCGACGGACAAGCTTTTTCTCACAAATTTAACCGTTATTGTCGACAGAAATAGAGTCCAGCTGGACGGCCCTACTAAGAAGATCATGCCTTTAGAGCCTCTTGTAGAGAAATGGAAAGCTTTCAATTGGAAAACAAAAACAATCGATGGCCATAACATCAAGGAAATCTTGGAAGCTATTAGATGGGCGAAAGCGAACTTGAGGGATCCCTCGGTTATTATTGCCAATACAATAAAAGGCAAAGGCGTCTCTTTCATGGAAAACACTCATGAGTGGCACGGAAAACCTCCCAATCAGGAGGAATATTGGAGAGCATTGAAAGAACTGGGAGGTCAAGAAGATGAATAAACTAGTATCCATGCGGGAATCTTATGGAGAAGCACTTCTTGAGCTGGGAAAAGATAATCCAGATATTGTTGTCCTCGACAGTGATGTCGCCCACTCGACAAAAACCATCTACTTTGCCAAACAATTTCCGGATAGATTCTTTAACTTTGGGATCCAGGAAGCCAATATGATGGATGCAGCTGCAGGACTTGCTTCAGTGGGATTGATTCCATTTGTCAATACATTCTCATTTTTAGCTACCCTTCGGGCCTGTGAACAGATAAGGAGTTCGGTGGCATATAACAATTTGAATGTCAAGATCATAGGCTCTTATGGAGGACTGTCAGACTCTTATGATGGGGCCAGCCATCAGTCTGTTTTCGATTTAGCTGTTATGAGAAGCATGCCGAACATAAGCGTGGTTGTAGCCACTGATGCTATAGAGACAAAAAAAATGGTCAGGGGTATTGCATCCATTCAAGGCCCTATTTACCTCAGACTCTGTCGCAACGAAGTCGCTGTCTTTTTTGATGAGGATTATGAATTTGTACTAGGAAAAGCAAATGTTTTAAGACAAGGTTCAGATTTAACGCTGGTGGTTACCGGAATATTGTTGGAAAGAACAATGAGTGCCGCTGACGAACTGGCAAGAGAAGGGATTGAGTGCCGTGTTCTACAGGTTCCTACCCTAAAGCCCATAGACAGTGAGGCAATCACAAAAGTATCAGAAGAGACTGGGGCTTTGGTGACCGTTGAAGAGCACAATATCATTGGGGGATTGGGTTCGGCTGTGGCCGAAGTCCTTGGCTCTTCAATACCGGCTCCGCTTGAACGGATAGGTATACCCGATGTATTCGCAGAATCTGGGGATTATAATCAATTACTCGATAAGTACGGCATGTCATGCCAGGATATTATTCGTGCAGCAAAACTGGTGCTTAAACGGAAAGGTATGAGCAAAAATAATAGATGAGGACTCTTAAAAATGGAATATCTGAAAAAACATTCTCGTAAGGAGAATAACAGAATGAAAGAATTGAAGGAAAAAGCAAAAAGGCTATTAAACGAGTTTAAAGGGGATAAATATATTTTTGGCCTCAATTGTCTGGATAGAATCAGTGAACAGGTAACTCCCTATGGCAAGCAGTGCCTTTTGATCACGAATTTGGGAAAGCGGAATGAGGTAGAGCTAGAGCACATTATTGCTTTCTTGAGAAGAGAAAGCATCAAGATAATCGGTCCTGTAGACAGTGCAAAACCAAATGCTCCCCGGGAAGATGTTCCAAGGCTTGCAGAGGAGATATCGAAAGCAAATTCCGACAGCATTGTTGTCGTAGGTGGAGGTTCTGGAATCGACGCTGCCAAAGCTGCCAATGTAATTGCCACATTAGGTGGGGATGTGGAAGATTATTTCGGTACAGGTAAAGTCACTGAGAAGCTCAGATGCTACGGGAAAACACTGACTCCATTGATCGCGGTCCAGACAGCCGCAAGCTCTTCGGCTCATTTGACTAAATATTCTAATATCACTGATATAAAAAAAGCCCAAAAAAAATTGATTGTCGATGAGGCCATTGTACCTCCAAGAGCCCTCTTCGATTACAAGCTCTCAACGACAATGCCCAGAGAGTTCACCTTAGACGGAGCCTTTGACGGCATCGCCCATAGCTTAGAAGTGTTTTACGGGGCTAAAAGAGGGGATTTTGATAAAATTGGCGAAATTGCTGAGGTTTGTATCGAGTTGATCATAGGTTCTGTACAGAAAGCTGTGGCTGATGGAGGGGATATCGATGCCAGGGAATCTCTGGGATTAGGAACCGATCTAGGTGGATATGCCATCATGGTTGGTGGGACAAGTGGCGCTCATCTTACCAGTTTTTCCTTGGTCGATATACTGAGCCATGGCCGGGCATGTGCCATCATGAATCCCTATTACACTGTCTTTTTTGGCCCTGCCATTCAACAGCAGCTCCAGATACTAGGCAGGATTTATGAAAAATATGGTTTAATGGAAGAGAAGATTTCGGGCCTCAAGGGAAGAGAGCTGGCCGTAGCAGTGGCTAAGGGCATGATAAACCTGGCAAAGAAAGTTGGATTTCCTGCTACTTTGGGTGAAATCCAGGGATTTAGCGAGGTCCACATCGAAAGAGCGCTTACCGCAGCAAAGAATCCACAGCTTGAGATGAAGCTCAAGAATATGCCTGTTCCTTTAAACAGCGAGATTGTTGACCAGTACATGGGACCGATCCTCCGTGCGGCCGCAGTCGGCGATTTTAGCTTGATTAGAAATGTCTGATAAAAATCTTAATAGAGGTGAAACCATGTTAGGAAAGAGAAAACTCATCCTACTCTGTTGTTTGGTCATTTTGTGCTTTGCCTGCCAGAGCGTTGAAGAAAAGGAAGCGCTTCTAGTGCCTGTCATCGACGGCGAATGGTGGGACGTGACCGGAAACCCTATGGACCACAAATACGCCACCGAAAGGCAGGAACCCGTTGACTTTGCTGTTTGGCAGGCCTCAGATGGTACCTGGCAGATGTGGTCCTGTTTCCGAAAGACCACCGCAGGGGGTGAGAAAGGCAGAACGCGGTTTTTTTACCGATGGGAAGGAAAACATCCCACGGATACGGATTGGAAACCCATGGGAATCGCCATGGATGCGGATCCTTCATTGAGTGAAACGCCTGGCGGACTCCAAGCTCCCCATGTTATCAAGATCGGAGACACCTACCATATTTTCTACGGTGACTGGGTGAACATCTGTCATGCTGTAAGTAAAGATGGAAAGAATTTCAAACGTGTCATTCAAGAGAACAGCAAGACAGGGATGTTTTCAGAAGGGCCGGAAGCCCATACCCGTGATGTCATGCTTCTCCAGCATCAGGGCCTGTGGTATGCCTATTACACCGCCCGTACCGAGGGAATAGGCAAGGTCTTAAAAGGGCAGGTTTTTGTCCGGACCACCATAGATTTTAAGAACTGGAGTGAGTCACAGATCGTGTCTTTTGGTGGACAGTCGGGTACTGGGACAGGATCGTCAGAGTGTCCTCATGTGGTTAAGCTGGGAGAGAATGATTTTTATCTTTTCAAAACCCAGACGTACGGACGTTACGACCGGGAAAAAGACGACATCCGCAACCGGGGTATTCCCCGAACGAGCGTCTATCACTCGAAGGATCCCAGGATGTTCGGGATCGACCAGGATGAGGAGTATTTTATCGGTTACCTCCAAGTGGCCGCTCCGGAGATCGTCCTATACGAAGGCCAGTACTATATTTTTGCCTTAAAACAGGGATCACTTGAGGGCATGCGCTGTGCTAAGCTCATGTGGGTGGAAAAAGAGATGTAAATTCTGTGGTATGAAAGCTGAATTATACCATTCCTAATTCCGTGCGGCAATTTATGTTTATCTTCTTATTTTGATGACAATATGTGGGTCTTCCTTATCCGGGTCCGGATAGAAGATGCCGTTTCCATACTCATCGATTGCCTCAAAATAGTAGATGAGGTCGAATTCGGTGGTGAAAGCCTCTTCTGGAATTGTCGCTGAGTATAAGCCTTTACCCATGCATTTCATTGTTACAACGGAATACTCCATGGCCTGGCGGGTCGGCCTGTAATAAAAGAGAACCCTGTCAATTTGTGAATGGTCAGAGACTTTGGCTTTAACTTCCAAAGGTTTTCCAGGCTCCCATTTAAGTACTCGGTCGTGGGTAATAACTGGCGGCGTCCTATCGGAAGTCACTTTGACTCGAAAAGCATTCTCTTGAGATTTGCATGGGACATGAACGACCTGGCCGATTGAATCAGCAGCTTCGATAAAGTAAAATATCTCTCCTTCCTGGACTTCATCGCCTGGAATCGTTGCTGAGTAAATGAAATCGTCAGTCTTATCCATCTTCACGGTCTGAAAGGATTTTCCTTTGTCGACAGAGTAAGAAAGATTCACCTGTTCAATATTTTCTGGGGGCTCCACGGTCGACGTGGTGCCTCGAGCGATAGACAAGCTCTCTTTCATAGGCTGCAGGATCTGTGGAGGGAGAGTCACTGTAGCTTGGATAATAAGATCTTTTCCAGGTAAAACTCCTCTAATAGGGAGATGTGCGATGTGGGGTTCTACTCTCGTAAAGGTCAAGCCGTTGAGGATGAAATCAGCATCAGGAACTGCGCTGAGGTTAAGCCGGAAGTTACTGTACCGGCTGCCTACCATGTTGAAGTTGAAGCGCTTGACGATCCGCTCTCCTTTTTTCACTACAAGATTTTCAATGATGGGTCTTTCGCCAAAACGTTCTATAACCGACACACTCATCGGCCCGTGGTCTTCGGGATTCAGACTTTCATCGGTGATGATGAGTGTGGCCTGATAGTGACCTTCTGGAAGGTCGATGCGGAAAACCGCACGATCTGTCCCCTTAACAAAGTCAGAAAGTAGTGCTCGGGAGGGAATTTTATCCAAGTTTTCCAGGTTAGAAGCCCGCCAGACTGTACGGGCGATTTTCGGGGGTTGATCTGCCTTCAGAGTGACTTCTCCGTTCCATCCGAATCCCTGTTGGGGATTGAACAGGCTGTGGGGATGAATGCCGTTAAATCGGTGTTCGATGGTGTAGAAATTAGTGTACCAGGGAGTGTAGATGGTCGTCACATCTGTATATGCTTTGGGCCCGAAATCAAAGCCGAAGTCGAAATTCTGCAAAATGCTGAAAAGTTCTTCTTGATGTCGGAGCTGTTCCAAATCATTCTCGACAAAAACAATGTTGTCCTTCCAATGTCCGTAACTTCCAGGACCCATGATGAGATTCGGGTAGTAGATATCCTCGGCAACAGCCGAGAGCTTTTTCCAAATGTCTAAGGCTTTTTCTGCGTGGGTGATGCTCTGCTTAAGACATGAATAGTTTCCCAGTTTGTAGAAGAAGCCTAAGTTTAAGGCGGCTTTAATTTTCTGTGCGAAGTAGCGGGCCATGCCAGAGAGAATCTGAAAATCCTTTTGGGTGGCCCAGAATTCTTTGTTTGTATCGGGTACAAACTTATCAGCCTGATTAAGAAAATCTTCAATCCTTGCGGCTGTAGATTCCATCCGTTGGGCCATATCCGCGGGTGTCAATTTGGCAGAAGATTTTCCTTCCAGATAATTTTTAATGAATTCCATGAAATTACTGATCCGCGGTTCGTTAAAAGACTGGAGGTGAAGGTAGAAATTGATCAAACCGCCCATATCCTTTTCGGGCCAGATGTACATGTTGTAATCACATGTGGCGCTGCCCAGAATGAGGGGGATGACGCGGCTTGCTGACTGGTAGGCCTCGGCGACAGCAGGAGCGGCCTGTTTTCCAAACCGGGAACGCAGCTCTCTCAGCCAGATTTCATCGGTTTCATCCGGGTTGTAGGTCAACCGGCCAAAGAGTACGTAATTGCTCCAGTATCGCTCAAATTCCCACTGGTAGTATTCCCTGTTTTTATCACGGAACATCCTCCAGGCGCCGGGCGGATTCCCGTAACACTTTTGGGAGAGGGGAGCACATATTTCGAAGCCGCTGGAGTTTTGGAAGATGGTTGTAGGGGTGAACCGCCGTACATACTCGGGATCTCCCCAGAGAAGAAGCCGATGGGATCCCAGGCTCCAGACCTGATAAAGATTCTGATATCGCTGGGGATACTTAAGCCAGTCACCGTAGCTGTACGTCCACATGATTCGGGTGGGGTGGTAGGGAAATACCATGTGTTCTCCCCAGTACTTATGGCTCACCCGCGTTGGGAGCCCCATGTCCAGGGCCGCTTGTAGGGTCTCTTTCAAGAGACCAACGTTTCGTGTTTCGAGCTGGATGGGTCTGCCGCAGTCTTTTATAGCTTTGAATACAGCGTTTCGAAAAAATTCGGTTTGTTCATCGTAGTCGATACCAGACTCGTGATTGATCCTCAGTTGCACAGCCTGGATATCTGGGCATTCCGTGAGGAGATTGAGAAGTGCATGATATGTATAGCTATGCATGTTGTTCCGTGTAAGTCCTGTCACCATGCTTACTTGTTTTGAGCCTTGATGCTTTCCCTCCCAGGCAATCTGCTGCCAGATGCCGATGGTGAAATCAATTCCTCTCTTTTTTGCTAACGAGCTGATGTACCGCAGCATCTCGAGATTCTTGATTCGTTGCTCTTCGGTCAGTCCTTTGGCCTTGACCTCGGGATGCTGTTCGACTTTGACATGGAAAGCATACAAGGGAGAAAGATATGGCGTCTGGTGGGAGAAGACTAGGTTGAAGGCATTCCACCTGTTGGCGGCAAGCATGGCAAAATATTCCTGCCAGTACTCCTTGGAGTAATACCAGTCTTTTTCGCAATCTTCACTGTGGAGAAGTACGGCCATGCTCCGTACAGGAACCAGCGGCTTTTCCGAGGTTTGCTTGATGGCCGAGAACCAATCCCTCCCTGGCTCCAGAAAATTAACTTGTTGAGCCATTTCCAGAAGTGCATACATCAATCCCCGGTCATCTGATCCAGTAACAACCAGGATTCTCTGCTCCTTTTCATCTAGCCGTTTAACCGATAGGCTTTCTTTTGCCTCATTGAGTTCCAACCTTTTTTGTCTATGGAGAGATTTAATCCTTTCTGAACCGGAAAGTGTTCCTATTAGTAGGAGTGATGATGTTTTGTCACCTGCTGCTTCCTTTTGTAGATAAGAAAAACCTTTTTGATCCAAAGCGGACAGAAATTGTTGAAGTCCGAACTGAGCCGGTTTACCCAGAAGTCCATCCTTTAGAATGACGACCGCTTCATGAGAACTTTTTCCTTGGGCCGCTCCTGAACACGGAACAAAATAAGAAAGGATAACCATAAAAATAAGGAATTTTATAGTCAAGACTCCATAAATATGCCTTGATACATGATGTTGACTGTGAGTGAGGTTTTTATTCATTGTTGTTTCTCCTTAAGTTTTCATGCCTTTTCAGTGTAAAAACTTGCTGGCATTTTCGGGTTTTGACTCGAAATAACAGATTTTCTCGCCAAGTGCAATCAATTTTAAAATTTTTTCAATTTCTTCTTGACAAAGAACAACAAATCTGGAAACATTAAATCAATGAGACAAACGTTTGTACTAAACGATTGCATTTAAAACATGATTTTACAACAAATCTCTTTTTATTACTACAGTTAAATGTTCTGGGATTTAGAATAAAAAAATAGATATGTTTATGATGAAGGATTGAGCGATGGTGAATCTGGATAAAATTGTAGTTCAATCCAGAGTCGAAAGGAGGTGCCCCAACGGAAAAACTAAAAACAATATATTCACTCAATTTTGTATAGAAGGAGGAAAAATGAAAAGAAAGACAAAAATCTTTAGTGGAATTTTGGCGCTCCTCATGCTCCTTGTTCTCCCACTCATGCTCCAAGCTCAAAAAACAACAGGGACACTCAGAGGCTTTGTCACGGATAACACCGGAGCGTCTCTACCTGGAGTGGCCATCGATATTGAGAGTGCTGCATTGATGACACCGAGAGCCACTGTAACCGATGCGAAAGGAGCCTACCGTTTTCTCTATCTTCCCCCAGGAAAATACAACATCTGTGCCAAGTTGGATGCATTCGAGACCTGCTGGTTGAGAGGAGTCCCGGTTCAGGTTCAACAGACTTCGACGGCTGATATTGAGATGAAGGTAGGAGAGCTAGAGGTAAGCATCGAAGTCACTGCCGAGGCGCCCCTCATCGATACGGAAAGCGCAAGCAAAACCTACAACGTAAACATCCAGATGTTAGATACCGTGCCGATCGCTCCGCGGATGAATTTCTCGGATATTTGGCAAACCCTGCCAGGAGTTTCAGGAGGATGGGGAGATTCCCCTCTGGTCAACGCCGGGCACATCACTAGAACGCTGGAGCCGGGAGAGAGCTATTTCTGGTCACACCACAACCAGGACGACTCCTACGAGACCAAGATCAAGATCGATGGTATGGAGATCAACGACTCCATGAGCGGAACTTCCTACGCACAGTTCAACTACGAAGCGATCCAGGAAGTCGACGTCAAGACCGCCGGAGCCTCTGCCGAGTACGGGAATGCCAGGGCGGCCTTCATGAACGTGGTCACCAAATCAGGAGGAAACGAGCTCCATGGTTCATTCCAACTCCTGTTCCAGCCCGAAAGCTTCAACTGGACGAACGTAGAGGAGGGGGAAGCTGCGATGGATAGCTACATCATCCCGGCCATTACTCTGAGTGGCCCGATCATCAAGGATAAGCTGTGGTTTATGGGATCCTATAAGTATGATAACCTGAATCATGTCTTTGCGAATACAATAACAGAGTCTAAAATCGTTCGGGAATTACGAGCCCATATGCCTTTTTTCAAGCTCACCTTCCAGGCCCATCCCAAGCACACTCTGACCGCCGTTTACCAAGACGACTCTTACAGAACACATAATAACAGCTTTCCAAGTACAACCTATGCAAGGCTGGAAACAGCACAAGATCGCCCCAGAGGCGGCCCGATGGCTAATTTCACCTGGCGGTGGATCATGAGCGATAACACGTATTTCAACTTTATGGTAGGCTACATGAGCAAACCCCAGGATAGTGAGGCTATTAACCAAGTGCCGCGCCGCCGATATACGGCAAGATTTCAGGGCGGCTCTACGCTTTTATATGAAGGCGGTTATGGGGAGGACTACTACTCTGTCCGGGAGAACCTGCTCTTCAGCGGAGACCTGACCCATTTTGTCAATGACCTGTGGAACACAGGATCCCACGAGATCAAGGTAGGTGTAGAGGTCAGGCCCTGGCAGCACGTAACCCGAACACGACAGTACTGGGAAGATGATTTAGGGTTTTTCCGCTACAGATACGGATTGGACTACGAAAACTATGGCTTGACAGAACCTTATGTTTACAGAGGTTACGGATGGAATGGTTATCCTGGACTTCGCCAGGACGGCTACGATAACGAAGTGTTAGTAACCAACCAGAACGTCTACATCCAGGATTCCTGGGTGTTGAGCAAGAGCTTGACCCTTCACCTCGGACTGCGCTGGGAGCACCAGCGTGAATACATGTACTTCAGGGATGAGCTTCCCGTTGAAATGGATGCCATTTATGAAGGTATGCGTGATAACGTCGAGTTTGATGACAACGGTTTTGCCCCTCGGCTTGGCTTGACCTATAGTCTGAAAAACGTCGGTGTGTTCAAGCTCCACTTCGGACGCTACTTCGAGTATGTGGGCACCGGTGACTACAACAACTATTCCCGTGCCATGGCCCAGTTCCAGTACCGGATGGACAGCGCCGACATCGGGAAAGGACCTGAGGCTATGAAGCTTTACACAGACCCTGCGCTTCCCTACAATGCCGATTACAACAAAGACATGAAGATGGAGTTCAACGACGAATTCATTGTTTCCTTCGAGCGGGAACTCGGGTGGAACCTGGCTTTCGAGACAACATTTATCTACAGACAAAACCACATGTCCAACATGGAGGATGTGAACGCAGTCTTCGAGAACGGGCAGTTCGTTGATCGTGTATTCCCTGACGAAGACACAATCTGGATGCGGACCTGGTATGATAATCCCCGCTGGAAGTTTTTCTACAAAGGATTGACGTTTAACCTGAAGAGAAACTTCATCGGCCGCTTTGGATTCCTGACCAATTTATCCTTGATGTGGCGGACTTACAGGCGGGTGGAATGGGATCCTGGAGACCCCAAGCAGTTCGTGTATTCCAGCCCGAGCTCTGTGGATATGGAAAACTACGGCCGGCGTTGGGCGTTCCATTTTTCAGCTTTTTACCGGCTTCCCTTTGACTTCCTGATCTCCACCTACATCAACGGTAACGACGGCATCTTTATCTCTGACGAGACCGGTGATTATGAGTGGGATGATAGCGCAGCGCGAATACGTCTTCTCTCCAACAATCGTAGGGTTACCGATATCGTGTGGGTTGCGAACAACGAGTACTATACCGGTAAGCAGTGGGGTACCTCAGGAAGGCGAACCGACCAGCTCTGGAGTATCAACTTCAGATTGTCCAAAGGCATTAGCATTGACAGGTTCCGCGTGGAAGCGGCTATTGATTTCTTCAACGTGTTCAACTGGTGTGCCTACAGTTCTTTTAGTAGCAATGATATTCGCCGTGATTTTGTGGATGAGAACAATCCCATCAATATTTACCAGAGACAGACAAGTCCGCAACCACCTCGTTCTGCACAGCTCAGCCTGAAGTTCAGGTTCTAGTCGAAACCGAAGAACCGTACAACATAGTTTTTTCGAAAGGGCCATTGCTCTTAAAAGGAGAATGGCCCTCTTTTCTTTTTTCAAGACATAAATCTTTTATTCTATTCAACGACGCCTACTTTTTTAAAGGAGCCTATTCCAATCATCAAAAAGGTTGACAAAGAAAAAAATAATATATAAAATTTGAAGAAATACGCAAACGATTGTGCTTAGTTGTATTGAAAGTTTCAGTTTTAAGGACATTTCCCCCAGGACTAGAAATGTTTGGTTGAAAATGAGAGGAAAGGAGTGAATATGAGATCTAAGAATGCGGCAATATTGTTATGTGTTTTGATTGTTTTGGGATTCTGCACTACAGAAAGGAAAACAACTTTATCGAGCGAAGCTCAACTGACAGCTACCCACAAAGAGGCAGAGAAGTGGGCCGAGGAGACGCTCTCTTCCCTTTCTCTGGAGAAGAAAATTGGGCAGATGATCTGTGAGCAGATGCGTGGGGAATATGTGGCCGAGGATGATCCGAAATTCCAGTACTATTTGAAACTCGTAAAAGAGCATGGTGTCGGAAGTTTTGTTCTTTATGGGGGAACACCCCACGACACGGCCCGACTGCTGAACCGTCTCCAGAAAGCGTCTGAGATTCCACTTCTCATCTCAGCAGACTTTGAGGGCGGACCGGGACAGCAAATCCAGGGGGCTACGGAATTCCCAGCCAATATGGCCCTTTCGGCCATAGGATCGGAGGAATTGGCTTATAAGGTTGGAATGGTGGGGGCATTGGAAGGCAGGGCTATCGGTATCCATCTCACGTATTCTCCGGTCGTCGACATCCAGACAAGGCCCGAAAATCCAGTGCTCAGTGTTCGTTCCTTCGGAAGAGATTTGGAACTTTTAGGACGTTTAGCTGGAGCATACATCAGAGGTTATCAGGAGAATGGGATGCTGGCCACGGCCAAACATTATCCCGGGCGCGGGGATGTGGAGTTGATCCCTGGAACAGAATTCACCATCAACAAAAAACCACAAGAGCAGGTTGAGGCGGAGGATTTCTTAGCCTTTAGGAAAGCTATTGAAGCGGGAGTCACCTACATCATGAGTGAGCACATCGCTATACCCTCAGTTACCGATGGCTCGGATCTTCCGGCCAGTGTGGAGAAAAAATTGGCGACTTTTTGGCTGCGCGAGAAGCTCGGGTTCCAGGGTGTTCTCACCACAGATGATATGTGGTATAAGAAGGTTACTGATCGGTTTGGACCTGTTAAGGCCTGCATCATGGCTGTTAAGGCTGGGCATGACGCGATTCTCAAGCCAGCCAGCGTAGTGGAAACCATACAGAGATTAGTCGATGGTGTCAAAACGGGAGAGATTTCGGAAGAACGTATCAACCAGTCGGTAAAAAAAAATCTCTACTGGAAGGCAAGACTCAATCTTCACAGGAACAGATTTGTGGATGAAGCCCGGATTGCCTCTGTTGTCGGAGTCCAGGATCATATCGATCTGGCCCAGAAGATTGCCGACCTTTCCCTTACTGTTCTTAAAAATGATGGATTCTTCCCTCTGGACTCATCGCGTTTAAACAATATCGTACACCTTTCCTTTCAAAAGAAGGACGGAGATACAGCTCCCAGGATTGTCTCATCCAAATTAGAGAAGGTTTTTGGCGGAACCAAGAGCTTTTATTTCAGAAGAGACACATCGGACAAAGTTTACAAAGAGGCCTTAAAGGCCGCAATAGAGGTGGATATTGTCATGGTTTCGGTTTTCAACCAGCGGAATGTTTACAGAGATAATGGCCCTCTTCCAGAAAATGTTATCAAATTCTTGAATAAAATTTTCGAGATAAAACCCAAATCCACTGTGGTTATGTCCTACGGAAATCCATACCTGGTTGAAAGCCTTAAAAAGGCGGCCGCATTCATAGTCGGCTATGGAGAAGGGGGATTTTACGGCAACCAGACCATCTATGCCGATTCCTTCATCAAACTTCTCAAAGGAGAGATCTCACCCAAAGGCAAGCTCCCGGTTAAAATCTCGGATGATTTCCCGATGGGTTGTGGAATCGTGAACTGATAAAACTGTTTAGAAATAAAGTTTTTTTCATAAAAGAAGTGTCTCAGAGACAGGAGGTTCAGCTTTTCATTCTAGACCGAATACGCAAGATGGCAGCGAAAATAATTTACCTGAAATTGACTGGTATTAAGCGGGACCGCCATATTATAAACGGAGGGAATCCATGAAAAGAAAAAAATTAACCATCCAGACTTTGACTTTACTCATTTTTACTGTTCTTTTACTCTTAGGATCATTCTCAGCTTACGCCCAGGACCAGCTCAGCGTGATCACACGCAAACAGGAAGGCCGCCGCATGAGAAATTCCAGCGGGCTCTTCGACCCTGAGTCCAATGCCGATTCTTTCCGGATCCAGCCGGGAGAGACCGTTGTGCTGGCTAAGCTGGAGGGTCCGGGTGAAATCCAGCACATCTGGTTCACCATAGGGGCTTTTGATAGGCGCTACCCGAGGACCATGGTTTTCCGGATATACTGGGATGATGCCAGAATTCCTTCTGTGGAGACGCCGCTGGGCGATTTCTTCGCCGCCGGTCACGGCATGCGGACCAATGTCAGTACTCTCCCGATCGAAGTGACATCTTACGGCCGTGCCCTGAACTGCTACTGGAAGATGCCCTTTCGTAAAAAGGCGCGTTTAACCATGACTAACGAAGGGCCAAGGCCGATCACATCCAATTATTTTTATATCGATTGGGTCAAGCTGGACAAGCTGCCTCCGGATTCAATGTACTTTCATGCACGGTACAACCAGGAGTGGCCTGTTAAGCCATTCACCTACTACACTCTCCTAGATGTGGAAGGGGATGGCCAGTATGTGGGAAGCGTGATCAACCTCCACAGCTCGGTGGGAAGCTGGTTTGGAGAATCGGATGATCACTTCTACATAGACGGAGAAGAAGAACCCAGTCTGGTCGGGACAGGTTTCGAGGATTACTTTTCTGATGCTTGGAATCTCCGTCTATATTCCAACCTTAATGCCGGTATAACTATCCGTGAATGGAACAGCGAGGATGCCCGCATCACAGGTTTTAAATGGCATATCCAGGACCCGATTATGTTTAAGAAATCCTTAAAAGTGGAAGTCGAACGGCGGAGCTATGTGGCTGTAGAAAATCCCAAGACTGGAGAGCTGGAACGTGGCGACTTTAAATACAGAGCAGATTTTTGTTCATCCGTGGCCTTTTGGTACCAGAGAACCGTTGCAACACCCTGGAAGCCTTTTTCACCGGTAAATGAACGTTTGATGCCTGAGATTTGGATCGAACCCAGGGAGATGGCTGAGTTGCCGCATGAAAAATGCCCCATTAGAACCTCGCCAGAGCTGGAACCAGAAGCTGCCTCCAACAGGACGGGTTGGAGGAAGAGAATGTTTTACATGTACAATGATAAGCTGGCGGCCTGGTTTGAACTGCCTTTTGAAGTCAAAGAGAAAGGCCGCTATTCTCTTTCTGTGTTTCCCATCCTGTTCAGGGAGAACGGGATCTGGAAGATATCCTTGATTGGCCCCGGTATTAAAGAGGTTCTCAACCCGCGGATGGACCTTTGGGACCCGTTCTTATGTTGGAAAGAGAATTACCCGGAGAATGAACAGTTTGGAACGAATGTAGAGAAAAAGCTGGGTATCTTCGACTTGAAACGGGGAAAATACGTCTTCCGGTTCGAATGTGTTGGCACCAATCCGCTATCCTGTGACGAAAAAACGGGGAAAAATGGTTACAGCATTCGTCTGGATGCACTTTCGGTGAGAATGTTACCTTGGGGAGATATGAGCATCTGGTACAAGGATTATTTAAAAAAAGAAACTGCGCTCTTTGCCAAGAGAAAGGCTGAAGCTAGAAAAACGGTGGCCGAACTTGCCAAGGCCATACAGACGTTTAAAGAAGATTTTCTCTGCTATCCGGTATCCCTCGATGTTCTCATCGAACGGCCAGCCGAAATGAACAGAGTCAGGACAAAAAGAGCAGTCCCATGGCCTTATTTTAAAAGGGATAGGATCCCTATGGACCCCTGGGGACAGAAGTACCGGTATCTGGTTCCCGGCCGCTACAACCCGGATTCCTTTGACGTCTGGTCGGTCCACGGCCACAGCCGGAATCCGGACCTCTGGATCGGTAACTGGGAAAAGCCCAAGGAAGAGAAGAAATAAATCGAATTTCTGCCCAAAGTAGGAAAAACGTTTAAAAAGAAAGGAGGAGTAAAAAATGAATAAAATGGTAAAGACACTTTATCTGTTCCTTTTTGTTATCTCCATGGGAATCTTACTTTTATCATCGTGGGTCCTCGTAGGGCAAATGAACGTTCAGAAAGCTCCTCCCTTTCATACCGGCGGGAAACTTTTCCCCGAGCCCGAACCTCCTTCTCCTCCCTCTGGACCTTTGTTTGCGGATAGTCCGATGATGCAGCTGGCCAGGGCCAAGAATTTCTCTGCCGCGAGAGTCAGTTCTTTTGCCAGAAACGGCCTCAATCTCGACACAGTGCCGATTCCTCTAGGGGGAGAAGAAATCAGCATTGCAGACATAAAAGGTCCGGGTGCTATCACCCATATCTGGACGACTTATAAAGGTGGAGGCAGGGACCTGGTCATCCGTTTTTACTGGGATGGAAGTGAACATCCAAGTGTGGAGGCACCGATTGGGGACTTTTTTGGAGTGGCCATGGGATTTGTTGCCTCCATGTCGAGCTGTCCAATCCAGTGTACATCTATGGGCCGCTCGCGAAACTGCTGGTGGTACATGCCATTTAATAAATCTGCCAAAGTTACTTTGAGCAATCTTCGCCCTCCTGATTATTTTGATAGAACAGATGTGCCTATCCGTCATCGCAACAGGATTTATTATTACATCGATTACCAGTCTTACAGACAACCGGTCAAGGACATCCGGTATTTCCATGCCCGGTTCAAGGAAACGGATCCTACCCAGCGCGGAAAACCAGTTAACCTTGTGGAGATCGAAGGCCAAGGCCATTATGTCGGCGTAGTGTTGGGCCATCGTACTAGAACACCAGGCTGGTTTGGGGAAGGGGATGACATCATCACCGTTGATGGCCAACTGTCATTTGTCGGAACAGGGACCGAGGATTATTTTTGTGATGCGTGGGGATTCAGGATTCATGATGAGCCTTTTTTCGGAGCTCCTGCCTATGAGGGAAGGAAAATCGGAGATGGGCTGAGCATCTACAGGTTTCATATAACTGATCCTATTCCGTTCCGAAAATCCTTTAAGTTTGAAATCGAGCATTGGCCCTGGATCAGTGAATGGCCTAACACCGGCCGAGGGTATTATTCCAGCCTAGGTTTTTGGTACCAGAAAGGCCTCCATAAGCCATGGACCAGGCTGGAGAAGCTGGCCTCTGATGAGCCATGGGATCCGACTAAGGGACGTTGGTATGTCAAGGACGCTCTGGAAGCAGAAGACCTAGGAATCCTCTCATTCAAGAGTAAAGGAGGCGAAGGGATGCGACCGGAATCCCAGCTTCTTATGCCCAACCAGAGTGGGGACTACATGGTAGCCTTTGATTCATGTGGGCGGGGAGAATTCTCTCTGTCTGTTCCTGCCCAAAAAGAGGGAACTTACCGAGTTGGGATCCATTACTTGCGGGCTCCCGACTACGGTATGGTTCAGCTTCATGTAAACGGAGAGACAGTCGGTGAGCCTGTTGATCTCTTCCGCTCATTTGTCGAGATGTTCCCCAGGCCTGTTTGGCCGCCCAAGGAGTTTGTATTTTCCGGCATTATGCTCAAAACTGGCTTGAACACGTTCACTTTTTCAATTGATTCAAAAAACCTTGAGTCTGAGGGCTACAGATGCGGAATCGACTGCATCGTTCTGGAGAAGGAGATAAAATAAAGACGAAAGTCTATTCATGAACATACAAGGAGGAGATATGATGGCTAAGAAAATCACCCGCAGAAAATTCTTCACGAATTTGACGAGTGTGGGAATCGGTCTTCCTTTAATCGGCCGATTCGTACATGGACAACATACAAAAAAAGGTAATCTCAACCGTCCTCTGATTGTGACAAGCAAAACAAATCCATATGTGAAGGAGAAGGTCACGACCACTGCCTGGAATGTACTGAAGAAAGGTGGCAGTCCCCTGGATGCTGCAGAAAAAGCAGTAAATGTTTCTGAGCTTGACCCCCGAGATCCGACGGTAGGCTATGGGGGAGATCCCAACGAGGAGGGGTTTCATCAGCTCGATGCTTCGGTGATGAGCGGACCAGATGGGAACAATGCCGGTGCTGTGGCTGCATTGGAGAATATCAAAACTCCCTGTTCAGTTGCAAGACTGGTGATGGAGCGGACAGACCATCTGATGCTTGTGGGAAAGGGAGCCTTGAAATTTGCTAAAATGCATGGATTCAAGGAAGAAAATCTCATGACAGAAGAGGCCCGTCAGCATTGGGTGGCATGGAAAGAAAACCTGAGCGAAAGGGATTATTACCATCCGCCCAAGAAGGAGTACGAACACGAAGAGGGAGACACCATTAACGTCCTTGCCCTGGATACTAACGGCGATATTGCAGGCGTCACCAGTACGGTCGGGCACCATTTCAAGATTGTCGGCCGTGTTGGGGATTCTCCTATAATCGGAGCTGGGTTATATGTCGATAATAATATTGGAGCCGCAGGGGCCACCGGGCACGGAGCTGAATCGATAAAAGTTTGTGCCAGTTTTCTAGCCGTAGAAAAAATGCGCGAAGGGATGGCGCCTCAGCAGGCCTGTCGGTTTGTCAGTCAACGAGTAATCGACCGCCATAACGGAAAGCCTATGTTCGGCTTAAAGATCGTGGCTTTGAACAAGGCCGGAGATTATGGCTGCTGTTCAATCAGAGGGAGGGTTGACAAAGAGTCTGGAAAGGTTGTCGGGCGAGGCTTCAGCGTTCACGACACTAAAGGACACCGCACTGAGACGGGAAATGCTCTGCTGCCGCCCATGACAAAGGAGGAGAGAGAGACAATCCCCTGGCGTTAAAGTGTACGCAGATTTATGATGGAAAGTTGAAAGAGATATTCTTGTGACCTTTTAAGTTTAGATTGTCCACTTATAAGCAAAGCTCAAAATATTTAAGATGAATCAATAACAATTTTAAGATAGTATATAGTAAACTTAAAAGAAAGGAGATAAACGACAATGAAGAAATTTTCTTTTGTTTTGTTCTTATTCATTTTGTGTGGAGCTTTAAGCATTCAAATGCTTTCAGCCCAGACGCTTGAGTTGATTACTCAGCCTCAGAAAGGGAGATCGATGAGAGCAACGAGCGGAAATCCATACAACAACAGCGACTCCATGAAATTTAAAATTGGTGAGACCAAAACCATCGCCCTTCTCGAAGGACCAGGGAAAGTCACTCATATATGGCTTGTACCTTCTTCGATGGATATCCGTTACCCCAGAGCGCTCGTGCTGCGGATCTATTGGGATGGATCAGACATCCCCTCTGTGGAAGCGCCCTTTGGGGATTTTTTTGCGGTCGGAAACGGTATGAGGGCTGTGGTCGATTCCCTGCCGGTCAAAGTGAGCTCTTATGGAAGGGGATATAACTGCTACTGGCAAATGCCCTTCCGGAAGCAGGCTAAGATCACAATTTCCAACGAGTCGGATAAAGAGTCGGCTTCCTGCTATTTTCAGATCGATTGGTCCAAGTATGATCAGGAACCGGAGACAGACATGTACTTTCATGCCCGCTACCACCAGGAATATCCTCCTGAGATGGGCAAACCTTACACGGTATTTATCGGAGAGGGGAAAGGTCACTACGTGGGCACCGTACTTTCCTCTCAGAACGGAATCGGTCACTGGTTTGGTGAAGGCGATGATTTTTTCTATATTGACGGTGAGGAGGAGCCCTCGATTCTTGGAACAGGAACCGAGGATTACTTCAACGAGGCCTGGAATATGCGTGTGCATTCCAGTCTTTTTACCGGCTGCACTGTGTTCGAGCCACGAGCGCCCGATGCCCGGGTAACGGCTTACAGATGGCACATCCCCGATCCGATCATCTTCTCTAAATCATTAAAATTCGAGATCGAGCGCAGGGGATTTTTAATGAATTCCAAGGGAGAATTGATCGATCATTTTAAGCCTCGCCCAGACTACTGGTCTTCTGTATCTTTCTGGTATCAGGATACGGTTGCCGAGCCGTGGTGTAAATTTCCACCTTATAAGAAGCGTGTCAATCCCGAGATCGTCCTTCACCTGCCCCAAGTCATCGAGACAATACGTCACTCAGATAAAGTTGAGCTGGAGGTCAATTCCTATAACCGGGCCACCTGGACAAAGCCCTGGTTCAGAGTTAAAAACGACACGATCGGCTCCTGGATTGAAATACCGTTCGAGGTCAAAATAAAGGGGCGTTATTCGATTTCGCTTTTTCAGCATTTGCGGAAGGACAACGGGATCTGGAAGGTCTATATTGACAATAAAGAACTCTACGAAGCAGGAGAATCTCATATTGCCGGGGGCTACCGGGTGAGCTTGGTGAATCAATTGCCTTCGGAGAAGATCAACAAGAGTCTCGATTTTTACAACATTTATTGCAAGAACGAGCATGAGGATTATATCTACGGACAACGAAGAGAAAGAAAAATCGGATTGTTTGAGTTTAAGCCTGGCGAGCACAACCTTAAACTGGTTTGCGTCGGCGCAAACCCGCTGTCTGTGAACCCGGAGACAGGAGAACCTGGATACAATCTGTCGGCGGATGTGCTTTCCATTCGGAAGATTCCGTTCGAAAACATGGACCAGTGGATCGAAGATATTTTAAAAATGGAATCAAAGAAAAAATAGTTATTTCTTCAACGACTGAACAATTTCTTTTATTTTTTCCTGATTGGGATCGATTTCCAGCGACTTTTCGAAGGCAACCAGAGTTTCTTCCTTTTCTCCCAGACTGAGGTAACATTCCCCAAGGGCATTCAAGAGGTTGACGTTAACACCGAAAGTATCCACGGCTTCGTTGTAATATCGAGCGGCCCTGCCGAATTCACTCAGAGCCTGATAGGATTGGCCGAGCAGAAAAGTAAGATCATAGTTATTTTTGATTTGATCTGCAAATGGATTTAGTATTTCCAGGGTATCTTTGTACATTTTCAGTTGAAAGTTTAGCTGTGCAAAAGAAATGCTGTATTCGAAGATTTCCGGCGCGGTACTATAGGCGTTTTCCAGAAGTCCATAGGCCCCCTCATAGTCTTGCTTATTGAACAATTGCTTCCCGAGGATATGGAAAGTCCTGGGGTTGTCAGGTCTGTCCTGGGATTGAGCCAACATCCATGGACGCGGGATATATGACGCCGGTGATATTTCGAATATTTCTTTCTGGCTCATGACTTGCTTACCGGATTCATCGAGAAGGGCAACTCTGATTTCGTAGTAACCTGGGACAAAATTTTCCAGAGGAAAAACCTCCAAGAAATCGATGGAATTCTGGTATTTGCTGACGGGATAGGTAATGGTGAGTTTTTCCACATCTTCCCTGAAGATGGTGTAACGTATCGAGCCATTTTTTCGGAGATTTTCCGGCACAGACCAAACCTGGAAGAATACATACAAGTTATCTTTGGTAACGAAGGATTTTTTGGCCTGGCTGTAAAACTGGAGGTTTTGGATTACGAAAGGTTTGTTCAATTGTTTAGGAGTTGTCATCTGAGTTGCATTGAATCCCAGCAAAAGAGATGTCATGGTAAATGTCTTCGGATCCGAGGCAATGACAATGTTGGCTTCAGAAGAAGTGAACTCTTTGGAAACTTTATTTTTCAGCAAAAGCGAGAAGTGAAATTTACCCGGGATGACCGGAAATTTGTCTGTAAAAATAAACGGTCTATGGCGCATACTCTCAAATTGCTCTCTGGTGAATTTTAACGGAACAGTTCTTTCAAACTGATATATGCTCTGGCCTTGTGTGTCCGTGAGGATCCCGTTGAATTCTAAGGTCGTGTAGATGCTGTCCTGGTAGCTTCCCATGGATATGTTTTTCGGCTCAAGGGAAAAATGAACAAAAGGGATTCCTGACGGATTCTTGATGATCTGAAGCTGGGCGTCGCTGTCCGTGTAATTGGCTGAATATTCGACTTCGACGATATCCTTGTATTCTAGGAATTTTTTTGCATACCTGTCCTCGATGCTTCGTATTAAAGCCCCATCCAAGTTTTGGATAAGAGCCGTTGATTGCATTGAGGGATGTTGTATCACGGACTCACCGGGAATCAGGGAGATTGTTGCCTGTGCCAGCAATGGCTGGATTTCTTCGAGTTCATAATATGCTGCCATAAAATTTGTCGGATCCTCCATGAAATTTGTCAGAAGGCTTTGCGGTCCCATCATCGCAGGATGGTATAATATATACTCGCCTATCCGCCCCTTCTGGTAAAATAATAAATTGAAGGCCGAAGGAAGCCCGGGCAGCCTTATGCCCTGATAAGCCCAGAGTTCTGCTGGATAATAAGCATCACTGCTTTGGAATATCCGGATATCATTCGGTTCTCCAAGGAGGATATAGGCTTTTCCCCGGTCGGTTTTCCATCCGGGTTTTCCAGCGTATTTGTACCGTCGGTTGACGTAATTCAAACGGCGGTAATGTTCATCGCGGAATTCATTTTTATCTGTTCCTGCAGTGGGGTCTCGGTGCTTCCAGAAGGCCTTGATGAAGAGTTCTCTTTCGTTAGCGGTGTTGAGCTGCAGAAAAACATCTTTTTCCTTAGGTGTGATGATGTAAAAGACCTCTTCTTCTATCCAGCGCCGGTAATTCTCAGGAAGGTCTTTAGGTTTAATTTTAGCCGGAACAAAGCTTGTCCAGATAAGAAGGAAACATATTGTCCAGCTTAACAAACGCAAATTTTTTGTCATTCGATTTCTCATTGTTTTATCGTCTATTTGAATTATGAGAGGTATAAAATTTAATCGTAATAATCCATCTCATTACATGATATAAGATTTCTTGTTTTTTATCAACACACTGTACTCGTTCAAAAGGTTAGTGACACATTGTCTCTATGATTTAATAACCGGTATTGATAATATTCATAAGGAGTTAAATAATAAACTGATTGATGGGGGTCATATCCGGAGGCTAAAAATCTAAAACACCATTATTCTTAATGAAATTATTCATTTAGCCGGTACTTATTCACGGATATAGGGATAATAAGCTGGTTTTGTCTTCGAGGACGATCATTGATCCTGTCTAAAAGGAGACTTACTGTCGAGTTCGATATCTTCTTAAGATCTTGATCAGCACTAATAAGGGGCCTTTTGAATATATTAGAATAGTGACCTATATCAAAAGCTGCCATCATAATTCTATGACCGAATTCTTTTTCGTATTTCTGAACAACCTTCATTGCTCCAAAAAAAACTAAATTATTAACGCAAAATACAGCATCAAAATCTACCTTCCGCTCCAACAACTTCTCCATCATCTCTTCGCCTGCCTCCATGGAATACCCCTTAAATAACACTAACTTTCTGTCAATTCTTAGGGAATTCCTCTTCAATGCTTTCTGATAACCACTATACCTCATACTGTGGATGTGAGTTTCGGGTACACCACCCAAAAAAGCTACCCGCCTATAACCAAGATTCAATAACTCACTCATCAGCTTATTTGCTGCTTGAGTATTGTCGCTAGTTACCCAGGGAAGGTCAGTACTGTAAAATATCCGATCAATTAGTACCACCGATGTTTCATTTCTCAATTTCTCCAAATGTTCCCATTCTTCTGTATGAATCGGAGCGATAATTATCCCATCAACTTGCCTGTCCACAAGAATCTTAAGATAGAATTCTTCATTCTCGGGGATCTCGTTTGTGTTACATAGAATAGTACTGTAACCATAGTGCCTAAGCAATCTCTCTATTCTTGAACAAAGTTCCCCAAAAAATGGATTTTGAATATCTGAGACTATAAGCCCAATAGTCATAGTCTTTCTTAAACGAAGACTTCGAGCTAAGATGTTAGGACGGTAGTCAACCTTTTCAGCTGCTTCGAGTATAGTTTTCGCGGTTTCTACAGAAATCCTGAATTCCTTTGCTTTCCCAGTTAATACTCTGGAAATTGTCGAATATGAAAAACCTGTTATTTCTTTTATCTTTTTAATACTCATTCCTAAAACTATAAAATTTTGCTCAACCGATTGGCACAATATTTTATTCTATCCATATACTTATATCTATCCTATATTTTGTCAAGTACAATTTAAGATTTTGCCATTTAAAAATTAAAAGTGGACTGATTTTGATAGATTTAAAATTTAAAAGTGGACTATTACATGCTGCTATGATTTAAGCTTCTGTTTTAAAAGGAGGTTTTAAATCATGGCAAAACATTTGCATAAGAGATTTCCGAATGAGCAGGTTAAGTCCCTTTTTAAAAGGTATCTCTTGCATGAGATTAAGATTGATTACATATTGGAGATTCTAGGAATAAAGCATAGAAAGGTACCTGATTGGCAAGAGAAACATGCCTGCCGGATCTTATAACTGCTTTCTAGAGAGGATTTATTAAATGAGTAAACTGGACACTTTCACGTTGCTAAGAACTGGACATTTTCATTTTGCTTTGACAAGGTAACTGTTCCTTTTGACATGCAATATTTTGTATGATATAAGTTTTCGTATATTAACGTATGCAGGATGATGGGAATATATATCAGGAATGAAAGAAAAATGAATTTTGGTTAAAAAAATCTACGTGGGGGAAAGCACAAGATGAAAAAGCGCGATGAAATTAAAATTCATTTGAAAGCTTCAAAGGCTTTGGAATGTTTGACAAAATCTACAAAGATTTTTGGAGATTTGTTACAGGAGAAAAAAGATTTCAATTATCCGGACTATTATCTTGCCAGGAATTTGTTGAGAGATGGAGAGGCTTTTTATGACGAGATGATGAAAAGCGCAAAAAAGCTTCTGGGGCCTTTGCCAGAAGATGACTCAGAAGAATTTGATAGATGGCGAATTGATTCACTATGGGAAAAGAATATGCTGGCAAAAAGTAAAGATTATGAATCTTTGGAATCGGAGTTTTTTAAGGATGAAATTTTAAGAAAGTGGATGACAGTCGAAGAAATGAAGAAGTTTTTAAAAGAAAATATTTATAGTCAGAGGGCAGGGAAGAGGAAACTGGTTAATATCAAGGTAAGAATGATTATAGATAAATTGAAAGAGCTTCTCCGGCAGGCACGTAATTTGCAAAAAGAAGCCTTTAAAAAGCAGCAGGAATCTCTCTAGAGGTTTAAATCAATTTCGTCCCGCCAGTACCGCATTTTTCCTATGCCAGCTTTGTCAGGGCTTCCGTCGAAAGCCAGACTCCGTGATAGATAGTGGCATCCTGCAGCAGTTGTGTATCAGTTCTGATGCTTTTTTTTGTTACCTCATTCAGGTAATTTGAATTGTTCAGGTCTGGATTTAATGACTTTTTTCAGCCATTCGGATGGATATCCGACTCCGCGGGGACGTCCCATTTTATCTTTGACATATCCGTCGTTGTATTTTGTCAGGAGATATTCTCCCAATTCTATCCAGCGTTTAAACACTAGTTCACCGCGGCTTACAGAGTAATCCGTCAGGAATTTTGCGGTGAGTTCCGGGTCGGACTTTAACATCTCAAGTGCTGTTTTTTCTATAACAGGTTGGAGAGCCAATGAGTTGCCTTCCAGAGCTGTCTGGACTTTCTGTATATCTTTAACCATGTAAGAATACTTTAAATTTGCGATGTTCGAAACAAAATTGAATACCCACCATGCTGAATCCCATGAAAATTTTTGAAGATTTCCAATAGTAAATGGTTTAGGCAAATCGTTAATACAGCAGTAAAGCGGAATATAACAGGTAGTGTAAGTGTCATCAACACCATACCAGTACACGCCTCCGACTGCATCAGGAAGCCATCCACGTGATTGTGAAATGAAAGAAAATCCGGTTTGCTGTGTGGAAATAGGACGCTCCCAACTGTATTTAACTCCATCTACTTCCCATGTAAGTCCTCTGCAGCGGATAGGACACCCGAAAGGTCCAGCATCTATGCCTTTTGTCATATCAAAATCTGTCCCCTCATAATGGTCACGCATAATATTCATAACATCATGCAAAGAAAGTTTTTTATCAGGTTTGATCCACAGGGGGTACGGTTTTGCTCCCTTCACACCGCGTTGGAAATCCGGAGACAGATTCATGGATGGTGCGCTCCTGCGGAACATGCTCCAGACCCTGGAAGCACATGTTCTGAGAGAGGAAGGTTCAGGGGGGCAGTAAGCATACCTGAAACTGAAAGGTTTTCCAGATTTTTTATCATAGTATCCTTTTTCTATTGCAAAGGAGATAACGTTTTTGGAATACATGCAGTTTTCAGGATCATCAAGCGGGAATTCGCCTATGCGGGACATATTTGCATGGCCAGCGATATACCCGTCAGGAATTCGGAGTGCCACCCAGTTAGCTCCTTTTCCTCCTGCTCCAGGCCCGATCATTTCCATTATCCAGGCTTCTTCCTTATCGGCTATTGAAAAGGATTCCCCTGTACTTGCATATCCATATTCTTCGACAAGTTCAGCCATGACTTTTATAGCCTCCCTGGCTGTTTTTGCACGCTGGAGGGCAAGCCTCATCATAAAGAAATAATGAAGCAGTCCGTCCGGATTACGCAGTTCTCTGCGGCCTCCGAATGTAGTCTCGCCAATTGCAACCTGGTATTCGTTGATTAATCCGACGACCGCGTATGTGTGAAGAACCTGCTTTACCTTTCCTCTGATTTTGCCGTCCCGGCCGCTTATTTCGATATACTCATCCGGCTTATGATCCTGGGCAGGAACATATTCAAGATGCGGCAGAAATTCCCCGTCACATGTATATGTGATCATTACTGAACCGTCCTTCGAGGCTCCCTTTGTCACAAGAAAGTTAGAACAGTCGTCCTGTGCCCACTGGTCTGTTACAAATAAAAACAAAATAGAAATAAGAATAAGAGAAATAATTTTTCGTTTCATTGCCAAGTCCTCCTTATGATTATTAACTTTTCAGATTTAACGTATAGCAGGATGTAAAAAAAATCAAGATAATTTCATCTTTTTAAAAGGAATAAACAGTTATGCTTTTATGTTATAATAAATTGTAGCGCTGGGATGAGAAATAAATGGCAAAGGATCTGTTTCATCAATTTCTATCGTAAAACTTTAATATATTATCCTGTTTTGATCTCTGTCATGGGGAGGAGGTTTAAGAAAATGACTAATATGAAAGTCACAGGATTTATTTTAGTATTTGCTTTATTATCTATGATAACAATTTTTGCAAATACAATGCAGGAGGAAAAAATAATGCTTCCTTTACCATCAAAGGAAGGGAAAATATCCGTTGAAGAGGCTATCGTGAACAGACGCACTGTCAGAAGTTTTAAACCGGATCCTATTACTGTCTCTGATTTATCGCAGCTTCTGTGGGCTGCTCAGGGCATAACGGATACGAGAAGGGGGTTGCGTTCTGCTCCTTCTGGAGGTGCCCTATATCCTCTGGATGTTTATGTTGTTATCGGGAAAAAAGGAGTAAAAGGGTTGCCAGAAGGCGTGTATAGATATCTTCCAGAAAATCATTCTATTGACAAGTTAGCGGAGAGGGATCAAAAAGGTGAACTTGCACGGGCAGTGCTCGGACAGAACTGGATGACTCAAGCCCCTGTAATTTTTGTGATTACAGCGGAGTATAAGCGGATAAACAAAAAGTACGGGAATAGAGGTATCCGTTATGCCCATATTGAAGTAGGACATGTAGGCCAGAACATATTCCTTCAGGCAGGATCGCTTAGCCTAGGAGCAGGGATTGTTGGGGCATTTAATGATCAGGAAGTTGCAAAGGTGATAAGTGCTTTACCACGTCATGAGCCTCTGTCTATCATGCCAGTTGGCTATAAAAAATAGAGAGAAATTTATCTTTTATTCTATTCATGAAAAATGCCCTTTACGTTTCGCTTTTTATGCCTTATTATATGCGGTTTATAACTGTCAGTGGATTAATGGATAAAATGATCACCAATTCTTTGATTTTTTAGATTTTCATGGGCAGTTGACTTTAAAAATTTGGTATTCTATTTTAGATTTGAGAGTTAGAAATGAAGATGAATTTGAAGAAATTATTGGGTAAAGAGAATGTTTTTTTGGATCTTAAATCCAGTTCAAAGGAAGACATTATCAAGGAAATTATAGATCGACTTGTAGTGTCAGGCAAAATAAAAGATAGAGAGGCAGCTCTGGAGGCGGTTTTAACGCGAGAAGAAAAGATGTCTACAGGGATGGAAAACGGGATAGCCATTCCTCACGGGAAGACAGATTCGGTTGATCATTTGATTACAGCGGTTGCATTGAAAAAAGAAGGAGTGGACTTCGATTCCATGGATGGGCAAGCATCTAAAATTTTTATAGTGACCGTATCCCCTCAAAGTCGGTCCGGACCTCATATCCAATTTTTAGCGGAAGTCAGCAAATTGCTAAAGGAGCCTGAGGCAAGAGAGATGCTTCTTGCAGCAAGGACGGTGGAAGAAGTAATCAGGGTTTTTTCTTGAAAGGAAGGCAAAAATTGTTCAGGTGTTTTTCTTTTTTGTTCCTTACATTGTTTTGTATAGGAACTCTATTGGCTTCCGCTGATGAGGCAAGTCCTGATATAAGTCATCTGATGACTCATCTGGTTCTTCAGGTTGCCCTGATTGTGATTGCGGCTAGAGTTGTTGGAATTATTTTCAGCCGTTATCTGAAACAGCCAAAGGTTCTTGGTGAACTTGTCGCCGGAATTATTATTGGACCTTACCTTCTTGGCTCAATTACTCTACCACTTCTAAAGCAACCTCTATTTCCTGAAACAGAGACTCTTCTTCCGGTTAGCCCAGAACTATACGGTCTGGCGGTTATTGCCTCAATAGTCCTTCTTTTCCTTGCAGGTTTAGAAACAGACCTTCCTACATTTCTCAGGTATTCTTTTATGGGTTCAATGGTAGGAATAGGAGGAGTTGTTCTTTCTTTTTTCCTAGGGGATATGATTTCTGTCCTGCTGCTGCCCAATGTGAATTCATTCATGTCTCCGACAGCACTGTTCATGGGTACTCTTTCCACGGCTACATCAGTAGGCATCACGGCACGTATATTGAGCGAAAAACGCAAGATGTCTTCACCTGAAGGAGTTACCATCCTTTCAGGGGCTGTCCTGGATGATGTTCTGGGGATTGTCCTTCTTGCTGTTGTTGTGGGGATTTCAAAGATAGGATTAAAAGGGGCGTCTATCGATTGGGGGAAAATTGCTGTTATTGCACTTAAGGCTTTTGGGTTCTGGTTGGGATGTACGGTTCTGGGCATAATATTTGCAAAACGGCTTTCAAAAGGATTGAAATGGTTCAGGTCGAATGATGCCATTGCATGTGTGGCGCTTGGCCTTGCACTCTTTCTTGCCGGTCTTGCCGAAATGGCAGGACTTGCAATGATCATAGGAGCTTATATTATGGGCCTTTCCCTTTCGCAGACGGATATATCTAATGAACTTCGGGAAAGGCTGCATGGGGTTTACCAGTTTCTCGTTCCCGTATTTTTCTGTGTTATGGGAATGATGGTTAACTTTTCTGCCATGAAGGGAATTATTCTTTTTGGACTGGTTTTCACAGCTCTTGCAATAATAGGGAAATTATTGGGCTGCGGTCTACCTGCCTTTATCATGGGTTTTAATCTTAGGGGAGCTATCAGAGTTGGGGCAGGAATGCTTCCCAGGGGTGAAGTGACTCTGATAGTGGCGAGCATAGGACTTGCTGCTGGAGCCATCGGGCAGGATATGTTTGGAGTAGCCATAATGACCCTTCTGGTTGCCAGTGTTATTGCTCCCCCTGTGCTTATAAAAAGCTTTAAAGGCGGGAACGGCTTGCGAAATAAGATATCGGTTAAAGAAAAAGATGAAGGTTGTCATATTGAGCTTGAATTTCCTTCTGGGCGTATAACCGAGTTTATTTGCTCCCGAATACTCCAGGCTTTTAGAAATGAGGAGTTTTTTGCTTACAAGTTGAATTTTGAAGATAATATCTACCAGATTAAAAAAGAAAACATCTCTATAACTCTACTTCTGAAAGGTAAAATCATTGAATTCAATACTGCTGCAGAAAATAAGCAGATAGTAAATCTTATACTCCTTGAAGAAATAATCGAGCTTAAAGATTTATTTGAAGGAATCCATAAATTGAAAAGTCCGGATTTAATGTGTAAGGAATTAGCTTCCGGTCTTTTCAGCGAAGAGAAAAAGAAATGAGTTTCTTTGTTTTGACATCAAATTTCTCATGTGATATAAATTTTAAAGGAATTGGGAGATTATATTGAAAGAGAGTGAAATTAATGGAAAAAGATAGTCCCATTTCCGTATTCCAAAAAGAGAGGTATAAATGGCTAAAATGACTGAGGCACAGGAAAAATCATGGGGAATGGGTGCTCACTTAATAGCACTGGCTGGATTAATAATTCCTTTAGGAAACGTACTCGGTCCTCTGATTTTATGGCTGATTAAAAAAGATGAATCTCCATTTGTTGATAACCAGGGAAAAGAATCCCTTAATTTCCAGATATCAATGTCTATCTACTGTCTTGTTTCTGCCATTCTCATTGTTATAGTGGTCGGAATTTTTCTTTTAATCGCGTTGGGAATACTGGATGTTGTGTTTGTAATTATCGCTTCTATCAAAGCAAACAGCGGCGAAAAATACCGTTATCCGTTGACTTTAAGACTTGTAAAATAATTTTTGATTTGTACTGAAAAAACTTCAAGCTGTTAAACTTTAAATTAAAATGATATTAAAATTTTTATTATGGCTAATTCTATTAGTGCTTTGCTGGCCTTTGGCTCTTCTGGCTCTTATTTTATATCCTATCGTATGGCTCCTTTTAATCCCTTTCCGGGTTCTTGGTATTACAGTGAATGCAGTATTCGGATTATTTAAAGCTATTATTACTCTTCCTGTGCGAGTACTTAAGGGCCCCGGGAGATAAAAAAGGTACCAGGTACAAAAACGGTACCTAGCATTTTTCCTTAGTCGGATTTTTTTGTGTGATTTAATGTGTATTGCCCATGGGAGTGAGGAGAAAAACGAGAATCAAACTAGTCTTGGGGATTGTTCTGCTGTGTTGTCTCGGAACGTTTGAATTATTCGGTTGTATATACAATGTGCGTGATGTAGGTTTTGTTAATCTCATTCCAATTCCATACAGATTATACTGCTTTATCCAGGATGATACTCCTGCAGAATTTACTTCAGATTTCGAGCAAATATCTTACGCGACTTTCATGGATTGCAACGTAAAAATTGAAATAATCAATACAGACAGGGGAAAAGACCATCCTGCAATGGAGTATTTCCATTTGTGGGAGATAGAATCATTCCCTGCCACTGTTCTGATTTCACCAAACGGAAGGTCAATGGTTCTTCCAATATCACTTCCTGGGAAAACATTCAAAGAATCAATCAGATCTACACTTGAAAGCATTGTGACTTCTTCTAAAAGAAAGGAAATATTAGAGCATATTATCAAGTCATACTGTGTACTTCTTTTGATTGAGGGAAGTGATGAGGCTGAAAACAATAATGCATATGCCGTAGTACAAAGTGCCATGAAAAAAATTGCAAGTATAATGCCTCAGCTGCCAAAGCGCATCGAGGAACCGCCTTTCTTGATTTCAGTGAAAAGGGAACTGGTCCCTGATGAAAGTATACTGCTTTGGAGTCTTGGTTTTGATGTAAATCAGGTGAGAGGACCGTGTGTAGCTATTATTTACGGGAGAGGACGGAAGATCGGGCCTCTTATTTATGGAACACAGCTTACAAGAAGCAAGATGTTTAATATCCTATCACTGATCGGCCTTTCATGTGAGTGCGGACTGGATAAGAAATGGATGATGGGCACAATGATTCCTCTCAAGTGGGGAGAAAAGATTCAATCTGACATTGTGAGATTTCTTGGTTTTGATGCTGAAAACCCGATGGTAAAAACAGAAATAAGCAGTATTATGTCTTTCGATTTTTCCCTTGGGAAGGAAGATGATTGGGGTTCAGAAGATACACTAGACAGGTACAGCGAGGAAGTCTTAAAATTTGGAATCGGAGTTGCAGTTGCTAGAGTTTCTCCTGCTAGGCTCCAGGAATTCATTTCTCCGGTATCTTCAAATTCAAAATCAGGCTTAAACTTAAAAATTTTACTCTCTTTAATTGGGATAGTGGTTTTATTGGTCCTGGCAGGAGGTGGGTTTGTTTTGCTCTGGGCAAGGAGAAAGATGTCATGACGGTTTTTCAACTCATATTCCGGGAAATAATAAAAAGAAAACTGAATTTTACCCTGACTTTGCTGGCTGTTGTGATTACTACTTCAATATTTGTTTCTTTTTTTACAACGGGTCAAGCTTCTAAGAATGAAACTATTCGGCTGATGCGGGATATAGGATTTAATCTCCGAATCATTCCGGAAAAAACAGATATGGCAGAATTCTGGAAAACAGGTTTTTCAGAATACACAATGCCAGAGAGCCATGTATACAAGCTGGCCTCTTTTAATGGCCTCTCTTATGCCCATTTAACAGCTGTTCTTCAGAGGAGAATCATTTGGAAAGATATGGATGTCATATTGACTGGTATTTCCCCGGAGGTGCCGTCTGTTGGAAGGAAAAAAACTCCAATGTTTTTTTCAATCAAGCCAGGAAATGTTTATGTCGGATTTGAAGTAGCACGAAGAATGGGGCTTAAAAAAGGCGAAGAAACGGATATTCTTGGCAGCTTATTCTCCATAGAAAAGGTGCTCCCGGAGAGCGGGAGTGAAGATGATATCCGGATATATGCTCATCTTCATGATGTGCAGGCTGTTCTGGGAGAGGAGAATAGAATCAATGAAATAAAGGCGCTTCATTGTTTATGCATTATAAAAAACAGCGCAACCGATTCCATTACCATGCTCCGCGAGCAGTTGTTGCGTGTCCTGCCGGACGCAAAAGTGCTTTTGATCCGAGCAATCGCAACAGCGCGTGAGCAGCAGAGATACATGGCTGAAAAATACTTCGCATTTATTATCCCGGTTTTAGTAGTTGTAAGCATGGCATGGATTGGTATTTTAGCATTGATAAATGTTCGGGAAAGACGTCAGGAGATAGGCATTATGCGGGCAGTTGGTTATGGTTCTGGCAGGATAGCAGTGCTTTTTCTCGGGAAGGCTGTTTTGATTGGATTGATTGCGGCGGCGGCTGGCTATGGTATAGGCACATGGCTTGCTTTAGAATTTGGGCCTGATATTTTTAGAGTAACTGCAAATATGATAACACCTGAAATTAAAATATTTTACTGGGGCCTGATTGCTACTCCTTTATTTTGTGCACTTTCATTTTTTATTCCAGCAATGATGGCAGTAACTCAAGACCCTGCTGTTGCACTGAGGGAGAGATAAGAATGATCAGGCTGGAAAGGGTAAGCAAAATTTATCAAACAAGGCATAGTGATATAAGAGCTCTTGATAAAGTTAGCCTCGACGTAAAAGAAGGTGAGTTTCTTGCTGTACGTGGGCCAAGCGGGAGTGGGAAAACAACTCTGCTGTTTTCCATAGGAGGAATGCTCCGCCCAACAGAAGGCAATGTTATAGTAAGCAACCGCAATCTTTATGCGATGAGCAAGAGTCAGAGGGCTAAATTTAGAGCCGAGAACATAGGTTTTATATTCCAGATGTTTCATCTGGTTCCGTATTTGAATACAGTCGAAAATGTGCTTTTAGCTGCCAGTATTGGGACAAAATGCTTTGGTCCAGAAGATGCAAAAAGTTTACTGAATCGCTTAAGCCTGTCAGATCGGATGTATCATAGGCCTTCAGAATTGAGCACGGGTGAAAGGCAGCGTACCGCCATGGCTAGGGCAATGCTTAAGCGTCCAGGAATTATCCTTGCTGATGAGCCTACAGGCAATCTTGACCCTGAAAACGTGGACGAAATTTTAAGGTATATTGTTGAATATAACCAAAGTGGAGGAACTGTAATTCTTGTAAGCCACAGGAAAGTAGTAGATAACTATGCCAGCCATGTGATTCATTTGAAAGATGGTCATATACAAAAGTATGAATAATCCAGGAGTACCTGGATTATTCAAGGGAGAGATATAATTGAAATACAAAATACTATCATCCGCAAAATTGGCAATATTTACAAGGAAGTATGTAGTTGTATTTGTAATTTTACTGTTTTTTATAGTGTCGACTAGCTGCAGTACTCACAGTACAGGAGATTGGAGCACATACAGGCATGACAATGCCCGGAGTGGTATTACGGCCGAGACCCTGGCTGTCCCCATGGCTTTGCGATGGACATTTGAGCCTACTCATCCGCCTGAACAGGCTTGGCCAGAGCCTGGAGAAGAGATGGAAAGAATGCATTATGATAATGCTTACCATATTACTGCAGCCAGGGGAATGGCATATTTTGGTTCTTCAGTGGATAACAAAGTCTACGCGTTAAATGCTAATACAGGAAGAATAAGATGGGCTTTTTTCACCCAGGGGCCGGTCCGTTATGCTCCGACTGTCTGGAAGAACAGGCTTTATTTCGGATCGGATGATGGTTATGTCTATTGCCTCAGGGCAAAAACCGGGAAATTAAGATGGAAATACAGTGCGAGCCCACGTGAGGAAAGGGTACTCGGGAACGGAAGAATGATATCTCTCTGGCCTGTAAGAACGAGTGTAATTATTGATGATGAAATTATTTATTTTGGCGCAGGAGTCTTTCCTTATGAAGGTGTTTACATTTATGCTGTAAACGCCTTGGATGGTTCTGTTATATGGAAAAACGATACAATCGGTGACCATGAGCATGAACTTGCCTACGGCGGTATATCGCCCCAGAGTTATCTGATAGCTTCAGAGAATATTCTCTATGTGCCTTCAGGGAGGGCTATGCCTGCAGCATTTAGACGAAAGAGTGGGGAGTTTCTTTATTATCTATTACCTGGAGCCAAGGTTGGCGGCACATGGGCGCTGCTGAATAAAGACAAGCTGATCGCTGGAGTAGATCTTTCGGGCACTCCCGCAAAAAGAGTCTATGAGGAACAGACAGGGGCAAGAGAAAACATTATGGATAATATGCATGCATGGTTTCCAGGGATTGACCTTATTGTAACCCCTGATGTTTCCTATACGCTCACTGAGAAAGGAATTTATGCTTTAGACAGGGAAAAATATATTGTTGTTAGAAATAGTAAACTGGACCTTCTGATGAAGGAACGGCATAAACTGAGAGATAAACGCTCAGAAATTATAAAAAAGATCCAGGAAGCTGACAGGGAAGCAAGAGAAGAAATATATAATTTAGCTGTAGAAGAAATTGAGAAGAAGCTGATGGATTTAGCCAAAGAGGAGAAAAGCTTAAAATCTTCAATCTATAGATGGAAATATTTAAGTGATGACCTGTGTTGTTTAATACTTGCAGGGAGTAAAATCTTTGCTGGGGGAGAGGGGACTGTGCTTGCTGTGGATATACAGACCGGCAGGGAACTCTGGAGATTTGAGATACAAGGCAAAGCCCTTGGACTGGCTGCTGCAGATGGAAAGCTGTTTGTTAGCACTGACAATGGCAGGATTTACTGTTTTGGAAAAGGTAGAGCAGCCGGAGGAAAAAAGGTCAGCCCTGCTGTTAGTTCTTCGCCTTATAGAAAGGACAATCTGACCGGAGTTTACGAATCAGCGGCAGAAAAAATAATAAAAGACACAGGGATAAAGAAAGGATACTGTCTTGTTCTCGGCTGCGGGGAAGGCAGGCTTGCTTTTGAGCTTGCCAGACGCAGCGAACTGAAAGTCATCGGTATCGAGAATAACATCAAGAAGGTTAAGGAAGCCAAACATAAATTAGATTCTGCAGGAATATATGGTTCAAGAGTAGTAGTTGAACAATGGGACCTGTCCACGCTTCCGGACTATTTTGCCGACTTAATTGTGTCAGAGAAAGCGATGATTTCGGGTAAAATAAATAGTTCCCCTGAAGAAGTATACCGTGTTTTAAAACCATTTGGAGGTATGGCTTATTTTGGACAGCCTGCTGAACTATCCGGAAGCAAGAGATCGCTCGATTTGCAGGTTCTACTTGAATGGCTGAGAAAATCCGGGGCCCCTGAGCCGGAAGTGACTGAAGAAGGTGGCATATGGGCAAAAGTAACCAGGGGAAAGTTAGAAGGAAGCGGAAGTTGGACAGAACTTTATGGCAATCCTCAGAATACGGCAAGCTCCGGAGACGAGCTGGTCAGAGGACCGCTTGGAGTCCTGTGGTTTGGAGAGCCGGGCCCTGAGAGAATGGTGGAGCGTCATGCAAAGGCAGCCAGCCCAGTTTCAATCAATGGGCGCGTATTTATCCAGGGAGAAGAGGTTATTATGGCTTATGATGTTTTTAACGGGACATTGCTCTGGGAGAGAAAGATTGATGGAGCTGTACGGGCTAGGGCGGATGTGGATGGAGGAAATCTTGCAGTTACTGATAATATACTCTATGTGGCAGCTCATAAAAAATGTTACTGCCTGGATCCTGCTACTGGGAAAACTATTAAACTATTCGAAATTCCTCCGCCTTCAGACGGAAGTTCAAGGCGCTGGGGATATATATCTTACATGAATAATATCCTCTACGGGTCAAGAGCTGAACCTTTGAATAATAATTATTTTGCCTTTTGGAATTTACTCATCGAAAATGGAAGATGGAGAAATAAAGATGATATTCCAGTGGAACATATTGAAGAATACAATAGTTTGGTATCAAAGTACCCAGTGCCGGATGATAGACTGCGGGCCGACTTTAAAAGGTCAGGAGCATTATGGGAATATATGGCAGATTTTCCTGACTGGGAAAATTATAACAGTTCGAACAGGGCTTTAACAGGGAATATGATGGCAAGCGACATGGTTTTTGCCATGGACCCTGATACAGGAAAACTTTATTGGAAATATCAGGGAAAAAAAATATCTCATATAACTGTTAGCTTGGGAGACGGGAAGATATTTTTTGCAGAAAGTGCTGTTTCGGCAGAACAAAAGAGGAAAGCGTTTCAAGAGAAGAAAAAATTCGCAAGAAAGGGAATTTATGAAGAAAGCAGTGAAAAGGAAGACTACAGGGATGCGGATGTAAGAGTCGTTGTATGTCTGGATGCTGTTTCAGGAAAGGAGCTCTGGGAAAAGCCTGTGGATTTTACCGGTTGTGGGGGCGACAGTCTGGGATCAGCCTATCAGGACGGTGTTTTATTGTTTTTTGCAAACACAGGAAACCACGATGCCTGGAGATTTAGCGATGGTCTTTTACGATGGAAAAGGCTTACTGCTTTATCAGCTAAAAATGGTGATATTCTGTGGTCTCGTCCAATAAACTGCCGGGTCCGTCCCGTGATAGTAGGAAATTGGGTTTTCATTGAGCCCCGGGTTTGTGACCTTTATACGGGCGAGATAAAGATGCGTTCTCATCCGGTTACAGGCAGGGAAGTACCATGGGAGTACTTGCGGCCAGGCCATACATGTGCCATTTCTTCTGCTTCTGCGCATTCTCTCTTTTACCGCTCTTATTGCACGGCAATCTATGACTTTACAGGGGATAGTGGGTTAAACCTTTTCGGGGCTATTCGCCCCGGCTGCTGGATAAATATGATACCAGCTAACGGTCTTTTGCTGTTTCCTGAAGCAAGCTCAGGCTGCACCTGTTCTTTTCCTCTCAGATGCTCGTTAGTCTTAAAACACAAAGAAGAAAGAGTCCAGCCATGGAGTGTATTTATAACACATGGCTCAATGACTCCTGCCAAGCATTTTGCAATAAATCTTGGTGCTCCAGGGGATATGAAGGATAATAATGGCTCTGTCTGGTTTGCTTACCCTAATCCGAAAACTGAATCTTTATCAAATCATTTTCCCAATTATGGAGTTAAGTTTGATATTAATGATGAAATCTTAACTGATATGGGTTATTTCTGTAGTGATTTTAGAAACGCAGCTTTTGAAGGGACGGATAAACCGTGGCTATTTACTTCCGGATGCATTGGCTTGAAACGCTGTAAGGTCCAATTGATTGAGGATATGTGGGGTGAGAAACCGGGCGTTTACACCGTGCGACTTGGGTTTTATGCTTCATCGAGTGACAGACTAGGCCAGCGTGTATTTGATATTATTCTTCAGGGAGAACCTGTGTTGAAAGATTTCGATATACTCAAAGATGCAGGTTCTGCAAATAGAGCAGTTATCAAGGAATTCAAGAACATAAATGTAAAAAATTTTCTTACGATTGAACTATCCTCAAAAGAGGAAAATCCAACCATGGCTAACGCCCCTGTAATTAACTTCATAGAAGTAATGAGAGAGGATAGTGCCGCAGATTTAGAGAGACTGAAAGCTTTAAGCCAGGGTAGGGCGGCGGTCTTGCTGGACGAGGCAAAAGGCGAAATTAGAAGGGGAAATTATAACAAGGCACTTGCGAAATATCATTTGGTTTTTGATGCCGCTCCTTCAGGACGTTTTAAACAGCGGGCACTGGAAGGCATGGCTGCAATAGGAAGCCCGGAGTCTTTAAGCCGGATAACAAAATACTGTAGGGATGTTGCACCAATACTCTGGAATTATAAGGAGCCAAACACTGATATTAAAAACAGCGCCATAAGAGTTTTCATTGCTGTTGCTAATAATATTGCTAAAAGCGATAAGAAGAAAGCCCTCAGGATGTTAAACTATGCCCTGACGATCACAGATGTGGATATGCGTAAGCAGGTTGTTTCAAGCCTCAAGAAATATCAGACTAACTGACAAAATTTATTTTAAAAAAGACACTTGACATTCATATTTTATGTGTTAACCTATATATGTAAAGTTAATAGTTGTTAACTTAATTATATTTGGTTAGCAATTATTAACTTAAAAAGTCAGAGTTAACGGTAAAAATATACTTAGGAGCAATATTATGAAAGTGAACGATATAGGAGTGGAAAAGTATTTCACAGTTACTCAGCTAGCAGACATTTTGGGTATTAGCAGGGTAGCAGTTCATAAAAAAATAAAAAATGGAGAGATTAATGCTAAAAAAATTGGGAATATTTATGTAATTCCCAAATCTTATGTTTCAGAAGTTTTTAGACATGCTTTAAGCCCCCATTGGAAAGGAATAATTAAAAAAGCTGTCAATAAAACGGTCAAAGAATATGGCGATGTGCTTATAAAATTAGGAAATGAATAGTGAAAATAATTACAATAATAGAGGTTGAAGAAACCGCATTTAGACTTGCCAAAGAATTACTTGCTCTAAATGAGCCTATCCCTAATTTTTCAACTCGTTTTCCTAACATATTAGAAAGTTGCCTCATAACTCCATTTCAAAGTTTTTCTCTCAAACAACTTTATCCAGGCTTTATATCTAAAGCTAGTATACTGTTCTATTTAATGACAAAGAATCATCCCTTTCAAAATGGAAATAAGCGTATTGCGCTTACTACACTATTGGTTTTTCTTTACATGAATAAAAAATGGATAAAAGTAGATTTACAAGAATTATTAAATTTTGCAACTTGGGTTGCGTCAAGCCCTGCTCAATTTAATGAAGAAGTTGTAAAAGCAATCGAAAAATTCTTGAAAAAACATGTTATCAAGTTAAATTCAAATTCTTAAGAATTAATTTAAAATATATCAGTGAGTTGCATAGGTCTGATCCTATTCAGAATTTCCCACCATACTATTCACTCTACCCTATTCACCATAACCTGAGTTCAGTAGCCCGCACCGTTGACGAACAGAACAGCAGTGATGAGCTCATGGGTTTTTGAGTGGCCATACGCTATTAAAAGATTGTTTTTACCACCTCTGGCAGAGGCTTGATCTTTTCGGCCTTATAATCATAACAGACCATGCCGGTCTCAGATAGAGCGATATTCTGGCTGTCGGCAGGGCGGTTTATCCGGTAAAACAGGCGGAATCCGCTGCGAGTAGGTTCTCCAGCTGCTACCTCGATCTTTAAAGTATCCCCTGCATATGCCTCGCCTTGAAACATAAGGGCTGCGTCAGCCATAATAAGAGAGACACCACCACAGTCTATCTCAGTAAAATCAAAATCTTCCAGAAAAGCTGCGCGGGCCTCATGAACAAGAGCTAAGAGCTTGTCATTTCCCAGGTGGCCTCCGTAGTTTAAGTCAGTGACTCGGACGACGATCTCTGTGCTAAATGGATATGAATCTAAAGGTTTAAGTTTTATACGGGGCATAGTCTATCTCCTCTCTTTTGTTTTCATATTTATTAATAAAGACGATTATAGCCACATAACCGCTTGTCATCAAACCCTAAAACCAATACTTAGTAGAAGATAAGCAGATCGGAATAGGATGGATATGAGGGTATAGCTGCGATCCCTTCAGATTTTTAACTCCATTCTTCGTCAGCTTTTTTCGGCTTCTGCATAATTCTCCCCGTCCGTTGGTCAGGCCTGTGTAACTGACTCTATTCCCAAAAGAGAACCGTCCCCGATTAAAAATCTCTGTAAAATCTGTATTGAGCATATAACTGTAATATACTAAAATAATATAAAGTACTATTAATTTGGTTATGAAATATCTAATTTTATTTTTCATGTACAGCTTTTTTGGGATTGCTATTGAAGTATTTTTTACTTCTATACATGATTATATCAAGTATAAAGACATCTCTTTTAGTGGCAGGTCTTACCTATGGATGTTTCCACTTTATGGAGGTTTGGGCTTAATAATCGAACCGTTATATAATTCTATTAAATTCATTCCTTTTATACTTAGAGGCCTTATTTATCTTTTTGTCATTATTACAGGAGAATTTATATATGGATATATACTGAAGCTTACTATCAAGAAATGTCCCTGGGAATACAAGACAAAATGGACAATAATGGGACTTGTAAAATTAACTTATATACCATTTTGGTTAATATTTGGTTATTTATCAGAACTATTATACAGAGGATTTATTTCTGTTACTATTTATTAATAAACAAAATTCGCTTGCAGATACTTTTGTATCAGAGGCAAACATAACAGAAATACCCTATTTAGACTATAAGTCTGACCCTATTTACTATTTATGCTATTTATATATATTTATCAATATGGCAAAGACCATGCCTTCTTCTAGCGGAATACCGAGCGGATTTTTTTTAATGAATATAGCCTAAGGCTTTCAACTGCTCTTTCAATTTTTCATCTATTTCAGGTCTGGATGTTTTTCTTTTCTTTGCCTTGGTGTAGATTTCATTAATTTGCTGGATTATCTGATTAACAAGTACGGCTTTTTCATCAGCTGTGTTTTTAATTTCAAGCGCATCTTTTTTTAAATCATAAAGTTCAACAGGTATTAAAGCAGGAGGAGGATAGAGAAAAAAATCCAGATCTTTCGAGCTGAATCTTTTATTAAGAATGAGTTTATTTTTTCCAATATTAATGGAGATTTTCTGTGGAATACGGGAATTCAAAACATTACTTCCTAAGTCTGCTAAAAATGTTCTATCTCCTCTTTCTTTTCCTTTTGTCAGAGGAGATAAACTTCTGCCATCGATACTTAAATCAGAAAAATCTATCCCCATCTCCTCCAAGATGGTCGGCATGACATCTACAAGAGAGACAATATCTCCGATCTCTTTTCCTTTAAATTTCGATCCTGGAAATTTAATGATGAGTGGAACTTTCAGAGATTCATCATAAAGACTATGCCCATGTCCCCATCCCATATGATCATAAAACTCCTCGCCATGGTCACTGGTGAAGATGATCATCGTCTGATCGTAAAGCTGCATTTCTTTAAGTTTCTCTATAAGGGGCCCTATAAATTTTTCATCCGTGTATCGGATTTCTCCATCATATAGGTCGATAATATTCTGGCGTTCTCCCTCAGTAATTTTCTTAAAAAGGCCCGGCTTCCCACCAAGATAGTTGACTAAATTTATGTATCTCCATTTAGCTCCTTCCTTAAGAAACATCGTTTTATATGGGTAGGGACAGGCATAAGGATTATGAGTCTGATAAGTATGGAGAAAAAGGAAAAAATTCTTGTTTTTCTCATTATCAAGCCATTCTGATACAGCACGAAATAAAAGTTCAGCTGAATCCTGCTGAAAAATTCCTCCTATTCCATCACGATATGTGTCAAAACCTTTGGAGAATCCATAAACAGAGCTGACAAATCCTCCTCCAGTGAAAGAAGAACAAAGAAAATAATTCTGCCGTAAGATATCAGCCAGGGTGAGGATGGCAGGGTCCATTTTCTCTTTGTCATAATAGACTTGATGATGAACTCCGTGCAGTGAGGTCAAAAGCGAGATGTGAGAAGGAAGAGTCCATGGCGAAGAAGCATATGTATTGAGGAACAATGTGCTGTCTGAAGCTAGGGAATTAATATTAGGGCTAGTGTTCCTATCATATCCATAACAACCCAAGTGATCAGCTCTTAGAGTATCAATGGAAATTAGGATAACATTACGAAGGCTTTTTTCATTCCTATAAAGGACCGGATTATACCAAAAGGAAAAATTATGTTCTTTACCTTCCGTAACAAGCAACATCTCTACATTTTCCTTAGTATGAGGAATATCGATACAATACTTGTAGAAAGAATGTCTTTCATCTTTGGAAGGAAATGAAAGGTGTTTTTGAAAAATTGTCTTTTTTCTTCCTTTTATTTTAAGGGAAACTATAAAAGTAGTGCCTTTTTCTTCGTTTCCAGAAGATTTGATAAGTTCTTCTAAGTTTTCGTCCCTGACATTGCCGATCCCAAATTCTAATACAGAATTTTCTGGAATATTAAGATTAAAGCTGAATTTACTCTTTGGAGGGGAAAAAAGCACGTTTATCTCTGTTCCACCAAGTTTTAGTTTTCTCTTTATTCCAAAAGGATTGTCTCCAGAGCCTAAATCCGAAATTGGGTAAGACTTTAAAGGGAAAAACTTAGATGATTCTTCCGGTTTTTGGGGAACTTGAATTAGTGGTGAATGGAGAATATTTTCTTTATTAAGATTATCAATTAATCTGTAGAATTTAAATTCGGATAAAGGGGATTTTGCACAATTACTCAGGAAAAACAAGGAAAACAAAATTATAAGATTACTCTTTTTTATGAACATCCTAATGCCAAATAGTATTTTAATCGATTTAATCTATGTATTCAATGTTTCAATCTATAATTTGGTAGTCTCCTATTTTTTCTTCTTGTGAAAACGCTGTAGGATACTCAGGGCGATAAGAAGCGGTCCGTTATAAGCGGCAGCAGCGCCTGCGGTAAACCCAATATTACTTCCATTTAGCATTTTGACCCAGGAGCCAAACTGTTTGTCATTAATCAAGTAAGTCCAGGTGGATGATGGGCCTTTGAGATTCTTTTTTTTCAGGTCAACACCGTCCACTGTTATCTCTAGGTTATTTAATGTTTCTGTGATCCTGTTGTCGATAATCTGTTCCAGGTCAAGAAAGGCATCTACGATTATTCTATGAAATTCATTCAGAGGAGACTCCCCAGCTACACTAACAAGATGGATGCTCTCCCGTACATCGTTGATTTTAGCCAGGTGTTCGGACCAGCCCTGGTCTATATGTAAAAGATTGATCTGCTGTTCGAGTTTAAACAAACGCTTTTTCCCCAGTTGAGAACTAAGAAGCGCATATTTATCAGGAAAACTCTCGGCAAGCATGCTTTTCCGTGAATTTCCTGTCAGAACATCGCGGCGCCGTTGATACATTCTTTTTCGGTGATGTTCCACCAAGGAGGAATATTCCCAGAGTGTTTTGCGTATATCGAAATTCTGCCCCTCTACGATACGCTGTCCCCGGGCGATCTCCCGGTTTACAATGGGATGATCAATGACCTTGCTTTTTCCCTTTAATCGCAAGCCTGATGGGATAAGCCTGTCGATCCTGTAACGTTCGATCAGGTCATCTTCCAGGCTGATAATAAAACGGGATTCTCCGGGATCCCCTTGACGGCCGGCACGTCCGCGCAACTGGCAGTCGATACGGATGCTCTCATGGCGGTTGGTGCCGATTACATACAAGCCTCCCAAGGCAACGACACTGTCCCTTTCCTGTTCATCATCTCCCCCGAGTTTTATATCCGTACCGCGTCCTGCCATATTAGTGGATATTGTAACTGCTCCGTGCGCACCCGACCGGGCAATTATTCCAGCTTCCAGCTCATCATTTTTAGCATTGAGCACGCAGCAGTTTATGCCGGACTTTATAAGTTTTCCTGCCAGTTTTTCCGATTCTTCCACACTGGCGGTTCCCACCAGTACCGGGCGGCCGGTAGAATGCGTCTGGACGATCTCTGCAATCAGGGCTTGGCTCTTAGCCTTTTTATCAGTGAATACTATGTCGGGGAGATCCTTCCTGATACAGGGTCTGTGGGGAGGGATAACCACGACTTTTAGGTCATAGAATGTTTTTAGCTCAGACGCCGCGGATCGAGCAGTAGCTGTCATTCCACAGAGCTTTGGATACAGACGCATAAAATGCTGCAGCGTTATCAACCCCAGAATGGTACCTCCCTTCTGTAAATTCAGTTTTTCCTTGGCTTCGACCGCAGCTTGAAGCCCGTCCGGCCAGTGCCGGTCTTTCACAACACGGCCTGTGAATTCATCCACAATCTCGACTTTACCACTGCGTACTATGTAATCCACATCCCGCTGCAGCAGTGCTTCTGTGTGCAGCGCAAGGTTAATCCTGGTCAGCAGGTCAAAATTTTTCTGCTGAAATAGATTCCCGCATCCGAGCAAAGCTTCGACACATTTTACTCCTTTATCTGTTAGAAATACATTACGCTTCCCAGCATCCGTATAGTAATCGATCTCCGGTTCAAGATTTCTCGCTATTTTGGCCGGATGAAAAGAAGTTGCCGTTACTTCTTCAGTCATCCCGGCGATAACCAGCGGAACCCGGGCTTCATCGATAAGAAGCGAGTCAGCCTCATCAACAATGGCAAAATGAAAGGGACGATGAACCTGGTTACCTGACTCATAACAGAGATTATCCCGCAGGAAATCAAACCCGGCTTCTTTGGCTGTGGAATATGTGATATCCGCATTATAAGCCTTTCGTCTTTCTTTGCGTCCTTGTCCCTCCTGGATATACCCGACGCTTAACCCAAGGAACCGGTATATCGGGCCCATCCAGGCTGCATCCCGCCGGGCCAGGTAATCATTAAAAGTATGAACATGCACTCCACGTCCGGACAGAGCATTTAAATAAGCCGGGAAGACCGCAGCCAGAGTCTTGCCTTCACCTGTCTGCATTTCGACCAATCTTCCCCTGTGCATAGCAATTCCGGCCATTACCTGGACATCAAAAGGACATAGACCAATGGTTCGTCGGGAGGCCTCGCGTACTAGGGCATAGGCCTCGTTTAGAAGCTCATTCAATGGGGTTCCTTCTCTGGCCCGGGTCTTTATACCGGCAGATCGCTTTTGCAGTGACGCATCCGTTTCCCTGGCCATGCATTGTTTATTGATCAATCTGAGCTGCCTGCGGTATTCACTGAGGTCAAGCTCTATCGGGATCCCGCTCAATTTATTAAAAGTATCCTTGATTTTTATGAAATCTAATTTCATCTTAATATTCCTCACATTAAATCTCTTTGGGTAGATAGAAAAAGTATAGAGAGGAATATTTATGCGGGAGGATCCCGGGAGGAAGAAAACCTGTATATATGTTGCGGTTTCAGAGTAATTAAAGGAAAACTTTCCCGGAAGAAATAGATCAGTAAAAGATAAAAAAGAAATGGTAAGAATAAAAGAAGGGGAGGAAGAATAAAAGCAAGGATAAAGAACAGGGGATAAAGAAACAACTGATCTCGACCAGGTAAGGCATTTACTTCAAACCTGAATCCGCTGTTTTTTTCAACCATTGATTTTATTATAAGACAATTTTCCTTATTTATCCAGCGCCTTTCTGATGGTCCGAATCTCCTCCAGTATTTGATTTAGAATCCCAATGTTTCTTCCCCCTACAGGAGTTTCTATTGTGCCCAAGGGTTCAGAAACCGGATGAAGAATTTTTAATTTGTCGAACAGTCGTTTATGCAGATCCCCGTATTCTATCAAACGCGCAATACTGCCTTTATATCTCATGTCAGCATGTGATCCAGCCTGATTCTATTGCCTGGCTTCTTCCATTTCTGCATCTCTTTTAGCTTTGAATTCGCATCCTTCTTTCCAGTTTGGAAAAGAGGACTCCATTGCCAGTTTGTAACCAACTCTGAAGAGCAGGCGCAGATTGTCAATGGCACCTGAGAGGTCCCAGTCTGAATTATATTCGTCTGAGGGTTTGTGGTAAGTTTCTGTTATAAATTTCTTCATTTTTGCCTTTGCCCATTCTTCCCCGTGATCTACGCTGTCGATTCCGGAACTTGTATAAAGTGCAGGAATGCCCTCTTTGGCGAAACTGAAATGATCTGAGCGGTAAAACATCCCCATTTCCGGGGTTGGATCCGGGCGAACTCTCCGTCCTTGCTCTGCGGCGGCCTTTTCAATATAAGCATCGAGTTCTGAATTTCCGTATCCAACAACTGTGATATCTTTCATCTTTCCATAAATATTTAGAGCATCCATGTTTATTGCGGCAACTGTTTTTGTTTTTGGATATATCGGGTGGGTAGCATAATAATGTGAACCCAGAAGCCCCTGTTCTTCTCCGGTAACGGCAAGAAAGAGAATCGAGCGTGAAGGCGGTTTTTTGAGCTGTTTGAAAGCTTCTGCGAGTTCGATAAGGGCGGATGTGCCTGTGGCATTATCACATGCACCATTGAATATCTGGTCTCCCTCGAGGTTTGGATTTATTCCAAAATGGTCCCAGTGTGCCGTATAAAAAATATACTCATCAGCCCTGTCAGAACCAGGCAGGAGCGCAATAACATTTCTTGATTTTAATCTATCGATGCTGTTTTTAAGTGTAATAGATGCTTTGAGGCCAAGAGGAAGGGATTTGAAACCCCGTTCTGCTGCGGCTGATTTTAATTCATCATAATTTTTCCCGGCCATCTTAATGACTAACTGGGAAACTTCAGAGGTCAGCCAACCTTCCACAGCGCAGCGGGATGCATTATCATCCTCGGTGACGAGGCTGAATTGTGGGCCTGACCAGCTGTTTTTTACTACTTCCCACGGATAAGCTGCGGGCTTTGTTTCATGAATAATAAAGGCCCCTTCGGCACCTTGTCTGGCAGCTTCCTCGAACTTGTATGTCCAGCGGCCGTAATAGGTCATTGCGCGTCCATTGAAAAGCTCAGAATTTTTAGTTGCAAAGCCCGGGTCATTAACTAGTATCACAACAGTTTTCCCATGGACATCGATGCCTTCATAGTCATTCCAGTTGTATTCCGGAGCAACGATGCCGTATCCAACAAAAACCATTTCAGAATCTTGTAGAGAGACTTCCTCTTTGACTCTTAATGTTCCTGCCATAAATTCGTTGCCGTAGGAGAATGTATCTGCTTTTTTCTCACCTTTTATTTTGAGCATTGCTCCTGGATCGGCAGTGATTTCCACCATTGGAACTTCCTGGAAGTAGCTATCGCCATTTCCGGGTTTAAGTCTGAGCTTTTTAAATTCTTCCCTTAAGAAGCTGACTGTCTTTCCTTCACCTTTTGAAGCTGGAGCCCTTCCTTCAAAATCATCTGAAGAAAGAATGATAACATCACTGGATAAATCGTCTGCTGTGATGCTTTCCAATGCTTGTGTCAGATTTTGATTTTTGTTTGCGCAACTGAAAAGGATTAATACAAGTGCGGCAAGAACTGCCACATACAGCGTGTATTTTTTAAACATTATTGCCCTACTTAAAATATTTTCAAGCCAGATCTTTCAATGTTTTATTCAAAGACCTGGTATTTATGGCTCTTGTTAAGAGAGTTTTAAATTATTACTGTGTTCCGAAAATGTCAAGAACAAAAGGCTCAGGAGTTCCATAATTTTTATTGTTTCCTGGATCAGGTCAGATACTTCTAAAACACGCAGAATTTGCCCCAGCTAGTCAAAATCAGCTCTCTTTATTGGGAGAACTCCGGCAATATTTGACCTTGATATTTTGCTGTGATATATAGCTTAAAAACAAATCCGATGTGCTTATATGCTTTAAATTTTACGAGCTTCAAATATTAAAAGAAGAACACTACAATTCGAAGAAACAGGAGGTGTAATGCTCTCTGATATTTCTATCGAACCTTTCCGCGGAGATATCGAAGGTCTTGAAAAAATGGCTTTTTCTTCCTGGCGCGACGAATATGGGATTGAATCCTTTCCTAATTTTTACCGGCCTGCATTTTTGAAGTACTTATTTGGGCACATACAGGATGAAAGAGCTCTTATTGCGGCTTATCGTGGGGACGAGGTTGTTTCATTTTTAGCCAATTTGCCGCGGCACTTTAGTTTCAAAGGGGAAAAATACTATGCAGCCCTCAGCTGCATCATGGTTACAAGAAAAGAGCTGCTTCGCCGAGGCCTTGGCCTGGCAATTATCCGTGAGGGACTCAAGCTCAACAAAGAGTTAAAATATGACTTTACGTTATTCACCCTTGAAGCAGGTCATAGATCTTCGCTGATGATCAAGAAGCTTGAAGAATCAGGCAATCCGGTTAAATTCGTTAAACGGATGTATGTTGTTGCCAGAGTGCTTGACCTTGAACGCGCTTCTGTTTCTGAAGGCCTTAAGTCATGGGAAAAGATGATAATTAAGATTATTGGTGCACACCGGCAGCCAAAAACCGATTCATCTGTTTTTGTAAGAGAATACAGGCCGGAAGATATTGAAGTATGCCTAGCCCTTCTCAATCAATACAAGGAGCATGTTGGTCTGGCAAGAGTATGGGAAAGGGATGAACTTGCCTGGGAACTGGATTATCCTGATGTTTCGAAAACCCTTGTTTATGAAAAATCGGGCAGGGTAAAGGGACTTATCAATTATATTCTGTATGAACATATCGGCAAGACCAAAGAACGCTGGGCATGGATAAACCATGTGGCTTATCCAACACTTTCAGGCCGGGAGCGGGTAGGTTTTATTAACGCTTTTCTTCATTATATTAAAGAATCTAACTGCATAGGAGCACTGGAGTTTACAAAGAAGTACTATCCAATGGCTCCTCTTTATAAGGCTCACTTTTTTCCTTATTTCAGGTCAGTAAAAATGGTCTCCTGGAGTTTCAACCCGGATGTTGTTATTGAAAACATCCCGGATGTCTATGAAGTTCAGATTTGAAAAATGAAAATTTGTCAACTCTCTACTGATCATATCGAGATTAAAGCATGCAACTGTCTTTTCTAACGGAAAGATTGGAATTGTGGCTGCTGACCAGCTTTGTCTTTGCTTTGTTTGAAATAGTAAAAGTTACACCATTAAGCTGCATGGAATGGGATTTGAGGGTTTTCTCGATTTTTCCCTTTAATGTATCGATATCCTGGCCCACATAGTCAAGTATATTATTGGCCATTTCACGTGAAATCCTTATTGTTGGAAGAGAATCCGACGGCATGGGCATTTTTCTGTCCTGGATCATTGAGAGCCTGCGGCGTGGGCTGGGAAAAATTGGCCGTTCGTCATTAATTTTTTGTGATAAAATAGTTCTTCTGGCTACATCTGGATTTTTATTGGGGGAATTTTCGATGAGCATGATAGCTACTGCCCCCATATTTTCGGCAAGCTCTTTTTTTGTGCGCCCTTCTGCCAATCAACATGTGCAATTCCCTCATTAAAGTTATAAACCCTATTTCTAAATGTTGACTTCTGGGATATCATTTTATTTATTTAAAGCAAGGAGGTAAGTATGAAGAAATTTAAATGGATTATTCCGCTGGCCGTCCTGCTGTTTTTTGTCTCTTGCAGCAAAGAGCCAGCCCAGGAAATTGAGCCAGAGCATATCACTGTTCAGCATATTCTAATCGCTTTTCAAGGTTCAATCCCTAAGGACAGCTTGACACGGACACTTTCGGAGGCAGAAACCCTGGCGCAAGAAATTTTCGAGCGGGCTAAAAAGGGCGAAGGATTCGACGGCCTTGTTAAAGAATATACTGACGATCAATATCCAGGCATATATAAAATGTCTAATATTGATATTCTTCCGGATGAAAGTAGTGGAGAATATTTACGTTCACGCATGGTAAAAGCTTTTGGCGATGTGAGCTTCAGCCTCAAGCTAAACTGCATCGGCCTTGCAGAGTACGATCCTGAAACCAGCAAATACGGCTGGCACATTATCAAAAGAATCGAGTAGATTGCAGTAATCATTTTTTCTTTAGCTGTTTTCGGTAATTCATTGCTGTCATAAATGCTATTTTCCCTTATTCAATTTCAACCCATACACTTTTACAGGATGAGGATGAAAATATCCTTTTCCGTCCCACCAGCCTTTTACATAGGGAGGACTTGGGGAGATAGCCTCCTGTGCTGAATGTGTTTTTCCTGTTTCCAATTCGAGCCATCCTTGATCAACAGGCAAAATATATTCTGGTTCGGGTTCTTGGCCTTGAATATCAGAGAGGGCTTTAAAATAGTTCCATCGGCCATTGTATCCTATTATTTTCCCTTCAACGTAATATCCGTGAGGTTTCCTAAAATCACCTTTTGCCCAAAAAATATAATCTTTTAACACTAAATATCCTTTAATTTGATCAGGTGGAGAAGGAAAATCGAAGATCTTTACTTTCTCTTCAGTGCTCCAATGTTTTTGATGTCTTACTACTCTTTCCATCAATATATTGTTTTCCTTGGATACAACGAATTTTATATATTCGCTTTTATTTGAAAAGTGAAGCCGTTGGTCAGGTGTAAATAAAAAAAAGTAGAACCAGATATAATTTTTTCCTTTAAGATAGGGATTTTGAGTATAACCACTTATCTTTCTTAAGGGATATCCATCTCCATCCAACATCAAAGCATACAGCAGATATTCTGGAGATAAAGTCTGAGGAAGATCTGCTTTTACTGTTAAAAAATCTGTCCCTTCTCCGATAATCTCAATTCTATCAAATGCTGCAGCCATCTGATCTTTATCAACTGAACTAGGAATGACATCTACTATTTTGTTAGAGCAGCAACACGCGAATAATAGGAATACTAAAGTAAATAATGTGAAAAGAAATAGAATTTGATTTTTAGGTTTTAGATGGATAGAAATTTGTTTTTTTCTTATGTAAGTGTTTACCCTCATTTTTTCCGATTTCAGTCTATTGAGATTATTAATCATGTATATTATAGCGAAAATTTGAAGGCAGTCATAGAGAAATTAAATAAGGAAAAGGGTAGGGAAGTATCAGCCGGCCGAACCGCCGCCGCCGCCTCCGCCGCCACCACCGCCACCGGAAAATCCTCCACCTCCTCCGGAGGAATAATGAGCAGCTGAAGTGCTGGCCTGATGTATGGAAGTAGACATGGATTCAATACTGTTGATCATACTCTGTATACGGCCGGTATTGACGAAAAGTGCCCGGTTGTATCCGACATACCACACCGGCGAAACTGCTTTCTTATCCTGGATTATTTTTGGTAGCATTTTCAGAATCTTTTTCGCATTTCCGAAAATAATAGCAAATACTAGGTAATGTTCCCATAACTTATATGCTTCTGGTGAAGTATCCTTGAAACGGGAAAAATCATCCAGAAAATGTTCGAGTGCCTTCCACAACTCATTTTCCCGTGCCCAATGTTTATCCCGGCGTTTGATCTTAGGAATCAAGATTATCGCCAGTACCATAAGCACAAGATTTACAGTCAGGATTGCCAGGGGAAAGGATACAGACATGAAGATCTTTCTCATACGGTTGCTGGCTGGTTCAATGAATTCATGTTTTTCTGCATCCTCCTTCACGGCTTTCTGCCATTTTATGTACCATTTCTGGAATTCCTGTGGTTTCTTACGGAAATATTTTTTCAGTTCTTCAACTTCAAGTCGGTCGCCGATTTGACCCGGCTGGTCTGCGATATCCATGAAAATCTGACTGAGGAACATCGTTTCATACGGCAGCAGCTTGGAGTCGGTCTGAAATTCCTTGCAGCAGATTATAGTCGTTTCATATTCCTGCTTGTTTCCGAACAGAGAACGTTTCTTTTCCAAATGGTCTTCAAGCTCAAGATAGCCACGGCGAGCCAGGTCAAAAAGCGTCGCCGTAAACGAGTTGGGCGTGATATCACGGCCTTCACGCAGGAGCACTTCGACTAGTGCAGGCGGTAACTCTGAAGGCAGTTCACGGTGATATTCCGGAATATCCGTAAACCGATAATCTTTTCCCACTCTTTTCCAGGACCGGTTGTAGAAAAACAGCCAGAGCAGCGACCCGACAACAAGCCATGCCAGCCAGACCGTAAACAGAATCATCATTCTTTTCTTATGCTTTTCTCTGGCTTTTTGAGCCTGTTCTGCCTGTTCAATGGTCTGCTGTACAAAACGAGCTTCCTCTTTCTTGATGGATTCTCGCGTATGCCGGTCAGAGGGAATTCCACTGACCATTCCGGAGGGCCACACCACTCGGATCTCTACGTGCTGGCCGGAGCGTAGGTTTCTTGCAGTGAAACGAACTGTCTTGAGGTCAATGATTGTCACATACCCGGAAAGCGGACCGTGCCCGTAAGCCAGAAAGTCATCCCTCGACTGGATTTCTTCCGGAAGATGTACTTGTATTTTTACCGTGGATGTAGGTCTGTCCCATCCTGAACCTATGATCTGCCAGTAAAGCTCTGATACCGAGGGATAGCTTATGATCCCGCCTCTGATGATGTAATGGATATGAAAAGTGCGCTTCTCATTACGGGCATGGTAAAACCATTTGGCTTCAAACCTCGAGCGGTTAGAGGAAGTCTCGATCCGTAATTCATTTTCCTGTTCATCCAAGACACGGAAATCCTCAAGCGAAGCATTATAATGATACCCCTGCCGGTTTAATTGTAATGTTATCCAGAGAGATGCCCAGGAAAAACTTCCCTGGAAATCATATGTCCGGTATTCATCCACTATAAACGAACCGTCTTTATGGACATCGATCTCGATTCGGACTTCGGGAAAGTAAAAAGTCTTACTGTCTGCCCTGACCGGGGAGATGAAGGCCGCAGACAATACCAAAAAGCAAAGAAATGTAGTAACCGTTTTAAAAAAGCGCTCTGATTTCATTTTAATAGAAGGTTTATACCATTTAGATTAGGAATGTTCAAGAGATGGCGACAGAGATGGCAACACGAAATTGCTGTCTCTTGACATTATTAAATGTTCAGGACTAAGATTGCTGAAAAAGGTTGGAGAGAAAAGAATGCTAATAAGAAAAAAAATTACTGTCTTTATCCTGTTTTGCCTTTTTATTGGAATTCGAGTCTACGGGGTAGAGGACGAGGGCCTCCTTCTAAAAATCGGAAATCCCAAACTGAAAAACAAGACAATGACCATTTTCCCGGGGAATATTTATTCGGCCTGCACCGGGGAAGTCATTTCTTTTTCTGAAATGATAGCCGAAATGAAAACTAGTCGATTTGTTTATGTGGGAGAAACGCATAATAGTCTGCCTATTCATGAGATTCAGTTTAAAGTCATAGAAGCCCTGTCTGATAAGGGTAAACTGCCCTGTATCGGCATGGAAATGTTCCCTATTAACTTCCAGGACGTGCTGAATAAGTGGAGCCTTGGTATTCTGACGAGAGAAAAATTCATCCGGGAAATCAAGTGGTATATCACATGGAATTTCAATTTTGGATATTATGAACAGATATTTAATCTGGCTAAAAAAAGGAAAATTCCCATTTATGCTCTAAATATCCCCAGAAGTGTAATAAAAAACATCCGGATGAAAGGATGGGATTCTCTATCTGAAGAGGAGCAGAAATTGTTGCCAAAGCCTGATCTTTCGAATAAAGAACACAGAACTCTTATTCGCAAGATATTTGAAACTTCCGATATTCCACCCCAGATGAAAGGAAGATTTTTAGATATGGCTTTTGAAGGGCTTTATAGGGCGCAATCTGCATGGGATGAAGCTATGGCCTTCTATGTTTGCAAGGCCTACCGGCTTGAGAATAAGCCTGTTGTAGTCCTGGGCGGTTCAGGCCATTTGCTTTATAATTTGGGAATCAACCGCCGGGTCTTTGAAAAAAACAATCTGCCTTTTAGCACACTTATCTGCGTGCCTGTATCAAAGGAGAAAAAGAGTGTCTTAGTCTCTCGAAGCCTGGCCAATTTCGTTTGGGGAATTCCTGAAGAAGAAAGGCCTGCCTTTCCATCTGTAGGCCTCAGTTTGAAGATTTTTAAAGGTCTATCAAACATTGTTGTCTCTCAAAATCCCATGGGAGGTGCGGCTAAAAATACCTCTTTTCTAAAGGGGGATGTTATCCTTTCTGTGGACGGAAAAGTTTTCAGTGATATAAACGAACTGCGGACATATTTAGCCCGTTTTAGCTGGGGAGAATCTGTTAGATTTCGACTTTTACGGAATGGAGAAGAAAGAGAATTAACATTAAAATTTTAATATTGCAGCTTTTATGAATATCCCAGGAGGACGTGGGGTATTCACGAGTCAAGCTTGCTGTAGATGCAAGGCACAGGGTATGCAGCTGTGGTATTTCACCGCAAATGCCCTGTAACGAAGCAGATGCGGTAAGATCGGCTCGCCTGTAAGGTAAAGAATGCCGATAATAGATGAATTTGAGTGCATGTTTGCGCTCCACTAAGATTTTTAACGCCATTTACTCACGATCTTCTCGGCTCTGCTGGAACTCCGCATATTTATCTTAAGCACCACCACAATGTCCGCGAGCCATCATTAACACCGCCCCTTTGATTATACAGTGCTCACACATCCATCAGGCCCGACTTCGCGGGTTCCCTCGAAGATCGACTCATAAAGGCTAAATCTTTTAATGTCGCTTCCTCCATCCCCTCAAATTCATATGCTTTACGATGTTAAGTTGTGATCTAACCTATGGTATAGAATAAAGTAATTCTGAGGATTTCATGGAGAACGATCAAAACTGGTTGATATTATATTAATTCTATCAGCAATTTTTATGAATATCCTATATCAAATGTTCCAGCGATAAGAAAACTTAATAAGAAATATATTGTCTCCTGGGGTAGTGAATAAATCACCCAAGTCGCGGATAAAATTAAAATCTCCTGGATGGGCATAATCTGCCCGGTTTTGAGTCCAGACAAGATAGAGCAGGGATCCCTGATGATATTCCCAGCGCAGTACTATTGTTCCTCGAAGGGATTTCATGTTGAAATCGGGATTGGAGAACGAAAAGTCTGAAGCAGGTCCTGGACCGTCAGGATCCACTGTATATGTTCCATCTGAGTAAGAAATCGTGGATTCATCTTCGCTAAATATATTGTAATCATAGGTTTTAGGTGCCGAGAGCTCCTTGAATTCATCATATTTTCCAATGGCAAGGAAAGGCTGAAGATAGAGTTGAAGGCTCAGTTTGGGAGTAAAGGTCCAGTTCAATCGGATTTCGCTCGAGAGGACTTTTTGATCAAGCCTACCAAATACATAACGTGTGCCAAAAGTTGCGGTCATCAGGTAATCATTGACTCTGGTTACCCAGTGGATTTTTGACCGCCGGTTATAATAGCCAGGGCCGAAGGAAAGACTGATATTGCTTCTCGGCTTCCAGCGGATGGAAATTTCACTGTCCCAACTTTGGCCTTCAGTTGGCCTTGAATAAAGGCTTGTATCTGCAGATATAACAACAGGCTTCCGGCTGTCGCTGTCCATCCCGAGATCGATTTGATAGCCAGCCGGAATGAGTGCCAGAGGTCCACCTCTTGTTAAATCATTACTTATTGTTTGGGGATTATAAGCGAGCAGCGTGTTAAATTCCCAGTAATTCAAGAACTGACCCTCGGAAAGAAACAGATATCCATCCCAGGTTTTATTTCCGCCGAAGTCATAATTTCGGAAAACGCCACCCGCAATATATACTCTGCGGAATATTTTTCCCGGGTGGGGCCAATCATAACCGGATATAAAATGGGCATTAATCACATCAGAACTTCCAAACTGAAATCCTGCGTCATTAGAGTCAAAACCCGGGGAGAGCAGACCGAATGCCGCATTAAAAAGAAATCTTCCTTTTTGTTTGTTAATCATAAATCGTCCTCCCCATCCGCTCATAGAAGTTGCCTCTTCATTTACCTCAACGTGAGTCGCATCCGGCCTCTGAAAATAGTGGATGGAAGATTGCTGCAGGCTCAGAATTTTATCCTGGCTACCATCAACACGAGTGCTGCCAAACCAGCCGTTAATAACCCAGGTTTTGTTTTTATCGAGGAATGTCCAGCCATCGATTGCGAAACTGAAAGCATTTTTATTGATAGTGCTTTCAAGGTTTTCATTATTGAGGTCTCTAACGACCGAAGTCGCAATAAAGCCAAGTCCCTGGGCGCCCTCGTTGAACTCTTTCTGGGTACGAAGTACTCCATAGTAAGAAAAAGGTTCTACTTCTTCCTGGAAGCGTTGACCATCAGAATCAATTTCAGCATATTCCCGTGCGGTAAGGGCATTGATAAAACCGAAATTCCAGCCGCTTCCTATTTTACCGGAAAGTTTAAATGCTCCTAGTATAGTGGATCTGTCGGGATAATCCACATATCCATTTCTAGAGACGTATCCCTGAGGAGCACGTCCAATCCTGCGGCTGTAAAACAAAGAGGGAGAACTCCAGCTTATATTGACATTGTTGTTTGCTCCTCCCCGTCCAAAAGCATTAAAGATGTTGGCACCCTCGATAAAGAAAGGACGTTTTTCTTGGTAATATGTCTCGTATGCAGAAAGGTTAATCACAGCAGGATCGACTTCAACCTGGCCGAAGTCAGGATTGACAGTTGTATCCAGCGTCAGATTGCTCTTTAGCCCTATCTTCAAGTCGAATCCGGCATTACCCAAATAATCCTTTCCGGTCTGGAAAGGATTGCCTGATTCTTCGGGACTGAATTGAGCCTCGCCTACAGAGTAGGGGAGGAATTCGATATGCCGTCTAGGGCTGATTCCTCTGATCCCTGTGAGCTTGGCAAAGCGAGAGACATAGCCACTGTCCTCTTTTGGTACCCAGACAAAGCTGAGTTTCTCGTTTTTTCGCTTAATGACTCTCTTGAAATTTACTCCCCATATGTATTCTTCTTTCTTAGGAAAACGCAGTTGATTATATGGTATCCTTATTTCGACTATCCAACCTCCATCATCGATATGGGTTTTTGACTCCCATATACCATCCCAGGTCGTATCCTTCCATTCATCATTATATAAGGTCCAATCTACTATGGAACCGGCTGGATTCACGGCAAACTGGAAACCTGTCCTTTTGTCATAATAAGGGTCCACGGCAAATATGAACCAGTCAGATTCAACAAAATCATCCCGGCGCCCTAAACGGCTTGTGATTGATTCCGGATTCGAATCATAGAGTCGTGCTGCCACATAGATGGCGTCTTTGTCATAGGCTACCCAGACTTCAGTTTTTTCTGTAGGATCTGCACCATCAATCGGGTCTGACTGGACAAAGTCGCTGTAACCTTTCGTTTTCCAGACTTTTTCCTCAAGAACACCGTCAACGTTAATGGGGCCATTGGCTTGAACAGCCTGAACGATTTTCTGTACTGATGGATCTGGTGCATTAGCAAATAGGAATAGGGGTATAAGACAGGAAATAATAAATAGAACTGTTTTTTTCAACTGCAATCTCCTTGTGAATAATTAGGGCTAACGCGCATGTCTTTCTTTTTATATTTATTTTAATAATACGTAATAATAAGCGAATTAGTTTACATTTATATATATTAAAAAAAACTTTTTTTGTCAGAATCCCTAATAAAATGAGACGTTTTAACAAGCACTTTGGTTGCCAAAAAAGTTACCAGGTACCTTTTTAGGAAAATCATGATAACACTTTCATTCGGGAGGTCACTTTTCTTTATAATCGGCATTTTTTACCTTTCAGGCGAGCCGATCTTACCTCATCTGCTTCGTTACAGGGCATTTGCGGTGGACAACGATAGCTGCATACCCTGTGCCTCGCATCTACAGTAACCTTGACTCGTGAATAATCCAGGTAAAATTGACACAATATAATCTTTGTATTTGACCGCTATTTTTCACTATGATATAAGCGAATAGAATATTTCTTGGTGAAAAAAAATCTTGTTAAATTGAAAAAGAAAATAAGGAGGGTTTTATTATGAAAAGAAATATTTTTTATCTTTTTTTGATAGCATGTCTAGCATTTCCTGTTTATGCAAAGGAAGCACGGCTGCTGCGGCAGCCGACAATAAGTAATAATAGTGTTGCTTTTGTCTATGCCAATGATGTCTGGGTCGTGTCACGGGATGGTAGAAGTGCCCGTAGGTTGACCACGCATAAAGGCTCTGAGTCCTATCCTGTATTTTCACCTGATGGAAAGTACATTGCTTTCTCAGGCCAGTATGACGGCAACACAGATGTTTACATTGTGCCGACAGAGGGCGGAGAGCCAGAACGTCTAACATTTCATCCTATGCCTGATGTGGTTCGAGGATGGGCCCTTGACGGTAAGCATGTTCTTTTTGCATCCGGTCGTGATACTGTGCCGGTTTCTTTTAGCCGGCTATGGACAATATCAATTAAAGGCGGTATGCCCGAATCTCTTCCGATGCCTATGGCATTCAAGGGGATATATTCTCCTGATGGCAAGAGGATGGCATATGTCAGGGATTCGGAAGCATTTGCAACCTGGCGTCATTACAGGGGTGGAAGAACTACTGGAGTATGGTTGATTGATCTCTCTAATTATGGTGTTGAAAAAGTGCCGCGCCAAAACAGCAATGATACTGATCCCATGTGGATCAATAACAAGGTCTTTTTTATTTCAGACCGAAATCACACCATGAATCTCTTCTCATATGATACAGACATAAAGGAAGTTAAACAACTTACATTTCATGATGATTTCGATATAAAAAATGCAAGAGCAGACGCTAGATCTATAGTCTATGAACAGGCCGGTTACGTCCATATTTTCGATCCTGATTCTGGAGAGTCTGTCCAGCTTCATGTAGAGATAAGAGGGGACCTTCCTGGAACAAGGTCCTACTTTGCGAAAGTATCAGATCTGATAAGAAGCGGAAATATTTCTCCCACCGGCGCAAGAGCTGTGTTTAGTGCACGCGGAGATATTTTTACTGTACCTGCAAAGAAGGGAGATTTCCGTAATCTGACATCGAGTCCTGGGGTAAATGATCGTTTCCCCACCTGGTCACCTGACGGAAATAAAATAGCATGGTTCTCTGATCAGAGCGGTGAATATGAGCTCATGATAATCGACCAGAAAGGAATAGGTCCTGTGCGCAGAGTCTCTTTTGAGAACCCTTCGTTTTACTATGCTCCAGTATGGTCCCCGGATTCGAAGAAAATTCTTTTTTCTGACAAGCGCCTGAATCTATGGTATCTCGATCTGAAGAACGGAAAGCCCGTAAAAGTAGATAAAGATACTTATGACCATCCACAGCGATCGCTTGACCATGTCTGGGCTCCTGATTCGAACTGGATTGCTTATTCCAAACGGCTTGACAATCATTTGCATGCCATATTTGTCTATTCTCTCACAGAGGCTAAATCGTACCAGCTTACAGACGGCCTCTCGGATGCTATCTCTCCTGCCTTTGACAGGGGAGGCAAGTACCTTTACTTTCTTGCCGGCACAGATTTTGCTCTTAACACAGGCTGGCTCGATATGACATCCTATGACCGACCGTTCACGCGGGAAGTCTATTTGGTTGTGCTCAGCTCTGAAGAGTCATCGCCTCTGTTGCCAGAGAGCGATGAGGAAGAGGTGAAAAAGAAAGAGGAGAAAGGAGGCAGCGAAAAGACCGCAAAAAACGACAAAGAAAAGGATAAAAAAGTTAAGGTCCGTATCGATTTTAAAGGAATCGACCAACGCATACTGGCAGTTGACATTCCTTTACGTAATTACAGCCAGCTCAAAGTTGGGGCAGAGGGCGTATTCTTTTACTGTGAGAGTATCCCCAATCAGAAGGGAATGTCACTTCATCGTTATGACCTGAAGAAAAGAGAATCGAAACCTTTCATGTCCGGAATCAGCGGCTATGAAATCTCGGCTAACGGTAAAAAATTGTTCTATATGGCACGCAGTGTATATGGAATCGTTGATGCCAGTGGAAAGGTCAAAGTAGGGGATGGGAAGCTTAAGACTTCAGAACTTCAGATGAGGGTGGATCCAGTCGCTGAATGGAACCAGATTTACCGCGAAGGCTGGCGCATTAACAGGGATTTCCTTTATGACGAAAATATGCACGGTGCAGATTGGGACGCCATTTATAAGAAGTACAAACCTCTCGTTGCTCATGTGGCTCATCGTTCCGATTTAAGTTACATCCTTGCAAATCTAATCGGGGAGTTGACAATCGGCCATTCCTGGGCCGGGGGTGGTGCTCTGCCAAAGGTAGAGACTGTTCCGGTAGGCCTTCTTGGTGTCGATTATAAGGTTGATAATGGGTACTACAGGATTGCAAAAATATACACCGGCGAAAATTGGAACCCGAAGCTGCGTGCTCCTCTGACTGCTCCCGGATTAAAGGTTTCGGAAGAGGATTATTTGCTTGAAGTAAATGGTATGGAACTTAAACCGCCTGCAAACCTTTACAGTGCATTCGAGGGGACAGCAGACAAACAGATTTCATTGAGGATTAACAGCAAGCCTTTAAAGGAGGGATCAAGTCTTGTTACTGTTGTTCCAGTAGGAAACGAAAGAGCATTAAGAACTCGCGAATGGATAGAGAGAAATCGCCGTAAGGTCGACAAGATGTCCAACGGACGCCTTGCCTACGTATATCTTCCGAATACTTCATTTGCCGGCTATGTAAATTTTAACCGCTATTACTTCGCTCAGCAGAACAAGGAAGGAGCCGTAATTGATGAGAGGTTCAATGGAGGAGGTTCTGTTGCAGACTATTTTGTTGATTTGATGTCCCGTCCATTGATGGCATATTTCGCAACCAGAGATGGAAAAGAGGTCACAACCCCGATAGCTCAGATCTTTGGACCCAAGGTGATGATAATCAATGAATATGCAGGGTCGGGCGGAGATGCGCTGCCGTATTTTTTCCGCTTTAGAAAAATTGGGCCGCTTGTGGGCAAGAGAACCTGGGGCGGGCTTGTAGGCCACCACGGAGGCGTTGATCTCATAGACGGCGGGTATATTTCCTCTCCCAACCTTGCAATGTATAATGTCGATGGAGAATGGGATGTCGAAAACGTCGGGGTTGCTCCTGATATAGAAGTGGAGATGTCTCCTGCCAAGGTGATTAGGGGAGGGGATCCACAGCTGGAAAGTGCAGTTAAAGAAGCTCTGAAAATGCTTGAGAAAAACCCTGTAAAATTAGCTCCGAGACCAGCTTCGATCGATCGCGTTTCAAAGAAAAAGAAATAAAAAAAGGCTTTATTCATTTAAGATAAAACGCTTAACTTGGAATGACCCTAGATCTATTTTTTTGCTGTTTTCTGTTTGATAAAATTGGTTTATTTTGTTAATATAAATAACTATTTATGTTAGAAAACAACATATACATATAGATAAGAAAATTTAAAGAAATAAAAATTCATTAATAAATTAAAGGAGAAAGTTGTATGTTAATTGACACAAAAACAAGAGAGCTCTTAACAAGAAAATATAGCCAGGAATTAAGAGAAGATGTGGATATCAAAGTTTTCACTCGGAATATTATTGTTAGAGATAAAAATCCTGAGTATGCTCAATTTAGTAAAGAATTGATGAAAGAGCTCTCTCAAGTAAATGATAAAATAAAGGTAGAATATCTAAGTCCAGGAGATGAAGCTGCAAAAAAACTAAATTTGTCCTTTTCTCCTACAATTTTGATTGGCAAGAATAATGGCTATTCCATTCAATACTGGGGAGTGCCTGCTGGTCAGGTAACAAGTTCAATTATTGAGACCATATCTCTTGTTTCTCAAAGGACAAGTGGTATAAATGGTTTTTTAAAAGAAAAATTAAAAAATATAGACAGAAATGTGCTGATAGAAACATTTTTCAGTCTGGATTCTCAAGTATCTCCTCAGGCAGTTCTTTTGAGTAACCGTATAGCAATTGAGTTGCCGGATCAAGTTGTGAGTCGTTCTATGGAAGTAGGAGAGATGCCAGATAGGGCAAGAGATTTTAAAATATCTACCCTGCCATCTGTTATAATAAATGAAAATAAAGAGTCTTTAATATCTGGTATTATTTCAGAAGAAAAGCTTATTTATCAACTTATCCTTAATGGGTCATCAAATAAAGATGAAATTCTGGCTAAAATGGAACAAGAAGAAGCGAAGAAGAAAATGCTTGTTGATAGTCCAGATTATCCTGTTGTTTTAAGTACTTCCAATTTTGATGAGGTGATAAAAAAATATAAATTTGTAGTGATCGACTGTTGGGCAGAATGGTGTACTCCCTGCCTTATGGTTCATCCGATAATAGAAAATTTGGCTAAAAAATACAAGGGAGAAATAGCGTTTGCAAAATTAAACATAGATCAAAATAGAGAAATTGCCGAACGTTTTAAAATAATGTCTATTCCAACCTTGCTCGTGTTTAAAAATGGTCAGCATGTAGATTCTATCATTGGTGCTATGCCTCAGGATGTGTTGGAGGGGAAAATTAGAATTTATTTAAAATAAGAAGATTACAAAAATCACGATTAAGAGTAAAATCTTACTCATAGCCGGAAATTGGGCCTGATGAATTTTTGATCATCTGTTTTTGAACAAACTAAAATATTTAATATTATAGTAAAAAAGAATATAAAATAGGTATTTAAGAAAGGACATAAGAAAATGTCAATGTTTATTGACAGCGAAAAATGTGTTGGATGTGGTATATGTGTTCCTATATGTTCTGAGCAAGCTATATCGATCATCCAAAAAAAAGCTGTGATATACAACGACAAATGTATTGAATGCTTGCAGTGTATGAAAGAATGTCCTGAAAATGCCATTTATCAAATTATTGATAAAGAAATTTCTGTAATAGAAAGAGAGGCTTCATTTCCTGAATCTAAAGCCCGTACCGAACTTCTACCAAAGCAAGTATTCTGGACAGATAAGCGGAAACAGCAACTGCTTGGAGTAGGTGAAATGTTTTTGAGTGGGATAAGAAAAATTGGTGAAAATCTCTTTAGAAATGATTCGTTAGATACTAGAAGGAAAGCAAGAAGAGGACGAGGGAAGCATAGAAGGGGACATGGCAGAAGAAGATAGAAAGTAGAAGTCAGGCCGACTTAGCTGATTGATATTAAGCAAAATAGCCCGTGAAAAGGCTGTTTTATGCCCTTAATAGTATTTTTTCTTGGGCAAAAAATAAAATCGTTTTAAGAGAGGAGGAAAGGATGCATAACAAAATTTTAGCTTTCATTATCCTATTAGCCATTATTTTTCTTCCTGCCTGTCAGAAGCAGGCCAAGCTGACTTATCCTGTTACTAATAAAGTCGATCAGGTTGATGATTATTTCGGCACTCAGGTCGCTGACCCTTACCGCTGGCTGGAGGATGAAAATTCCGAAGAAGTTAAACAATGGGTAGAAGAACAAAACAAATTGACTTTTTCTTATCTTGAAAATATTCCCTTCAGAGAGAAAATTCGTCAGCGTATAACCGATGTATATAACTATCCTCGTTATTCTTCGCCTTTCAGGGCAGGTGAGTATTATTTCTTTTACAAAAACGACGGCCTCCAGAATCAATCCGTAATCTATATTCAGAAAGGATTGGATGGAAAGCCGGAAGTATTCCTCGATCCCAACGAACTTGCTCCCGATGGAACAGTAAGAATCAATTTAGTAGGTTTTTCCAAAAACGACCGTTATGTGACATATGCCCGTTCCGAAGCAGGCTCGGATTGGCAGGAACTTAGAACCATGGAAATAGAAACAAAAAAAGAATTAAGCGACCGCATCCAGTGGGTAAAATTCTCCGGTGCATCATGGCGCGGCAGAGGATTTTACTACAGCGGTTATGACAAGCCTGAAGAAGGTCAAGAGTTAACAGCTAGAAACAAATTCCAAAAGGTGTTTTTCCATAAGCTGGGAGATCCTCAGGAGAAAGATTCGCTTATCTACGAAGACAAAGAACATCCCCTTCGATATATGGGAGTTGACCTAACAGAAGACAAAAAATACATGTTCCTATCCGTGTCCGAAGGAACAAGCGGTAATGAGCTCTCTTATAAGAATCTCTCAGCAAAGAACATGCAGTTTCAAACCCTAATTAAAGGATTCGATTTCGACAGCTATGTCATCGATGACGTTGGGAATAAATTTCTGGTTTATACGAACATTGATGCGCCTAACTACAGAGTAATTCTTATGGACCCCAAAAACCCGGACAAAGCAAATTGGAAGACTGTTATCCCCGAAAAGCCAGAAGTTTTGCGCGGTGCTAATACTGTTGGCGGGTATCTCTTCGGCAGCTATTTAAAAGATGCTTATACAAGAATCTATCAGTATGATTTGGAAGGAAAGCCTGTAAGGGAGATTGAACTTCCGGCCCTTGGAACTGCCGGAGGATTTTACGGTAAAAAAGAAGATGAAACCACATTTTATAGCTTCACTTCTTTCACTTTTCCGCCAACAATCTACAAATATGACATTGCTAGTGGCAGTTCCGAAGTATTTCATGAAGCTGAAGTTAAATTCAACCCAGAAGATTATGAAGCCAAGCAGGTCTTTTACTCCAGCAAGGATGGAACAAAAATTCCGATGTTTATCGTCCATAAGAAAGGATTGAAATTAGACGGCCGTAATCCTACTTACCTCTATGCATATGGTGGTTTCAATATCAGTATGCTTCCTTCTTTCAGTCCTACCAATATTGTCCTTCTGGAAAACGGATGTATTTATGCTCAACCCAGTCTGCGCGGTGGGGGAGAGTACGGCGAAAAATGGCATAAAGCAGGAATGCTACTCAACAAGCAGAATGTCTTCGACGATTTTATTGCTGCTGCCGAATATCTAATCCAGGAAAAATACACATCAAAAGACAAACTGGCTATTGCCGGGGCATCGAATGGAGGTCTGTTAGTAGGTGCCTGCATGACACAACGGCCGGATTTATATAAAGTGGCTCTTCCAGCAGTAGGCGTCATGGATATGCTGCGTTACCATAAATTTACCGTTGGTTGGGGATGGGCTGTGGAATACGGATCGAGTGACAATGAGAAGGATTTCAAAAATCTCTACTCTTACTCACCTCTTCACAATATCAAAGAAGGCGATTCTTACCCTGCTACTCTGGTAACCACTGCCGACCATGATGATCGCGTTGTTCCAGGCCATTCCTTTAAGTTCATTGTTACTTTACAAGAAAATCACATCGGCAAAAACCCTGTAGTTATCAGAATTGAGACTCGATCTGGACACGGAGCCAGCAGCACAACCAAAAGAATCGATGCAACAGCAGATCAATATGCCTTCATGTTCTATAACACAGGAGTCAAAGTTAACTATTAAAAGGGTTCAAACCGACTCAACTTATTGATATTAAGCAAGGTAGCCCAAAAAATTATTCTCATATTGTTATCATATTTTTATTATTTTTCCTGTTCCTCCTTTGATATATCTATCGGAATAAAGAGAGAATATTTCTGATTTGTATTGTGTACAGTGGCAAGGACAAATCAATTTCAAATCCTTAAACAATCATCTTAAGTTTCCTTATGACAAATATAGATATTCAACAGCTTGTAAAAATATTTCTCCACACTGCCTAAAATATTTAGCTCTTTTTCCAGCCAATCAAAGTTTACTGATTCATAGCTGTCTTCAGAATGAATCTGATTAAAACCTATTTTGTTGTATGCAGCTATAATGAGTTTTTCTCTTGCTACTCTATATGTTTCATGGACAAAGTTTATTCTTTTATTTACATCGATATGATGCAAGGCACCATAACTTATGACTATATCAAATGAATTATTCTTATAGGGCAAGTCAGTTGCATCTGCAAACTCAAATTTAATGTTCAGCTTTTGTTTCTTCACTTCTTTTTCTGCATTTTCTAAGGCTTGTTTTGAAACATCAATGTTTGTAACTTTACAATTGAAATCTCTTGCTGCAATAATAGATAAAGAACCTACTCCAATATCCAACAAGGTTTTATTTTTTACTCTGCCTTTTTTTAAGGCCTCAACTCTCTTATCCTGATTGTTCATTCTTTTCACCAAATGTGATTAAAAAAGGTAAAGTTCTTACTTTCTTCTCTTTCCCTTTTTCTTGCCAAGTATCCCGCCACTTAAGAAAAGTCCGGCTCCAAGCACAAATCCAAAGTTATACCATAATCCACTGTTGTGAACTTCGTAAAATCGGACCTTATTTGTAAATATGGAAATAATAAAGGTTATAGGGGAGATAAGGCCATGCCATAAGCCCTTCCAGAATCCAGCAATTTTGCCCAATTTGTTTGGAGTCTTCTCAAGATCGTTGGGGCCAGGAGCACAACTAAAGAAAGCAAGCATTAAAATTAAAAAAATCCCTAGAATGCTAATTGTTCTCATTTTTTCCCCTAAAAATTATCCATTGAAAAATTTATAGCACAGAAAAAATTTAAAATCCAGTATTGAACTCATTTAACTTGAAACCAGGAAGCAGGAAATAGAGAAGAATTCACTTTAGGGGATATCTGTAATTTCTATTGACATGGAGTATATGTTTTGATAATATAAATTTTATTAAGATTAAAAAGACAAATTTATTTGGAAAGGTAGAAAGAAATTATAGAGGATCAGGGAAAATTTCAATAGAAAGAAGTTATTTTCCTCCCTTAGTATAAGTTTATTATTAAAAGGAAGTTAGAATGAACATTTATGTAGGTAATTTATCACGTGATGTCAGTGAAGAAGATCTGCGAAAGGAGTTTGAAGCTTTCGGAGAAGTCGCCTCTGCCAAAATCATCACAGACAAGTTCACTGGCGATTCGAGGGGATTTGGTTTTGTAGAAATGCGTAAAAGTCCCGAAGCACAGTCCGCAATTTCCGGACTTGACGGCAAGGATTTGAAAGGACGCGCTCTTAAGGTTAATGAGGCCCGCCCTCGTCGTGATGACAATCGGGGTAGAGGAGGAAGTTTCAACCGAGGTGGATATGGTGGGAGGGGACGCTTCTAACAAGAGTTTCTCAGACATTTAAGATCCTAATCAAATTTAGTATTAAAGCATATTTGAGGCATGCCAATTTGTGTCTTCAAATATGTAAATGTCACTATTATTATAATCACAAGAAGGGAAAATTCTTCCTGATAAACACCAGATTTGTATTTGTGATATAATATTTCCTAATTAAGGAGAGTTAATTTATGATTAAGAATAGTGTGAGTTGCAAATGACGGAAAAGAAAGTTGCCAATATTTATAAGGAACAGAGAATCGGAGTATTTGTCGATGTGCAGAATATGTACTATTCTGCAAAATATTTATATAAAGCAAGGGTCAATTTTAAAGCGATACTCAGAGAAGCAGTAAGGGATAGGAATCTTATACGAGCAATTGCCTATGTGATAAAAGCAGATGTGAAAGACGAAGTAAATTTTTTTGATGCACTTAAGAGTTTAGGTTATGAAGTCAAAGCAAAGGACATTCAAGTTTTTTACGGAGGGGCCAAAAAAGGTGATTGGGACATTGGAATAGCAATGGATGCGATTGAACTTTCTCCAAAGCTTGATGCGATCGTTCTTGTTAGCGGAGATGGAGATTTTGTACCACTCCTCCAGCATCTGAAACATGCTATTGGCTGTTATGTCGAGGTTATTGCTTTCAAGAAATCAGGTTCCCAGAAACTGATTGAAGAAGCGGACAATTTCATCGATATAGACTCAAATCAGGAGAAGTTTTTATTTCCTAGTAGGAAATAAGTATCATATAAATATAAAGGGGTCGTCCGGCCCGACCTCAAAATTAACATTACCAAAATTATAAATACACTATTTATTCAGGAATTTCATCTAGTGTTTCATATTTTGCCAGCAGGTCGTCCTCAGTAAGCAAAACATAATCTTCTTCTTCTAATTTCACCTCTGTACCACTAAATTCTTTATAAATTACCCGATCACCAACCACAACCTCGTCAGTTGAATCTTTTGCTATGGCGATGACCTCTGCTTCATGAAGCTTTTCTTTGACAGTATCAGGAATATATATACCGCTAGATCTTTTTTCTTTAGCTTCTAAACGTTTTACTAAAATACGTCCGTTGATTGGTCTGAAGTTCATCTTATCACCTCTTATTAAGTTGAAATTAATTGATCAATTTTTATTTTGTCAAAACCTACTATTAGATGTCCATTAATATCAATTTGAGGCACACCCATCTGTCCGCTGCGCCTGACTAAACTTTGGGCAGCATGTTGATCGCGGGATATGTCTATATCTCTGAAATTAATACCCTGACGTCGCAAGTATGCCTTTGCAGCCGCACAGTGAGGACAACCTGGCCCGCTATATACAATCACTGTGTGAGAAACTGCATTTTTACCGGATTTATAATGTGAATAATGAACTCCAGCAAAAATACGAGCATAAAACTGAGCACTTTGAATACCTTCAATCTTTCGAATCACTTTGCGTTTCTGAACTGCCACAACTGTGGGAACATTTTTAACTCCAAAGTCTTTGTGTATTCCTCTTACTTTTTCTACATCAATAATAAAAACAGCGACTTCTTTATTTTCTTTGCTAAATTGTTCAAGTTCCGTAAGAGCACGTTTTGCAGAAGAAGAAAAATTAGCATAAAAATACAGCACCAAAAAGTCCTTATTTTTTTCTTGTGCTTGAACGAGCTGCTTGGGATTTTCTATCCATTCAATCATTGTGTCTACCTCTTCATAAGATTATATATTCTTTTTTGAAATATTCAATAAATTTTTTATTATTTTAGTTGCTTTTTATTTAAAAAAACATCAGCTAATGCTTCTTCTATATTCTCTTTACTAAAAAATAGTTTCGCTCCTCTTTCTTGCAGTCTTGTTATTCCTTTTTTGCTATTCCCAACATTCTCGGAAAGATATTTATTCCGTCATTGGTTGGGATGGCAATTCTTACTCGATCTTCTTTATTACTATTAATTTTTTTGGGCTTTCAGTAATCTTACATAATTCTTGAAAAAGGAAAACTCTTCAAAGTTAGCTAAATTGTTACTTTCCAGTATCTGCTTCCAATCTCTTCCGATAAAATCAAAAGCATATTTGCATTCAATTTTTTTAAAAATAAGGCGGTGCAATGGCGGCATCTCAGCCATGTTAAATTCGGCATAATCGAGCATGAAAAATGCAGCGCCGGGTTTTAAATGGGTATAAATGTTTTGAAGCACTATTTTGCGGACTCTATGCGGGAAGCCGTGGATCACAAAGCTAATAAAAATTTTATCAAATTGCTCTGATATATCAAATGGAAGGTCAATTCTTTGCCTGAGAAATTTAATATTCTGATGTTTAGCGCATTTTCTATTGAATTGCTTTTCCATAATCGACGATACATCTATGCCGGTTATTGCTCCATTATCACCCAGATATTTTGCCATAATGCAGGCATTACGCCCGCTGCCGCAACCCAAATCTAGAATTTTATCTCCATGCTGGATATACATTGCCTTAATTGCCCTATGAATAAAGCCGCGATAAAGTCCCAGAGAGGCAATATTCATAATCTTATCATAATTTTTTGCCGTAAATGGCTCTAATTCAACACCCGAATCAGGATATATTTTGTCTGTTTTTGAGTTCATTTTTTACAATCAATTTTATAGATAAAATAGAATGACAAAAAGATTATAAGTATAAATAGTACAAAAAACATTGTAAATCCAAATTCAGTTATTATCCAGCCACCTATAAATGAAAATATGAAAGGGATGATGCTTCCTGCACCTGACAATCCAGTATATAATGCCCTGTTCTCATTATTAGTGATTTCCAATAATATTCCATTTATAGAAACATTATGAATCGTAAAAACGACTCCGCCAGCCAAAAAGATATAAGGGAAAAGCATAGATCCTGGAAGTATCAAAATAAACAGAGGAACCAGGATAGCAAGAATTGAAGTAATGTACAACATGTATTGGTATTTAACTTTTTTGGAATAATAAAAGAGTACACTACCAGTTAGAACTCCGCCAATTACTTTTAGAATCAAAAAATTGCCAATGTCTTGGCTCCCCGCATAAAATATTTTCTTGGCATAAAAAATTAAGAAAGGCATCAGAACTATACTGATTCCCTGAGTATTAATCAAAAACAAATAATTTCTTAGCTTTATATTGGTACGGATTTCTTGATTAAAAATGTGTATGAATTTTACCAACCCGTCAATTTTGGAATTGGATACTGGAATTTCCTTGATTTTCCAGAACCCAAAAGACGCAATTCCAAGCAGTACAGCAGCGATAAAAAATAATGTGGTATAATTTATAGGGTAGACGTATTTTGACAATACACCTTTGGCAAGGAAGGCTGACAGAAAAACTACAATACTTGAAATAACGTTTTTGATAGAAAAAAATGCTTTCCTTTTTTCCTGTAATACGGATTTTCCCAAAATATCAACATAATTAATGTTTGCAAAAGCACCGCTAAACGAAAACAGCGAAATTAATATGAAAATAGACCAGATGATAAAACTATCCTGAATATGAGATGAAAAATAAAATAAAAGTGCCATACTGCCGAGAGCGAAAATACGAGCGTTGATTCCGCCCAGTAAATAACCTTTCTTTGAAGATTGATTATTCAAGAACGGCGCAAAAAATAGTTGCGCAAATTTTCCTCCGCCCAGCATAATTGCTGTAAGTATCCCAAGCTGAAACGAGCTGCTCCCCGCATCAACCATCATGGCTGGAATAATTGTGTCCACATCCATGAAATTTACTGCTAATGCAAGAAACGCAGCATGCCATAAAAAGGAATAATAATTGTTTTTTGATATCTGTTTGTTTAATTCCACTGTATAAATCTATTTCGTATCATTGGTTGCTAATCGTAAAGCTATTTGTCAAATTTGTGATAAATTTTTATTTGCCGCTTCCATTTCGTTTGCTGCTTCTGATACAGTTTTGTAAATCGGTTCGTTAATATATAGTAATTTCCTTTTTTTGAACTTATTATTTTCTCTAAATTTAATCAAATTTTCTCTCTCTGAGTTACTTCATTCACGATAATACCGGGAAAATATACATCCAGTCAATAGGAATTCCGCATGAAAGAGAAAATTTCATAGAATTAGCCTGTAAAAAGGGGGCTTGGTCATGCTAACTTATAGATATCATGAAGGATAAGCACATAATAAGGGCTGATTTTTGGCCTTGTAATCTCCTTTTTGCCGTACAAATTAGCACTTTAAGAAAAGCTCTAAAAATAACATTGGATGATCTGCTTAAACGTACATTTTTGCCACCAAAACCATTGTTTTAAGGATGATTTTGAGAAGTTTTTTCAGTTTAACTGCTGAAAATTCAAACACTTCGTGCGGCCCGACCCCAAGATTGACCAAGATGGCCGTAATGAATCGGAATCACTGACCACTTTGGGCAGTATTATGCATTCTTTTTGTTGACAGAAATCAATAAACATATAATAATATGTATGAGGAGGTGTATTAAGATGCGCACAAATGTTGTTATTGATGACCATTTGATTGAAGAAGCATTAAAAATATCAAAGATAAAAACGAAAAAAGAGTTAATTCATAAGGCACTGGAAGAATTCGTTAGGAATAGAAAGAGAAGGGATTTAAGAGAGATCAAAGGGCATGTTAAATTTGCTGATGATTATGATTATAAGAAGCTGAGGATATGATGATCTTGGTAGACACATCGATATTGATCGATTATTTTAAGGGTAATACAAATAAAGGGATTGAAAAGTTTCATTTTATTCAGGAAAAAGGGATTCCATTTGGGATTAATAGTCACATTTATCTAGAAGTTCTCCAGGGTAGTAAGACTGAAAAGGATTTTAAAATCTTAAAAAAATACATGGATACTCAAATATTCTATGAGTTGAAAAATGGCCGGGAATCATATGCAAAGGCAGCAAAAATGTATTTGAAATTGCGGCAGAAAGGCATAATAGTAAAAAGTACAATAGACTGTCTTATTGCCAGGGTGGCTATTGAAAATGAACTCTTCTTGCTACACAATGATACAGATTTTACCAGAATCAGTAAGCATTTCCCTCTGAAAATCTGGGGTATCCTAGAGGGATATTAAAAAAAGAAAAAAGGATCGAGCAATGCTAAAAAAAGGAAAAAAAGAGATCGGGTCATGCTAACTTGTAAATATTACGAAAGATAGCCCAGATTTTCAGACATTTCATTAATTAGGTGAATTAAGAATCCAAAAAATAAAGTCACCTCTAGGATACGAGACTAAACATAAATATTCTACAATGGGTGTTTCGATAAAATCTATCAGAAAAACTCTCAAAAAATCTAACATAAAAGACGAGCTTATCGAAATTCTTAAAAAGATCCCCTTAGAAGCCTGGCAACTCATCGTAAATAAAGAACCAGAGTGGCAACATTTAGAACCTCTCCGGAATAAATTTCCTCACGGTTCATTTTCTGTCTTTATGCTTGCCGTAGGCCTTAATGCCTATCAACTTAAAGGAAGAGCAGAGATAACTTACTGGCCTCAGCTCTATGAAGTTATGAAAAACTATGATTCAGAACCATTCGTTAAAGCTCTGTATGAACATTTGGTCGAATTTTATAAAACAGAAAGACTAAGTGCTGCAAAGATCAAACGGTTATCTCGATTTTTAAGCAGCCCTCTAGCCGAAAAATTATGGAACAAATTCCCTCAAGAGATTTCCTCTATGACTACTAATATTTGGTATGGCTTAGGAAATGTAATGAAACAAGATTTGCACAAAAAGACGATTTGTTTTGCCATGAAGTGTTTGGGGATTTCTTTGATGATGATGAACGAATATGATTTTGATTTCCATGGCATCCCAATTCCAGTGGACTCACGGATTACCAAGTTTACCAATAGCCTCGGTATTGACATCGGAGAAAAAACTTTACCCATCCAAAATTTTTGGAATAGCATTCTGTCATCATTGCGTCCAGCCCTTCCACAAATCAACATGATTCATCTTGACAGCATAATATGGCAAATAGCTCATCATGATACCGACGAGTTAATTTCCTATTTTAATGATTTAGGCATTATTGATGTAGGCAAACGTTTATCACGCTTGTTACAAGACAATAACTCAGCTTAAAAACAGATTCCAAACCCTCCGATAAATGAAACTCTTAAATTTCATTCCTAAAGATTTTGTACTTCTTTAAATAGTCGACAGCGAATAAACCTGAAGGGCTCCCAAAGTGTAAACCAAAGGGCCAAAGGAATTATAAATTACTTTCTATCGTTCATGAATGTATATATGATTTTTTATAACTCAAGGTTGTAAAAACAGCCAATCATTGATTTTTAATAACTTAGAGTTATAAAATAAGTAAAATATTGACTTGCTACTAATGGTAAAATAAAGTATTCAAGAATGACAAAGAAAACGCTCGGTTTTTTGAGGGGAAAAGAAGATTTAGGACTATTGAAGCTTGTATTTGATTAAAGTCACGGATGTAAGTCTGTGGTTATTTACTTATTAACGGAGGTAAAAATGAATATAAGACCACTTGCAATTTGTACTGAATCTCCTGTTGATCAGGGATTTATGACATATCTGACAGGCTACGGTACAGAAATTACTCTAGGTATTTATATGTGGTTAATCGATGGTGTAAGTAATGGCAGGCATATTTTGGTTGATACTGGTGCTTCAGGCGAGTTCATCAGAAGCACTGGTTTTCCTGGCAAAGATTTTCAATCTCAAGAGAAAGCATTAGAAGAAGTTGGTTTAACAGTGAACGATATAGATATTGTTATTTTGACTCATCTTCATACTGATCATGCGGCCGATATTTCAAAATACAAAAATGCTGTTTTTTATATTCAGAAAGATGAATTGGAATATGCTAAAAATCCTCACCCGACACATAAAGGCTGGTTTGTTATTCCCCCTAAAGAAACAAAACTAATGCTTGTAGAGGGAGACCAAGAGATTATTTCGGGTGTTAAGGTCCTCAAAACTCCAGGACACACACCTGGTGGTCAAAGTGTTTTAATTGACACGGAAAAGGGAAATGTTTGTATTAGTGGATTGTGCACAATAGAAGAAAATTATTATCCTCCTAAACGGTTAAAAGAGATGGGAATCCAAGCAATTGCTCCTGGTATTCACATTGATGCTCTTCAGGCATATGATTCTGTTCGGAAAATACAGGAAATTGCAGATATAATCATAGCTCCTCATGATAAAAAATACATGGATCTTGAAATTATTCCATGATAAACATGTTTCCATTTACTTTGCTATTCTTAAGACGTCATAATGTTTTACAATATCCTATAGACATTAGTGCTTATGAATAAAGGAGAAACAAATGGATTCTAAAGAAAAAATAGTGTCGGTAAGGGCTGACCTTGAAAAAAATCGTCTTTATACGACTGTAAGAGGATTTCTCACTAAGGAAGATATATTATCGCTTCCTGATGAACTTGAAAGTGAGGCGAAGAAGCTAAAGCCTGGATACATAGCCATCTCGGATATCAGGGGATACAAGCCGGCTACGGAAGATATGCAGAATATTATGAGTAAAAATATGGAAGCAGCCCTAAGGACTGGAATGGGTGCTACAATTAGAGTAGTTGATGAATTAAATATATCACAGAGCGAATTACAAGAATTGTCTTCTTCAAAGCATGGGTATAAGGCTGTTATTTGCAAATCAGTTGCAGAGGCGGAAACAGAGGCTGAAAAGCAAGAAAAGAAGAACAAATAGTGACACATCCCATTTTTTATGTTCTATGCTTTATGCTTTTGTGGCCTTCCCTTCGGCCTTTTAAATAGGATATGTCCCTATTTAAAAAAACTACAAAAATAACATCGTATAATCTACTTATACGTACATTTTTGCCACCAAAACCATTGCTTTAAGACCAATTTTGAGGCCGTTTTTTAGTTTAACTCCTGAAGATTCAAATAGTTCGTGTGGCCCGACCCCAAAATTACAATATTACATAGCTATTCATTACAATTTATGTTTTTACTTTCCTAAGATTCTGATATAATTTAGTTGTGGAGAAAACAACTAGAAAAATCACTTTTAAGGATGCGGAAAGATTAGATATCGAATATTGGAAATCCTGTACACCTGAGGAAAAACTCGATATACTTCAATATTTAAGGGGATTGTATTACGACTTTAAAAATGAGAACCGAAAAAGATTTCAAAGAATTTATCGCATTGTTAAACGAACATAAGGTTCGTTATCTCATCGTTGGAGGATTTGCTTATAGCTTCTATGCAGAACCACGATTCACGAAGGATATAGACTTTTTCGTAGAGGCCTCAACTGATAATGCAGATAAGATGCTTAATGTTTTGGAGGGGTTCGGATTTAAAAATGTGGGGATAACAAAGGACGATTTTCTAAAATCGGACCAGATAATTCAATTGGGCATTGCCCCCTTGCGAATAGATATTATTACTTCGATAAGCGGAGTTAGTTTTAAGGAGGCATGGAGTAACCGCAAAGTGGGAAAATACGGAAATATTTCTGCAAATTTTATCTCAAAATCTGATTTGATAAAAAACAAGAAAGCAACCGGCCGTGCTCAAGATATCGCAGACATAGAGAAACTTAAGAAAATATAACCCTCGGATAGAATTTATACTTTTTTATTTTATTTCGCGGTCTAATCCCTTTTATTTCTTTTGAATTCCGATTCTTACTTTTAGGAAACCTAATCAGGGAGATTCGTCCAGATGAGGCATGTTCATCTTTCGCAGCATATCATGTAAGCGTTGGTCATTCCACAGAGGCTTAAATGAAGGAAGTATCCCGATCATCATACCTGTCACTGTCACTCCAGGCGCCTCAACCGAACGGGCAATGCCAAAATCCATGATCTTGGCATCGCCTTCTTTATCGATCATGATGTTCTGAGGTTTCAAATCCCGATGCACAACACCCAGCCTATGTGCCTCAACCAAACCTTCACACACCTGCTTAGCTATTGATATTGCTTCCCCGTCTGCTAACTTCCCTTTCCTTTTTATCAGGCTCTTTAGATCTTCACTCGGAACATACTCCATGGTGATGTATGGAGTACCTTCCTCCTTGGCGATGTGATACATCCGGCACACGTTCTTGTGAGAAATCTTGCGGGCAAATTTCAGTTCATTCCGGAAGCGTTCAACAGTACTCTCATCAGAGGCAATTTCAGGTTTCAAGAGCTTTATGGCAACTTCTTCATTAATCTCCTTATCTAAAGCCTTATAGACCCTGCCCATGCCTCCTTTTCCGAGCTCCTCGACGACATCATACCTGGATGCAAAAGTAGTTCCTGTTGTTAATCCTTTCGCGGGCGTCTCTATAGTTTTTGTGGGAGAGATTTTCTCTAAGGGCTTAAGTGGAGTAGAACACTTTCTTCAATAAAGAGCATTGTCTGGATTCTCAAAATTGCATTTGGAGCATTTGATAGACATCTTCACCCCCTTTCATGGAATAAAAGAAGAGCTCTCGCTTAAAGCTCACTTGATTCCTCTTTATGCTGATGCAATTATTATCACAGCAGGAATGCGATGTCAATTGAAGGAAAAGCAGACCTCCCTCTTTGTCACGAGCTGTTTGTGTTAATTAATGTCATGCTTGATACAATTTCCGAGGGTAGAAAAAATTGGATTCTCCTTCTTAATCTTCGCAGTAAATTCCTCACATTTTTGCTCAATGTCCACCTGCTGCCGTAAGAAATTAACCTATTGCACGAAAAATGGTGGGGTCGATAATATGTCACATAATGTAATATTTAGCGGCATTCTGCTCTTTAAAATAAGGGGAGTAATTAATCATTTTTTTCTGACTTTGGAATCCCTATCCATCTTGGTGTCCTATTCACATATTCACGATAGGAATCTCCGTACTTTTCCAGAAGGAAGCGTTCCTCGGATGGTACCACAATATGCCAGAGAACTATCCATAAAACAGCACACAGCAAGACTACCCAAGAAGCACAGGCTATGCCTATCCCGGTATACATCAAGAAGCCGCTTAGGTAAATCGGATGCCTTGAAATCCGATAAAACCCTCTGGTAACTGGTTTATCGATATGAGTAGAAGCTGCGTTGAAAATAGTTGCGACGGAAATAACCAGGGCAATAGCAAAAATTGGAAGGCCAAAATATAGCCATGCTGTGCCTATCATAAGTGGAAGAAAGATGGAGTAGACAAAAACAACAGGCATGATTATGACATGAGTAGAAAGGCCTAATATCTTCTCGGTTTTCTTAAATGGAGCAACTTGGCTCATCCTTTTCGTTCTTTTCCTTGCTTCCTTGTCCAAAAAAAAATCTGGGATAAACATCGCTAGAAAAAATAAAATTTGAAGTATCCAGGCATTCCATACACCTATTTTAAAAACTGGTACGAGCGACATAACTTACCTCCTTATAAAAAATAGGAAATGGGTATCATGTCCCCATTTTATTGTCCGAGCTTCAGAATGTACTCAGCATACAAGTTGGCAATCCACAGGAAGGGCGTACACCCCAGATTTCCTCTATTGTAAGGCATTAACGGAATATTCAATACCTATCGTAGGAAAAGCGAAAAATTTTTTGGATAACAGGAATTTAATTGTGGAGGACATCTCTTTTCCGTTCTTAATTACTTCGATTTTTCTCTATTTAACTCTAGCTAAATTCTATTTGAAGGCAATAACTGAAGTCAAGAATAAAAAGGGATTGTATTAGACATGTCTTTCCTCAAGCAGGTAAAATTGAATAATTAAATGAATGTTTTATTTAGGCTTGAACCTTAACCTCATATTCTTCGCGAATAAATGACGGTTCTTCTAATAAGTTCAGGAATTTGACCAGCTGTTCTTGATAGTAGCGGTTCTCCTCATTGGCAATGGCATCTTCTTCACTCTCCCACAAAGATAAAGCAGCACATTTTCCAGTTTTGTTATCGACTAGGAAATAGATTCTACAATAGCCTTTCTGTGATTTGGCTGCAGGAACCACACTATTCCTATATAGCTTTACACTTTCATCTATCCTGTCCATCTTGAGTTGAAACTTAGTTAGACGTGCAAACATATTAGTACCCTCCTTATTACAAATCTTTACTGATCTTCTGTGGGGTTTTCTCTATCTCTCTAATGCGCATCACTGCACTTGTGGCAATGACTTTCAATTCTTCGACCGGCGTCCCTACGATTACTCCCTCTGCTGTGATTCCTTTTGTATGTAGCGAAGGTGCTATCCAAAAATCCATAATCCGAGCATTGCCTTCTTTGTCGATCATAATGTTACTGGGCTTTACATGGAAATCAAGGGACACGTTACCGATCTCAAAAAATCGGTACATGTCCCTGATTTCAAAGCCTATCGCAGCATGTCCCATCTTAATATATTCATGCTTATGAATTATTTAGGTTAATTATAGAACAAATATTAATGCAAAAAAAGCAATATTTTGTTAATCGGTTTGTCTATTAGTATGTTATTTGTTTGTGATTTGGAATTTTATTTTTATACCTATTTGTTTTTTTTAAATTTCCTTAATTCCTTTTGTAAATTTTTTATCTCTCTTTCTTTTTGCTCTAGTAGTCCCACTCTTATTTTCTGTTCTATCTTCCTCTTTTCTATTTCTAGGACTCTCCTCTTAAGACTATTCTCGTCGAAATGCAATAAATATGAAATAGATACATTTAATGCTTTCGCTATTCTCTCTGAAGTATATAAACCAGGATTTCCAATCTTGCCAGATTCAATATTGCTTATGTGCGATCGGCAAATGCCAGCAACTTTCTCAATGTAAAGGAAAAGGGGTCGGGCCATGCTAACTTATAGATATCATGAAAGATACCCCAAAATAAAAAATAAAAAAAAAGATACAAGTGTTTATTTCTTTTTTTTCAATCCAAGTTTTTCCTCAATATCCAGATTCATATTCCCACCAGGACAATCAATAGAAGGAAGCCAGGGTTTGATATCCAGAACAGGTGTTTTGTTAAATACGTCAATGCCTCTTACATGAAGGATATTACCTTCAACCTTATCAAGCTTTATTACACTAAAACCGATAGAGTTAGGATGATTTGGAGATCTTGTGGCGAACAATCCAAAAGCATGTGAACTGCTTGGTGGTCGAACTGGAGTATGCCAACCTTTAGAAAGATGCATATGATAGATTACGATGATGTATTCAAATTTTTCAATATACCGCAATGCCTCCTGATATTCTGGATACACTTCAATAGTACCTTTATTTTCAGGCTGAAGGATTCCCTGCCTGGGAGCTCCTGTTTGAGGAGTTAATTCAGTATGGAATATACCAATGGGGTGATAGACTATTTTCATAGGGTCCTGTTTTATTTGTTCTTCAACTTGAATTGTTCTAGCCAATAATGGAATAGCGCATCCACCCAGGAGTAGGACGACTAGGCTCAGATAAACCATTTGTTGGAATAGCCAGTAGTTACTCATTTTTTCGTTCTCCTGATGATTTACAATCCAATCTTATTACATTGTTCTGCATAATTGAAGGATTTATTAGCCTGCTTGGAATCAACAAGGCACTATTTTTTGAATTTTTATAACTTAGGGTCATCAAATTAGCCAATCTTTGAATTTTTATAACTTAGGGTTATGAAATCGGCCAATTATTTATTTTTAATGACTTAAGGTTATAAAATCAAAATATTTTTGACGCTCCGATGACTTAGAGTCATAAAAACAGCTAATTCTGTTGCTGCAATAGGGAAATATTTAAAAAAATATTGACATAAGTATGAGATTTATTTTTAATTTAAAAATAAGCTTACTTCACCCAATATGATCGGTGGTGATAGAATTATAGTTACCGGAGGAACAGTGAATGTTATCACCAGGTCGGACAGTAATGCACTTTCAGGCGACCTTACTTATATATACAAAAATCACATTAACATGTTGGGTACTGTTGAAACCAATGGGCAGTGGGAACAAGTCTCCTATTTTGATCCAGATACAGGCATGAATTTTCAGTTATAGTAGCTCACATCGGATTCTTATGAGATCACTGATTTCTTTATAAAATTTTTATAAAAAGGAGCAAAAATGAAAAAAGTATTTGTATTTTTTATGCTGGTTATTGTTACCTTAACTTTTATTTGGGCAAATCCAGATAAACGTCCTATGACTGTGGATGATTCTCTGAATATCATTACAGTCAGGGATGTACAGCTTTCACCTGACGGGACAAAAATTTTTTACGGGTTAAAAAGGCTAGATTGGCCTAAAAACGGTTATAAAAACACTTATTTTATATGTGATGCAGACGGAAAAAATAAAAAAATATTTTTAAGAGATGACCTGAAAGCGAGTCGTTTTAAGTTTTCCCCAAATGGAAATTATCTTAGTTTTATAAGCAAGGTGGACAAAAAAAGCCAAATATTTCTTATTCCAGTAGACGGTGGCGAAGCACATAAATTAACTAATCATGCTGTTAATGTTAAGGATTATGTATGGCAACATGATTCTAGCACAATAATATTCAGAGCAGATGAAGCAAGAACTTCAGAAGAACAGAAGGAATATAAACTAGGAGATGATGCAATATTTGTCGATGAAGCTCCAAACGGGAGAGAAAATGCCCGGTTTAGCCGGCTGTTCTACTATGATCTGAAGACAAAGAAAGAAAATGTGATCTGCAATGAAAATCTTGTGATCAGCGATTTTGATGTTTCCAGAGATGGGAAACAGATTGTTTTTGTTGGAACTCCTGACATGCGTACGAATTACCCGTTTTTGGCAGAACTGTTCATAATAAATACCGACGGAACTGATTTTCTACAAATCACAAAGAATAAAGGTCCGGAAGATAATCCTAAATGGTCTCCAGACGGAAAAACAATACTTTTCCATGCTCCTTATTTATCTGTAGAAAAAGGAAAGTTTGATCTCCACAATGGCTATTTCTGGCTTCTGGATATCGAAACAGGAAAATTCCGCAGGCTGGAAAGTCAAAAACAGGGGGAGAATTATGGAGGGATCTCTGCCTGGGGACCAGAAGGAAAATATATTTATTTTAATGAACTGCATAGCACTAATACTAATTTCTACCGTATCAATATAAAAACCGATACACTGGAAGCCATGACTGGGATTACAGGTACCCTCTGGACAAAATCCTTTTCAGCCGATATGCAGAAAATGGCCTATACTCTCCAGGATTATAAAACCCCAGCTGATTTATATGTTTCTGATCTGCGGCTAGAAAATCAAGTGCGTATTACTGACGCTAATCCCTGGATCAGGAAGGAGATTCTGTTATCTTCGGCTAGAACAGTGCAGTGGAAAACTAAAAAAGATGGATTAAAGATCGAGGGGATGTTTTTTCTGCCGGGAGACCACAGAAAAGGAGATAAAGTTCCTTTGGTCGTAAATATACACGGTGGACCGGCTGGAGTAGTAGAAAGTTTATTTCGACCGCTATTCCATATCTATGGTGGGCTGGGTTATGCTGTGCTGGGCCCCAATTATCGTGGCTCTACCGGATACGGCGATAAAATACTGCGTGGTCTTATGGGTGAAGTAGGAAATGGAGAGCATGCTGATGTGATGAGTGGAGTGGATTATGTCATAGAAAACTTTGATATAAATCCAAGCCAACTGGCAGTTAGAGGCTGGAGCTGGGGCGGAGTCAGCACCGGATATCTAATCACCCATGTACACCGTTTTAAGGCGGCTATGGCAGGAGCCGGAGTCTACAACTGGTTTGCCGAGGTAGGGCCAGGTTTTAATTTCGATGTAACCTTGTGGTATATAGGCTGCACACCATGGGAAAATCCTTCAGAATGGACCAAACGCTCCGCTTTTTACTTCGCAAAAAATGTGACGACTCCCACTCTCTTGATTCATGGAGGAGCTGACACGACTTCCAGTTTTAATCAGAGTTTGATGTATTTTACTGCTCTAAGAGATATAGGGAAAATACCCGTGCGTTATATCAAATTACCACGCCAGGGTCATGGTATAGATGAGCCTCGCTTGCAACGCATTGCTTTAGTAGAAGAAATTCGCTGGTTTAAAAAGTATGTAAAATAGGGACACATCCCATTTAAAAGGCCAAGGCGAAGGTTCAGAGATATATGTGATAAATAAAGATGGCTCCAATCCTGTATGTTTAGGCGAAGGTTTTAATCCTACCTGGTCTCCCTTTGAAAAAAAGCAGTAAAGCATTTGACACGGATTTACGCGGATTCAAATTCTGTCTTTTTTCTTAGGCTTAATGTTGACCTGATTCTTTTTTTTCGGTATTTTGTCCAGAGAAAAGGATGTAGGAAAATAAAATGACCGGGAGATATTTTAAATGTTTTTTTGCAGGCGCTGTTTTATTTCTCCTATCTACAGCAGTATTCTCCCAGACATTCGCGTATAAAGGATTTGTCTCTGGCTGGTTGACCGTTAATACTGACGCTAATACAAAGCCTCAACTCGGCCTCCGCTGCCTGTCTGAATTTTCCCTGGAAAAGGCTCTTTCTCCAAAATACAATTTTGATATTGAATTCTCCTTGAATGCATACGGTACAGGCACTATAAATGCTTTGGATGATGTTCATACGGAAGGAAAAGTAAAGCCTTACCGGATGTGGCTTCGTTTTTCATCAGCTCAGTTTGAGATTCGTCTGGGACTCCAGAAGATAAATTTCGGGTCAGCCTCGCTGCTTCGTCCTTTGATGTGGTTTGACCGTATAGATCCGCGCGACCCTCTTCAGCTTACTGACGGAGTCTACGGCCTTTTAATGAGGTATTATTTTCTTGACAACACCAATATTTGGGTGTGGGTACTTTACGGAAATGATGAACCAAAGGGCTGGGAATCAATGTCTTCTGACAGAAAATCTCCTGAGCTGGGAGGACGCATCCAGACCCCATTGGGGAAAGGTGAGATAGCTTTTTCCTATCACCACAGGGAAATCGCTGTAAAGGGGCTTTTCCAAGGCCTGGAGCCTGACAACACCCGGATTCCGGAAAACCGATTTGCGCTTGATGGTAAATGGGACATTGGAATCGGCATATGGTTTGAAACATCTCTGTTTCATCAGCAAACCGAATGCCTTCCCTATACATGGCAGAGGGCTTTAAATGTGGGTATGGATTACACTTTTAATATAGGGAATGGTTTAAATGTTATTGGCGAACATTTTGTTTTAGAAGCAAGCAAGGATGCCTTTGGTTCTGGTGAAGCCGCTAAATTTTCGGCTCTGGCTTTGAATTATCCCTTGGGTTTACTAGATAATATTACAGGAATACTATATTATGATTGGGAAAATAAAGACTTTTACAATTTTTTAAGATGGCAGCGGACTTACGACAGATGGAGTTTTCATTTTATGGCGTTTTGGAATCCTGAACAGTTTCGGGTATACAACACCCAACCGGGGAATAACCTGTTTGCCGGGAAAGGGATACAGGTGATGGCAGTATTTAATTATTGAGAGGAAACAATGGAAAATTCTTTTTTGATTAAAACCAAAGAGCTTGTCAAGATCTATCTTATAGGATGGAAAAAATTAGCCGCTTTAGACCATGTCAGCTTAAACTTTGCCAAGGCTGAGTTTACCGGTGTAGTCGGGCCCAGCGGCTCGGGAAAAACCACTCTGCTGAACATCATAGGTTCTCTTGATGTTCCTACAGAAGGCAGTGCTGAAGTTTTGGGGAAAAAAGTAGAAAAACTGTCAAATCGACAGGCAGCTGCTCTACGAAACCAAAGCATCGGATTCATTTTTCAAACATTTAACCTGCTTCCTGTATATACGGTTTTTGAAAATGTGGAGTTTCCACTTTTACTGCTGGGGATGTCCTCGGGTGAGAGAAAACAAAAAGTTATGCAGACTTTAGAATGGGTAGATCTGGTGGATCGTGCCAAATCCAAACCGGCCCAGCTTTCCGGCGGTCAGTGTCAGCGTGTAGCAATCGCGCGGGCAGTGGTTAAAAAACCTGCCATAATATTAGCTGACGAACCGACTGCGAATCTGGATGCTGAGAATTCGCATAAAATCCTCCGGACTATGGAAGAATTAAACCGGGAGCTCAAAACTACTTTTATCTTTGCCACTCACGATGAAAAAGTCATCCGCTATTTACACAGGAAAATTACTCTTGTCGATGGGAAAGTAGCAAAAGATGAGGTCATGAATTCAAAAAAAATTGAAGGGAAAGGACAATGATAATACCGCGGTTGGCTATAAAAAACCTGTTAGGAGCCGGTCTCCGCACCTGGCTTAATGTAGTGGTGCTTTCTTTTGCTTTTGTCGCGATCATTGGGCTCCAGGGTATGTACGATGGGATGAATAATCAGGCGGTTCACGCTCTCACGGATGCTGAATACGGAGGAGGCCAGTACTGGCAGGAAAATTACGATCCTTATGAGCCCTTATCTCTTCCGGATGCACATGCGCCTTTGCCTGAGGCCTTACTTGGCTTAAAAGATGAGGGTTTAGCAGCGCCTGTATTGATCGTTCAGGGCACTATTTATCCCAGCGGCCGCATCCAGCCTGTTTTGATAAAGGGAATAGACCCTACCCAGTCAGTAATATCTATTCCCACCCATTTTCTCGCCCGTGAAGATGTAGAGCTGCCTGCCCTTATCGGTACCCGCATGGCTAAAAATGCCGGTTTAAAAAAAGGAGATACAATAACTGTCAGGTGGCGGGATGCTCAGGGTACATTTGATGCTAAGGATGCCTATATTGTTGAGGTCATGCGCACAACTGCGCAGTCGATCGACCGGGGCCAGATGTGGGTTCCGCTGAAGAAAATACAGGAACTTGCCAGGATGCCGAATGAGGCAAGCTTGGTTGTGCTGGTCCAAGATACTGAGCTCTTAAAAGAAGGACTGGCGGGATGGGACTTTAAAAACCTTGAATTTCTTATTAAGGACATAACTGAATTGGTGCAGGCCAAGACAATAGGGGGTTCCATTATGTATGTGATCTTGCTTTTACTGGCTATGCTGGCGATTTTTAATACCCAAGTGCTTTCAATTTTCAGGCGGCGAAAGGAAATGGGGACTTTAATGGCCTTGGGATTTACCCGTGTTAAAGTTATTCAGCTTTTTACTCTGGAAGGAGCTTTGCATGGTGTCCTGGCTGCTCTAGTAGCTGCGATATACGGCACTCCGCTTTTGGCCATTTTTGCTAAGAAGGGATGGGCTATGCCTGATAGTGTTGACAGCTATGGGTTTGCCATAGGGGATAAACTTATCCCCACTTATGGGGCGGGCTTGATCATTGGCACAACCGTTCTTGTCCTTATTGTGACCACTATTGTCAGCTTTTTGCCTACCAGAAAAATTGCGAAACTTAAACCGACTGATGCTTTGAGGGGAAGGATGTCATGATAAAATTTCTATTTAAAGGGCTGCTCAGGGACCGCTCGCGGAGCCTGTTTCCGATTCTGACTGTCTTTTTGGGAGTTTTACTTACAGTAGTGTTTTACGGTTGGATTCAAGGCGCTTTGACCAATATGATAGATGCAAATGCCAGATTCAGCACCGGTCATGTAAAAATAATGTCGCGCGCTTATGCTAAAGAGGTTGACCAGATACCTAATGACCTTGCCTTTATCGGAGCTGAGAAACTTACGCAGGATCTAAGACATCAGTTTCCCAGTTTGATCTGGGTTTCCAGGATCAAATTTGGTGGATTACTCGACATTCCGGATGAATATGGAGAGACCCGCGACCAGGGTCCGGTATCGGGGATGGCAGTGGATCTTTTTTCATCTGAAACGCGGGAATGGGAGATTCTAAATCTTACGGATGCGCTTGTGCGTGGCCGGCTGCCGGAAAAGAGGGGGGAAATTTTAATCGGCGAAAAATATGCCCGCCAGTTGAATGTAAAACCCGGGGAGACAGCGACACTTATCAGTTCCACAATGTATGGAAGTATGGCAATGGCTAATTTTACTGTAGCCGGCACCATACGTTTCGGGGTAACTGCTCTGGACCGGGGGGCAATGATAGCGGATATTAGCGACATCCGGGCGGCTCTGAATATGGAGGATGCTTCCGGTGAGATCCTGGGATTATTCAATGATTTTGTCTACCGTGATGAGCAAGCTGAGGAGATCAAAGCCGCATTTAATGCCAATTATGCAAAAGGTAATGATGAGTTTTTACCGGTTATGGACACATTGCCCGGTCAGAGTGGCATGGCAGACTACCTGGAGATGGTCGGGACCATGTCTGTATCGATATTAGTTATTTATATAGTAGCAATGTCTATTGTGTTGTGGAATGCCGGTCTGATGGGCAGTCTCAGGCGCTATGGGGAGATCGGGGTACGCCTGGCAATGGGGGAGACCAAAGGTCATCTCTATCGTTCGCTGATCAGTGAATCTTTGATGGTAGGCTTTATAGGTTCGGTTTTAGGTACAGCAGTAGGACTGGCAATAACTTATTTTCTTCAGGAAAAAGGAATTAATATAAGTGGGATGATGAAAAATGCTTCCATACTTTTTTCAGATGTCATGCGCGCCAGGATAACACCTGCCTGTTTTTTTATAGGATTTTTGCCAGGGTTGATGGCCACTTTCCTGGGTGCTTCTATATCCGGTATCGGAATATATAAGCGTAAGACATCTCATTTGATGAAGGAGCTTGAAGCATGAAACGCTCATATTTAATATTTGGGATTTTGGTTTTATTGATAGTTTCCGCTGCAAATGCGCTTGAAGCGCCTTCGGGTGAATGGATCTTAAAGCAGGTAGACAAAAACATCGGTTCGGATAATAAAATATCAGTTGGGGCTATGATAATCCATGGCCGCAGAGGAAGCCGGACGATTAAATCAAAGTCTTGGCTTAAAGGCACAAACATCTCTTTTACTGAATATCTGGCTCCTGCCCGGGAAAGGGGCACCAAGATGTTAAAGCTGGCCGATGAGTTGTGGACATATTCGCCTTCCACTGACAGGACGATCAAGATCTCAGGCCATATGCTGAGACAGTCTGTTATGGGATCTGACTTTTCTTATGAAGATATGATGGAAGACCCAGAGCTGAACAAATTGTATGAAGCTGAAGTAATAGCAGAAGAAACTTATGATGAAAGGCTGTGCTGGGTTTTAGAATTGACCGCACGTGATGATGATATCGCCTATTATTCCCGAAAGATCTGGGTGGATAAAGAAAGATTTATTGCCCTTAAAGAACAACGTTATGCCCGCAGCGGTAAACTGCTTAAAACTACGGAAATATTCGATGTTATCATTGTGCAGAACCGTTGGGTTCCAAGAAAGATGCTTTTTAAAGATGTGCTCAAAGGAGGGAAGGGAACGGAATTTTTACTGGAATCTATTGAATTTAACGCTGATATTCCCGCTCACATATTCACAAAAGCAGCCCTCAGAAAATAAAATAGGATGTGTCCCTATTTATTCTGCTTCCCGTCCGTCGAATAGATGGATGATGCGCTGGGAATGACTGGCTAAGCGGTCGTCGTGGGTAACCATAACGATAGTACGTCCTTTCTTCCAAAGCCTGCCGAGAAGTTCTATTATCTCTTCGCCGCTCTTAGAATCCAGATTTCCGGTGGGTTCGTCAGCCAGGATAATGGAAGGATCGTTGGCTAATGCCCGGGCCAGAGCGATACGCTGCTGCTGACCTCCGGAAAGCTCTGAAGGCCGGTGCCTTTTCCACTTTAAAAGTCCTACTTCGTTTAATAGTTCAGTAATACGTTCTTTTCGATTTCTGCTGTTTTTTCCGTTAAAGAGCATGGGGAGTTCTATATTTTCCCAGGCGGTGGCATATGGGAGGAGGTTAAAATTCTGGAAGACAAAGCCCATCATTTTGTTGCGGATAGACGCAAGCTGATCAAAAGTAAGTCCTGCTACGTTTTTACCTTCCAGGTAATACTCCCCCTCGGTCGGGGTATCCAGACAGCCGATGATGTTCATAAGAGTCGACTTGCCTGAGCCTGAGGGACCCATGATGGTTACAAATTCTCCGGCAGCAATCTGCAAAGATACTCCGCTCAACGCTTCAAGCGCCTGAGTACCCATTTGATAAACCTTTTTGATTTTATTGAATTTGATCATAGTATCACCTCTATTCATACCGAAGAGAATCAATGGGATTGAGCCGGGAAGCACGCACAGCCGGGAAAATGCCTGACATAAATACCAACGTCCCCACAATGACCAGGAAAATGATAAATGTCTCAAATGAAAAAATCGGACGTAGGAGATATCCTTCTATTCCAAATCCCTCATAATTGATCGGGGCAAGCCGAACCAGATATATGATGTTGAAAGCCGTTACAAGGCCCCAGAAAGTCCCTTTCAAAAAAATAAACAGTGTTTCCAGGATGAACTGTTGGATAATCACCCGGCGCTTAGCGCCGAGAGCCATCTTAATGCCGATCTCCTGTTTCCTTTCTCTGATGACAGCATACATCAAATTAGTGACACCCACAGCTCCGATAAGCAGTGTCAAAGCACCCATTATGCCAAGGAATACCTCAATGCCCTTGAATATGGCTCCAGCTTCTTTAGCGTCATCGATCGTATTCCAGATACTGAGAGCATAACGGTCGGTGGGGTCAAAACGGTATTTTTTACCGAGTAGAGTATGCACCCGATCCTCGATGAGCGGAGAAAAGTGAATCTCCCGGGGATGGATGTGGATGCGGTCTATATGCACCTGACTGTCGATCTGGGTGAAAGCCGAGTAAGGGGTATAGATCTGATCTGCGTCCGGCCCCTGATACATGGAATCCTGGAGCTTTTTTTTCAGTACGCCAATAACAGTAAATGGGATGCGGTTTATGATGATGTTTTGTCCCACAGGGTTCTCAGTGCCAAAGAGGTCGGTTCCTACTTTCCAACCGATAAAAGCCACTTTGCGGCCATTTTTTACATCCGCTGCATTTAGAAAACGGCCTCCCATTTGAGGAATCTGGGTCCGCATCTGGGCAAACTCTGCTGTTGTTCCATGAATCGTACGGTTGATCTCTTTGCGATTTGCCGATACAGGCCAACTGTTATAAGATTCGGGAGCTATCAAGGATATTTCGGGAATTCTCTCCTTTAGATACTGGATGTCGCCTGGGTAAAGACGGATTCGCCTTCCTTTGGGAAGCCCTTGATAAAGTTTTGAGGTTTGGCCTCCGGAGATCATGATCAGATCTTGTCCCAAACCGCTGAAACTTATGCGGAACTGGGCTGACATTCCCTGACCAAATGCAAGAAGTAGAAGAATCGAGAGGGAACCCCAGAAAAGAGCAAATGTGATCAGAGCAGCTTTCTTGCGTCGTTTTCGGAATTCATTCGAAAAGAAGCGCAGCAGTGTAAGATTCATTTTATTTCCTCAGTGCAGTGATGGGATTTGTAGAGGCAGCATTTTTGGCGGGAATGAAGCCGGCAACAGTCCCGATTAGCAGAAGGATTGATATAGATGAGACAGCGACCGAGTGACTGATTTGGGGAGTTCCTACAAACTGGGTGACAGCCTCCGGCATTGTTTGGACTAACCTTACTACGGCTCCGGAAAAAGCAAAGCCGACAAGCCCGCCAATTAACATAATAGTGAGTGACTCGCTGAAAAACTGAAACAGAATTGTGCGGCGGCGGGCACCCACAGCCAGTTTGATTCCGATCTCCCGGCCTCTTTCTTCTACTACGACCATCATGATAGATGCGACTCCCACTCCTCCTACAAGCAGGGTAAAGGAGCCGATAACCCCCAGGAATACATTGAAGGCGATGAAAAAAGTCCGGAAACTTTTTTCCATTTCAAGCGTATCCCAAACAGCGATCGCATCTGGATCCTGAGGATCGAACCCGATCAGCTTGGATAGGTGATTTTTAATTCCCTGTGTCACCTCAGCACTCCGATTGAAATCCAAAGGGCGGAAGATGATGTTAGAAACGTATTTGGCCCCGTAGAGGGTGCTGTAAGTGGTCCATGGGATAAAGGCACATCTTTCGTCTCGATTACCATTGTAATTCGAGGATTGAAGTTTTTTCGCCATGACCCCAATCACGGTGAAGGGGACTCCTTCGATAAAGATGCTTTTCCCCAGGGGATCACTGGTGGTGAAAAGATCTGTAGCTAAGACGTTTCCGATAAGGCATACCCGCCTTTTCTCTTTCATGTCTAATGGATTTATAAAACGCCCCTTTGCCGGGATAATGTTGCGCATCCGCTCGAAAGAAGGATTGATTCCCCGCACAGTGTTAAGATACTCCCGTCTTTCATATCGCATCCTACAGCTTCTAACAAATTCCGGGCTTATGATTTCAATATCTGAAACTTTATCGTAGATGTCTTCTACCTGCTCGGGAGTTATACGGACGGGTTTGCCTTTCTGAAATCCTTTGTATGGAAGAGTGGTCTGCGAGGGGAACATAAGCACGATTCCGTAGCCCATGCCGTGAAAGCGCTTTGTCTGAGCTTTTCCCACTGATTCACCAAAGGCGATCAAAAGAATGACTGAAAAAGTTCCCCAAATAACCCCAGAAAGAGTGAGGATGGTCCGCAGTGGCTGGCGCATCAAGTCGCGGACAAGGTTTCGAAAGAAGATAGTAATCATATGATTTCGCGGGGAGGTCTTTCCACAACCTTTTCACCTTCTGTCAAGCCGCTGGTGATTTCGATGTTCAATCCATCAGAAAGACCAGTCTGAACCTCTTTTTTTTCTATCTCTTCGCCCTTTTGCACTTCTACAAATTTCTTGCCGTTTTCAAATAGCACCAGTCGTTCAGGAAGTATCAAGATGTCTTCTCTGGCTTGGACAGTAATTGTGGCTGTGGCGGAGTAGCCTGCTCGAAGCAGCTGACCGCCGTCATCGGAGATAAGGATTTCAATGTCAAAAAGGGTGGCGTTGCCATCTTTCTTTGCCTTGGGATATATCCTATCCACCTGGCCCAGGATACGACTATCAGGCAAAGCGCCTATTTGAATGTCCGCATCCATACCGACCCGGATTTTTCCGACATCGATTTCATCCACTGTGCCCTTAAAAAGCAGCGTTCCCATGTCAGCTAAAGAACAGAGTTCAGTTCCTGGTTGGAAATTGGTCAGAGGTACAACGGGATCCCCTTGGAAAACATTCTGGGAAAGGATCATACCATTGGTAGGGGATTTTACAATGGAGTCAATGCTGCGGTTGCTTAGCTGAATGCGGCCTTTTTCCATAAGATTGAATTTATCCTGAGTGATTTTAAATCTTAATCTGCCTTCATTGTAAGCCGATTGACTGGCTTCCATATCAGAACTGGATATGAACGATTCCTTAAAAAGCTTGAGATTTCTCTCCTGCTCTGCCCGGAGTTTATCCAAAGCGATTTGAGCCATTTCCATGTTCCGTCTCGTTTCGACATATTCCACTGGTGTCGGATTGGGGGAGATCTTAAATAGCGGGTTTTCTTTCTGGACTGAGTCTCCGACTTTGAACATGACTTCTGAGACTATGCCGGGAATGGTCGATTTGACTTTAATTTCCTGTTCCGGCTCGATGGTCCCCACTGCCAGGGCCTTTTCACTGATGGTGCCCTTTGTGACTTCCACGAAATTTAAAGTTTCTTCATTTTTTTTGCGGGAGAAGAGAAAAACGAAGAAAATTGCTACAAATACGACAGCTAAAATTCTCCAAATCCATTTTTTCATAATTCACCTCAGATTTATACAACTACATAAGTAATACGAATTCGTAAGGAAAAAAGTTCACAAAAATAGGATGTGTCCCCATTTATTTATTTACACAAATGTTTGTGGTAAGCTACTAATAAATCAGATATGGAGAAACAATTGAAAATAATAAACAACAAACCTTTATTGAATAAGATTAAAATTATCTTGATAATTCTTTTATTCTTACAAATTTCTTGTCAACCTCTGTCCAGAGAAGCTCAAATTACAGAATTTGACAGTTTTAGATTTCTAGAACAAGACATAACTAAAATTCAACTGGGATATAAAGACGGTACTTATACCATCAAAGAGGTAGTTCAAGCCTATTTGGACAGAATTGAGGAGATTGATAAAAATGGGCCCACGCTTAACTCCATTATTCAAGTAAATCCTGATGTTATTCAAGTTGCAGAAGAGTTGGATATAGAGATGAGCGAGGGAAAAATAAGAAGCCCTCTTCATGGCATTCCTGTAGTATTAAAAGACAATATTGACACCCATGATAAAATGGCAACCACTGCCGGTTCCAGAGCATTAATGAATTCTTACCCGTTGAAGGATAGCTATGTTGCCAAACAACTAAAAGATGCCGGAGCAATCATCATTGGAAAAGCCAATTTAAGTGAGTGGGCGAATTTTCGAGGTCAATTATCTACAAGTGGCTGGAGCGGTGTAGGTGGCCAAACCAAAAATCCATATGTTTTGAGTCGTAACCCATGTGGATCGAGTTCGGGTTCAGCTGTAGCTGTATCCGCTAATCTTACAGTGCTTGCGATAGGTACTGAAACCGATGGTTCCATTGTTTGCCCTTCACATAGCAATGGTATTGTGGGAATCAAACCAACTGTAGGGCTTGTAAGTCGCTCTGGAGTTATTCCCATCTCATTTACACAAGACACACCGGGACCCATGGCACGGACGGTAAGAGATGCTGCGATTTGTTTAGGGGCATTAGTCGGGGTAGATTCAGCCGATGAAAAAACATTGGAAAGCCAGGGAAAATTTTACAAGGATTATACGCAATTCTTAAAAGAAGACGGATTAAAGGATAAAAGAATTGGTCTATACAAAGGTCCTTTAAAAATAAATTATAAGGTTGATACGCTGGTGTACCAAGCGGTAGATTTTCTGAAAAGCCAGGGAGCAGAAATAATTGAGATAGATAAAATATCAAGTGGAAAAGTTGGCCATTATTCATTCGAGGTCATGCTATATGAATACAAAGACGGATTGAATAAATATTTCCAATCCCTAGGACCTGATGCTCCAATCAAAAGCGTTGAAGAACTTATAGCATTTAATCAATCGGATTCGATAGAATTGAAATATTTCAACCAGAGATACCTGGATATGGCCCAGGAAAAGGGAGATCTGAGCACTGAGGAATACAAGGAAGCATTAGCCAAAATGATAAAAGGCAGTAGGGAAGAAGGAATAGACAGGGTCATGAATGAACATGCTCTGGATGCAATAATAGCCCCAACAGGAAGCCCTGCCTGGAAAACCGATTTGATTAATGGCGATAGTTTTCAGTTGGGAAGCTCTTCTCCTGCAGCTCAAGCTGGATATCCAAATATTACAGTACCTATGGGTTATATTGATGAGTTACCTGTTGGAATATCTTTTTTCGGAAGGGCCTGGAGTGAGCCAATTTTACTTGAAATAGCCTATGCATATGAAATCGGGACTAAGCATCGCAAAACTCCAAAGTTTCTGACTAATTAAGGCCGAAGGCTGGATTCACCAGAGCTGAAGGATTTTCTCCAGGACAGGCATGAAGTCAAAAAATGGCCGCCTAATTCCTGGGTGTTCAATTGGAGTTTGGTTCGAGCGCGCTTTACAGACTAGATGCTCTTACCAGAGCGAGCTGTCTGTTGCTCAAACCCAGCTTTCCCTTCTTCAGATCGCTTCTCCTCTAACGGGAACGCTGGTCCAGCTCAACGCTGAACTGGGTCAGTCTGTTGAATCGAATACGACCTTGGCTGAGATTTTGCCTTGAGTTGTGTTTTCTTATTGTTTTAAGTACTTTTCGAACCAATGAATCATGCGGTTCAAGACATCGAGGTGGTGCTTTTCTTCTCTCGGTCCATGGCCCATCCGCGGATAAGCAACGAATTCCGTCTCCACATTATAACGCCTCAAACCGCGATAGAACTGCTGACACTGGCCTATAGGATCAGTCGGATCTTCCTCTGCTATTCTCTTGCTGTCAGGTGAGAGTTGAAGATCGGATATTCTTCTCCTGTTTATGACATTCTCAGGAGACAACAGGGTTGATTGGATCTCATCAAAGTTTTTGAAGTATCGCGACTTTGATTCTACTGCACTGCCATCTGCCCAAATGGACGGAGTGAACAGCAGTAAGAATAAGGTGTATACAATGGCTGAAGAAATACATTGTTGGACCGATTGTTTTTGATAATTTGAGAATAAAATCATGTTAAACCCTCTATATAATGAGATTTTTAAAAATTTTATGATATTTTTGTATTCATTTCCAATCTAATTTTTGTTGAAAAAGGGGTCGGACCATGCTAACTTATAGATATTAAGCAAGTTAGCCCGAAAAAATGCCTTGCTTTTTGCCTTAAAAGCTCCCTTTTAGGCCCCAAAAAAGCACTTTAAGACGAAAACTACAAGAATAGGTTCATCACGATAATCCGTACTTTTTAGTATGCAGGTTGTATATTTTCAGCATAAAGTAATCCAGGTCACGGTAACCATAGGCCATGCGTTTGATAACTTTGATGCGGTTATTAATTCCCTCGA